>Ga0180434_10005006_pt1 | contig 15831 bp, 16 predicted proteins | sample SS_ome_7_FD_132453 | JGI IMG/M metagenome (GOLD analysis project Ga0180434, IMG submission 132453) | Hypersaline lake sediment archaeal communities from the Salton Sea, California, USA - SS_1_D_2 metaG | ecosystem: Environmental > Aquatic > Non-marine Saline and Alkaline > Hypersaline >...
AGGCAGTTCCCCATGAAGAAAAACGTCTATTTCGACCGCAACCGGCTGCAGAATTTCATCACCCGGATCGAAAACAGTGGCATCTTCAACGAGCTGGTGGTCCACAAGATCAAGAAGGAACCCGATCTGATGGACATCCTGATCCGGGCCGTTCCAGATCGCAGCCGCTACTACGGCCTGGGGATCGGGCTGGAACAGAAGGAACGCCGAACAACGTTTCGCGGTACCCTCGAGTATTCCGAGAGAAACATATTCAATTCCTATTCCTCAATCGCAGCCATCTTTCAACTGGGTTTCCGGGAACGCCGCGGTGTTCTGTCATTGGATACGCCTTACTTTCTGTTCCCGGGCCTGACGTCATCGTTTAAAATCTGGGACGAGGACGAGATCTACCCCAGCTACAAGTTCAACCGTTACGGTCTCAGTGAATCGGTGCTGAAACGACTCACGCCGCAGTCCTACATCGGTGCAGGCCTCAGCTGGTACAAGACAAAGCTGACGGAGCTCCAGATCACCGAGGGCGGCGTCGACCGCCTGGACACACCTTTCGACACCACCGCCATCAATCTGTCATACGTGATCGAGAAACGGGATGATCCGTTCAATCCACTGACCGGCTCCTTCTTCTCTTCCCACCTGAAGATCGGCCTGCCCCTCTTCGAGAAGGACTACAGTTTCTTCAAGGTTTTCTGGAGCTATCAGAAAAACATCCGGTTGTTCCGCCGCGGTTCCTTTTCATTCTCGGTGCGCAACGGCTTCGGTACCGGGGAGATGTCGATCACCGAACGTTTTTTCGCAGGCGGTATTCACACATTCCGTGGAACCCGCATGGACCGCCTGGGACCGATCGATGAGGAAACCAACGAACCACGGGGGGGCAACGCCCTGTTGCTGCTTAATCTGGAAGCCACCCTGCCCATAACCCCCATTCCCATCGGTAATATCTATTACTCGATTTTCGCCGACTTCGGCAACGTGTTCGAAACCTCGTCGGACTTCGACCTCTCGGGGATCGAAAAATCAATCGGGTTCGGGATCAAATACCGCACACCCATCGGGCCCCTGCGCGTAGACCTGGCCTGGAACCTCTCGGCCGACGCCGAAGATACTTTTCTGGTCCAGATAGGAATCGGCAATGCCTTCTAATTTCATGCGGATTTTCTGTCTCCTGGTGTGGGTCGCAAACGGGCTGGGGGCCTCCGGGCAACTGGTGGACAAGATCGCGGCGGTCGTCGGCGACGACCTCATCACGCTCAGCGATATCCAGAAGGCGGTCGCCTTCTACCCGGAATACATGTCCGTCTCCGGATCCGGAGATTTTCCGGAGAGCCAGGTCCTGGAAGACCTGATCGATACCCACGTGATCTACCTGGAATACCGTGATGAATTCTCTCTGAAGGATGAGGACTTCGAGGATGTCCAGACCTCCATCATCAAGAAGGTCGGATCCATTGAGGATCTGGAATCGCTGCTGCGACGGTTCGCCATGGAATGGGAGGACCTGAAATCACTCATCCGTGAGAAGGTGGTCTTCGAGAAGGTGGTGCGGGAACGATTTCAGATGCAGATCAACATTCCGTTTCCCGAGATCGAACGGTATTACAACGAACAGTACCTCCCGATTCAGCAGCGGCTTCAGCTGCAGTCTCGCACCTTGGTGGAAATGACGCCCTTGATCGAAAAACACCTGCGGAGAAAGAGAACCGAATACCGCCTGAGGGGATGGATCGCCGAAATCAAATCGGGCTACCGCATCCGTCGCCTGCTGAAATCGTCCGAACCGACGGGAAACAAATCCAACGAAGCGTCTGGAGGTCGCGATGAGCCTTTTTGATGAACCGTCACTTCCCGCGGGTGTGCGGGACCTGAAACCGGGACAGCGGATCAACCACCCGCTGAAAGTTCTCGCCGTGCAGAAGCGCCATAAAAAAAACGGGGATCCCTTCCTCGCCCTGGATTTGATGGATCCCACCGAGAAAATCCCGGGAAAAATCTGGCAGCAGGCCAACACATTTTACTCGAAACTAAAGGCGGGGGAGATCTATCGAATCCAGGGCATCATCCACACGTACCAGGGAAAACGTGAAATCCGGGTAGAGGGTGTGGCCGACCTGGGCGTAAAGGAGCGGGAAGCGTGGCAGGGGATGTTCGTTGAACCGGCTCCGTTTGACATCGAAGAACGCTACGGAAACATGATGGGCTTTATCCGAACCCAACTCAAGCAAGACCACCTGTTGAAGCTCGTCGAACTGTTCGACGAGACGCACGGTGAAACCTTCCGGTCCCATTATGGCGCACAGAAAATCCATCACGCCTACCCCGGCGGTCTGCTGGACCATACCGATTCGGTCATCCGCCTGGCTGTGGCTGTGGCCGATCACCACGGTCTGGACCGTGAGTTGCTGGTCATCGGAGGCCTCTTCCACGACATCGGGAAACTGCAGGAATACCGGGTGGAGCCCGCACCGGCCGTCACGGAGGAGGGCGGTCTCATCGGGCATATCGTTCTGGGGAACCAGATGTTCCTGGCGCTGAAAAACCGCATCAAGGATTTTCCGGAACAGGACAGCCTGCAGATACAACACATGATCATCTCCCATCACGGCGAAAAAGAATTCGGCGCACCGGAGGTCCCCAAAACCTCCGAATCGTTCGTCCTTCACCTCATCGACATGCTCGACTCCAAATTAAAGATGTTCAAAGATGCCCTTGAGGACCGGGATTCCACCATCCCCTTCACCGAATACGTACACTATCTGGGCCGAAGAATCTATGCGCCGACGGAACCGGGTGATCCGGAACCGGAAGCCCGGGACACCTGAAGCGGAGGCCTGGTGGGCGCGACCCGAGAACGTACCGAGTGCCCCTTCTGCGGTTCCCGCAACGTGCTGCCGTATGAAGACGATCCTGCGGAACCCGAACAAAGCTCTTTCGTGATCGTCCTGCTTTCGGCCCTGTTGCTGATCCTGGTCTATTTCGTCTTCCTGGTGTTTTCCTACATCAACTATCCCCTGATGATCATGATCACGGTCGCCGTTCTGGCCTGGATTCTGGGGCGAAGGGAAAAAAGACGACGCCACGCCCCCCCTCCGATCGAGCGGCCGTTCGTCTGCCTGGACTGCAACAGCCACTTTCGCAAGAACTCCGAGACGGTCTAGCCGTCGACCCGCCGCCGGCATCCACGGTTGTAATCCCCCGGGATTTTATGTATAATCCATCCATAATGGGGAGACGGCTGCTTCTAATCGAAGACGAGATATCGTTGCGCAGTTCGCTGAAAAAACTACTCGAACTGAGGGAATACGAGGTGGCCGAAGCCGACGACTTCAATTCGGCGGTGAAGATGATCGACGCCCGCCCCTTCGATATATTTATTCTCGATCTGAAGCTCCCGGACCGCAACGGCATCCACCTGCTCAAGGAGTTCCCCGAAGAGATGGACGGCAAGACCATCATCATCACCGCTCACGCCACCATCCCCAGCGCCGTGGATGCAATCAAGAACGGCGCCTTCTACTACCTGGAGAAACCCTTGGACGAGGAGTTGCTCTTTATCCAGATGGAGAAGATCTATCACTATTCCAAACTCCGGGAAAAAAACATATCTCTAAAGAAAGAACTGCTCTACGATCACCCCTCGGATGACATCATCTATAAGAGCCAGGCCATGGCCCAGATCATCTCCCAGGCCAGGAGGATGTCTCAGACAAGCGATACCATCATCATTCAGGGTGAGACAGGCGTCGGCAAAGAGATCATCGCCCACTTCATTCACCGCTACTCAAAGCGGAGACGAAAGGCATTTCTGCCCATCAACTGCTCCTCCATTCCAGAACAACTGTTCGAATCCGAACTGTTTGGCTTCAAGCGGGGTGCATTCACCGGAGCCTCCAAGGACTACAGCGGCCGATTCGTCCAGGCCGATGGCGGAACCCTGTTTCTGGATGAAATCGGCGATCTGCCGATGAACCTGCAGTCCAAGCTGCTACGCATCCTCGACGACAAAATGATCTTCCAGCTGGGGAACAAAAATCCCCAGAAGATCGATGTGCGCCTGGTGACCGCCACCAACCGCGACCTCTGGGAGGAGGTACAGGCAAACCGGTTCCGCAAGGACCTCTACTTCCGTCTGCGCGAGGGCATGATCACCATCCCTCCGTTGCGGGACCGAAAGGAAGATATCCTTCCCCTGTGCCGCTATTTCATCAAGATATTCAACAGCATGTACGACAAGAACGTCAAAGGAATTTCGAAGGGTGCGGAGAAACTTTTGCTTGAATACCCGTGGGAGGGAAACGTTCGCGAGCTGAAGAACGCGATCAAGTCCATTTTCGCGGGCAAGGAAACCAGCACCATCACGGGCAACGACCTGGTTTTCTCACTGAAGATCGCCCCCAGCCATTCGCCCCAGAGATATCCCCCTCTGGAGGAATACGAAAGGTCTTACATCAAAGAGGTACTGAAAGCCCAGAACTTCAACATCAAGAAAACATCGGAGATTCTCGGGATATCACGCTCCCGTCTGTACCGGAAAATGGGCGCGATCGATATCGCCCGACCACCCCAGGGTTGATGAAGACCGCAAACATCGGTGAGATGGACGGTTCATGAGCGGTGTCAAACGCCTTCAAGAGAGCATCGGTATTCTGAACAGTTTAAACTACAGCGAGGAATTCCTCGACCTGTGCCCCGATTTTCTCGAAAACAAGCTTCCGGTGGATTCGGTCACCCTCTTCTTCCTGAACAAGGAAAAAACTGAATACACGCCATTCATCTCCAACCGCAACACCGGCCGTCGAATCGATCCGATACAGGACGATTCCCATCTGGTCATCGACATCAAAAACACCCGGAAATCCCTGGTTCTGAAGCGGCAGACGCCGGCCAAGGCACGGATACTTGCGAGATCCAATCCGAATCTGTTCGAAGCGCTGCGCGTCGACGTGGTGGTACCACTCTTCTCCCGGCGGGAGTTGAACGGTTTCGTCGTGATCGAAGCCAACCGCAAGACATACAGAGAGCTGCCTGACATCGTCGCCTTTTTGGATATCATCGGCCATATTCTGATCCCACAGATCTCATTGGAACGCAGCCGTATCGATGAAAGCCGGAATTACTACCGAATCTACCGAATGGATCGTCTGGCTCTGGTCGGTGAATTGGCGGCCTCCGCCGCCCATGAGATCAAAAATCCCCTGGCCGGGATCTCGACATACATCCGGTATTTTGCGGAAAAAGACGATCTGACAAGACAAGATTTCCTCAAAGAACTTCAGGTCATGCGCGAATCGACCCAGAGGATCAACGAGATCATAAAATCCCTGCTGAGCTTTTCCAAGTATCAGGCCAAGAAAGTCACCCGGCTCGAACTGGGGCAATTGATCGACAACACCCTTCAGTCCATCGCCCTTAAGATCCCCGCCAACATCCAGGTCATCAAGGAGACGAGCGAACCCTTGACCATCGAGAGTGATGCCCAGCGCCTTCAGCAGGTCCTGATCAACATCCTCTTCAACGCCGTCGATGCCATCGGCAAAAAGGTCGGCCAAATCAACATCCGCACCTTTGTAAGCGGGAGAGATCAGTTGCCCGAGAGGGAGCTGTTCCATGTGTCCCTCCGGGACAGCGGCCCCGGCATACCGGAGGCGTTCAAGGAAAAGCTCTTTCAGCCGTTTCAAACCACCAAGGAGGAGGGGACCGGTCTGGGGCTTTACACATGCTATGGATTGATGAGGTCTCTGGGGGGTGACATCAAGATCGACAGCTCGGGGCGGGGAACCGAAGTGCTGCTCTCCCTCCCCTACTCCTACGACGAAGAAGAGTAAAATCAGGCCTCCTCGGTGAGGAAGCGAAAATACAACTCCTTCAAATCCATTCGCCGCACCTTGGCGCCCTTGAGCTCCAGCAGGAGCTTCCCCTTGCGCATGAACCCGATCAGATCTCCGATCTCCGGGGCGAAGAACACATCGTTGCTGAGATACAACACGGAACAGCCCGCCGCCTTCATCTCACGCAGATGGTCTTTGAATTCGAGGATGAAATCGATGGGCATGCCTTTGGCGAGATCGTGGATCAGATAATTCCGGGTGTTCCGCAGGCGGGCGACCGCGAACAGGAAACGCCGGCGCTCCACTTCGTTCAGATCCCCGACACGGAGATGGGAGATCTGATCCACGTTCATCCTCAGTTTGAACTCCTCGAAATCGTCCTCCGGAATGCGGCCGCTGCGTTTGATGAAGGCCACGAGATGCTTGATCTTCACGGTCGGAGGCCAATCGCCGCCCCGATCCACATAGGTTAGGTCGATCTGGGTGCGATCCGCTCCCGCGGTCACTCCATGGCCGTCGACTCGAATACTCCCACGGAAATCGGTCTCGAGACCACCGAAAATATTGACAAGATGGTGGAGCACATTTTCCCCGGAGGACAGCAAAACGTAGATTTCCCCTCCCATCACCCGCAGGGTCAACTCACTGATCTCCGGGATCTTTTTCTTCAGATACAGGGCCTTGATTTCGATCATTTGATCAGGGATCTCCTGAATTTCCGATACGCAAGCACGACCAGACACAAGACGTAAAGGAAGCTGACCAGCAGGCCGGTTCCGAAATGAGGGGGCAGCCTTCCGCGGGCGTAGAATATGTTCTCTTCCCCGGTGATGAAGGGAACGATTTGACTCGATTGAATGTAGAGTCTGTGATCCAGGTAGAATCGGACAAATTTTTTCTTCAGCTCCAGAATATAGGCGTAAAAAGCGATGAAGTTCTGATACCCCTTGCTGCTCACTTCGTTCGCCGTGGAGAGGTAGAACATGGTCGGACAGAGCGTCGATATCCGGGTGAAAAAGTCGATATGGCGGTTCATCTCCAGGGCCAATTCCCGTTCCCGGTCCAGGATTTGCCTGAAGCCGTTGTTCCAGAACTTCTCCATCATCTCCCGACCCGCCCGTGAATGCCCCCTCTCCTTGGTGTAGCCGCCCATCTTCTGGCGGACCTCGTGCTCGAAGTCCATGAGCAACTGAAGTTTCCGGAGCTCCAGCCTGTACGTTGAGGTGATGTTATCGGCCCGGTTGGAGATGATCGACCGCATCACACCGGGCACCAGAAAGACGAAAACGAACCAGAAAAGGATGAGAAGAACGAATCCCAGGTATCTGGACTTCATGATTCCGGAGAAACACCCCAGCAGGAAGAAGCACAGCAACATGACGATCGCGACCAGAACGTAAAACAAGAGGAGCTGAAAATCGGACGGGGCCATTTCCATGCCGTTCAGGTGAAACCAGAAAACCGACATAAGAACGATGCCCACAAAGAACAGAATCAACAGGAACAGGCGGGAAAGGATGACCGAAGCGAAGAGGCGCAGGGGTCCTAGAAATCCGGAAAGAAGACGGACGTAATCCTTGTAGAGAAAGGCCTCGAAGCCCAGGTACAGTACCAGAAGGGATCCGAAGAGCAGTACGATTCCGGAAAAATCCTTGAATCCGCCCAGTTTTTCAGAAAAGAGGGCCCGCCCCTTGAATGAATTATAGATATACAGGATCTCCCCGGAATCCACCTTGGCGGTGATCTCCGAGATGACACTGGAGTTGATGAAGAAAGCGCTGAGCGGCGAGGCGAAAAAAAGCAGGCGGATCCCATAGGCACCGTACTGCCCAAAGGTGGCGTATTGACCCACCTTGCGCTGTTCGATCTCCTTGAACTGGGCCTTGAGGTCGATCTGTTCCTTATGACGGTGGATTCCGGTCTGGACGAAGTACAGGGAGAGGACGACGAACAGGAGATAGATCAGGGTATTCCTGAATCCGAAAATCCGCCGTGCTTCCAGGCTGAATACGGTGAAAAACTTTTTCACCGTTTCATTTTAGTCCATCGACCACCTGTTTTCCAGCGATATGGCAGAAAATTTCCGAGACGGTTTGACCGTAGATCAGGGTGTCGGCATACGACCGATTCAGTCTCCAGATGAGATCGATGCAGGGTGAGTCCCCGCTGCGGAGAACGGTGAGCAGGGTATGCAACTGATCAGCGATATCGGCCGCTCTGGATTCCAGATGTCGGTATATCTCGTACAGATTGCCGTCCCCGAGTTGGGACCTGATTCGAGATATCACCGTATCTCCCACCCCCTTGTCCCGCGCCAGTCCCTCGTAATCGATGGACCTCAGCATCAGGAAAACCTCCGGCTTCATTCGCCCCTTGGCCGTCTTGGCGACCAGGCGACCGTAGGACCGCTGTGCCTTGCCCAGTAAAAACAAGGCCCGGGAGAGCCCCCGCTGCGCCCGCTTTCTCGGCATCTCTCGAACCGTCGTGGTTTCAACCACGGCCAGGACCCGGAGCACGTGGGCGTAGGATTTGAGAAAATAGGCGGCCCCCGCCACCACGTCCGGGTTGAGCTCCTGCGGTCCGATCCAGACAAAACCGATGGGCGTTTCGTTGGCAATCATCCATGTTGCGGCGTGTTCTGGGAGAAGAACCAACACCAGAAGCGCTGCCAGCGCAATCATGCCCCATTTCTTCTGTCTTTCTTTGATCATTTCAATCCTCCTTAATACCGGTCTATGTTCAATAAATTTCCGGCATTGATCCATTCCTCCAGCCGCCAGAGTACTGGCAGGCCGCAAGGGTTCTCTGGATACGGTAAACTCCGTCTGACACAAGCAAAGCCATGCAATAGAATCACCCTCCAGCCCGATCCGGCCCATCGATTGAAATTCCTGCACTGAGGCCGCTCAGGACCACGATGCACGAGCCTTTGGCCAACGGACCGGGATCTCCCTTGGGTTCGGTCCGAAGACCCGGGCGGTCAAGACTCTATATCGAACGGAAACGGACAGCCACGACGACCACGGTCAATTTTATATGGCAAAAACCGTGCCACAAATCATGCTTTCTCAAGAGCGCCGATATTAAAGGGTTTTCGCGGCCAAAGCCAGGACGTACTTTCAGGTGTGTATCATTATGGTACAATGGATCAATCCGGAGATCCAGCAGCAGAGGAATATCAGGCGTCTCGGGAGATGTTCATATGTGTATCACAATCGCACATATATCGACAGGTATCCGCGTAAAATGGTGTGGATTGGTACTATATCACGTGGGATGAATGACTCATTACGCTACACTCGCGGAGGGATGACGCTCCGGAGACTCTCCGAGGGAGGTCAATCGTGCCTCAACGTGTCTCTTCAAGCACCCGGCCTGACTCGGTGGTCACGGAATACACCCGCTGCTGCCGGTTGTTTCTAAACAGAACCACGCGGACCGGGCTTCCTTTCAATCGGTTGGACAATAGAATGGCCGCATAACGGGTGATCTTGACGAAATCCTTGGGGTCGTTGGTGTCGTACACGATCTCCACCTGACGATCAGCGGCATCCGCTCGAATCTCGATGATCCCATCGGTTCTGTCCAGATACACCAGGGTCTCCTCCATCATGCGCTGGGGATCATCGGGTGGGGAATCCGATGTCAGAAGCCAGAAAAAGAGGGCGAAAACCAACACCAGACCCGCAACCACGGCGTATATCATCTTGTTGGATTTTTCAGGATTTATCTTCCGGATGGATCGCTTCGTCCTACGTTTGGCCATTGTCAGGATCCGGTTCAGGGCACCACGACGTTGTTGAATATCTCGGTGATGATGTCGTCGCTGGTCATCTCCTCCGCCTCCGCCTCGTAGGAGAGGATGATCCGGTGACGAAGCACATCGCGACCGATGGTCTTCACATCCTCGGGGGTCACGTAGCCGCGGCGCCGGATGAAGGCCAAGGCCTTGGCGGTTTCGGTCAGATAGATCGAAGCCCGAGGAGAGGCGCCGAACTGAATCAATGGGCGCAGTCTTTCCAGGCCCGCCTCGGCGGGTTCCCGGGTGGCGAACACCACGTTGATGATGTAGTCCTTGATGCGATCGTCCATGTAGACCATGCGGTACGACGTGTTGAGTCCCAACACCTCATCCCGAGAGCAAGACGGCTGCACATGGGCCAGATCATCACCCGTCATGCGGTCCACGATGTTCCGTTCCTCTTCCTTGGAGGGATAGGTGATCTTTACCTTCATGAGGAACCGATCGATCTGGGCTTCGGGCAGAGGATAGGTCCCCTCCTGCTCGATGGGATTCTGCGTGGCCATCACCAGAAAGGGCTTCTCAATGGGATGGCTCTCCTCTCCGATGGTTACCTGCAGTTCCTGCATGGCCTCCAGAAGGGCGCTCTGCACCTTCGCCGGTGCACGGTTGATCTCGTCGGCCAGCAGAAGATGGGTGAAGATCGGTCCCCTCCGGGTATAGAAATCCGAACTCTTCGGATTGAAAACCAGGGTGCCCGTCAGGTCTGCGGGCAGCAAATCGGGAGTGAACTGAATCCTCTGGAAGCGCAGGTCCAGAACGCGGGAAAGGGTCTTGACGGCCAGGGTCTTGGCCAGGCCGGGGACGCCCTCCAGCAGGATGTGGCCCGAGGTGATCAGCGCGATCATCATGCGCTCAAGCAGATCCCGCTGCCCCACGATGACCTTGCCCATCTCGGTCAACACCCGGTCGACCACCTGACTCTCCTGCTTCACCTTCTCGTTGATAACGGCGATGTCCTGTTCCATGCTTAATCTCCTCTCAGATGGGTCTGGCGAAAATCTGCCCCGTCCAGTCTCACGATTTTGGTCATCTCATACAACCGGCTGCGAATACGGTCACCAATACGCTGGGTGAGAGATTCACCGCCATCCTGGGGGTCGTCGTAGAAATTGGTGGCACAAACCGTCACCTTCTGATCATTGTAGCGCCTGTTGAACAGGTAGTAGATGTTGTCGTAGACCCAGGGGCTCACACGCGACGCTCCGAGCTCGTCAAACAACAGGAGGTCGACTTCGACCAACCTCCGGATGCGCTGGTTGATGGCGGAAAAATCCCGCGTGGAGTGATCTTCTCCTGTCCGCATCTCCCGGACCAGATCGTTCCAGTCGATGTAATACACGTCGACACCCCGCTTGTCGATCAATTCGTAGCCGATGGCGCAGAGAAGGCGGGTCTTGCCCAGACCGATCGATCCCTGGAGCAGAAGTCCGTAATTCAAGGACGGGTAGTCCTCGATGAATTTGCGAACGGTTCGTTTCGCCCTGACCTGGCTGGAATTTTTGGCGTCGGGTTGATACCACTCCAGTTCCGCACCGAGAAATTTCCTGGGGATATTGGCCTCTTCACCCCGGCTGAGAAGCATATTCATCTTCCGGCAGCGGCAGGGAGCGGCGAATTCCTCATCGTTTTTTTTAAAAATGCGCCAGCCCGTGCCCCCGCATTGTGGACAATCTCGATCGATCAATTAAGAACTCCGTATATCCCCTTCTTGACCAGTTTCCTTTTCAGCTTGGAGAGGGCCTTCATCTCGATGCGCCGGACGCCCTCCGGACTCATGTCCATCACCTTGGCGATCTCCCTCAGCTTCATGGGCTCTTCCTGGTTGAATCCGAAACGCATCTTGATCACCCTGGCCTCTTTGTCGGTCAGGTCCTCGATATCCTCACGAATCATGTTGTTGAGAGAAACGCCCAGCATGATCTCCTGGGGATCGTTGGCCGAGTCGTCCGGCAGAAAGGTCGAGAGGTTGGGTGACCGCCCGTCGGCCACGCTCTTATCCAGGGATATAATCTCGTCCGGTACAGACAGCATCACCTTCACCTTTTTTTCCGGGATCTCCAGGTGCTCGGCCAGCTCGCTTTCACTGGGTTTACGGTTCAGATTCTTGCTCAGGCGAAAATAGGCTTTCTTGAAATTCAGATAGTCATTGTAGAAGATATCCGGGAAGGAGATGATATTCTGGTTCTTCGACAGATATCGGCGTATCTCGCTGCGGACCCACCACAAGGCGTAGGTATAGAAGCGGTTGTCCCGAGAGGTATCGAACCGCTTGAGCGCCTCGATCAGTCCCTTGTTCCCCTCGTTGATCAGGTCCAGCAGATTGTCTTCCTTGAAGTAGTACTTCAATGCCTCCTTGACCACCAGCTTCTGGTTTGCGATGATGATCTTCTGGAAGGCGGCTGCGTCGCCGGCCTTGGCTTTCTTGATCAGCTCCTTCTCTTCCTCCGGGCTCAAAATGGCGATATTCTTTACCTTCTGAAAGTAGAGATTCAGGGAATTCAGGGACTCATTCGTTCTACTCATGGTCCTCCCTGAAAGCCGTCACCTTGGAGGCCGAAAATTTGACGATCGCGTTTTTCTTGTCCTCGAAGATCTGCTCCTTGCCGGCAAACTCCTTTTTCAGCTCCTCCAGAAACTTGGTGAACTCATCCTGCATCCGTTCCATCTTGTTCCTCATGTTCAGGATGATCTCGATTCCAGCCAGGTTCACACCCATCTCCCGTGTGAGGCTCAGGATGAATTCCAGTTTCTTGAGATCCTTCTCCCTGTAAACCCGGGTGTTTCCCTCGGTCCGGTCCGGAATCAGAAGTCCTTCCCTCTCATAGAGGCGCAGGGTTTGCGGGTGGATATTGTATTTGCTGGCCACAGCGGAAATCAAGTAGGTCTTTTCTTTCATTTCCCGAGATTCTCTCTGGGATCATAGGGGGCGATTTTCTCGATCTTGCGCAACAGCTCCCTGATCTCAAGGTCCTTGGTCGGAGGGGGAACGATCTTTATCTCCACGATCATGTCTCCCCGTGCCTTGGTCTTGGGATTCACCACGCCTTTGCCCTTCAGCCTGAGTTTGCGTCCCGACGGGACCGCCGGAGGTACCTTCAACAACGTATGACCGTCGAGTGTCGGTACCTCGACCTTGGCGCCCAATGCCGCCTCCGAGTACGTGATCGGCAGCAAGATCTCAAGATCCTGTCCGCGACGCTTGAAAAAGGCGTGCGGTGTGACCTGAATGGTGATGATCAGATCGCCCGGGGGCCCCCCGAAGCGCCCCGCGTTTCCCTTGCCGGCGAGCCTGACTTTGGACTGATCGTCGACACCGGCGGGAATTCTCGCCCGGATACGTGTGACCCTGTCAATACGACCGTCACCCCCGCAGGTGGCGCAGGGTTTTCCTGGCAGGTATCCCGATCCTCCGCATTGGGTGCACGGCGAGGCGAATTTCATGAATCCGCTCTGACGCTGCACCTTGCCGCTCCCCTGACACACCGGGCAAACGGTTTTGGATGACCCGGGATGAACCCCTTTCCCGCCACAGGTACCGCACCTGTCTTTACGCACGACTTGAATCGGTGTCTCGATGCCCTTGGCCGCATCGACGAAACTGAGATTGATCCGGTAATGCAGGTCCTCGCCCCGTTCCGGACGGTTCGGCCGGGCCTTGGTCCGCCCCTGGAAACCACCGCCGAAGATGGTCTCGAAGATATCCCCGAAGGAAGAGGATCCCGGGGCGTTGAAATCGAACCCTTCGAAATTGGAGAAATTTCGGCCATTTTTGAACTGACCACCGACCGATCCGTAGGTGTCGTACTGCTTCTTTTTCTTGGGATCTTTGAGAACTTCGTAGGCTTCCGTGATCTCCTTGAAGCGTTGTTCGGCTTGCTTGTCACCGGGATTGAGATCGGGGTGGTATTTCCGTGCCAGTTTGCGGTACGCCTTCTTGATCTCCGACAGAGAGGCGTTGCGATTCACCTCGAGGATCTGGTAATAGTCCTTCATGGGCTGATTTTAACCAACACACCTGAAAAAATCAAGGGTCGCCGCGGCGACCCGCCGGTCCTGCGGGGGTGCCTTCACCTCAGGCTTCCCCTTGGGTGTCCTCGGTCTCCTCCCCTTTTTTGCCCTGCTGCTTGCCCTGCCGATAGGCGCGGATCTTCTCCGCGATATCCCCCGGATGATTCTTGACGGTGAGCGTATCGCCGTTGGTGAGGGTGATCACCGTCGGCGGACCGGTCTCCACCGTCTGAATCGCATCGACATTCAATAAAATTTCTACCCCGTTATGATCGATTAATCTAATCATTTTTCAAGAAAAACACCTCGGACAGTTTTTCGTATTTAATGAACTCGTTGATCTTTTTCAGGGCGGAGGCGGCCGCATCCTGCTCCGCCTGACGCTTGCTCTTGCCGCTTCCTCTGCCGATTTCCCGGTTTTCGATGAACACCGCGGCGTTGAAAACCAGGTTGGGAGGCTTCCCCGTCTCATCGAGGATTTCATACAAAGGCAGGACACTTCCGTGCTTCTGCACGATCTCCTGCAGCTCCGATTTGTAGTCGTTGATCCTCAGTTCCTTGTCTTCGAGCTCTTCCAGGAAATCCTGAAAATAGGGGGTCAGAATGGAGGAAGCGACCTTGAAGTTTGAGTCCATGTAGACGGCGCCGACCACGGCCTCAAGAAGCGATGCGAGGATCTTTCGATTCTTCCGTCCCTCGTTCCTCTCCTCGCCCTTGCCGAGCAGTACGTATTCACCGAGGCTCAGGGAATGGGCGATCCCGAAAAGGAAATCACTGGACACCATGTGGGCTTTCAACTTGGAAAGCTCTCCCTCGTTCATCTTTCGCAGCCGCCTGAACAGATGGTCGGTGACGATGAGATTGATCACAGAATCCCCGAGAAACTCCAGGCGATCGTTGTCGACGGTCTCCTTCCGATTTCCCTCGTTGTATGATTTGTGGGTCAGGGCAGTGCGCAGCAATTCCCGGTGTTTGAAATGATAGCCCAGTGTTTTCTCGAGCTCTTCCATCATTTCACCTTGAGAACGATGAAGGTGAGATCGTCGCGATTGATGTTGTCCTCGGAAAATTCGATGCTGAAATTCAGAATCGCCTCCTTGATCTCGATCGCTGATGCCTGGTGGTTGTCCCGAATGATGCGTTTGAGGTTGTCCACTCCCAGCATCTCGTCCGCCTCGTTGATGATTTCCGACAAGCCGTCGGAGAACAGAAAGAGGATGTCGCCGGGATGGTATGCCATCACCACCTCTTCGATTTGGCTGCGGTTGAAGTTGGGCAACCCGATGGCCGTGCCGGCGGGGCTCAGTTCCAGGCAGCGGTCCTGACGGGCATCGTAGAATATGGCGGGCGTGTGGCCCGCCCGGGAGAACACGAACTCCTGCTCCGGGATGCGGAACTGGGCCATGTTGATGGTGATGAATGTCGACTTGTCGAACGAACGACTCAAGCTCTCATGACACTCCGAAATCAAGGTCGCCGGAGACATCCCTTTCTTCTGCAGGTAGTTGACCAATCCCTTGAGCACCGCCATATAGAACGCGGCGGACGTCCCCTTCCCCGAGACATCGGCGACCAGAATCAGCAGGCATTTCCCGGACTCGTGGAAGTGGTCGAAGTAGTCGCCGGCGATCTCCTCGGCAGGAATGTTGACCGCGGCGATTTCGAAAAGATCCGTTTCGTGGTTTTCCTCGGGCAGCAGCTTCAGTTGAATGGATCGGGCGATCCTCAACTCCTCTTCCAGGCGCTGCTTCTCCTTCTCTTCCACCAGGAGCCGGCCGATGCCCGAAGCCATTTCGTTGAAAGACTCGGCCAGGTACTGCAGCTGATCCCCCGACTTGATTTTGATACGAAAGGAAAAATCACCCCGGCGTATTTTTTGGGTTCCCTTGGAGATCAGGTTGATAGAGCGTGTGATGACGCGAATGATGCGGAACCCGACGAAAAAGGAGATGATGATGAAGGTGGCGAAGAGACCGACGAGGAAGTAGATGAACTTCTGAATGTTGATCTGGCCCTTCTGGGACTCAAATCCCTGAATTTTTTGGAAGATCTTCTCGTAATCGATCAGCAGCCAGTGCATGTGCTGCTTTTCGACCATTTCGCTCGAATCCTGATCGAAATCGAGGTATTCGAAGCGGTACGGCCAGGGCAGGAACAGCACTTCATCCCCCTCGGAAGCCATCTCGGTTA
>Ga0180434_10005007_pt1 | contig 15831 bp, 12 predicted proteins | sample SS_ome_7_FD_132453 | JGI IMG/M metagenome (GOLD analysis project Ga0180434, IMG submission 132453) | Hypersaline lake sediment archaeal communities from the Salton Sea, California, USA - SS_1_D_2 metaG | ecosystem: Environmental > Aquatic > Non-marine Saline and Alkaline > Hypersaline >...
GACGGTGTTCCGCTCGGCCAGCAGGTGCATCACGTGATGCTTGCTGGTGGGCGGGGCATCGTACCCGCTGGCGAAGCACAGGATGGTTCGGCTGCGCATCAACACTCTAACCGCCTGAAGAAACCCCCGAAGATTGCGCGCGCTTTCTCAGCACCCCTATGAGGAAACTCTGAAGGAATTCCAGGGCGCGATACCGTGTAATCAGACGATCGTAGAAAACCCCCAACCGGAAGAGAAACGGACTGAAACGGAGCAGATAGGGATAATGATTCCGGTAGCGCAGCATCTCGATGTCGAACCCCGCCTGCACCGCAAGCCGCCGGATCTGGCGTGCCGAGTTCGCCCGGTAATAGGTTGCGAAGGTATCCGGTTCGCCGCGGCCCTCCAGCGCCTTGATGATGCGGCCATGCAGGGCGTTTGGGATTACCCTCGCCAGGATGGACACGTAATCGTGGCGGCTCGGCGTGAGGAAGACGAACTGGCCGTTGTCCCTGAGTACGCGGTTGACTTCCTTGAAGGCGATCAGCGGCTCCTTCAGATGCTCGAGTACGCACTTGCATGTCACGATATCGAACGACTCGTCCTCATACGGCAGCGCATATCCGCTGGCCATGGTTCGAAGCATGCCGGGGCAGGGACATTCGCCCACCCAGACCGGGTCGGCCCCATGAACGGTTCCCGCCAGAGATACGAGGTGTTCAGCCATCCTGGTATCATGCCCGCAGCCGATTTCCAGAACGGAGGCGCTGTGGGCGATGCGCCGGGCCAGGAGGTTCTCGTAATGGGTCCGGGCCGAGCGCCAGCCGTGCGCGCCGTAGTGCCGAAGGAACAGATCGTGCACTTTGCCTCGAGCAGGCGGCCGCGTGTCGCGCCGGGGGGTGGCGCCTTCGTTAGTTCGGCTTTCGGTCATCGGCTGTTGCCCGAAACGCTCCGTCCCGGACGATCCTCCGGCACCGTTTCGTGCTGCCGGACCCGCCGCCGCAGGGGCCGCACATAGGCTGTGAGCACCACGATCCAGAAGACGTAGATCGCGATGATGATTGCCATGCCGCGGTCGAACCCTCCCGTCCCGGACTGGTCGATCCAGCCGTGGAAGAAGAACAGGTTCGCCCAGTCGCCATGCAGCGTGGTCGAGAATGCCTGGTCGCTGATCCATTTGGCCCCGGGCAGGCTCGGGTAGTACTTGGCGGCCATGGGGATATCGGGCCCCTCGGCCCAGATGCCGCCGGCCGTCATGACGAGCGGCATGGCCAGCCACCACCTCGGCCGAAGCATCAGCACGAGCAGCCACAGCACCCCCGAGCAGAGCATTCCGACGGCAAAGTGCATCGGCGGCGAATCCATGTCGTGGAACCACGCGGCCATGCCGCTTTGCCCTCCCCTGCGAACGCATCGTCACGACGCCGTCGTTCCTGTACGGGCGGGGGCGGTCGCCGCACCCGCGTCGCTCGCTTCGGCCGCGTTCTCGGCAGGACGCTTCGAATCGCCCTCCGCCAGCCGCAGGCACAGGCCGACGAGGTCGGCCATCCGGCTGTCCCAGTTGTAGCGCGCCTCGGTGCAGGCACGGCCGGCCGCACCCAGGCGGCGGCGCAGGGCCGCGTCGTCGAGGAGATGGACGACGGCGTCGCGCCAGGCGTCCGGGCCGTCGGCCTCCAGCACCTCGGTGCCGACCATTGCGTCCAGCCCTTCCAGGGCCGCCGGCGAGGCCACCACGGCCCGGCCCATGGCCATCGCCTCCAGCACCTTGTTCTGAATGCCGCGGGCCAGCCGCAGCGGCACGACGACGGCGGCAGCCTCGGCCACGTACGGCCGCACGTCGGGCACGGAGCCGGTCACCGTCACGCCGGGCGTCTCGGCCAGGCGGACGACGGCCGGGGTGGGGTCCCGGCCCACGACGGTCAACGTCACTTCGGGTCGGTCCGCCTTCAAGCCGGGCCAGACCTCGCGGACAAACCAGCAGACGCCGTCGATGTTCGGCCGGTAGTCCATCGTGCCCGTGAAGACGAGCGATGTGGGCCGGTCCGGTTCGCGATCGGGTGGCGCGAAGTAGGCCGTATCCACGCCGTTGGCAACGGCCAGCACGTTCTCGCCCGGGGCGCCGAGGGCGTCGGCCTCGGCCTGGCTCACCAGGATGACGGCGTCGCAGGTGTCCACGGTGCGTGCTTCGAGCCGGCGGACGCCGCGGGCCTCGCGCCGGTAGAGCCACGACTTCGGCCAGCGCATCTCGCGGCCATAGGCGGACCACTTGGCGCTGTCGACGTCGACGAGGTCGGCCACGCGGGCGCGGGCCGGGACGGCCAACGCGTAGGGCAGGGTGCTGGAGGAGTAGGCCAGGGCGACGTCGAACGGTTCGTCGCGGGCGGCGTCGCGCAGTTGACGGAGCAGGCGCCGGCTGCGGAAGTAGCCTTCCGTGACAGAACCACCGGTCGCCAGCGAGAGCGCCCCGCGCGCCAGGCCCGCCACGCCTCCCGCCCGGGCCACCAGGATGCGCTCGCACCACGGATCGAGACCGCGGGCGGCCTGGAGGTCATCGGCGTGTTGGGCGAGTGCGGCCAGCGTCACGCGGAAGTGGTCGGCCAGGGCCCGGATCTCGTGAAACGCGCGGACGCGTTCGCCCTTATCGGGCGGAAAGGGGACGCGATGCGCGATGAACAGCAGGCGTTTCATACGGGGTTCTCACCGGGCGGTTCCCATCAGCCGGATGGTGGCGACCCTTGGTCAGGCCTGGCCGGCGTCGCGCCCGGGCAGGCGTCGTGCGGTCCGCGGCGTGTCCCGGGCATCAGAACATCCGGTACAGGAACTCCGGGATGTGGTGCCGCTGGTGCGTCAGGACGACGCCGACCGCCCGTACGTTCGCGGAGGCCAGTTGCCGAATGGCTGCTTCAATCGACTCGCGCCGCGTCTTGTTCATACGGATGACGAGGATGGCGTCCTTGGCGGTGCGGCCGAGGATGCCCGCAGTCGAGTAACTGATGGACCGTCCGTACCGACGCATGCTGCCCGCCACGCGGATGGGCGGCGTGTCGAGCAGCACGTAGTCGTAATCCCGCCGGAGAATCCGGATAAGTTCCTCCAGTTCGGGACGGCTCAGAAGGTGGCCCACCTCGTCCTGGTCGACCTTGCCGGACGGAATCACGAAGAGGTTCTCGCAGGTGGTGGAGCGGACGACCTCGTCCAGGGTGGCTTGGCCGCGCAGGACGTCGGCCACGCCCGGCTCGATCGGCATGCCCATCAGTCTGTGCATCGAGCCCTTGTGGAGGTCGCAGTCGACCACGATGGTGCGGTGGTCGGGCAGTTCCGAGAGGACGAACCCCAGGTTCAGGCACGTGATGGTCTTTCCCTCGCCCGCCTCGGCCGAGGTGACCAGGGTGCAGAACCGGTCGTGCTCGTACTGGGCCAGGAGGTTCGTGCGCAGCGCGCGGTACTCCTCGGCCAGCCGGCCGCCCCGGTTGCAGTAGGCGACCAGTTCCGGCGCATAGCCGTTCGTGCCGATGCGCGGCTGGTACGGGCGCCGGAGCACCGACGTGTCGGTCGTCGTCGCGGTCGGCTGCGGCTGCGGTTCGGTCGGCGCGGCGGGGGGGTCGGGCGGCCCTTTGCCCGCTTCCTCGCGTTCGTGTTTTCGCATGGCGTCGTAGACGTTGCCCACGGCTCGCCCCTTATTGGCCGTCCGGGTAAACGCTGCGTGCCGGCAGCGTCTGGTTGGTGCCGAGGTTCCAGCACGTCATGTCGCGCAGGACCTCACTGACGATATCGGTGTAAATGCGGTATACGCCTTTAGCATAACCGGTGAGCAGGCAGTTGTCGCAGATAACGTTGATGATGCGCGGGATGCCGTCGGCCGCCTCGTGGATGCGTCGGACGGCCTCGTCGGTGAAGTCGGCCAGGCATCGGCCGTCGGATGCGATCTTCAGGCGGTGGGCCACGTAGCCGGCCGTATCGTCCGGCGACAGGTGGCTCAGGTGGTAACTGAGGACGATCCGTTGCCGCAGCGGTTCCCAGCGCGGTTCCAGGATGCGGGTCCGCAGTTCCGGCTGGCCGATCAGCACGATCTGGACCAGCCGCTGGCCGTCGCGTTCCCAGTTCCAGACCAGCCGCAGTTCCTCCAGGGCCGCCGGGGGCAGGTCCTGGGCTTCGTCGACGATGAGGGCGGCCGTCCGGCCCCGCCGGTACAGGCGGACCAGAAAATCCTCCAGTTGATCCACCAGACTCTGGTGGTCGGCACTGGCGGGGACGTCGAGTCCGGCCTTGCCGGCCAGGGCTCGCAGCAGTTGCTTGCTGGACTGCGGCGGATGGTTCATGAAGACGGTCAACGTACCGACGCCCAGCCGGTTGCCGAGCATCGTGCCCAGAAACGTCTTGCCGGCCCCGACCTCGCCCGAGACCAGAACCATGCCCTTGCGCTGCTGGATGGTGTACCGCATGTTGGCGAGGGCCTCGGCGTGGGCGGCGCTTTCGTAGAAGAACTTGGCGTCGCACCCGATCGAGAACGGGAACTCGCTCAGGTTGTAAAACTCGAGATACATGCCCGTCCCTTAGAACTGCCGCTGAATCGTGTTCCACAGGTCAGCGACCCCTTCGCCCAGGTTCTCCGACAGGTAGGCGAGCGGCGCCGATGCCCACTGGGTGTGCTCCGTGGGGTACTGGAGCCAGAGGACGACGTTGAGCGAGGCCAGGCCGATGCCCGCCAGCAGCACCAGGCCGACGACCGGCTCGATGACGAACCGCCGGGCGTTCCGCCAGGCCCGCGTGGTCGGTGGGACGATCTCGCCGATGACGCCGTACACCGGCAGGCCGAACAGGGCCTCGGCGTCGCGCGGGTCGGCCACGGACCGGTCCAGCAGGTTCGTGAGGAAGACGAGCCCCCCGCCGCACACCAGCCCGCCGACAAGCGCGAGGCCCAGCATGGTGCTCAGTTTCGGGTCGGACGGGATGAACTGTTCCTGGGCCAACTGGACGGCGTTGAGGTGGGTCCGCCGTTTGGCGACCTCGGCCGAAAGGGCCATCTCGATATCCTGCAGACGTTGCTGCCACTTGTTCTTCTCGGCTTGCGCGTCCTCCGTCGCCCGCACCAATTCCATGTACTTCTGCCTGACGCTTGCGAGGTTGCCGATGAGGCCCTGCACCTTGTCCAGGCGGTCTTGGAGACGGGCGAGTTCGTTCTCGGTCATGTCGACCTCGGCCCTGGCGGCCGCCAGTTCTGCCGCCATCCCCGGATTCTGCTCCTTTCTGCCGTAGACCTTCTGGAGTTCGACGAATTCCTGCTTCTCTTCCAGCGTTGCGAGGTCGTTGATAATCCGCCCGATCTCCTTGTTGACGTTGTCGATCCTCTTCTGCTGCGCAACCATCGAGGGGTGCGCGGGCTTCATGTGGCCCACGATCTTCATGTTGTCAAGCCCATCTTCAAGTTCGCCCAACTCCTTTTCACGCTCACGCAATTCCTGCCTGAGCCGTTCGATTTCCGGATTCGGTCCTGTGATCACTTGGACGGGCTCGTCGATGATCTGGTTTTGCCTCTCAGCCAACGCCTGCAACTCCGCGAGTTTCTGTGTGGCGACGGTGTTCTGGCGGCGGACGCTGTCAATGTCACTGCTGAGTTCCTGCATCTTCTCCTGCAGTGCGGAGGGGTTGTCCGGCAGAAAGCCCCCGTTCGCAACTTCGAAGTCGCTGCGGATCTTCATCGCGACCGCGAGTCTCTTGTCGGCGTCTTCCACCTCTTTCTGGAGGAAGTCGCGGCTGTCGCCCAACCCCTTGACGATCTTGTCGCTGGTCCGGGTGATGTAACCGCGGACCAGCGTGTTCGGCAGGTCCTGAGCCAGTCTCGGTTTCTCGTGCGTGAAACTGACCGAAATCAGGTTGACGTTCTGCGTGTTGACTTCCTGGTAGAAGTTCACCTGCCCGGTGAGGTCTTTGGTGAGTTTCTGCTTCGCCATCTGGCCCTCGCGGGTCAATTGGCCGTCCTCGCCGCGGGGCAGGCCCTTCGTCAGTTCCAGTTCCTCGACGGCTGCCTCCATGGCCGTGCGCCCGATCAGGTCGTGCTGCAGCGTGGGCTTCATCATATCTTCGAAGGAGGCGGGCTCGCCGCGGCGCGACTGCGTGGCGGCGTCGGTCCGCTGCTCGAAAATGGCCGTGCCCGTGTACTTCTTCTCGAACTGCGGCAGGCGCGGCATGGCGATCAGCGCCGGAATGGCAAACAGCGCCACCCCGATGGCGAACAGGCCGCGGTAGCGAACAGCACGCGCAGCACGTCCCGGGGACTGATCCGCTTTTTCGTGTCGCGTTTCTCAACCATGGCGTTCCATCCTGCCCTTCGGCTAATAGGGCCTGTTGACAGAGTACATGGCAGACGACGGCAGCGTGACGGTCTCCAGCGCCGGCCGGACGGGGAACAGCAGTTGCTGAATCGCCAGGCCGATCTTGGCCAGGGGATTCGGCGGCACGTAGATGATGTCGTCCGGCTGCAGGTAGACGTTCTTCGACAGGTCACCCTTCTCGTACATCTTCTTGAGGTTGATGCGAAGGACCCAGGCTTCCTGCTGCTTCGGCTCGGCGGGCTTCGAGGCCAGGTCCTTGGAGTTCGGGTCGATCTCGGCCGGGGCGGCCTCCACCTTTGTGGCCCCTTCCGGTGCGGCCTCGGCCGGCGTGCCTTGCACGGTGGGGGCCGATGCGATGTCCTCGCCCACCTCGGGGGCCTTCTCGGCGGCCTTCTCCAGGTCGTTGGTGTTGAACTGGTAGCCGCCGCGCGTCGGGTTCTTGCACCGGACCAGCACGATCCGTTCCGGCCAGGCCAGGGTGGTCGGCTGGCTGTTGGACAGTACGTCCAGGACGGTGTTCCCGCCGGTCCACGGTTGCGGGCCGGCCCGGCCAACCTGGCCGAACACGAAGATCTTCTGCGAGTTGTAGCCCGTCACCTGGACGGTGGTCTGGGTCTGTTCGTAGTAGTCCTTGGCCTTCGCCTCGATGGCCTTCTCGATTTCGTCCGGCGTCAGGCCCATCCGCGTCTTGCCGACGACGTCGATCTCGCCGACCAGGGGCAGGTTGATGTAGCCGTCCGGCCGGATCTGCTGCGTCTCGCCGTCAATCTCCGGCACATAGGTGGACCGGATGGTGATGACGTCGGGCGGCAGGACGCGGTAGGGTACCCCTTCGCGGATGGGTTTGGGGCGTTCGTTCAGGAAGAGGCGGAGCCGGTCGGCCTCCGAGGGCCCGCAGCCCGCCGCCAGGATGCCCGCCAGGACGATTGCCAGAGAAACGCCAAGAGTGGTGAGTCGACGCATGTGACCCCCCTGTGACGTGGTTGGGCGTTCGGCCGCCCGGGCTGCCCCGGCCGCTTCGGGCCGAACCCAGCCTCCGATTCTCCGGCCGTGTCTGGGGAGCGACCGGCCGGACCCCGCTCGGACAGAGACCGAACACGTGTGCCTGCCAGGTTTGCCTGAGGTTTCCCGCCGCTTTGCCTTCAATGACAACCCCCAAGACTATACACCAAGTTGGCCCGGATGCAAACGCAATCCCTTATTTGAGCGGTACTTAACGGTCTTGGCCGCCCCCCGTGGGCTGTCCGGAACCGCCGGGCGGGCCGGTCTCAAAATGCAAGGCTTATCGACACGGTCAGCGTTCGGGAGCGCCCGAATTCCACCGCGAGTTCCGGAAACATGTTGTCCTGGTACGCCAGGTCGATGGACAGGCGATCGCACGGGTAAATGCCCACGCCGCACGCCCACGCCGTGTTGCCGTGCGTGTCCATCGTCACGCCGCCGCGGGCGAACAGGCCATCGATCACCTCGTGGTCCACGCCTACCATGAACCGGTGGACGCGCAGCCGGCCCGTGTCGTCGTGGAACGAGCCGAACAGGTAATCGGCATATACGGCCGAATCCTTCTTGTATTCCCACGAGACGCCCGGCCTCAGCACGAACTGGTGGACCGTATCCTTGGTCCGCTGGTTGCCGATACCGAGGTTCAGGAAATCGTACATCGTGGTCCGTGAGGGCGAGAAGGCGTAGTCGAACACCAGGCCGCCCAGCAGCCGGCCGCCGGCCAGGTCGTTGCACAGCCGGCGCAGCACGCCGAATCGCCAGCCGTACGTCTCGCTGTCGCTGTCGCTGACCGCCGTACTTCCCAGGTCGTACTGCTGCCGGGCCTTCGTGAAGTTGAAATTCGCGCCCACGGCCGTGTCATCGTCCACCTTCGTAGCCCACTGGACCTGCACCAGGTCCATATCGAGCCGGAAGTCGAGCCCCTGCCGGGTCGTGCTCTTGGTGCTCCGGACCTGGGCCAGCGACGGCTGGATGCGGCCGAAGCCGTCCAGGTCGGCCGTCACCGACTCGGCCGCCACGTGCAGGCTCAGGTGTTCGTCGAAGTGCACGTTCGAGTACTGCGGCGTAACCGACAGTCGCAGGTCGCCTTCCCAGGCTACCGAGGCCGGGTTGACCGACGTCGACCATTTGCTGCCGGCGCTGGCGCCGCCGATACCCGCCACGTCGCCGTACGGGGCAAACCGCGTCAGGGCGGCCGGCAGGCGGAGCGAGAGCGCCTCCTCGCTGATATCGTCGGCCGAAGCCCGACTGCCGACCGCCAGCGCCAAGGCACCGGCCAGCAGGGCGACTCTCAGCGCGAGTAGGATTCGTTCACGCATCGTTCTCTTCCCTTGGGCCCCCGCCGGATGGTTTGCACCGCCCGATTTGGCCACCGCCATGCCCCGGGACAGGGCGCAGTCTCCCATCCCTCCTGGTCCCCATGCCCCTGCAGGCACCGGCATGCCTTACCCATTATCGTCTATTGGCCAAGGCGACCTCTACCTGAAACCCCGGACGGGGCGACGTGCCTTGCCCGCCAGACGGTCACATTGTCTGGATTCCCTTCCATCCGAGGTCGATACAAACGGGGAGCGGCGGCTGCGCCGGGGCGGCGGGCGGGGTTTCGGCCTTCCCCGTCCGAGCCGGTGCTGCCCGGAGCCGCGATCCCGGAGACGGCTTCCAACAGGCCAAGAGGACGCAGATGACGATGCCGGCCATCGACGTCGGTCTCCCGGAGACCCTGTGCCGCCCGGCCATGCTCGGCGGGGGTGACGCCGGGTGGCTGGACGCCGTCGGCCTCTCGCTGCCGCCGCCGTGGCTGATGCTTGTCGTCACGGCCTTGATGCTGTGCCTGGCGGTGGGCCTGGCCGTCTACCATCGTATGCGCCTGGCGCGGGCCGAGGCCCGGCTCCGCGAGGTCCAAAGCCGCCTGAAGGTCCTGGCCCAGGACCTCGACCATGCCCGCAAGCGGACGCGGCTGCTGGCCGTCATGGCCAAGAGCGCCAAGATCATCCGCAACGAGTTCCTCTCCAGCATCAGCCACGAGGTCCGGACCCCCATGAATACGATTCTGGGGATGACGGACCTGGTGCTGGCCTCGGACCTGCCCGTTCGGAAGCGGAGGTACCTGGAGAAAGTGCGGACGGCGGGCCAGTCGCTCCTGGAATTGCTGAACGATCTGCTGGACCTCTCGAGAATCCACGCCCACCGCCTCCGCCTGAACCCGCAGGCTTTCCGGCTGCGCGACTGTGTAGCCGACGTCGCCGGCCGTTACGGCCTGGTGGCCGAGAAGAAGGGCCTGGTCTTCCGGTGCGAGGTGGCGCCCGACGTGCCGGATCACGTGGTGGGCGACCCTGGCCGGCTCCGGCAGGTGCTGGGCGTGCTGCTCTCGAACGCCGTGAAGTTCACCCGCCAGGGCCGCATCGATGTGCGCATTGCCTTGGACGTCAACGACGGCCGCGAAACTGTCCTCCGCGTCGCCGTCGCCGACACCGGGGCGGGCATCCCCGAAACCGTCCAGGCCGAGATGTTCGAGCCGTTCCGCCAGGCCGACGGATCGGTCACGCGGGAGCATGGCGGGTGCGGCATCGGTTTGGCCATCGCGTCGGAACTGGTGGCCATGATGGGCGGCAGCCTGAAGGTCGAGAGCCGCGTCGGCGTCGGCAGCACGTTCCGTTTCACGGTGCGGCTGGGGCGGCGCGGCGCGCAGGCTCCGACTTGCGGGGCGGTGGATGTGTCGGCGCTGGCGGGTCTGCGGGCGATAGTTGTCAACAGCCAGGAAGGCCTCCGCGACGCCCTTGCCGCCATGCTGGCCTCGTTCGATATGGACGTGGTGACGGCGGGCCGCGAGGACGCCGCTGTGGCCGGCCTCGCCCAGGCCAAGGCGGACGGCCGGTCGTTCCGTTTCCTGCTGCTCGATATGGGTCTGCCCGCCGGCGCGGCGCTGCGCCTGGCGAAGCACGTCGAGGATGAGGCAACGGGCAGGCCGGCGGTGGTCCTCGTGACGCACGCCGGCGCCCGTGGCGAGGCAGCGGCCTGCCGCGAGGCCGGTATTGCGGCGTACCTGACGCTCCCGATCCATGCGGACGACCTGGCCCATTGCCTGCTGATGGTGCTGGAAAACGAGCGCGGAACCGGTCAAACGGGGCGCCTGATCACCACGCACGTGGTCCGCGAGCGCGTTGCCGGGGCAGGCGAGCCCCGGACCGACACGGGGCCGGCGGAGTCGGACGCTCCGTCGCTCGAGACCGGCGGGCGGACCGCGCCTCGCTGACGCCGGCCGACGCCCCGGCGCAGGCGGCCCCGGCGCGCCGGTCCATCCCCGCAGGAGGTTCCCATGGAACCGGACGAATCCGTGCTGACCGTATTCCGCCAGGCCGCCGACACGGTGCCGGCGTACCAGCAACTCCTGGCTGAGGCGCGCGTCCGGCCGGGGGACGTCCGTTCGCTGGCCGACTTCCGCCGGCGCGTACCCGTCCTCGACAAGGCCTGCACGTTCGGGCGGTTCCCCTTGGCGGACCTGTGCCGCGGCGGCGAGGTAGGCCGGCCCGCGTGGGTGCTGACGTCGTCCGGCCAATCGGGCCGGTTCGCGTTCGGCGTATATGACGCCGAGACCGGCGACGCGGCCTACGGGCGGATCGACGACGCCCTCGACACCTACTTCGCCGTCCGCAGCCGCAAGACTCTGCTCATCAATGCCCTGCCCATGGGCGTGAAGGTGTACACGCGGGCCTGCACGCTGGCCGAGACCAGCGTCCGCGACGACATGGTCGTGGCCCTGGTGAAGGCGTTCGGCCGGCATTTCGACCAGGTCATCCTGGTGGCCGAGGCCGCTTTCGCCAAACGCATTCTGGACCTGGGACGGGCCGAGGGCGTGAACTGGGGCGGCCTGACGGTCCACGTGGTCGTGGGCGAGGAACCGCTGGCGGAGAATGCGCGGATCCTCATCGAGACGGCTCTTGGCATCGACCCGGCCCGGCCCGAGACGGGGCGGGTAATCTCGACCATGGGGGTGGGCGAGTTGGGGCTGAACCTGTTCTTCGAGACGCCGCCGCTTGTGGCACTTCGCCGGACGCTTCACCTGGATGCCGCCCTCCGCCACGGCGTGCTCGGCCCCGACGCCCGGTGCGTGCCGATGCTGTTCGCGTACGACCCTCGCCGGATCTTCGTAGAACTCGTCGACGGCGACCGCCTGACTGTGACGATGCTGGACCCGACCCGGCGCGTGCCACTCGTCCGGTACGCCACGGGCGACCGGGCGGCGGCGCTGGGGCCGACGCCGGCCGTCCTGGAAGCCGCGGCCCGGGCCGGTATCCCCCCCGACGCGCTCGGTGCCATGCCCGCGCTGATGGTCCTGGGGCGCGGCCGGGGCGTCCGGGCCGGGCAGATGCCCGTCTTCCCCGAGCAGGTCAAGGAGGCGCTGTACGCCGAGGCCGACCTGGCGTCGGCGACGACGGCCAACTTCCGGATGCGATCGGGGTCCGAGGCGGCCGAAGTGCTCGTGCAACTCGCCCCCGGCGTCGCGGCGGAGTCCGCCGTCACGGACCGCTTTCGCCGGGCCCTTTCGCGCTACGTGCGTGCTCCTGTGGCCCTCTCGTGCACCCCGTACGAGGACTTCCCGTACGGAATGGCGCTGGATTACGAGCGGAAGTTCGATTACCTGGAACTCGAGCCGTCCGAGTGACGGCAACCGGCCGCGCCGCGTAAGATCCATGTATCGCTGGGGCTTCGTCCCGGTCCGTGCGCTAGCCCACGGCGGCTCCTGCGAGAGATTCTTCAGTGGTCCGGGCGGCGGAGGGCTTGGCGGCGGCGCGGGTGCGGTACGGGTTGGCGTCGAGGAAGAAGTTCACCAGGAACGCGTCGGCCCCGAGACGGGCGTCGGCCAGCAGCAGGCGCCGGGGGGCGCCCGCCACGCTGAACCGCTTGCCATAGAACCGGTCGCCGGCGGCCGTTTCCCGCTGCAAGTCCCACCGCTCGAATGCCAGCGCCTCGTCCAGCAGTCGCTCGTAGTGGCCCGCGACGCCCACGAAGAGTTCGTCGCAGCCCGTATCAAGGGCCCAGGCGACGCACGCCTGCCACAGGGCGCCCAGCACGTCCAGGCCGACTCCGGGGGCGAAGGCTACGTGGGTGACTTCGGCTATCCGCGTACCCATGCAGCGCAGCAGGTCCAGTTCGCGGCCGAAGACGGTGTCGCCGGGCAGAGTACGGTCCGGGGCATCGGGCACCGCGGCCAGGACGCCCACGGGCCGGCCCGCGGCCTCGGCCACGAAGATGACCGTGTCGGCAGTCGTCCGCCCGAGGGGGCAGGGCGCGGACGCAATGCGCCGCCAATCGGAGCCACTCGCACCGGCCCGATCGGCCAGCCGGCAGGCTTCGTCGAAGTCCTCCGCCGTGACGGCCCGCCGGACGAGGCAGGCTCCGGCTTCCGGTGTCCCCTGAAGACGGCGCCGAAGAGCCGGCGCGCGGTCCGACAGCGTGCGTTTCCCGATCATCCTGCTCGTTCTCCGCGAGGGGGGCGGCTCGGGTTCGTGCGCAGCGAAGCCGGTGCAGGGGTGGCCGCCGGCCGCGGCCGGACCTCTCAATCGACGGCAGCGGGCCGGGGGGTCGGGGCGGTCCAGCGGTCCGGTTGGCGGGGTTTTCGTCCGCCGGAGCGGCGGTCTCGGCGCGGAGCGGCAACGATTGACATGGGACTCTCCCCTCCATCATCATCTGGTGCGAGGCCACGCCGGCCGGGCATCAGGCATAGGCTAACGCTGCAGACGTTTCCTGGTAGACGGCTTCGAAGAGGAGTGCGCCCCAGCGGCGACAGAGGCCGTCCCGCTGCTCCGGCGAGCAGTGCTCGAGCAGCCCGCTCCGTTCGATGAACAGGGCCCGGAGCGTGTCGGGCTCCAGGAAGGCCTGCCGGGCGATCTTGGCCCAAGGTCCGACGCACGCATGGTAGGGGTTGTTCGTGAAATAGTGCCGGTGGAGAAACGCCTGGCCGCCGAGTTGGCGGTCGATGGCCATGGCCCTCTGCTCGATGGTGCCGAGGTCCATGCACTTGCCCTCGACGATATCGCCCTTACCGGCGGCGTAATCTCGGGCGTCCCCAACGTGTGAGAACTGAAGTACCTCTTCGAAAAACTGGGCGTGTCCCGGGCTGATAGCGATGAACATATTGTCGCAGCCCCAGGCCAAGGCTTGGGCGAAGCACGCACGCGTCAGTTCGGGAAACACGTTGCTGCGCCAGTAGGCGGTATCGACGGCGAGGTTGCTGATTTCACACACCCGGCGGTTCTGGAGGCGAAGGGTGTCGAGTTCCGGCCCGAACGCGTGGTCGCTCGGCATGCCGAAATCGGGGGAGTCCGGCACGATGCTCATGACGCCCACGACCTGGCTGTCGCATTCGGCCACGAAGGTCGCCATCTCAGGCAGGGCCTCGAATGGCCGGATTCGAATACCCCTCAGTTCCGGATAAATGTACCCTTTCTCAACGAACACGCGATGGACGAGTTCATAGGCCCGTTCCAGATCGGGTCCGGTGATGGCCCGCCGGACGAGGACGCGCGTGTCCTCCTCCGCAAACATGCCCATTCGTTTGAGCAGGGCCACCTTCTTGCCAAGTTTCGGGTTCACTCGCCGCATAGTCGAATCCCTCACATCTGCCCCTTCAGACCCCAGAAATGCAACCTACGAGAAGCGTACGCACGGATTCCCCTTTGTCAAACTGCCCAGTGCCCCTGTCTTGCCACGCCGCCCGATGGCTATGGCCGTCGAGGATGTAAGTCCTTTTTTTTCAAGACGTTAGGGGCTCGTCTTGGCCCAAGGCCGCCGGTACGTTTCCCACGCCCCGCGCGGAGTTTTCTCGCAGGACGGGTCGCAGAAGGGCGAGGTTTTTGCTCGCGGCTTGCCGGATCGTGACGACCGACGGCCCGCAAGACCGCACCGCCTCTCGGCAACCGCGTAGCAGGGCCTCCGGAGGGGACCTCAGGATGCGGGGGCATTTCACAAAGGCCGGCGCCTCGCCGAAGCGCGGAATCGGGATGATACGATTCCAGGATGTGATGACGGCGGCATGACGCCCGATTGTCTCGGCCCGGCCGTAGATTCGCCCCGAAGCCCCGTCGCGGGCAACCGCCCTCAGCGGGATTGCCGCGGAGTGGGTCTCAGCGCCTGGGGCGCACCTGCACCTCCTCCCTCATCGCCCCCGCTTGTGAGCGGCCCCACGCCCCATGGCGCGAAACTCCTGCCTCAAGAATAGGACGCTGCGCTCGCTCACCTATAGTTATCGGACCTTGTGGTGTCCGACTGTGCGCGCGGACTTGATGTCGGGCAGAGATGTGCCCGGCCGTGGTAGCGGCGCGGGACCAGCCGTTCGACGTGGACGTATTGCGCGTCCAGACGCGGTATTATACCCGCGCTTTGTCCGCCGTGAGAAAGAAAAGTCCGCTTTTTCAGGGAAACACTCCTCTGATTCAGGCCCGCGTTGCGTTCTTCCGCGGTTTTTGGGGCATTTGCCCGTATTTCGTGCCATGGACGCCTGGAGAACGGCCTGGCGTGCTTCCTCCAATTGTGCCTGCCGAAAGCCCTTGTCGGTCACCTGGGGGGTCCATGAATCGTGAAGAAATCCGGCCCCGTCCGACGTTCGCACCGGCGGCGCACCCGGTCTGAGACAAAAGGGAGGGCCGCAGCCATCGGCCGCGGCCCTGTAAGCGTTTCTCTGCAAACGGCTCTGTTTGCCGCGCCTTTACCGCCTTCGGCGGATGTACCCGACGAGGCTGCCGATGCCCAGCATGAGGCCGGCCATCGTCATCGGCTCGGGGATAACGTACACACCGCCCTGGTCCGAACTGTAGGTATCCCAATCCTGGCCGCTCGGGTCCAGGTCCCAGGACATGTAGGCGTCGGCCAGATTGCCGTCGGGGTCGGTCAGGATGGCCTGGGTGCCCCAGGTGTAGTTCCAGAGGCCGGTGGGATCGTTTTCGTCGATGTTGAAGAAGACGATCGTGTCGCCCTGGAACTGCTGGTTGTCGTAGGCCTGGCCGGTGAACTGGAAGTAGGTGCTCACACCGCTGAGCAACTTCTGGTACGTGCCGGGCGCCCACGAGGCGGGATCGAGCCAGCCGGTGTATCGGTTTTCGGCCGTCCGGGTGTTGGGCGTGTAGTCGATGAGGCTGATTTCGGCCCCTGCCGGGGGATTAAGCTGGGTCTTTTCGACGGCATAGATCTCGAAGTGCTGGTGCTCGGCTTTGACGTCCAGATCCTGAAACGTCCCAGACGCGGACGGCTCATCGAGGACGGCCTGCGTGTCGTTGGCGCCCCAGAACATGCCGACGAGCCAGGTGTCCTCTTCGCCGTCGGAGTTGTCATAGTGGGCCGAGCCGTCCGGGGCAACCTGGCCGCCCGCGACGATCTTGCCAGGCCCGATCTGGTAGAGCAGCATGATGCCCCAGCTGTCCTCCAACTCACCAGGATTGTCCGGCTGAAAGCGGGCGTCCGTCGGCTTCTGGCGGAACAGCGTGCCGTCGGGGGGACCGGCATAAGGCAGCAGATCGGGATC
>Ga0180434_10005008_pt1 | contig 15828 bp, 10 predicted proteins | sample SS_ome_7_FD_132453 | JGI IMG/M metagenome (GOLD analysis project Ga0180434, IMG submission 132453) | Hypersaline lake sediment archaeal communities from the Salton Sea, California, USA - SS_1_D_2 metaG | ecosystem: Environmental > Aquatic > Non-marine Saline and Alkaline > Hypersaline >...
GAAGCTATGGACGCTGCATTTAAGAAAGCAGCAGAGTTAGGTTATAAAATTAAAGTTAACTCTACATATCGAAGTCCACAGCAACAGCAAGATATGAAAGTTCATCCAGAAAAATGGGGTGTGAAGAAATTAAGCGATGGACGTTATGTTCCAGTAGGAGCTGCTTGGGGATCTTTGCATCAGTATGGTATGGCGATGGATATTAGTATTGACGGTGGTAGCCGTGAGGATTATCGAAAGTTTGCAGAGATTGCAGGGGGAAATATTCAATGGGGTGATATTTACGGAGGTGATTATATTCACTACGAATGGAAAGTCCGTAATGGACGAGATCAAATGAATAATTTTAGAAAATCGCAAGGTTGGAGCACACAAAACTATCCAAGTGATTATCTGAAGAAGACATGGGATCACGTTGATTCTAAAACCAACCTCAGTGCGAGTAAATCTGCTCCAGAAGGTGCTACAGCGTGGTGGGAATCTCTTAATCCTTTCACTCCAGACAAACCGCTAGAAACGGGAACGAAATCTGCAGAAACCGCAGAAGTCTGCTCACCAGCGAGATTATCTCAATCTGGATTAAGTGCTATACAAGATCTTGCAAATAGAATTGCTAGAGCAACACGAGGGGGATAAGTCGTGGATTGGAGACGTACTAGTCGTCGTGTAGAAGAAAGACAAAAAGACGTAACAGGCGGTGGTATTGTAGAAAGCGGTGGTATCTTTCAAGCCTTAATTGATTCATCGTCAGGTGAGAATCAAACAGCTAGGCTTGTTTATCATGGTGGGAGTACAAGTACACCATTGCCGATGCCGTTTGAGTCTACGGATTCTTGGATTCGTAGTATTCCTGTAACAGGATCAACAGCTCTCGCTACATATAGACGAGATACACAAGAGGTGACGTTTATTCGTTACCTAAATGACCAACCTAAGAAAAAATTAGATTCGTACAATGCAGGGGGGAGTGCTTATAAACCGTTGTTACCTGGGGAACATGAAATTCATTCTTCAGGTATGGCACAATCTTATTACGGGCAACGTCCTGTTTTAGAACAACGGGGAGGTGTTATCCGCTCGTGGCTTGATCAAGATCGAGTAGAATGTGGACAAAAGGCTCCAATACATACACGGCAATTACACACACATCGTACAAATGAGATGGGAGATGAGGAACGTTTCGGTGTAGTTAAACGACCTAAAGAACTTAACTTAGCGAACGCTGTTTATTTAGGTTCTGATTATAGTAGTAACTTTTCTGAGTTTCCGTATCCTGATTTTTCACTTCCTGGAGGTGTTCCTGCCGCTTTTTCTCTTCTTGCAGAAACCATAGCCCTTGCATCCGAAGCTGCAGCAGCATTGACAGGGACATTTAAAATTCGACCTTTCGCTAAAGAATATTTACGGGTTTTGAAAAATCCCCTCTCCCCTCTCCCTCCTACTACCTTAGTTGATATTAGAGAAGGTCATGTTTTTGATGATGAAGGGAAACAGGTTACTGGAGATAGCGGTGCCTATCTTAGAGCAAAACATGAATATTTTACGACACTTACAGATTCTACTAAATGTGAGATTGATGATCTTGGAAATATTAGTTGGGTATTGTCACTTGGAGCTACTGAGGGTTGGAACACAAATATACCCTTTGGAGCTTGGAAATTAGATACAGGTCTTGGGATCAATATGTCCACGTTAACTAACATTGAAATGTCGTCCACGTTAGGGACATCGATCTCAGCGACAACCAATCTTGAGACATCTTCCACTTTGAATACATCGATAGCAGCAGGTCTTAACTATGAATGTTCAGCAAATGGTACTCACGATACGACTTCAATGTTACCTATGACATTAAAGACTGACGCAAACTTCACTGCCGAAGCAGCTTTAGTTTTTGAAGCGAAGGCAGGTGTTCAGATGAATTTGAATGCACCTATGGTATCGATCGGATCGTCACCGAGCGAGCCTACGATTATGGGAACTCAACTTTCAACATGGCTACAGACTTTGTGTAATTTGTTTGTTACAAATGCTGCCATGATAGGTATGGGAAATTTAGGCGCACCTGCACCTTTGAATCCTGCTATCGTTACAGGGTTCTCGAATCTTATGTCTCAGATTCCTTTATTAACATCAAAAACAATTACGGTATCACCATGACGACAATTAGTGTTGATTTAAAACAATTTACAGAGTCGTTGAATAGAACACTCGGATGGGTGTGGTTACAGCCGGAAGTTGTTGCAGGTGACGAGCCAACCCCTCCTGCATACGCTTCGGCTCCCCCTGTAGTTATGACATCATTCGCATTAGTCCCATCAAGTAAATATCGATTTGAGTACTCGGTACGTTATGCTCGATTTACTTATTTATTAGAACGTGATGGTGCGTATGAAGCGGGAGAATTGACAGCTATCCACGATCTTCCTGCAGAGGAATCTACTGCTGGAAATGAACCAAGCCCACCGAGTGATGTTGGACCATTCGTACCGCCCACTATTACAACAGGGCAGACTGTTTCGATAGGAAGTGTAGGAAGTTTGGGAGTAACGTTTTCTTTTATACACGATGATAATACAGATGGATCGAACGCGAAGTTTGGTTTAGGTTTTAAAGTAACAGATGCAAGTCCAGCAGTTCATCCTCGATTAATATTAGCTTATATGACTGCGTTTTCAATGGAGGATATTTAAATGCCATTAGCAGGGACAGAAGCAGTTTTAGCCAAAACAATGTTTTCTATGATCACAGCAGAACTTGGTCCACCACCGAACCCAGAAGCTGCAAAGCAGTTAGAAGGACTGTGTAATGGGATTGCAAATGCCTTGATTCCACATCTAATATCGATGGCACAGGTGGCTCCGGGAATTGTTACGGCAGGTGGACCAGCAGCTCAGGCAACGACAACTCCGGGGGTATTAATATAATGTCTTTCAAATATAAAATCCAATCGAAATATATAGTCTCTGAGGTAGAGGACGATGAAGCTAAAGCTGCTCCTCCTTCACCTAGTATGAAAAAGAAAACATATTATCATGGCACTCCGACAGAACAGCAAGCAAAGAAAATTTGGGTAGAGGGTATTAAACCCGATCTTGTCGAGGACGAAGGACAAATATCGGTGCCAGTTAAAGGTAGAGTATATTGTACATCTAATTTGGGTTACGCAGTTATTTATGCGTTAGGTGGAGATATTGCAGGAACTCCCTTTAATAAAGATTTCGAACCAGACTACGGTAAATATGGTTATCTATTTGTAATTAAAGGCGACCAGTTTAAAGATATCCATCCTGACGAAGATCAAGTTGGCGAAGCTATTCATGATAAGAAATTCCCTTGGTTGACTAAATTAGCTGAGAAACATTTATCGGACGAAGAAGAATCTGATCCTGACGGCTGTATGACAGGCTCACTGCTAAAAGATGTTTATCAAGGTTGCTATACATGTTGGATAAAGTCTGGAAAACTTTTATTGCCCTATTTAACTGATAATCAAAAGCTCCAAATAATTAGAAAATATGGCAACGTAGCGCATGAGGGAGTTCTTCATCCATCTGAGATGTGGAAGATTGACAGATCTAAAACGAAGTTACTTAAGAAGGACGGATCTAATTTTTTCAAAATCGCAACATTGGTAAAAAAGAGATGACCTTTAAAAAAATAATTAAAGCTAGATACCAAATTATATCGATATCCACAGTGACTATTCCAGCCAACTCTTATTTATTTCACGGCACGATTGAAAAGTTTTCTGGGAAGTTACATGGCGGTGGTTATGACGATATGATTTGGTTTTCAGATAGCCCTAAGATAGCTCAACTTTATATTCCTACGGCTGGAATAACGATGTATTTAGGTGCTGATAGTATTGCTCGACCAAACAAAAATCCTGATGTGCAAGAACTTCAAAAACAAATTGGTATTGAGTATGATTATTCTGAAGTTGAGTGGGATGGTCAACGTGCCAAGAGTTATTATAATCCGAAAGGATGGAAGACGCTTCCAACGGAGGAAGATGTTGAGCGACTAATGAAAGAAAAAGGGTTTGGCTCGCGACAGCATTCATCCGATCCTTTTCTTGTTCATGTAGATGATGGTAAAATCTTAAAAGAAAATGAAGCTCAAGAAGGCCGTTTATTTATTGCAAAAGTAAAAGAGCCTTTGACCTTATGGCGTAAAGCGAAGGGAGATGGTGATTTAACTGATGTGCAGTATCATGATCTTTCTGGTTTTAAAAAGATGAAAGAAAAGGGTTTAGATGGTGTATTGATCGATGATTTTGCTCAATCGAAAGAGTATGGTAATTTCGGGCATTTAAGTGTGGGTTTGTATAATACTGACAAGTTAATAGTAAAAGACATTCCAGCACAATATCGAGAGTGGACATATAAGGAAAAAGGTACTTTGGAATATCCAAATCCTCCAGAGATGTTTTTACATAAACTATAATGTGTCTACAGTTTAGCTAGAGGGAAAGAATTATGGCTATGCGACAACCAAGTAAATTACGGTATGTAGAGTGCGAATTACCTGATGAGGTAGAAAGTGCTATTGTTGCATTTGAGGATGATTTCGACCTTTCGTTAAAACCTTTTTACGATCGACTTGAGGAATTAGAGGACGAGCTTCCAGCTTTAGAAGAAGAAGTGGATGCTCAAGTTGCTTTACGAGAGGAGCTAGTCAAAGGTTCTCCTGTTCAAAGTTTAGGTTCTTTAGAAGCGATCGATAAGAATACTAATTTAACTTCTCCTAAACGAGATCCTAATGATCCTGAATCCATCCGTATAGATGAAAGAAAAGTAGGTGCAGCGGGTATCGCTCTTGTGAATGGTAGGATGTTTAGAACATTGGCAGGACATAAAGCCATATCTTTACCGAATGCTGGAGTTAAAGCGCCAGCGACAGCGTCTGGATCGAGAAATAGACTGGCAGCGTTGCGACATCTTTGGGAAGTTGCTGGTGGGGATTATGATGTGTTTGTACGTTTAGGTACATCGGTTTACACAGCTCCCCCGTCTACTTATACTTTATTTGAATTTAATTATTTCAAACCCCAGAATATGCCTTATCTAAACAAGGGTTTCACATACTTAGATGCTGTCGGGGAGTATAATTCTCAATATCGTCATCGAATGATTTGGACAGATAGTATTAGTGCTTCTTACGCTTTAAAAGCTAAGATGGCAGCGTTGGGGTATGATTCAAATCAGATAAATAATATTTTTTCTGGGCAAGAACCGAATGTGGATTATGATTATGAAGAATCATTAGACACGGTTTTTAATTTGACATCAGCCGTAACTCGTTTGATTCTGTTACCTGAAAACGATCCTGTTCGTCAACCGCGTTGGGAGAATGAAACTAATTATATTGAGTTAGCTTTAAAGCGCTTTTTAACTTATCGTTTTAAAAAGTACACAACTTCAAGTGTATTTGATAAGGACTATTGGTTATTGTTTTTATCTGAATTACGACCGAAGGATATTAAAGAGCTATTAGAGAACAGGCCAGAAATTTTAGATATTGAATTACCACAAGAGCAGGAATCTTTAACGAAAGTACTAGAAAAGGCTGTAACTTTACCTGCTGAGACTACGTTAATAAATACTTATATGAATAACTTGCCTGTAGGATTAGATATTGAGTTAGACTTTACAAACTCCTTATATGATTTAGGTTTATCCATCTACGGGCAACTTAAGAATATAAATACGGATGCTGCTCAGACAAGAGCAGCGCAGATCAAGGAATTACTATTAGAGTTGATGGGAACGCTGGATCTTATCCCTTACACTCAACCTAATGTAGCAATAGATCCTGCTGATATCTCTCAGCTATTTCCAACATCAAATCTACCCCCGATGGGAAATTTTTTAGATCTTTTTAATAAATTTTCTGACGACATCGTTCGGATGGTTAACGCAGCGATAGCTGCCAATTCTGCCGCACTTAAATTCAAAAACCGAACAGGTCGGGATAAACAATCTCAGGGTGAGGGAACAAATAATGTCCCTGGTGGTACTACGCAAGGGTTTCCAAGCGCTGAGACTGTTGCGATGATTCTCACTCGACGTGTGGACTGGAAATCTAACTTTATGGATTGTTCAACGTCGGATCATGCGATTGGACGTTCGGAATCTGTATCGGCAGTTCCGCAAGAGATGACAAAAGTAGCTGAATATAAAAAAGAGCAGTCGGTGGAAACGAATGAGCAGTGGCGAGAACATCGAGATAATATGGCATACATAGAAGCTCGTGCAGGAAAACCGATAAAATCCATTTCTGACATTCGTGGCTATGTTAAAGAAGAGATAGATATTGCATCAACCCCTTTAACAGGCGGAGGTGTAACGGGAGAGAACGTAACTGATCAAAATGCGAGTAGACCGCCAACAATTAATAAGAGGGATACTAAGCTTAATAAAAAGTTAGAGAAGATAAATCAATCTAATGACATTAAAGTCGTAGCAAAGCAATCGGTAGCTCTTTTAAAGTCGATACCTTCGGATACGCAAGCTCCGTCTGCAACAGAGCTTTACAGTGAATATCAATCAGGGGAAGAACGGGCTGCAGCTATGTACGCTGCACGAAACCGCAATTCGATAGAGCAATCGGAGGGGAAAAAGATACCTCCAGGGATTACTACAGGCGACTACAAAAAATTTGTAGAAACTGCACTTGGAACGGAGCTTCCTTTTGTAGGCGGTAGTGATAAATTACTCTTACCTTTTACTGCCGATGTGTCTGTAGATTTACAAGTATGTAAATCGAAATACATAAAAAAGTTTGACGACTATCTAGCTGGATTAATTACACTTCCGTCTTGGTTAGAGAGATTAATCAATGTTCTTAAGCATCAGATTATTGTTTTCCAAGATAGGATCGATGCTTTTATTATTCGTATTCAGACAGCAATGGATGCCTTATTTGCTAAACTTGAAAGGTTACTGACTCTTGATTTAAATTTTTCGGGGAAATTGGGGTATGAAAACTCTTTGTTCAAATGTTCTTGGGGATTAGATCTTGGTCTAAAGGTTAATTTTTTAGATTTATTGTTACTGTATTTGGATCGTTTTTTGGGTATGTTTTTGAGTCCTGTATTAAAATTTATCGATTTGTTAGGAGATTTTATTAACGAGATCTTCTGTGTTCCTATCCGTTGGATCGGTGAAATTTTAAATGGCTCCCTAGCAGCACTATCGAAGTTATTATCAGTAATTGGATGTTCCGTTAAAGATTTTAAACTTCCCGTAGAAATTTTTGAATTGTTAAATTTAATTTTAGGTACGTTTAGTTTACGATCCTTAGTATTAAAAAAAGGATCTGCGGATTGGTTTAAAATGATGGGGAGATTCAGTAAAGGTAAAGATGAATTTAAGGAACTATCGCAGTTTGCTAACACTTGTCAGAAAGACAACCTTCAGAAAGCACTGTCTGCACTGCAAGCGTCAATGGGTTTAGCCGTTTCTGATATTCCTGTAGCTGCAAAATATCAAACACAAAACGAAGCAATACTTGCTGCTTTAGGTTAAGAGGTTTTTGTATGGCATTATTATTAGACGATACCCAAGCATCGATAGTCTCCACTAAGAGGTTAAAACCTGAGCATCGACCAAAATATTACAATGCAGCTACGGGAGAAATGACTCGAATCAGTTTAGATTTCGAGGCTTTTCTTATTTTACAAGGCCGCCCACGGAATAAAGAGACAGTAGATTGGTTACAGAAGGTTAGTGATTATGCTATTCAAGATGCTGATCGAGATTCTTTAATTAACGCAGCTCTTGAAGCTGAGATTGAAGACGCAGAAGCTGGGGATAAAGAGTTGTCTCCAATTGTGGATCAGTTTCAGGAATTTCGACAAAGATTTAATATGACTGGGTTTGAGGGTGTAACAGAAGCAGGTCAATTATTAGCTGACCTTCAAAGACCTATGAATGAGATTATAATTTTAGGGTTAAGGCATAAACATAGATTAAAGTACGCTTCTTTGCTTAAGGTTTTATTAACAAGAAACGGATTAACATCTGATCAATCAAAACAAGTAAATAGTTGGTTTGAATCGTTAACCACATATTGAAGAATAAAGATGGGAATTACATTAAGGAAAGCAGACGGAGATCTTTACTTAGATCCAGAAACAGGAAGACCTGATATAATTTCTGGTCCTACTAAAGTAGATCAGGAATTAGCAGATCTTTATTTAAGCGACTTTGATCCAGATCGTAGTTGGGGATCTGCTCTAAGTCTTAGGAGCTTAGATAGCAATGCTTCGATGGATCAAGTGCGGGGTATTTTATTTCTCCGTCTTCAACAAGCAAACGATAGGATTCTAGCTAAACAATCTTTAGATTCAACATTAACTGCGGATGAGCAAATACAACAATTCTCTATGTCGGATGTTTTAATCGATATAAGAAACCAAGCGGTCTTATTTTTTTCTGCTGCAGATGTCGGTGATACGACAGTAGAGAAGGTGATAGGTCAAGATTTCAAAGCTACATCATTACAGCATGTAGTAGCTCCTCCGTCTAATTTAATTCCGAGAGAGTAATTTAAATGGCAAGAACACAAGAACAGATTAGTGAAGCACTTCGAGCCAGTTTATTAGGGATAGATAACCGTTTAGACTTAAAAGTCGGTCCTCTCTGGGATTACCTAATTGCTCCAATACCTCCACAGTTGGCATTATTAGAAAGTCAAATCGAGACTTTAAAAAGATTCTATTCCCCTAATTTTGCGAATGTAGCATCGGCTGAAGAAGCTAGATCTTTTGCTATCAATTTTGGAACAGGACCATCATCAGGTGATTTTGCACGAGCTACTGTGGTCTTTTACAGGAATTCTACCCCAGCAAAAGGACTTACTTATAGTGTACCGATTGGTACATTAGTTCAAACGATTGATGGTACGTTAGTATACAGGACTACAAAAGATGTAGTCATGTCGGGAGATTATGCCGCTACTTATTTTAATCCAGTTACACAGCGATATGAAATTCAAACAACCGTAGAAGCTGTTGCTCCTGGTATTATCTACAATATCCCTGCTGGACATATTCGTAGATTACATCAAGGTGTTAATGGCTATGACGGTGTGGAACAGATTAGCGAAGCTGGTGGTGGTACAGAACCTGAAGATAGCTTTGAAGTTGCAGCACGGGTTCAGGATAAATTTAAGGGTTTGGAAATTAATTCCCTTGGTGGGATTGAAACTGTGATTAAACAAGCCGAGCCTAATTATGTCAAGGCCGTCTCTGTTGTTAAACCGACAGATAGAATGGAATTTCGAAGGCTGACATCTGGTCCAGCATTGGATGTGTATGTATCTGGGGAAAATTCAGAATTATTTACAGAAGACTATTTAGCTGCTGGCGGTGAATACACAGTCCCGATCGTCTTGAATAGAACAGCGACGAGTATAACAAGTGTCGCGGTGAATGGAGACATCCTACCCTCAACCGAGTGGATCTTTATGCCTGACACTACTGTAGAATATCAATCTAGTACGCGAGCTAATTCGATCATACAATTAGTGACAGCGTTGACTGCTGACGATTTAGTTGAAATTACAGGATACAAAAATGGGATATTAACTTTTCTTCAATCCTTGTTTTTAGAAGAAAATTCTTTGTTCTATACTGATGTTTTGCTTCGCTCCTTTATCGAAGCTCCCATTATTATTTCGATTGAATGTCGAGTTTCGAATGGAGATACGGATTCGATTCGAGAGTTGGTTGTGGCTTATTTAGCTGAATATATTCAGCCATTAACAGGGGAGATACCTGAATTATTAATACCAGATACGATAAAAAGTATGTTGCGGGAGCGAATCCCAGAAATAGAAGCCGTTAAGATTTTAGAATTTAGGCGTAAATATGGATCGATTGATGCTGTGGAGACTATTTCTCCGTATAAGAATCAAGTACCCATTTTTGATTCCGTGGCTTCAAGCATAACTGTGAGGCTATAAGTTATATGGCTAAAATCACCTTAGAATTGGTACTTGGTGACGACCAAGAAGTATTTGATGATTTACGAGCAATGTTACCTCCTGGGGAGAACAATCTTGTACGAGGTGTTGTTGTTCCTAATCATCCTAGAAGTCAACCACAAACTTTTAAATTTGATGGGCTGACAGTAGGTATATCTTATATTTTAGATGTGATTGGGGAATGGGAAACTCCCCCAACACCTAGAACTTATTTTGTTCCTATAGGTACATCGCATAATATTACAATCGCTCTACCGTATGGGCCATCAACATTAATTCTTCGTAGTGAAGGTGAAGAGTATCAATTTCTTGTATCCGTTATTAACTACGCTACGTTATTCAGAGCATACGCTCGTGAAATTACAGAATATTCAAAACTTCCTTTGAAGCAATTAGACGATTCGATAGCCTCTCCACTATCATTTCGTTTAGCAACTCCGATGCTCGCTGGCCTTACTTCGGTAATTCCTGCGGACTTAGAAATTCTCGCTTCTTTGGCTCATAAACTATTAGTTAAAAACCTACTGCATAATCCAGGACGTTACGGAGCGACTAAAGAAATTCTTGCTGCTTTCTCAGCATCGAATCCTGTCTTTTTTAAAATGCAAAATATTAATAAACTTGATTCACCTCTTTTCAGATCGGAAGAAGTGTTCCAAGGTTACGAAGCACACATTTGGCTCCCCAATCGAGAGATTGAACGTTGGCGTGCGTTTATACAATTATTAAATAACCTACCCCAGCTTTATACCTTGAAACAAGTCACTGAAGGGGAAGTTTATGTACAGCAAGGCGGTAGGCTACGTCGGCATCTTTTCGATTTTACAAGTCCCTTAGCTAACAGTATTACAACAGGCTTAACGTATCTAACTGATTGTTTTTTAAGATTATTTACATTATCTGTTGCTGTAGAGTCAGAACATACTTTGGACTTTTGTCAAGCATCGTATATTTTGGATCAGCTCATTTCGACTTCTTTAATTCCGACCGATGCAGATCCTCTTGACATAACACCGTGGACAAACTTCTCATTGAGTGGACGGTTTGGGCAGCAGTATGATATTTCCCCTGGAGTGCATGAATGGCATTATGACTCACCTCTTATTGGCGCTGCAGATGGAACCAATCGTTATTTCGGTTTAAGTAGTTTCCCGATTTCGACTTCTGCTGTTAAGGTGTTTGTCGATGGGCTACTGAAAAGTTTATATGTAGATTATAGAGTTAGCTTAAGCGGCAATATTAGTAGTGGTGCTTACCGTGTTCTATCCATGCCTTCTGGTCCTCTTGTTGTATCTACAACATTAGGCTTACCACGTCCATTTCAAGCTCCGGTTTTTTCTTCGATTGAATGTCGTGAGAATTCAAATCTTCAAATGATTTTGACGGGAATTGAGCAGGGGTTGGATCGAGTTTCTTTTATAATTTCTCATCCTCCAAATACCACTCCCTACGATCCACAATCGATCGCAGTACATTTTGCTACTCCGAAGACATATAACAGCGGAGTAACAGGCGAGAATCAATACGGCCAAATACCAATGGTGGCTGGGACTACTTCATATGAATTAATATATAATCAACCGACAGCAACTCTCGACTATCAGCTTCTCATATCTTTAACTGTTGATCCGATGCCGAGCGGAGATCCCACTCTCGTAGATCAAGTTTTCCATATTGCGAGAGAACGAACTCAAACAGGTACATTTATAGATTTCTCAGAACCTCTAGCAGACAATGTTTACTTGAATTGGTGGGTAGTTGAAGATGATAGTGCTTCTTTAGAAAGAGGAACAATAACTTTACCCGACGGAGCAGCCTCGACACAAATTATTTTTGCTGGTGGTCCTTATTTCGATCAACCAGTTGTGCTATTTCAGTTGTGGGAAGCCCAACCTACGTTCGTAGATGCAGGGCAATATTTAGCATCGGCAATGTCCGTAGGTCCAGGCGGTACTCTCATTCGTTTCTCAGCACCGATTGTCGGTAATAATTATCGCCTAGACTATGTGATATTCCCTGCTCGTGATGGAGATTTTGTAGAATTTTATGAACCTCCCGTTGGATTGATAGAAGCACACTACGATACTAAATGGGAGCATTGGATAAATGCCAGTTTAACCCCTGCACCAGATGGGATCAGAACTAACTTTAACCTCCCTTATCCAGCGACAGATCCTAAGTCTATATATCTCGCTTTAAATGGAAGATTGATGACTCAGGGAGCTAATAAACAGTATACGGTGGAAGGAGATTCTGTTCAGTTTACATTTCCACCGACAGAAAATCAAACAGCATGGGTGGTGTATCCAGTATCTTCAAATACAGAGGAATTACCAAGTGCGTGGGACCAAGGCTTTTTAAATTATTTACCTGAGAGTACAGGAGAGTACGCGACAGGATGGATAAAATTAAGTGATACGATTCTTATAGGAAGTACGGTTACGCTTAACGGTTTGATGTTTGAAGCAGTAGGCACAGCAAGTGGTTTGATCGTAAACGGAAATGTTATATCAGTAGGTTCTAGTCTTACTTGGGGTACTCTAGGAGTTGTTCTTACTGGTGTCCCAGACGAGCCTACAACCGACGATGAATTTCAAGTTGGAATAAGTAAGGATGATGATACTCAATCTTTGATAAATGCGATAAATAATCATCCTCTCTTAAGTTTACATTATGTCGCACTATCAGGTGGAAGCGGTTTCACGATTGTGAAAGCAAAAAAACTAGGTGGAACACTTTATAATGAAACGCTGTCTGCTTTTGGGACTATAACTGCAACAGACATTACAGGTGACAGTGCTCCGAGTAGCTACAACTCTCGCATGATTTATTTGGGTGAGCATGTGGTGTCGGTAACTGAAGACGACGTGGATTTTAGCGGTGATAGTTTTTTCCGAGCAGGGCATCCTTTTTATGAAGGTCTAGGTGTTACAGTAGTATCTACAGATACATTACCCGATCCACTAGTCTCAGGTACTCTTTACTATGTAACAAACCCGACTGTAGATACTTTTCAATTAACAGACACTCCTTACGGTGCAGTTATTAATATAACAACGAAAGGCGTGGGATATCATACGTTTACCAGTCAAGATATTGAAGTCGCAACCTCTACGTTTGCCTTCCCAACAACTGCCTTGTCGTTTGTAGGAACCACAACAATAAATTCTCCTGTAATAACTAGTTTGACTCCTCATACGACGGATTTACGTGTAGGAATGGCAGTTAGCGGTACTGGAATTCCAAGCGATGCTATTATTATAAGTATTGATTCTGCAAATCAAATCACCTTAAACGTTAATGCGACAGTGTCCAATACTGATTCGCTTACAATCGAAAATGTTTTTAGACCCAATGAGCCTGTAGGTTTTTTAACACAAGGAACTTTACCGACAGGATTAGTAGAAGGTCAAAAATATTATGTCATTAATATTACACCAAATCGATTTCAGGTTAGTGATACTGAAAATGGACTACCAGTAGCTTTTACAGATGGCGGTGACGATACTTTGGTTGTGTACTCGATTCCTCGTTTTGTTGCTGGTAATACAAAGGAGCTAGATTCGGAAGCTTTAGCGACCGAGATTGAGAAGCATCCAATCACAGGTGCCAAAGTTGTTACAGAGATTGCGAATGGGATTATCACTTTGACAGCTAAAGAGATTGGTGTGCGAGGAAATATGCCTCTAGCTGTTACCGATCCTACGGTTTCTTTTAAAAGCCTATCGGCTGGTCGAGAAAGATCTGGAGATGTTTATGGAACATCGAAGATCTGTTATTATTACGATGCTCCAGTAACAACACTCGACGGGTTATCCACCAAGCTACGAAAACATTACGGTGGTGATAAATTTATCTTTGACTATAGTCCGACCTTAAACCAAGAAAGTTATTACATTTCAGAAGTTTATCCTATGGACTATCATCCTTTGGATTCAACTGTGGCAAATCTACCTTGTAACTATCCTAAAGGTCTTTTTACTCAAGGTTTCGGTACTCATTTTAATGAAGCTGAAATTCTAGTAGATCAGCCTGGTACGCTTCTTATAGCGACAGCCAACCTTCCAGTTCAAGAAAGACCGCAAGGGCTTATCGATGGAATCAATACTGTTTTTACCTTATCTCTAACATCATGTGCAGGACAAGATTCGTTAATGATTTGGTTAGACGGTATCCTTCAACCACCAGACAAATACACTTATACTGATGTGGGCTCTTACGGAGAGATAACATTTTTAACTCCTCCAGCAGAAGATCAATATCTATGGGCATGGTATCTTCCTTACGGTGCTGCCTGTGCAGACGAAAGAGTCAATGCTTTAGTTGGTGCTATTGACGATGTAAATCAGATCTTCGATGTTCCTGATTCTCCGTGGGCAGATGCTCCTGCGCTGGTAGCTTTTCTTGAAGGTGTTTTTCTTCTGCAAGATGAAGATTATTCTGTTATAACAGCGCAAACTCAAATTGAATTTTTAGGATCATTAGCTCCTGCGACAGGACAATCGTTATGGGCGCATTATAATCTAGGATCAATATCTCCTGTAGATAACTGGAGACAAATACATGTCGCAATAGCTGATGGATTGGAAGATACATTTATGATCCCCCATATGTTAACTTCCGAGCTGCCGTCGTCTACAGATTCTGTTCTTGTCTTTTTAGATGGTTTAAATCAAGGGGGACATTTTACAATTGAAGTAGATCTATCAGGTAATCCAACGGGGAATATAATTTTTAATGAAGCACCCGAAGCAAATCGTCGTCTTGACGTAGCTTACATACGAAATTGAGGTCATTGGAATGGCACAAAATGAAAAATTAAGAACAGAAGATATCATCGAAATCTTAGACGGTAAGATCTTAACTTCAGAAGGTCACCCAGCTTTGGGAGTCATTCCTCGTGAGGTCTACAGCAATGTCTTAGCTAAGATCGCAGCGCAGATATTATCGCCAGATCAAAAACTTGCTTTTGACTCTGCGTTGACAACTCCATCTTCGATGAATCCTGTCGTCTTAAAAGATGACTTAACCACATATATTCCACAGGCAGATTTAGGTGAGGTTAAGGATTCTGTTGCTCTTTTTTCCCAACTTCCAGTTCCATTCACTGCTATCGGTAGCACAGAGTTAGATTCCAACACAGTTACGATTACATCGTCTACAGGAACTATTGTACGCGGTCTAACTGTGACAAGTGTCGGATCTCAATTTGCAACAGATACGGTTGTCACAGATGTTATCTCAGCAGCAGAGGTGGAGATCTATCCTGACGCTCTAGCAACAGATACCAATTTCTCGATGACTTTCTCGCCAGTAGTCGGGGATCTCCGTGGCGTTATTGCCGATAGTATCATCTATCGTTGGAGTGGAACAGAATGGCTCCCGTTCACAAGGACAGGTACATTACAACATCCTGAATTACTTAACCAAAATTTAGACTCGGACTATCAGCATTTAACTCAAACACAGAAAGATGGGTTATTAGCATTAAGTCATAGCCATGCCAATAAGACTGTTTTGGATGCTATCTTGAGTGCAGGATCTGGTAATATTATAACGACGGCAGAACGTAATCTTATTCCATCGACAACCCAGAAGGCAGCGCTTGTAGGGACAAGTGGAATACCGAGTGCGTCCAATCCTTACATTACCCATTTAGATCCAAGGTTGAACACTACGAGAAATCCGTATGTCACAATTGGACCTCCTGGTTCCTTAGCTACCTTTCAAGGTGTTGATTTTAGACCTTTCGAGGATGCCATTCTAGCTATCGATATTGGATCGGCTTCTACCGTTAAGGCGATTGAAGTTCTTTCTGGTGTGTATAACTTGAGC
>Ga0180434_10005010_pt1 | contig 15826 bp, 16 predicted proteins | sample SS_ome_7_FD_132453 | JGI IMG/M metagenome (GOLD analysis project Ga0180434, IMG submission 132453) | Hypersaline lake sediment archaeal communities from the Salton Sea, California, USA - SS_1_D_2 metaG | ecosystem: Environmental > Aquatic > Non-marine Saline and Alkaline > Hypersaline >...
GCGGTGCGGGGATCAATTTCGGGCGGCGGCTGCCGGTCCCGAGTTAACACGACCGCTCCCAGTTAACACTTCACCAACCCTTTCCCCCTCTTGCATAGACCCATGTCTTCGGCGTTCACCGATGCCAGCGGAAAACTGGAATCGACAGCACGGACATTGGCTGTGCAGTGTCCCCACTGCGTGGCTGCGAAGAAAGAGGATTGGCAGACCTGGATCGAAGTGGACCGGAACGAGCTCAACTGCCGGATCTTCCGGCACGGCTGTCTGCGACAACCCTACGAGCAGCGGGGGCAAATGGTGCCGATCCCGCCGCACGCACCCAAGGCGGTCTGCGACCAACTGGCGGCGGCAGGACAGATCGTGGGTGGCTGCGGCAAGCCGTACCGGATCGTGGACGGCGGAGGCGGCGAGCTGAAAGCGGTGGTGTGCGAGTACGTGTGAACTATAGCACAGGGTAGACCTGAGAAACGCCTGTATTGATGATGCCAGTGCCGGTGATCCAACTGCGATCGGTTACGTAGCTTATGTTTTGGTTTGGCGCATTCATCACTATGACAGGTGCCGCTCCTGTGCTCATGCTGATTGTATCCACATTATCGGCGAACAAGATGGAATCACTGCTGATAGAAGCACTGGTTATGTTTGTGAACACCACCGCATTTTCTCCAGTGATGGTTGCAGAAGAACTATCGCGTTGATACCAACAGAACGTCCAGCCATCCGACTCATTGCCACGAATATTTGCGGCTGTGATTGATCCGTTCTCAGACCCCCCATCGACGGTGATCGTTCCCCGGATGTACGCGCAATACACATCCTCATTGCTGCTCGATGATCCCCCAATGATCTGAAATGTGAGAGGGCCATCAATGTTGATTGTGGAACCAGGATGAGAGTATATGCCAGCCTCCCACCCCAATGCGCTCATTGGAACGATGTTGGACACATCGATGCCACCACCATTGTTCAGGTTCAGTGTGCCCACCACGTAGATGCCCGTGACCTGTGGGAAACCAGGTGTGGGAGTGAAGCCCGAACGAATCGCCGTGATGTCGGTAGACCAAGACACATATCCCCCAGATGCCACCGTGAACGTTTCGCCAGTGTCGACCACCAGTCCGGTTCCATCGGTGATAACAAGCTCCTCACGATTCTGCACTCCATTCTGTGTTTGCGCCTGTGCATAGGTAATTGTCTTGAATGTTTCGTCGGAGGCACCAACCGAAAGTGTCCCACTGCCATTGGTGATGCCGCTCTGCCGATTCAGAATTGGCCGGACGCCCGAATTTGCGAATGGATCGGAGGAGAAGGTCACCGGGTGCGAGGAAGAACTTTCAAACACACAAGTGACCAACGCAGTGCAGTTCAGGAAGGCCTGGGCGCCGATTTCTATGACGCTGCTCGGGATGGTGATGGACGCCAGGCTGGTGCAGCCCAAGAAAGTATCGGTGGTGATTGTGGTGAGACCATCTGGCAGAGTAACGGACGTCAGGCTGCCGCAGCTCGAAAAAACACTGGCTCCAAGGGTAGTCACACTGCTTGGAAGGACGATGGATGCCAGGCTGGCACAATTCAAAAAGGCAACGTTGCCGATTGTCTCGAGACCAACCGACAAAGAAAGAGATGTCAGAGTGTTGCAAGTCTGAAAGGCGGCCTGACCGATGCTAGTCACGCTGCTCGGGATGGCGATGGATTCCAGCCCGGTACAGTTCAAAAAAGCGTTATTGCCGATCGAAGCGCACTGGCTATTAGCCTCATCCTTGAACGTCAGTGATGTGAGTGTTGTTTCGCCACTGAAGACACTAGCATCAATCGACGTCACGTCAGTGCCAATCTGGATCGTGGTGATGGTGCCAGCACCACCCGCAGCAATCAGCGCATTCCGAAGCAATGTCACCGCCGCCGCATCCAGCGGTCCATCAATGTGCACCAACGCCTCAGGGCTCCCCGTCACCGTCGTCTGCCGACTCGCTGCCACACCGCTGCCGCTGCCCGACCCCGTCTGCACCGCCCCCCCACACCAGAAATCGTTCTCCCACGCCACCTGCTGCGCCCGGCGCTCGCAGTCCGCCGTCATCTGGATCAGCTCGCTCCCGCTCAGCGGGGTCAGCCGCTTCACCGTCGGCAGCCGCCGCTTGCACAGCTTGACCTTGTCGGTCTGGGTCTGCACGTACCCAGGCTCGGGCGGCAGAACGTCCAGCGCCCCACAGTCCCGGGCGTGCCGCCGTTCCCCCGAGTTGACCGCCCCCACGTTGCCGCCCAGATCGTGGCACAGCCGGCCCTGCAAGAGGGCGGAGGCGCAGTTTTGGGATTCCGAGAGCGCAGTGCCCGAGATGCCGGCGGTGCACGCAGCCTCGCCCCGGATCTGCGCGATCCGTTCGCCCTCGCTCACCTGCCGGCCCCACTCCCGGCCGTGCGGCGAGCATGGGTTCTTGAGCAATCGCCCCTGTCCGGGTCGTGCGTTGGGATCCTGAGAATACATCCCGGTGCGTGCGCTCACGGTCAGCCGGGCAAGAGCGGCTGCGCCGACGTTGCGGCGGCCGACCGATGCGGGGATGGCAGCGGCCGGGTTGGCACACGCCGCACCACACGCCACCTGGTGCTCGCTGCCCGAGCAGCCTGTCTTGCAGCCGTTGGCCTTGGGACCGCACCGCATAGCCTGTCCGCCTGCACCCCGGACGGTCCGGGTCCCAGAGTAGGGAAAGCGCTGGCACTGCGGCGCTGTGAGTGTCTGTGACCGGGCTTCGAGAATGGCATCGCCTTGGGAGTTTCGGGGAGTGCCCCGTGCGCCGCCAACACGACGTGTGTTGGCCTGAACGGCGAGCTTGGCTGCCAACGACATTCTGTCCTGGGAGGCAGAAAAGAATGATGGCCACAAACCCAATTAGCCCTGCCGCTATCTCCACTTTCACTATGCCTGGCAACAAGCACAAGAAGGCGATCCATGCGGGGCGCAAGAAGGGGATGGATATGAGCGGAATGCACGAAACGGGGGGTGCGGCCTTTTTCACGGCCCATTTGCCCGAGGGGCTGGGCGATCTGGAGCGGATGCGGGCGGCCACCGCGGCGGCGATCGAGGGCACCGGCGACAACGAGCTGGCCTTTTGCCTGGTATCCAACTCGGACACCGCTCTGGTGGTGTCGTTTGTGGTTCCTCCGAAGCGTGCCGACCAGCTCGGGCTCGACGAGTGGTGTGCAACAGTGACCGAAGGAATGGGCGGTTCGGTGGTGGAGGATGCGGCGGGCCCCAGCGTCACGCACCGGTTCTACGTGGCGCAGCAGGATCCCGCCAACAACCTTTTTCCGCTCAAGATGCGAGACGGGGTGATGGCGAAGAGTTTTGAGTTGCTCCGGGCCCGGAAGCTGATGGTGGAAGACGATGACGACGGCGAAGAATTTGACCTGGGCGAGATGTATGCGCAAAATGGGATTGAGTGGTGATGGGCACAACAGAAAATCAGCGAACGTTCGTCGCTAATCTCTTGTGTTGGTCGCCGTTCGTCCCGGTCTCTTCACTCGTCGCTGGCGCCCACCTGGTCGCGGATCTCCTTGTCGATCACCACCTTGATCTGCCGTGTCTCGATCAGGTACGCCGTGTGCTCGGCGTCTGCCGTCAGCTTCTCCTGCGGGAAGTGCTCCTCACGCTTGGCCGCCAGCAGCCGCAGCTGGTCGCGGCTCATCGGCTCGCCCACCAGCGCCCGCTGCATCTGGTAGCAGAGGCCGCCGCAGTACCACGCCCGGTGGGCCAGGCTCAGCTGGCCAGCGCAGTCGGTCCGGAAGCACTGGTTGCAGTGGTTGCAGACCCGCATCGGGACGGCACGCATGCGGTCGGCACGGGTGACCCGGGGCATGTAGTCACGCATCCTGGGTCGGCTGGGTCGGTTCGGTCTAAGTCTTCTGAGAGTCTTGCGGTCTTAGTAGTGTCTTGTTCTGTGGGTGTGTTAGCTAGCGAAGTGCGGGGAGCGCAACGGGAAGCGGGTGTGTGCCTCCTTCCACGCGGTGAAATGTCAATCAATTTATGACGGCCCCCAACCAAGCAGAGGCGCCATGGCCATCGTCGCATCTGGTTATTTGTTTGCTGACGAACTCGCCTACCACGTCGACGTGTACCAAGGCGACACGGCGTCAACTCTTCTTGAACGCCACGCACCCACTGCTTCCGTCAAGAACGCGGCGGTGATCGACATTGACATTCCAGGCAACACGTCGCCGCTCCCGCTTTCCGCCGACGAACCGATCGTGGTGGTTGGGCAAAGCCCACGAACATCGGTGTTTGTCTACGGCGAATCAGCAAAGCAAGAGGCGGCCGAAGGTGCAAAGGAAATGCAAGAGGGGGAAGTGGATGATGCGGAGCCGGTGGCGGCGACCGCTACTGCGGGTGTGACGGCGGATGGTGCGAATGCGGCGGCGGCGGATGGTGTAGTGGCTGAAAATGGGAGAGTTAAGGAGGCATCCGCCGGGGATGGGCCCGACGCCGTCGAGATGGAGGTCGAGGATCTCACCCCACCCCCTGCACCCTCCACCGACGACCCTAACTCGGCCATCACTGCCGATTCCCCAAACACCGACACCACCCCCCCTCTTGCAGAAACCGACGAACGTCCGTTCTCGCGTACCCGTCGGGCCCAAAAGTCCAAGGCGAACCGCCACACCCGGCGGATCTCGCACGTGCCCAAGTCTCTCAAAATTGAACTGGCTTAGGGATAATTTCGGGGTGTTAACGCACTGCGAACGCAATGGCTCTCGCGCATGATTCTGACTACCATGCGGGGGCTGCTGATGAGATGAGCGCGGCGAACTCGTTCCTTGCCGCACTGCGCGATTCGAAGTACGCTGCCCCGGCCGGGGGTCCGCCTCCCGAGCCAGTGGACGAGATTGCGGAGAGGGTGAAGGAGCCGCCGGCCACGGCCGCCGAGGCGGTGTCGGGCGCTGCACCCGTTGTGCTGGGAGAGAACATGAACCCGGCATTTGGCTACACCACGGCGATGGTGTCAACCGAGCGGTTGATGCAGATGTACAACGACATGACCCGAATGTCGGAGGGTAACTGGAACTCGGCCGAGATGAGGACGCTGCGCACCATGCTGCGGGAGACCCTCGGGGCGACCCACGCCATGATCAAGGGCGAGCTGCCGACGACTCCCGACCAGCGGGTGCTCGCCAAGAAGATCGGCCGGCTACTTTGTCTGCTGGTGGGGCATACCCGGGACATTGTGGACGGCAAGGGCGAGCGCACGTTGGCGTACTGGCTGATTGCCGAGCACTTCCGGGTCGCACCGGGACTGGCGGTGGGTCTGGTGCGGCATCTGGTGCGGCTCTACCGGGTGGTGCCACACGGCGAGGGTGCGGGTTCGGCGGTGCTGGCGGGCGAGGGCCACCAGTATGGTTCATGGGCGGACGTGAAGCGGCTCGCTGTCTTCCTCCGTGACCACTACGAGGCCACCGTGGAGCATCCGCTGATCCAGGAGGCGCTCACGCAGCTGGCGCTCCAGCTGGCCGAGGACTTTGGCCGACTCGATCGGGGCGAGGTCACGGGCTTCAGCCTGGCGGCGCGGTGGTCGCCCAAGGCCACTGGCGCAGCCCGCTGGCTCTTCCGTCCTCTTGCCGAGAAGCTGTTCCCGTTCCACCAGACGGCCCGAACGCCGGCACAGGTTGAGGCTGCGGGCCGCAAGGCCGAGAAGGAGCTGCGGCAGCGGCTGTCAGCGCTGAACCGGATGCTCAAGACGGTGGAGGTCATGATGTCGAGCGAGGAGCACGAGTGGCACACAATCGACTTTGGCACCCTTCCGAGCCAGGCGCTGCGCCGGCACGTGCGGGCGTGGAAGAACCAGCTGAAGAACGGTTCGGTTCGGCGAGAGGGGGATGAGGATCGGATGGCATGCGCTGAGAACTACGAGGCGCACATGGCCAAGGTGTCGGCGGGCAAGGCTGAGGTCAAGGGCGCCCGCTGTGGCCCGGCTGAGCTGGTGTACGATGTGCGGAAGCACCCAGGTGATGCGGCCCGGATCAACGGCCAGTGGGATGCCAAGATGAAGCTGCTACCGTCGCTGGGCAAGATGCTGGCGTGCGTTGACGTGTCGGGTTCGATGGACTACGCCCGGGTACCGGGTTCGGACCACATCCGGGCGATGGACGCAGCGATCGGTGTTGGCCTGGCCATCGCCGCGAAGTGCGCGGAGCCATTCCACAACCAGGTGCTGAGCTTCTCCACCGACCCCAAGTTCCTCCAGTTCACTGCGCGCAACACGTTCTCGGACCGGGTGCGGATGATCCAGAGCTACGACGTGGGGTACACTACCGACTTCCGCAAGGCGTGCCGGGCATTCCTCGACGTGGCGATTAAGGCCAACGTGCCGTCGGACTTCTTCAAGGAGTTTGCGTTTGTGTTGCTGTCGGACATGCAGATCAATGCTGAGATGGGCAAGTGGTCGGCGGACCTGGCAGCGGAGATCAAGCAGATGTTTGCGGATGGGGGGCGGCGCTCGGAGCGTGGCCAGCCGTACGATCCGCCGTTTGTGGTCATGTGGAACTTTGCGGCGCGGAACACCACCGCGATCTCACAGGAGCTGCCGGGCGCGGCGGTCATCTCGGGCTACAGCGACTCGTTGCTGAAGACGTTTGAGGCCGAGGGCATGCAGGGGTTGCTGAAGCAGACGCCGATGGCGATCCTGATCAAGACGCTGGAGTCGGAGCGGTACGCGCCGCTGGCGGCCGAGTGGGAGGCCTTCATCTGAATCCCAATGCCCCCTCAGACTCCCTGGCTACAGAACATGTGCCCCGCTAGACGATACGAGTTAGACGTTAGAACAGAGCCATAATCATCCCCGCCTATCGCAGGCAATGTCAGCAGAGAATCCACCAAGAAATGCAAGAGGAGGGGAGAGTGTGGACGAAGATCCAGTGGCGCAGGGGGGAGCGGCAGCAGAGGCATTAGCAGCGGGAATGGCGGCGGCAGCGGCGATGGGATTTCCTGGGGGGACGACGCGGATGCGGGACGAGGTGTTGGAGCTAACTTTTCCAATAATGATAGTGCGGCGGCGTGGACCTCCTTCGGCTTCGCCGCCGTCGCCTTCGATGTTGGCACCCGAAACCGAGGGCCAAGAGGGAGGCGCCGCTGCTGCTGCTCCCGCATCCAACATGCTGGGCCCCGATGCCGAGATGCGCATTATTGTGGAGACCATGGCAGGCGACATTGCGGCCGCGAGGGAACACGCGAGGGAACAGGCGCTCGCCAACGCATTCCAGTTGCCTTTGTCGCCGCACCAGCAACGCCGCCCAGCATCTGCCACCCCTTCCTCCTCTCGCAGCACTCCGGCGCCGACCGACACTCCTCCTCCGGTTCCTCCTGCGGGACTGGGGTTTGGTGTGGATCCGCGGAGCCCATCTTCGGGTTCGGCCTCGGCGCCGGCACCCATGAGTCGTTTGTCGCCTGGGTTTGCCGAGATCATGGCGCATTTGGTTGGAATGCACGCGGGGCCAGCACCGCAGCCGTCTTGGGCGTACAACGAATGGCACCGGCTGATGGAGATGACGATGGCCGATACAGGTGGAGTTAAGAAGGTGGCCTCGGAGGAGGGCCTCGACCAGGTGAAGCGGTGGACATTCAGGCAAGAGGAGGGGGGTGCGGAGAGTGCGGACCAGGAGGGGGCCAAGTCGCCGCCACTCACCTGTGCTATCACCCAGATGCCGTTTGAGGACGGTGATGAGGTGGCCGAGATGCCGTGTGGTCACAAGTTTGACGCCGACAGTCTGATGCGGTGGCTGCAACGGGAGAGTGCGGCGTGTCCGGTGTGTCGGCACGAGCTGCCGTCGCGGGAGGTGGCCCGGTCGCCGGCGGACTACGATTCTGATTCCAGTGTGGAGGGATCGCCTGGAGGTCCGGCGCCGCCGCCACCGCCTGGTTTCGGCGATGGAGAGGCGCCCAATGTGTTGCAGCCGTTGTTGCCCCAGGGGCTACCGCCGGGGGTGCAGGACGTGCCAGCAAGACTGTTGCTGATGGGTGGTCCGGGTGGACGGGGTTTTCTGTCCACACGGCAACGTCTAGAGGACCAGGCGTTGCAGCAGGCTGCGGAACAGGAACGGCAGATAGAGGATGATCAGATTGAGGCGGCGATCCTGGCGTCGGTGATGCGGGAGAGTCTCAGTGATCAATGAGTTGAGGAGGAGAGCCCCCTGCCAGGGGCTCACGGGCGATTGAGCGAGTAGCTCGGGTACGCGCCCCGTACCTGCGGACTCGAGTTGGCCATCTGCTGGAGAACGGCGACACTGCTGCCCGACCCTGGCTTGTTCACGATGGACGCAGCAGCCTTGTTGGCTCCCTTGTAGCCCTTCTGAACGCTGGCGCCAACGCCGACCTGTGCGTCCTGAATCTTCTTGGCCTCGGCCTTGAGCGCCGCTCGGGCCTTGTCATCGCCGAGGATCTGCTGGAGCGACCCGGTCACGGTCTCGCCAAACGGGCTACCGATGGCCTTGCGGAAAAACCCGCTGAGGTTGCCTCCCCGGTGCCGGCGGCGGTGGGTCCGGCGCTTGGCGTGCTTCTTGGATCCCTTCCGGGTGTGCTTGCGGGTCTTGTTCGACCGTTTGTGGTGCTTCTTGGAGACGGTCCGCTTCTTGCCGCCGACGTAGGAGCGACCACCCTTGCGCATTCTGCAACTCTTGGCCATCTTGCCCTAGCCTGCGAAAATTAGCAATTGACGCCCAGCAAGCAATAGCCACCTAGAACCTTTGGTTCTCGTTGAGCCACAGAGAATGGCCGCGCCACCTCCCGAAGTCGCCGTCAAGCGATCCGCCGCAACCTACGTCTGGCGCACAGACAACACACTGACCCCCTGGGCCGCGACGACCCGGATGGTCGAAACCATCGACGATGGCAACAGCGAACGCATCGACATCGGGATGGCCGAGTGCAACGGTACCGAGTACGGTCTCTCGACCAGCGACAAGAGCGACGTCGCCCTGGTCCCGGTGTGCTTGGCGGACAGCGGCGACGTCCGCGGCGCACTGGTGCTCTGCGACAGCTTCTCCGCCGCCGGCGGCGGTCCCACCAAGCCCATCACCCGATCCATCCTGATCCACCGCCTCGAGAACGACGCCGCCGCCATGGGGCTCGGCCTCCAGATCGGCTTCACCCTCGACATCACCCTCAATCTGGAAGAACAGCACCACGCCATGCCGGTCCGCAACACCGTCGCCAACCCCACCAACTCCCCTCTTGCAAAGGAGCTGCTCCGCAACTCCGGCCTTGGCATTGTGTCGGTCCGGCACCCCGAGCTCACCCGCAACCGGCTGGAGGTGGTGCTGGGCCTCGGAGATCCCATCGTCGTCGCGGACCACTGCGAACTGGTGCAGGCCATCTGCGCTGGCCACAGCGAATGCAAGAGGGTGAGGGTGAAGGAGGTGTGGGCGTCGACCGGAGCGACGCAGGGAGCTGGCGGGGCCGAGTACATGCTGAAGCACCTGAGCGCCGCGTCCAAGGGCGAAGGGGTGGCGGCCAACTCCCGAACAGGCCGGTTCTACATTCCGGCCTCGGTGGCGCGGGTGGGCAGCGGCTACTACATCGATCAGCGACCGACCGAGTGCGTCAACTCGTACGACTACGTCCGGAATGTGGCCGATCTGTGGACAACATCCAGGTAGAAGGAATCTGTGAAGACATGCAAGAGGAAGAATGGCTGATGCGGTGGTCATGGACGATGCGGTGGTCTCCGAACCGCACGACGGCGCGATGCTGCGGTTCAGCCTGCTGTCGGGCGAAGAGCAGAAACGGGTGGCCGAGTACGGTCTTTTGCTGTGGGACATGGTGAACGGCGAGGCCGAGAAGATCCAGGGCGGAAAGCTGCTGGAAGAGATCCGGGGGCGGGTGGCACAGCTGGAGGCCGAGCGGGAGCTGGCGGTGGTGGTGGCGACCGACGCCGGCCGACGGGCGGCCCGGGGCGAGTTGGAGGAGAAGCTGGCGGAGGCAGAGGCCCGCTGCCGGATGCTGGAGGAGCGGGGACAGGCCCGAGAGGACGCAGTACGGCGAGAGTGCGAGGGTCGGGTGGAGCAGCTCCACAACCGGCTGGAGGCGGTGGCGATCGGCACCGGGGTCCGGAACAAGTCGACGGTCAAGGGTGAAGAGGGCGAACAAAAGGTCGGCGACATGCTGTTGCGGATGTTTCCGACGGCCGAAATCAGCGACGAACGGCGACGGCGGGGGCGGGGCGATTTCGTGGTGACGCACGGCACGGTGCACATGATGCTCGAGGTCAAGAACTACACCAAGAACGTCACCAAGGCCGAAATCACCAAGTTTGAGCGAGACATGCGGGAGAACCCCGAGTACACCTGCGGGGTGCTGGCGAGCCTGAGCTCGGGGGTGTGCAGCAAGGAGGATTTCTCGCTGGAAATCCTGAACGATCGTCCGGTGCTGTACATTCACCGGCTGACGGAGGACCCGAACCGGCTGCGGTGTGCAATGCGTCTGTTTGAGCTGATGCACTCGTTGGAGAATGTGGACCTGAGCAAGACGGGGGTGATTGATCAGGTGCAGCGGGAGCTGACGGCACGGCGACACCGGGTGGCGGCGTTGCAGGGGTTGGTGGACCGGCACTGCAAGGAGCTGAAGGAGCTGATTGCCAAGGAGGACGAGGAGACCACCAAGACGCTGGAGCTGGTCATCGGGCGGTGTGGGTGAAATTGAAGCGGCCCGGCTTAGCCTCCCAACCATTTCACACCTCTCCTCTTGCAATGGCCCGGCAGGGCGCTACTGCGCCTTCAGCGTGTGCTCTGGGGTTGCTGTGCTGGCGACTGTGGCGGCACGAGCCCGACATCACCGATGAGATCCAGCGAGTGTTCCGGGATCAGGAGGAGACGCAACGGCGGTGGCAAGCAGAATTTGAAGGGCTAAGGCGGTGTATCGGTGAATATCAAGGAAACTTTTCATGGTGGACGGTGTACTACCATGATACGGTCTCCTACAAGCGGGTGATCGGCGAAGTAAGTCTGAATTCCACGATCTCACAGTGGAATTGGGTGTGCTACACTACGCAGATGAGCAAATTTTTCGCTGTGGCTCCACGAGACGTTCGCCAAGGACGTGCCCGGTCGGGGTATCCCTGAACTGTTGTCGGTTCTCCGCAACACCGGATTGCGAAGCCCCGAGGTGGCGTTGGCGTTATGGGTGGCTATGTCACTGGATATTGCTGACTCTAGGATCACGAAAATGGATAAACTCAGGAAGATGATGAAGGACAACCTGACCACAATCTACACCCGACACATGGATGCGTTCTCGACGACGGCCCGCCAGCAAAAGAGGGTGCGGTGGGTTAAGCACCAATGGGGCATCACGCTCCCCGAATAAGTATTTGACATCCCAGTACAGAGAGTTGATGGCCGCCCGCGAGACCCCGATCGACGCCGAGCTCGGAGTGCTGATGAAGCAGATGGGCCGGTTCGCCCCCGCTTTCGACGAGATTGCCAAGGGCGTGGCCGACGGCCGCTCGGGCGACCGCAAGGCCCGAGTTGACACCGTTGTGGCCGAGATAGCCCCGCTTCTCCCTCTTGCAGACACTCCGCCCCATCTGGGCGGCTACCAGCTTCCCGGCATGCAGACGACCACTATGGCGGCGGCGGTCCACAACCGCAAGGTCCCCGACGATGTGCTGATGCCAGTTCGGCGGCTAGTTAACACCCCTGATGCCACCAACATTTTGCCCGATGTGATCCGAGAGTTGCAACGGCAAGGAGTGCAAAACCCAACGGGGCGGGTAGCAGCATTGTACATTGCTTCACGGTTGCCCAAGATCGATGGGACACCGACAATGCGGCAGCTGACCCACCGCACCCGGGAGATCCACCGGCTGGCGCAGGAGTTTGACCGGCGGCTAGGCGGGGCTGTTCGGGGAATGCAAGAGGAGCAGGGGTTGCAGAATGCGGTGCGGGCCAAGGGGCGGACCGGGCTCGGCAGTGGCCGCTGGCGGACGCGGAAGCGGACGCGGAAGCGGATCCGGAAGAAGTCAAGGAAGGGGCGAACGGGAAAGTCAAAGAAGGGCCGCAGAGGCACCCGCGAACGGCGCTGAGAAATTGACCGGTTGGTCGGGGGGTCTGAATGGCACTCACTGCGAGAATGGCCAGCACCACGCAACCGCAGGCACTTGACAACGGAGGGGACGGGACATGGGTGAGTCCGGGAGCTTTCCTTTTCACCCCCCGTATGCCGCCGTACGAGTGGGGCGGGTGGCTCTGGGCAAACATGGAGGATGGAGCAGCGTGGTGGGAGGTGGCGAGGCAGGGGCCGTACGACAAGCAGGCACACCTCTGCTGGTGGTGGGGACGGGTCTACTTTGTCGTGTCGTGTGCGTTCCTGGTGGCGCTGGGGATCATCAAAGGGATCGAAACCGGCTTCCTCCTGAAGACGACGATCGGCTTCACCCTGGTGCAGTGTATCATCTACGGCGAGTTCTGCTGGGAGATGCTGTGGATAGATCGCTGCATTGCGCTGTCCACCGGTATCTTTACGTACCGGAGTCCGCTGTTGCAAGAGGGGGAGAGCCAGACCGACGACGAGGGTGATGAGGAGCAGACGGGGCACGCCAAGACCGAGTGAGGATGCCGACGCTTTTTCGCATCAAGTCAAACAAAGACCTCACAAGTTGTAGAGCGTCTCAAACGTCAGCGTGAACGAGTAGTTGTTTTGCCCCAGATCACACACATTCCGGTTGCTATCGAGCAGCGCAGCCTCGATCCGGGCAATGTCCACCGGCCCAAAGTAGTCCCGCTTGTACGGCACATGCGGCGAGAGGCTGTAATACCCCGAGTTAACTCCCTCCAATGGTGGATTCGTGGATGTCGTGCCGTTGGGCGCTACCCCCAGCTTGGGATCCCGCACCAGCTGCAATATCCCCAGCGTGTCTGGCGGCATCACCGACTCTTCCGCAATCCCCTCCACCGCCGCGTAGTAGTTGTTGTTGTGGTCGTTAACTCGCAAAAACAGATACTGCGGCGACGCCTCAAACGGGCTGGCGCCGATCAGCAAACTCCGATCCACTCCAGGAGTGGGGTAAGCGGGGGCAGTGGGGTAGAAGGACTCAAGCGGCTGCGGTGCGGCCGCAAAATCCGCAACCGACAGCTGTGCCACCCGGAACCCCAGCACCCACCCCAGACTGCCAGGCAACGCCCGAAATACCGGCGGCCGCCGTCCCCGGATCACCGGTGGGATCGCGGGCTGTCCTCCGGAAGCCGCCACCCCCTTGAATGAGTCCAGCCTGAAATCCACATCACCCGTGTCGGCGTTAGTCTCCCACGGCTGCCCCGCATCGGGAATGGAATCCAGGTTGGCCGGCGGGCACACCTCGGTGTCAAAGCATTCGTGCGCCACACAATCTTCCTCCGCCGTTCCTCTTGCCTGCACGTCCAGATAGCCGTCGGCAGTCATCGGCGGCGGCACAAACCAGACCGAAAACAGCCAGGGATTCGTCTCACCGTCGGCAATGTACTGCGTGGGCACCGACAGCGACACGTGACCAACGGTGTGCGCAGGCGAAATGGCGTACGGTACGGGTTGGCTGGCGGCTTCGTAGACGTAGGCCGACCGCACGCCATCAGCCCGGAAGGCGCCTTCCAGATTTGCAAGAGGGGAGGTGGGGTCGGTGGCGGCGGCGGTGGCCACCAGCCGGTCCCAAGCGGTGGTGATGGCCTGGGCAATGGCGAACGAGTCGGGGTAGTGGCCCGCCGGGATGGACAGCTGGTAGACCCGGTAGCGGGGGTCGCCGCCGGCATCCAGGGTTTCGTCGACGATCCAGAGGGTGGAGCGGGGATCGAGCCGGCTGATCGAGCTGAGGTACTCGGGGGTAGGGTAGACGCACTGGAGGTTGTGTAGCCCTGGGCCCGCCAGGTACTCGCTCGGATCGGGACTCGGCACAGTTAACACCGACGTCGCCGGCAGATTGATCGAGGTCAACGCCATGCTCAGCACCTTGGCCGTGCTCCGCTGGAGATCAAAGGTGAACCGGGCAGCCGGTTCGGCGTACATCCGGCACGGCAGCACCACCCCTTCGCCGGCATTCGGCAGGCAGTTAAGATATTGGTTCCGGAAGGCCTCGATGTAGCGCTGGTTGGGTTCGCCATGCCACAGATCCCAGTCGGTCATCGGCCCCGCCGAACTCACCACCTCCCCCTCTTGCAACATTTGGTTCCCCTGGGGGACGCACTCGCTCGTTGTCGGCGCCTGCCAGTTGCTGGCCGCCGAGTTGCTCGGAAAGGCACACGAACAGCAATCGTCGGGAGATTCGGCGCACCCAATCCCGCAGCACGCCAGAATGCCGTCGCCGGCCACGAATTGTCGGCGGAAGCTGCTGTCGACCATCAGGGTGCGGGTCATCACCCGGCGATCGATCGGATTGATGTTGCCCGCAACAATCTGCTGTGGATAAGAGGGGACCCCGTAGAACCGTGTGGGGTTTTGCGCAATCTGCCCCGCGGTGTCCTGGATGGCGGTGTAGTCTTGGTTGTCTTCATCGAGCAGAATGGCGCCCAGGTTGTGGAGCGACATGTATTCGAGCAGCCGGTTCTGGATGGCCCTGAGCAGCTCTCGGTCTTGGGTGTTGGAAGCCGGAATGGCGTCGAGACGGCGCTGCACGCGGCCCATGATGGTACCGCGGTCAACTGGTGCGTGGAGCTCGAGCACTCCGAGAAGTTCTTCGATCGTTAACTCGGCGACATCTTGCTGAGCCTTAGTGGCCGGGTCGGTCGGCGGCTCTTCGGGGGTGTCGGACGGGTCGGACATCTACGTTAGCGGTAGTTTTTGACCTGGATGGGTTAACACATCAGCATTCGGGCAGATTCGGCAGCACGTACATGTGTCCCTTGTCGTACATGGCAATGCCGGCAGCATACGAAATGAATTCGGGCGGCGCTCCCGGCTTGTGCTCATTCTGTACATCCACAAGCCTTTTTCGGGCCGCCTTTGTCAGGTACAGCATCTTCTGCACCATCCGGGTCACCATAACCAATTGCCCATCCACTCGCAGTTGCGGCGTGCCGTAATACCACAGATTGTGAAAGATGGGGATGCTCAAAGCCCACCACGCATCCCCGCCTTCTCCTTCTTGCACACACGGGATCGTCCCGCCCTTGGGGATCAGCAGCTCCACAATCTGGGCATTGGGCAGGTCGGGCAGCTGGAATGCCATCAGCACATCGGCGCTGCGCGCAAAGACGCCGTCCTCTGTGCTCTGTTCCTCGACGGCATCAACGATACTGGGTGCGGGTTGACCCGCATTCTGTCCGAATCCGTATGGTGGAATATTAACCCAAATCCGTCCGTCGCCCAGATGCGTTGCGACATGATGGCGGGCGTGCAGCATCTCCATCGCTTGCAAGAGGGGCAGGGGATGGGTTGAGATCAGTTTTGGGCGGCGGAGACTTCTATCATCCGGTTGCGGTGCTTCTCGGCGTTGCCGGTGAACTTGTAGCAGCAGTGATAGCGGGAATAGTGGCCGCGCTTGTGCTTGTCTTGCTTACGGTTGGGGCGCATGCTGTAGCATAGAGATTGTATTTTTGGTTGGCGTTAACTCATGGAGGGTGTGGCCTTTGATTGACTTGACTTGATCTTCTGTAGCTTCCCATTACGGAAGACCTTCGATGTGCCGATGGTAGTAGGCGGGCCGGTAGCCACCGTCCGAGTTGTGGGCTTGCTCGGCGTAGCTGCGAACAGCAAATGGTTCAGGTTTTTTGCGGTCCACGTTGGGACTGTCGTTGAAGTGCTTGATCTGCTCCTGGGGAGTTGAGGGCATCGTGGGATGATCGGACGTACGCGGGAGCTGGGTGCCGTGAAAGGCGGTCCCCC
>Ga0180434_10005011_pt1 | contig 15826 bp, 16 predicted proteins | sample SS_ome_7_FD_132453 | JGI IMG/M metagenome (GOLD analysis project Ga0180434, IMG submission 132453) | Hypersaline lake sediment archaeal communities from the Salton Sea, California, USA - SS_1_D_2 metaG | ecosystem: Environmental > Aquatic > Non-marine Saline and Alkaline > Hypersaline >...
ATTTGTTGACGATAATGCCTATTTGCTGCTGGGACACCACCCCCCCATTTTTACAATAAGCTCTAAAATCGCCCTCCGGCAAGTCTTATCGGGGAATAGCAATCATTTATTAGGTAAAATTGAGGGCTACATATTCAAAACGCTTAATGAAAGCGAGAGACTTCGGATCAAACTTTCAAATCCACTAAACATTCTAAATGAGCTGATTAATAAATATCACAAAATCCTAAATATTGACAACGAAGCCATTAATCGAGACAAAAAGCTATTGGAGGATATAAATAATCAATTAGACTTGTTCAAAGAAGATGCTCTACGCCGATTTAAGTTCCGTTATGCTGATCTTGACAACATAATCTTAGAATTCCAGCAACGTGGCATCGATTTTTTTGATGAAACCTTTCGAATTGCCAGGCTATTTGATCTGGCAAATAATGAGCGCATCCAACGGGAATATAAAGAAAAAGTGATAAAGAATCTTTCTAGAAATATCGACGAAAAAGTCAATGATCTGATCGAATGGATGGTTGAAGAGAATTACAACCAATGGCATACAATCAATGAAAAAATAAATGCTCGCATGACTTCACTTTCTACCCGGATTACAACACGCTCAACCCAACAGTCTCTCCAGGTTGAGAGGAAAAAGATTATTGCAGATATCCGAAGAGAATCCCAACGCGTAATTGAGAAGTATGATCGGAATCTCGAAGCAAAACAAATTGGAAATGCTGCGCAGATGTCAGTAGCCGCTTCAGCCGCTATTGAAGTCGGCGCCATTGGGCTGGGTACACTGGTTACAATTCTTGCAACCACGGCTTCCGCCGACCTGACAGGTATTCTGCTGGCAGGTCTAACTGCAACATTGGGATTTTTTATCATACCTACAAAAAAGAATCAGGCAAAAAGAGGATTTATTGAAAAAACGAACCAATTAAGAAATCAATTACGCGAGTCTCTTTCCGTAGAGACATATCGGCAATTGGATATCGTTGTTGACAATATCAATCATGCAATCGAACCCTTTGACCGTTTTGTAAAAAGTGAAATTGAACGATTTGCTGATATTTCCAAAGATATGGACGACATCCAAAATGGTATCTCAGTTACCAAAGATAAAATATCAAATATCAATTAATTGTTCAGGAGGTATTCTTGAAATACATAGCTGCTATTGATCAGGGTACAACTTCCACAAGATGTTTAATAATCGATAAACAGGCAGAAGTAATTGCAACTGCGCAGAAAGAACATCAGCAAATTTTTCCAAAGCCCGGATGGGTAGAACACGATCCTATCGAGATCATAGAAAATCTAAGAATTGTGCTACAAGACGCATTACACAAAGGTTGTATAGCGTCTGATGATATTGCCTCAGTTGGGATTACAAACCAGCGGGAAACAACGATTGCATGGAATCGGGAAACCGGCAAGCCTTACCACCATGCGATTGTCTGGCAGGATACGCGAACTGACAAAATATGCCAAGATCTGACTGATCGTCATTTAGCTGATGTAATCAAATCCAAGAATGGTTTACCCATTGCCACCTATTTTTCTGGACCAAAGATCCAATGGTTAATCGAAAATGTAAATGGCATTCAAAAAGATCTTGAAAAAGGCGTGGTTTGCTTTGGGAACATCGATGCATGGTTAGTATGGAATCTGACGGGTGGTCCAGACCGGGGGGTTTTTGCGACTGATGTCACTAATGCATCACGAACAATGTTGTTCAATTTGAATACACTTACATGGGATGATGAATTGCTTGAGATATTTGGCATTCCAAAAAAATCACTTCCCGAGATCAAACCTTCTTCAGCATTTTTTGGGGAAATAAGTGATGAAATATTAGCGGGTGTTCCTGTCGGCGGTGTATTAGGAGACCAGCAAGCCGCATTATTTGGGCAGTTGTGTTTCAATCCAGGTGATGCAAAGAATACCTATGGGACAGGTTGTTTTATGCTTTTAAATACCGGTAGCCAAATAATTGCAAGTGAAAACGGCCTGCTAACAACCGTCGCTTACCAAATTGGCAGTAAACCACCCTGCTACGCTCTTGAAGGTTCGATTGCTATAACTGGTGCATTGGTCCAATGGCTTCGGGATAATCTAGGCATAATCAATAATTCCGCTGAAATAGAAACCCTTTCAAAATCAGTCAGCAATACGGGCGATGTATTTTTTGTTCCAGCCTTTTCAGGCCTCTATGCGCCGTACTGGGATGCAAATGCAAGAGGATTGATCATTGGTTTGACGCGATATGCCAATAAAGGACATATCGCACGCGCCGCCCTGGAGGCAACCGCTTATCAAACATATGATGTGCTGCAAGCCATGCAAAAGGATGCCAATTTGGACCTCAATCAGCTTAAGGTTGACGGCGGTATGGTTGCCAATACATTTCTCATGCAATTTCAGTCGGATATCATTGGAAAACCGGTTATAAGGCCAATGAACACAGAAACTACTTCCATCGGTGCTGCTTTTGCAGCCGGTTTACATTCTGGTTATTGGCATTCAATTGAAGCATTGCATTCCAATTGGGCGGCAAGCAAAAAATGGTATCCCAAAATGGATCCAAAATCGCGAGAAAAACTAATTTCCCGATGGCATATTGCGGTTGACCGATCAAAAAATTGGGCCATGTGATTCATTTTTCACTTGACGTAAATACCATGCATAGATAAAATACGGTCTTGTCTTATTGGATAGCGAAGGTAACCTGAAAAAGGTGAGAGGCGCGAAAGGAAAAAAATGGAAAAGATAGTTTTAGAAGCAAAAAAAAGAAATATTACGGGTAAGAAAGTAAAAATACTGCGACAGGAAGGAAAAGTCCCCGCAATTATTTACGGCAGTGATGTTAAGACTCTTCCAATCACCCTGGATATGCGTGATACGACACAAACGCTCAACAATGTATCTGGATCTTCAATCCTGACAATTAGTATTGAGGGTGAAGAACATGCCGCATTAGTGCGCGAAATCCAGCAGGATTACATCAAGGGGACACTCCTACATGTTGATTTTCTAGCAGTATCAATGAAAGAGAAGCTTCGCACGGACGTTTCTATCGCACTGATTGGAGACGCACCGGTCTTGGAGGAATATAGCGCAATGATTATGTCGGGTATCGATCAGATCGAGGTTGAATGTCTCCCGCAGGACCTACCTGAGGTAATCGAAGTGGATGTCAGCCATTTTGAGGAACTTGGACAAGCTGTTTATGTTAAAGATATTCCTGCTATTGCTGATGTTGATTTCTTGACCGATCCAGAAGAGTTAGTAGCCGTAGCCTCTGCGATTAAAGAAGAAGTCGTAGAAGAAGAAGTTGAGGAAGAAGAGCTACTGGATGAACTTGAAGAAAGTGTCGAGCCTGAGGTTATTGAGCAGGGCAAGAAAGACGAAGAAGAAGAATTCGAAGAATAAAATTCTATGTGTAATCAAAGGAAAAGCGGAGCTAAACTCCGCTTTTTCTAATTTTTACCAAAAAATCCTGAACTATTCTTGCGGTAATTCCCCAAATAATTTCACCAGCATATGCATGATAAAAAATCACATCCTCAATAAAAAACTGCTCCCGTTTATAGGGTTTGATTGAAAAATTTGCAGGATTTGCAAGCCACCCCATGGGCACCTTGATTATTCGGATCACCTCTTCCTGATTAATCTCTAACATTTTTGATTTTCCGATATAAGGAATGAATGGAGTGATAAAGTATCCCGTTACAGTTTTTCGCGGCTTCAAAGCGCCTAAAACATATTTTTTGGGGATTTGTATTCCAACTTCCTCCTTCATCTCACGTATTGCAGTATCTAAAAACGAAATGTCATATGCCTCGCATTTTCCTCCTGGAAATGAGATTTGATTCTGATGATCACGTACCCGACGTGTTCTTTTTGTAAAAAGGATCTTTGTTTGCTGATTCTCAATCAATAGGGGAATAACCACTGCGGCACATTGAAAACCCGGCGGTGCGGAAAGTGGCATCTCCATTGATAGGCTTGCAGCGTACACGCTCTGGATGTGTGCAATTGAAAAATACTTATTACGATCAACCATTTCTTCAATTAATTGGGATTGTAGATTTTTTCTTTATAGGCATCTATGATTGAATTGATCGAGAAAATATTAAATAACCGGTATGGGCAACCATACGATCAACCGGACGGAGTTTACGTTCTTCGGCCTGGTAATGACGCAGCATTATTTCAGTTACTTCTACGTTAACAAATTCATATCTTCTAAGTGCTGTGAGTAATTTTACGATTTGATTGGTTGTAGGCAAAATGCATCCAAAGAACCCCCCGGGAATTAGCGCTTCGTTAACCTGTGAGATATAGTCATAGGGATTGGGTAAATCAAGGAACAATGAATGCACATTTGTTTGATCAAATCCTTCCTCAATATCTTTTCGGATAAAGGTAACGCGCCCATCCATACCTATACGGCTTAGATTTTTTCGCGCGAGATTCTGCATTTCTTCCCGTGAATCATAACTATATAAATGCCCCTCTTTACCAATCATTGCCGCAATTACCTGAGTTAAGCTTCCCGACCCTGTACCGGCTTCGATGACCGATGCTCCATTGATGATATTCATTTTTAGAAGGAGGTAACCAATATCCTTTGCGTACATTATCTGGGTATTTCTTTTTGTTGAATGAATAATTTCCTGTATGCCGGGCTGCAATAAATAGAATGGGTTTCCCTTATGGCTTTCAATCTTGCTTCCCCATTGTTTACCAATCAGATCGTTGTGATAAATAATCCCTCGATGAGTTTGAAATTCTGCATCCTGAATTAATGGAATAAGATGATATTTTTTTCTCTGTCCCATCAATAACGCCAGATCACCCTCTTTTGTAATTCTATACACACCGATTCGACTCATGTTTATGCTTCCTCATTCCTTTTATTGTCTCCTGCAATCCAATACCCAAAAATACTCATACAGATTGCAGTGATTATCGCTAATCCTAAATTAATGGTTCCAAGGCGAAATATTTTAAAATTCAATCTATTAGCGAAAAAATGGCCTGCCCAGAAGCCAACCCAGGAAAACGATAAAGAAAATACTATGCGCAGTATACTCCCGCCAAGTATTAGGTGTATCAGTGCTCCTATTAATCCTGCTATGAGACTACCAAAAATAAATTGCGGGATTTGAATGTTCATTGTTTAACCCAATATCCTTCCACCACCGATAACAATATCATGATCATAGAATACTGCATATTGCCCCGGTGTCACTCCACGAACACTTTCGTTCAGAGATACCTGGAATTCTTTGTTTGGACCTTCTTCGACCAACGCCCGCACTTCTTTTGCCCGATACCTAATTTTAACAGCAGCCTGAAAAGATTTCTTTACATGACCGCTTATCCAATTTGGTCGTTCAATCTTGAAGGAAAATGTTTCCAGTTCATCCTTATATCCAACGACAAGTTGGTTTTTTATTCTATCCTTTCTAATTACATAATAAGCTCTGGATGCAGGGATTTCTATTCCCTTTCTCTGACCAATCGTGAAATAGAATAATCCCTTGTGATGCCCAAGGACTCTTCCTTCTGAATCGATAACTTCGCCCGGGTTTTCTATGCTGATCATGGATGAAAGCATTTTTTGATAATTCGTAGGTTTAATAAAACACAGATCCTGGCTTTCTTTTTCTGCTGTGATAGGAAGATTTAATTGCTTCCCAATCTTATATACATCCATTTTATTTAGATTTCCCAATGGGAATAAAGACTTTGCCAATATCGGCTGAGTAAGATAACTGAGCATATATGACTGGTCCTTTTTCTTGTCCATTCCTTTTTTCAAGAGAAAACAATTTTGCACTTCATCATGACTTACCCGCACATAATGACCTGTTGATATGTACTGTAATTCTTTTCTCTCAGCAATGTCTGAAAGCAATCTAAATTTCACTTCGGGATTGCAGCGCACACAAGGATTTGGCGTTAATCCAATTTTTAAATCATCAATAAATTCATCAACTACAACCCTTCTGAATGCCTCTTGATAATCCACGATTTTAATTTCCATATCAAGGATGGTTTGTAATTCCTCAATGATTGAGCTTTCACGCGCTACAGTATCCTCTTCCCAATGCCAAAATTTGAAATGGACACCATAAACAGCAAACCCTCTCATTTTTAGTAAATGCGCTGCCACAGCACTGTCAATTCCCCCACTCATGGCTAGTAATACTTGCTTCTTATTCATTTTTCAATTGATATAATAATCTAAATTATAAAAATCGTGGAGGATTGATGTCCGTTCAGATCAAATTTGGTACTGATGGTTGGAGAAGTGGTATTGCAGATTCATATACTTTTGAAAGTTTACGTCGCTGCAGTCAGGGGTTTGCATCTTATCTAAAAACACTTGAATCAAAAAATGCCAGGGTTGTGATCGGATATGATAAGCGGTTTCTATCCGAGAAATTCGCTGCTACAGCAGCAGAAGTAATGGCAGGGAATGGTTTCCATGTGTATCTTACGGATAAAGCCACTCCCACCCCCGTTATCTCTTTTTCAGTTGTTGAAAAAAATGCAATTGGCGCGATAAACATCACAGCTTCTCACAATCCTCCAACAGATAATGGATTTAAAGTTCGTGATGAAACAGGTGGGGCAATAGCACCCGATGGATTAACAGTTATCGAGAAGTTGATACCAGAAAATGCAGAAAATATCGCCGCAATCGATATCAACAAGGCAATCAAAGAGAAAAAAATTGAGTATTTCGATCCCGCACCCGCCTACATAAAGCATATTGAAAAACTGATTGACCTACAACCAATTAAAGATGCCGGATTGAAAATCCTGGCAGATCCGATGTGGGGAAATGGCGCAGGATGGTTCCCAAAGCTTTTGGATGGCGGCAAAACAGTGGTCGAAGAAATTAATAACGAACACAACCCCCTGTTCCCCAATATGCGCCGCCCGGAACCAATCCCACCAAATGTGAATGTAGGGTTGAAAGAAGTTGTTAAGCGTGAATTTGACGTTCTAATTATCAACGATGGAGATGCCGATCGATTTGGCCTTGGGGATGAAAAAGGCCGATTTATCAATCAGTTGCAGGTCTACGGATTACTTGGTTATTATTTATTGGAGGTTAGAGGATTTAGAGGTCCGATTGTAAAGACGCTGTCAACAACAACAATGTTGAATAAGCTTGGCAGTATCTATGACGTTCCTGTGTATGAAACAGGGGTAGGTTTTAAGTATGTCGCACCAAAAATGATCGAAACGGATGCAATGATCGGGGGCGAAGAATCTGGCGGTTTTGCATTCAAAGGGAATGTTCCAGAACGCGATGGGATTCTAGCGGGGTTATACATCCTGGACCTGATAGTCAAATTAAATAAAAAACCATCAGAGTTGATCGATCTTTTATTTAGCATTGTGGGAGCGCATTACTATGACCGGATTGACAAAAAATTTACGGGTGACAAACAAGAGAAAATCGACCGCATTATGAATAATATCCCGCAAACCGTCGCCGGTTTAGTGGTAACAGATTTCTCAGATACGGATGGTTATAAGTTTTCATTTGAAGATGGCGGTTGGCTCCTTATTCGCTTTTCAGGTACAGAACCTCTCATTCGCGTCTATTGTGAGACAACACACAAGAAAAAAGTACAGTCAATTCTTGATCAGGGGCTAGAAATCGCCGGGTTGACCAGGTAATATTGTTTGATACGCACTGTCACTTCAATTTCACCACTTTCAAGGAGGATCTTGATGATGTTCTCAGATCATCTCATCATGCGGGCGTACATCGATTCCTGGTTCCGGGTATTGATCTAAAATCAAGTCAAGCAGCACTTGCATTGCACACTGCATATCCTGAAGAGATATTCTGTGCGGTCGGTTTTCATCCCAATTCCGACCCGCAAACAGGCATCTCAGAATTCAGCAGTTTTCTCGAAAATAATATTCATGATATTGCTGCCATTGGTGAGATTGGTTTAGATTTTTATCGCGATTTTACATCCAGAACCAACCAAGAAGATATGTTTCGAAAAATGTTATTAATAGCTGCTAAGTACCATTTACCTGTTTGTCTACACAATCGGAATGCTTCTTCAGAGATGATAAAGTTGCTTGATGATTGGTATTCAACAAAAAAACCCATTAAATCGGGTGTTTTTCATGCTTACGATGGTTCAGCTGAAATCGCAGATTGGGGTTTAGGGCATGGATTTTTCTTTGGGGTTGGTGGAATGATCACTTACAAAAATTCAAAAATACTTCGTCATTCGGTCAAATGTATTGGTCTACAAAATATCGTTTTAGAGACAGATTCACCCTACCTTACTCCCGTACCCTATCGAGGCAAGCGTAACACACCGGTGAACATGCAATATATCGTAGAAGTTTTGAAAGCACTATTAAATACATCAAGGGATGCGATAATAAAACAAACATCAAATAATGCGGAAACATTGTTTGGGTTGACGTAAAAAATGCCAAATATTGGCATTTTATCTTTAATGCGCTGGGGGGGAGTTGAACCCCCACGCCTTGCGGCACATGGCCCTCAACCATGCCTGTCTGCCAATTCCAGCACCAGCGCATAGACTAAAGAATTATAATCATCAACGGTACGATGTCAAGACATTAAAAAAAACAATTGCAAAAGGTGAAAAAATGGCAATAATTTTAGATATGATGGGAAGTGATAATTACCCAAAACCAGAAATCCTGGGGGCAGTGATGGCCAAAGATGAGCTTGAAGAAGAAGTCATTCTTGTTGGTGACAAGGAGTTAATTCATAAAGAAATGCAAGCACTGCATGTTGAAGATAGCAACTTTAAAATCATCAATGCGCCAGAGGTTATAGAAATGTGGGAGAAGCCGGTGGCTGCAGCACGCAAGAAACCCAATAATTCCATGGCAGTCGGCATTCGACAGGTGAAGGAAGGAAAAGGTACAGCATTTGTAACTGCTGGCAACACCGGTGGAGCAATGTTTAATGGCCTACGAGAACTTGGAAGGATAAAAGGGGTTCAGCGCCCACCTCTTTCCGTTATTTTTCCTACAAAGAAAGGAAAATGTATTGTCCTTGATATTGGGGCGAATGCGGATTGTCGACCTGATTTTCTGGTGCAATTTGCCATCATGGGCAGTATTTACTCGAATATTATTAATCAAATTCAAAATCCGCGTATTGGTCTGCTGTCAAATGGCGAGGAACCTGGAAAGGGAAACAAACTCGCCAAAGATACCTACCAACTACTTGAGAACACCCCAATTAATTTTATTGGGAATATTGAACCCAAAGGATTATTCGCCGGTGAAGTGGATGTCGTTGTTACCGATGGATTTACGGGAAATGTGCTGGTAAAAGGCAGCGAATCCATATCTAAATTTCTGATTGACGTGCTTAAAGACTCTCTTATGGACTCATTCCGAACCAAAATCGGTGCTTTTCTCGCCAAGCCTGCGTTTGATAAATTGAAAATGATCATCGATCCCAGTGAAGTTGGCGCAGCACCGCTTTTGGGACTCGATGGTCTCATTCTTGTTGGGCACGGAAGATCAGACGCACGAGCAATAAAAAATTCTTTGCTTTTAGCAAAACAGGCAATTGATTCTGATTTGATCAACAAGATGCGAAAAGAAATATTAAAAGCGATAGCATAGGAATATATTATGAGAATATCGACAAACCACAATTTGATTGAAAGAAATAAGAAGATGGCTCAATATACACTGTATTTATCTCTCGCACTTCTAGTGGTTGGTTTTATTTGGAGTATCCGAAATACAGATCCCGACAAAGCTCTCATAGGCTGGATAATATTAATCCCCTCATTTTTTCTGGTTCAACTGAGTATATATATGGCAAACAAATGGGGAAAATCTCCCAGACCAGATGAGATAATTTCACAGTCCCTTAAGGGGCTCAATGATGATTACACATTTTATAATTACACGACTGCAGTTCCACATCTTTTAGTTGGCCCACAGGGTATGTGGATCATTAACCCCTATTACCACAAGGGAGAGATCTCTTTTGATAACGAAAAATCTCGGTATCATCAAAAAGGTGGTGCAGGTATTATTGGCGAGTATTTCGGGCAGGAAGGACTGCCGAGGATCACAAAAGAAGCCCAAAATCTCATTCATGACTTAGAATCAGATTTAAGGAAGAAAGCAATCAAGCATTCTATTGCTATTAAGCTCGTTAATGTATTTTATTCCGATCAGGCGAAAATTATCGGTAAGAATTTCCCTTTTTCAACCTTAAAAGCTGAAAAGTTGAAATCATTTATTCGTAGAGAAGCGAAAAAAAACCAGCTCTCCTCCGGGGAAATTCAAAGTATTTGTGGCGCCTTACCGCCTGTGAAATAATGCCTTTATCCGCCTCACTTAACTAGGCAGTATTTTCTTAGTGTAAAAATTTCTTTTTCATTTAATATTCGATATTTTCCGGATTTTAAATTACCAAGACTGATGGGTCCAATACGCGTCCGAATTATTCTATTAACATGCACTTCCAACTTTTTTCCTACCTCACGGATTTGTCTTTTCTTACCTTCTCTTAAAATAACCGTTATCCAATATCCCTCTACATGTGTAGAAACAGTATCCACAATAGCGGGAAGAGTTTTATAGCCATCAGATAATACGACGCCTTTCCGCCATTTTTCTAATTGGGTGTTAGATAACTCTTTATCCACCAAAACAAGGTACTCTTTTTCATGTTCATAACGTGGATGTGTTAGCCGGTTCGCAATCTCCCCGTCATCTGTAAGCAGTATCAATCCTTCACTGCGGTAATCAAGCCGACCAGCAATAAACAAATAACGATCAATATCGATTAGATCAATTACTTTTATGCGGTTATATTTATCTTTGATGTCAGAAAGCACGTTTATTGGTTTATTAACAATGATATAAATATATTCGGAATATTTTTCAGAAATTTCTTTGCCATCCACGGTTATTAAATCGTAATCAAAAATAGCCCTATCCCCCAGTTTTGCAATTTCTCTATTTACCGCAACACGCCCTTCGTTGATTATTTTTTCACAATCGCGGCGAGATCCATATCCACACGCAGAAAGAATCTTCTGAAGTCTTTTATCTTCCAATTTAATCTTTTAAAATCTTATTATTTACTTCTGTATTTTTCCCTGGTAAGTCTATGGCGGGCAGGTCATCCAAGGAATTCAGCCCGAAATGGCTTAGAAAATCATTCGAAGTCCCATATAAAATAGCGCGCCCTAACCCTTCTGATCGTCCTAATTCTTCGATCAGCCCCTTGCTAAGCAAGGTTCTTACTACGCCATCACTATTGACGCCCCTGACTTCTTCAATTACGGGCCGAGTTATTGGTTGTTTGAAAGCAATAATGGCAAGTGTTTCAAGGGCAGCCCGGCTGAGTTTTGTTGTTGTCTCGATACCCAAAAAGGTTTCAACTAATCCAGATAATTCCGGGGCTGTCGTGATTTGGACTTTTTTACCCCTCTTCTGAAGCCTCAGCCCGCTTGATTGTTTATATTTTTCTTCTAGTTTATCCAATTCAACCTTAACTACGCCTGGTGTTTCATCTAGTGCCTGAGACAGCTGATAAATTGATATTGGTGTTGATGAAACAAATATGAGCGCTTCAATCAAAGCTGTTAGTGAGAATCTCTTTTTATATGGTGGTATAACGTCCATGCTATAATCGTCTTTGTTTATTAATTTTTGATTATACCTTATCGTCTATTTATCAAACTCATGCGAATTTTAATTACCGGTGCAGCGGGATTTCTGGGATCACATCTTTGTGATCAACTCATTTCTTTAGGCCATCAGGTTGTTGGGATGGATAATTTCATCACGGGAAATATCCAAAATTTGGCTCATCTTTCAGGAAATCCACATTTTAAATTTATCCGACATGATGTTGCGAATTTTATCTTTGTTCCTGGGAAATTAGATGCCGTACTGCATTTTGCTTCTCCAGCAAGCCCTAATCCAAACTCTCCATTTGGTTTTCCAAATTTACCCATCCAGACAATGAAAGCCGGTGCATTAGGCACACATAATACATTAGGGGTTGCTCGCGTTCATGACGCCAGATTCATCCTGGCTTCAACCAGTGAAATATATGGCGACCCTTTGGAACACCCGCAATCAGAAACCTATTGGGGGCACGTCAACCCTATTAGTGAGCGTTCGGTCTATGATGAGGCGAAGCGCTTCGCTGAAGCACTAACGATGGCATATCATCGATTTCATGATATCAACACTGGGATTGTTCGCATATTTAACACCTACGGTCCGCGTATGCGCCTTGATGACGGACGTGTTATTCCAAACTTCACCCAACAGGCACTTAGAAAGGAACCGCTCACAATTTATGGCACAGGGGAACAAACTAGAAGTTTTTGTTTTGTGGACGATCTGATTAAAGGAATAATTGAATTACTCCTCTCTGATATTCATATCCCCGTAAATATTGGAAATCCAAATGAAATATCAATACTTGAATTGGCATATCTGGTGAATAAGAAACTAGAGAACCAGGATAATATCGAGCACTTAGACGGTAATGTAGCAGGTGTCGATCCCGTTAGGCGAAAACCAGATATTTCCCGAGCACAAAAATTTCTCAATTGGGAAGCCAGGATTTCTCTTCCTCACGGCCTGGACCTAACCATTCCATATTTTAGAAAGAGATTAGAACTTGATTAATATTGCGAACAAATAACTTCGGAAATGAGGAAATTATGTCCAAAAACGAAATCTCGCATCGAGAATTAATCGAGGGCTTACTATATCAGAATGAACTCGATCAAATACCAATTGCATTTTGGCGGCATTTTCCTGTAGATGATCAGCAACCAAATCGATTAGCTGATGCAACAACCCAATTCCAGAATACATTTGATATTGACCTCATAAAAATCTCCCCTTCTTCTTCTTTCTGCATCAGAGACTGGGGCATCCAAGATAAATGGTCAGGAAACACAGAGGGTACACGAGATTATTTGAATTTTTTATCCACAAATGAAGCACGAAGTATCAGAGTACTGGATCCAAGCTCCGGAAGCCTGGGAAATCAACTCAAAGCTATCGAAATCATCGCAGAGAGGCACTTGTCGACCACACCAATTATTCAAACAATATTTAGCCCTTTATCACAATTAAAGAATCTGTTAGGCAAAGAAAATTTGATACATGCAATCAGAAATGAACCGGAAATAGTCAAAAAGATTTTGGAAACTATCACAACATCCACCTGCCGTTTTATGGAAGCTTGCCTAAAAATCTCCATAGACGGTTTTTTCTTCGCAGTTCAACATGCGGCCTCTGGCGCTATGTCAAGAAACGAATTCATTGATTTCGGAAAAAGATTTGATACCCGATTATTTGATGTTGTAAATTCCGCTTCGTTGAACATTCTGCACATCCATGGTTCAAATGTTTACTTTGATCTCATGTTGGATTATCCCTGCAATATCCTTAATTGGCATGATCGTGATACATCTCCTAATCTTCACAATGCCCAACAACAAACAAATAAAAAGCTATGCGGAGGATTGAGCAGAATAAACTCTATGGTTAAGGGTGATACCCTCACAATCCAAAACGAAATTGAAGATGCATTTAACCAAATTGGCAGTAGAAAATTTTTGCTTGGGACAGGATGTGTTCTCCCTGTTATAACACCCTATGGCAACATAAAATACGCAATCGAGCATGCGAGAAATCTATAAATGGCAAAAAGGACTGCTCTCCGCATCATTGCAGGAACACTGGGAGGTTTACGCCTTAAATCACCACCCGGAACGATAACACGGCCAATTACCGATAGAGTAAAAGAAAATCTATTTAATATCATACGTTTCGATATTGGGGGTAAAAGATTTCTTGATTTATTTGCTGGAACAGGGTCCGTGGGTATAGAAGCATATAGCCGTGGCGCGAAGTTTGTGCAGTTCATTGAGAAAAACCATCAACCTTTTTCTTTCTTGAAAAACAACCTTGATTTGATTCCAGACAAAAATAGCTATGCTTTATTAAAAACAGATGCCTTCAATTTTATTGAGTCATATCATCAGGAACCATTTGATTACATTTTTATCGCCCCCCCACAATATAAAAATATGTGGAAAAAAACGTTAAAATTGATTGATAATAAAATTGAACTCTTATCGGTCGAAGGGATGTTATTAGTGCAGATTGATCCTCAGGAATATGAGGAATTGAACCTGCAATACTTCTCCCTCATCGACCAAAGACGATATGGGTCTACTTTGCTTTTATTCTATAAAATCAATACCTAGTCCACTATGCGCAATTCGTGATTTTCTGTATACAAATACTTGATGATTTTCGGCGAATCTCCAGACCGATGTGATTCAGTTATATCAATTAGATAAGGAACATCTTTCACAACATTCTGGTGTTTTTGAATTTCTTCTTTTTCCATCCAAACGAGATGCCCTTCATCTGATTCTACCAAGTCACCGGAAATGTAATTGGCGGAAAAAACGAACATCAAAATTCCTGGATTGGTTCCAATGTCAATGAAAATGATAGCTGCCAATAATAAATCCCCTGCATCCAAGCCTGTTTCTTCTTTGACCTCTCTGGCGGCAGACTCAAAGGGCTCCTCTCCATTTTCAATATGCCCCCCTATACCGTTTAGTTTCTTATATCCAAATGAATCTGCTTTCTTTTTATGAATTAAAAGATATCTATCGCTTTTGCGGATAAATACTAATGTACGGGGAACTAGTTGGTATTTTGAACGGATTACATTGTGATTGTATTTCATAGACATCGATAGAGGTAATCAAAAAGAGGATAACGGTTAATTGTTATCCTCTTATGCTCAAATTTATCTTAAGAATATGGGGTGACCGATAAAATCTTTCACCCTTGGCAAATAGTTTTCTTGATCGTAGTATGATTCTACATCAGCATAACGTTTTCCAGCGATGACAGACTCCAATGGCACCGTTGTATACTTTCCCTCTTGAATTGCGGTTAATTTTCCAGACTCATCGTTATTGATCATTTTCAGCGCCATGTTTCCAAATGCGGTGCCCACCATTCTGTCTAAAGAATCTGCAGGACCTGAGCGGATGATATAACCAAAATGCTGATACATGGTGTTTATACCGGTTATCTTTTTTAAACTCGATGAAACAATTTTTCCGATCCCCCCCAATTTTTTATGGCCAAATGCATCTTCTTTCCCCGCCTCAACAATCTCGCCGCCAATTTCAGTTGCACCCTCTGAAATCGTCATAATTGCGTAATTTGATGGATTTTTCCGTTTATCTTCTACTAAGAAATTTGCCAATTTTTCCATATTGAACGGAACTTCTGATATCACTGCCCGATTCACATGCGCCAATAAGGCGGTGATCAGACTGGTTTCTCCGGAATTTCGTCCAAACAATTCTACAATCCCGATTCTCTCATGCGAGCCGACACTTGTTCTCATATCGGTAATTAGGTTTACCGAGCGTGTCACTGCCGTGGAAAACCCAATGCAATAATCCGTTCCATACACATCGTTATCCATCGTTTTTGGAATACCTACAATTGGAAAACCCTCCCTGTGAAGACGTGCTGAAAAAGATAACGTATCATCGCCGCCAATCGTTATCAGTGAATCGATGCCTAGTTTGGATAAAACTTCGAGGACATGGTCAGTGTAATCCATCGTTCCTTCTTCATCAATCCTTATGCCCTTTGATGAGTTTTCCAAAAAATCCGGGGTTCCGTCTTTTGAAACACGTTGCGGATTTGTTCTGGATGTGTGTAGAAATGTCCCACCAGTGCGATCGATTGTTCG
>Ga0180434_10005012_pt1 | contig 15823 bp, 21 predicted proteins | sample SS_ome_7_FD_132453 | JGI IMG/M metagenome (GOLD analysis project Ga0180434, IMG submission 132453) | Hypersaline lake sediment archaeal communities from the Salton Sea, California, USA - SS_1_D_2 metaG | ecosystem: Environmental > Aquatic > Non-marine Saline and Alkaline > Hypersaline >...
ACTATTCCTAAAACACTTGCAGAACTTACTAAAATTGTTAAAGGAGATGTATTAGAATGGGATATAAAGAACCAGAATATTATCTTGAAAAAGCTTTAAAATCAAATAAACCTTTTGAAAAAAAGTGTCTAAGGTGTGGTAGAATATTCAATATTAGAGATTATCATCCTATGCATTTTAGTAAAATGAAGTTTTGTTGTAGTAGTTGTGCTGGCGGTTATGCGTATGCTAAACGAAAACTTAAGATGCTCCATGAGGAAAAGCCTATTGAACGACCCACCAAGTGAAGAAAGCACTGGTTGGTCACTACTTGACTACAATGCGAGTATCCAATGCTATCATCAGAGAGGTACAATATGTTAGAAATTAAAGGTTTGAGTACGCCAAACGTACAAACTCGTAAGACTCACGTAAGGAAACATTTAAATAAGCTTTATTCCATGAAGGTTATGGGTAAGGGAGCTAAGGGAGATTTTTTTGGAAAGATCAATAATACTATTTGCTTTATTGCTGATACTAAAGGAGAGAAAATTAAGTATGATGAAATTATTGATGTAAAGATAATCAATGTAACTCCAACTTGTTTATTTGCGGAAGTTGTTGTTTATGGCAGTGAAGAAGAAAAGGCAAGCGGTGAGGTTTGATGGATCAAAAAGATAAGGCTTTAGTTGTTGCAACAATTTGCGTTATTGCTTTTATTGTTGTTGGAATATTTTTGGCATATAATTTTCAGCAGATTGATAAGAGAGGAGTTGCTTGTATGAAAGAACCTCTTTTATATGCTGAGAATAGAATGTTGCAGGATACAGGCGAGGATCATTCTTGCCAGTGCGTTCTTTCTGAAAACAGTCTTAATCCTGGGCTGAACTTTATTCCATAATTTTTATATATTTTTATTTTTATTTTTTGTATTAGTCACATAGGGAAGTATGGCTATCCCACCAGGCTCATGACCTGGAGATCCGAGGTTCAAATCCTCGTGTGACTATTTTTCTAAGAGGGTGATAATAATAGCGAGAAGTAAGGTAAACGGAAATAAGGGATTAAAAGAAAACAATCCTTGTTATATTAACAATTGTCATCATAACCGAGATAAGAAGCCTAAGCCTTGGAAGAAGTCTGGAAAAAAATTTAAAGAAGTTAGAAAAGTGCGTTGAACTTTTGTTTTAAATCATCTTGGTTAGTATGATCGTATATCATTGTTGTTGATGGATGTTCATGTCCTAGGTATCTTTGTCTTTCTGTAACATCCCAACCTTTTTTTCTAAGCCATTGATTACATGAATGTCTAAATAGGTGGGGGTTAATATGTTTTCTAAGGATCCTTTGACTTTCTTGGGATAGAATCTGTTTCCATCTTCTTTCACCAATTGCAAATAAGTTATCGTCTTTTCCTTGTTTTTTAGATACTTCATTTTTGATCCATTGATATATTCTTTTCATTATATTTTTAGGAATGAATACTTTTCTTTCTTTGTTTCCTTTCCCTATTATATTTAGGATCCCATTTTGTCCTGGGTTCTTGATCCAGGTATTCCAGTTAAATGAGTAAGGCTTTATTCCGTATTCTTCTCCTACTAGCTCAGAGATTCTGAGTCCTCCATAGAAGCTTATCAATACCATAAGCTGACTCCTTTCTGTTTTCATATTGTTTGCGAGTTGAATTATATCTTCTTCTTTTAATACATCAATTAGTCTTTGTCTCTTTCTCCCTGTTACTTTAGGAATCTCTATATCAATATCTATTTTTATCATCTTTAGATACAGAACTAGGTTTTTGAGTGTTGCTCTTGCTACTGTATTATTATGTTGCTGCAGAAAGCTTATTGCTGTATCTTGATTAAAGTTATTTAAATTGATCTTATCAAGGTATGAATTATATTCTATTCTAGTTTTATGAGCTAATCCTTTAACTTCTAGCCATTCATTCCATTTTTTTTTATCTATTATTATATTCATCTTTGGGCCTTCGGGGTTTTCTTACAACTATTCCACTAAGATATATATTGGGAACATTGGGGGGTTTGGGTGATGATTTCCCCTTGGATTTCCTCGCCATTATTAAGTTCGTGTGTATCTGTCATTCATCCTCCTTACGACTCGAAGCCGAATAAATCGGACTCATTTTCGGCTTTTATCGGATCAAGTGGGGGGGTATCTTGAGTATTTTTCTGAATATTAATATCTTCTTTGTCTGCTTCTTGAGAGACACTTTTGACCGGGTTCGGAACTGAGAATCCTAGCTTATCTTTTCGCTTTTTGACTTTATCACTCAAACAATAATCTTTCCATCTCTTAGAGTCTCCTGCTTCTTTGAGAGTAGTGTTTATTTTTCTTCTGATAGTCTCAGGACTCTTTCCATTAATGCTACAGAGTAATTGAAAACTTTTAGGAGTAACTTTTCCGGCCTTGATCTCTTTCATTACATTTCTCATAAAGATTTGTTCTGGATCTGTCATCATGTCCTCGTCTTGATATTTTTGAAAGACATGGTTTCTTTTCTCTGCTTTGATTGAGTCATATTCAACTCTTTGCTTTTCTGTTAAGTCTCCGAATCTTAGTATTCCTTTGACTGTTGTTAGCTGATTATATCTTGGGTTCTTTGTTCCTCTCAAAGCCCATTTACTTTCTATTCTTTGATTATTCTTTATGTCCCAAGGATCCTGAGAATATATGCTTGGAAGTTGCATTTGAACAAGTGCGTATCCTCTTCTTATAACTGTTAGTCTTAGTTTGCAAACTCCTTGGATCTTTTTATCTAAGTCCACAAAAAAAGGGATGCAGCCAATAAATACATTCCTTGAATCTCGATACATATCAAAAGCTTTCAATAAGTCTTTTTGACCTTCTTGATAGAAATCTCTTTTATAAGCAACATTAATCATTTCGTCTGAAAAGATACATCCATTAATTTTAGATGACAGATGTCTTAAGGTATCTTCTTGAGAATAAACTAAATCTCGTCTTGGACTAAATGGTTGTTCGATATTTAAACCTGCAAGAAGTTTGTATCCTAGAGTTGATTTTCCAAGTCCTCTTTTCCCTTCTATAAATATGATTGCATCCATCTTGACTTCTGCAGAAGTCATTTTTTCTATGGACTCTTTGATGTCTTTAACAGTCCAGATGATTAGTCTTTTTCCGATTTTTACCCTCCGAAAACAAATTGTTCTTTTAGTTTTTCAAGATCAATTTCGTCGCTTGTTGGGAATATTAAAGAATTTTTGTTTAGTGCGTCTGGCAAGTCTTTTTTAATACTTCTAAGTTCTTCAAGACATAGCCAGAAATGATCTTCGTTTAGAACTACTCTGGATTGTTGAGTTCTTTGATCGCTTTCTTTTCTGCTTATTCCAGAGATTACTTTTTCAACATCTTGGATCCTATTGTTTAATTTTTCTATTTCGTCTTGTGTGCCTGATACATTCATTGCAAATTCTGAGTTTTCAATTGTTTCTCTAAGAGTATCTATTAATCTGTGTATTGCTTCAATTTGAACTCTTGTTTTAAGTTCGTCTGGAATTGTAAAAGAATCTTCGATATGTTCTGATCCATAGATTGCTATTTTTACAAGTTTATCCATTTCAACGAGTGGCTTTAGAATTTTTAGATGTGTATATCCTTGGGCTACATTCCAGGCATCTGAGCCTTTATCTATGCTTGTTTGTTTTTGTAAATCAGCCATTAAGGAATTAGTGGAACAAAAGGTTTATATAGTTTACGATTTATAATTTTCAACATTGGTGACAAGATAAAAAATGGGCAAGGTAATACTCTCGGATGGAACAATTGTGCATACTGGTTTCTTGAAAGGTGGTGGATCTGCTGGATCAGGAGGCGAGACTGTATCAGTTCAACCAGTATCCGGAGGAACCAAAACAGTTATTAGATCAGGAGGAGGCGGTGGAGGATCCTCAAGAACTAGAACTTTTTCAAGCAAAGAAACTGTTAGAGTTGGAGTAACTGAACCGGAAACCGAAACAATTTCTCAACCTGTTGATATAAGAACTTCTTCTTCAAAATTAGAGGGACAACAAGAAACTCCAATTTTTACAGGAGTTCAACCTCAATCTTTTCTTGTTCCAAAAGAAATAGAACAGGGAGTTAGACCTGTTGGAGATTTGGGAGTTGAAGATGATTTTGCTCAACAAACTTATTACGGATCTGCTGAGGATGTTAGACAAGAATATTCAAGGCAAGTTGCTAATCAAAGACAAAGAAGTAATTTAATTGTTGGAATTTATGATCCTGTGGCTCAACAAACTAGGAGAGCATCAGATTTTGAAACTTCATTTGTTAAGAGCAGACTTGATGAACAAAGACAATCTTTTTTACCTGATTCTCAACCAAAGTCAAAAACAATAGATCAATTATTGAATGATCCCGATATTGAAAGAATTTATTTTACTCCTTCTCCTAAAGGCCCAAGAGCTTTGCTTGTTCAAGAAAAACCAAAATTTGAAGATATTCAAGAAGTTAAAATAGAAGAACCTAAAGAACCTGAAAGTATTTATTTTAAAGGTTTCTTTGATCCAAAATCAAAATCATTTTTAGATTTCCCTAAGTTTGCAGGAAATCTTCAATCTACAACATCAAAAGTTTATAGGGAAGCCTGGGGAGATATTAAAACAGGAGATCCAAGAGAGCTAGAATATTATAGGGACACTTTACTTTTAGGATCCGGAGCAATTGTAAGTTTTGGAAGTGGAGCTGTAAAAGGTTTTACTATGCCTTTCAGACATCCTATTGAAACTGCTAAAGGCTTTGCAAATTTATTTTTGCATCCGATTGAATCAGGAAAAGAAATTGTTGAAAGTGCTGCAATTGATCCTTTTGGAACTGCAGGAGAATTTTACGGAGTTGGAAAAGGTATTAAAACAATTAGAAGGGCTTCTCCTGTTAGAGTTCAATATGAAAGCTTTGGAAAGGGTGGAGCTAAAACTATTGGAATTGAATTAGGTTATGAATCTATAGGAACAAGAGCTTATCCTATTTCTACTTTAGTTCCTAGGTTTGGAAAAAGAACTCTTCCTAATTATGATTTTATAAAAAAAGAATATTTTATTGGAGAAGATTTTGTTCAGCCTAAAACAAGAGTAGGAACAGAAGTTTTCAAAAAAGAAATTAAGAATATTATTACTGAACCAACTGAGATGCTTATTGAAGGTAGAAGGATTAGTCCTGAACTTCAAAGAGAATTTGTTCTTAAAGGTCTTGAATCAACTTATGAATTAAGAAATGTTGAATCTAAGTTTTTCACTAAAGAAACTCTTGCAGAACAAGGAACAAAATTTTTATCTGACATTGAATCTCAAGCAGTGCTTAAGACTGTTGGAACTCAGAAAGGAAAAGTGTTTGGTAGTTTTGCAAGTATGCCTCAAGTTGAACCAAGTTTAAGAAGAGTTATTGGAGATATTGAAGCTAAGTTTGATGTTAAGGTTGAAGCTGATTTAATGAGATACACTATGCAAAATCTTGAAGCTTTACAAAAGGCTAGTCCTAGAAGTGTTTTTAGAGTAACTCCAGAAGAACCTTTTCATATTGAAAAAAAGATAAGGGGAAGATATGAAAAAGTTGTTGAGTTCAAAGGAGAAGGTATTGGAGAGGGAGATGTTGTTCCTCAATTTGCTTTTGGTTATGATCTTTGGAAATCAAAAGATTTTATGAAAGTTGATAAGAATCTTGTTGCTATGCTTAGAGGAGAACTTAAAAGAAAAACTGCTGCTTCTATTATGGTAAAAGATAGGGCTGTGGGTGTTGCTCATACTGGAAGATTCAAAGATGTTGCTGATTATTATAGATTTACTGAAACCTTACAAAAATCTAAAGCTGGAAGAACTCCTAAGTCAGAAGCTTTTTTAAAAACTGCAAAAGATTTAGGAGTTGAGTTTAGAACTGGTGAAATTGCTAAATTTGAAATAATTGAGAAAAAACTTAATCAGATGAGATCGCCTTCTATTGGTTTCAAAAGTCCAAGTCCTGGTTCTCCATCTCCTGGATTCAGTTCATTTCCTGGTTCGCCAAGTCCTTCCCCAATATCTAGTCCTGATCTTTCTCCTTACTTAAGTCCTAAAGCTTATAGTCCTGATCTTTCTCCTTACTTAAGTCCAAAAGGAAAAGGATCTCCTAGTCCTAGCCCAAGCCCTGATCTTAGTCCTTACTTAAGTCCTTCTCCAAGCCCAAGTCCTGATCTTAGTCCTTACTTAAGTCCAAGTCCTGGTTCTCCATCTCCTAGTCCTAGCCCAAGACCTTCTCCAAGCCCAAGTCCATTTTCTCCTAGCCCTTCCCCTAGTCCTGTTGCTTCTAATTTTATTTCTGTTCTCCCATTTCAAAAAATGTTTGAGAAGGAACAAAAAAGGATTGCTAAGTCTCAACCTAGTTTTGCTTACAGTCCTGACTTTACAGCTAAGGCTCTTGGCATAAAAGCCGATATTAAGTCTCAAAAAGACTTAAAGAAATTATTGAAAAAACAATTTTCAGGTCTTGAAATTAGACCTCTTGTAAATTTTTAAAAAACTAAACAGGTGATAGTATATGGGATATTTTGGAAAAAAAAAAAGTTGCTGGATACGAAGTATATGGCGAAAAAAAGAAGATGGATAAAAAAGAGTATTTGAAAAAAATCTTGAAGGCTATCGGAAAGGGAACTGTTAAAGCTGTTAATTTTATTGTTCCTCCTAAGACTGCTGAACAAGTTGCTTTTGAAAAAGAGCTTGCAGCTAAGACTCAAAAAAGTCAAAGAGATGCTTATTTGAAAGAATCTCTTAAACAAGCAAAGAAGAAAGGAGAAGCTCTTGCAAAACAAAAGTACGGCCATAAAAACAATGTTCTTGGGACTCAGAGTTCAGAAGCTAAGAAAAAGAATGATGACATAATGGATACTTTGATGAGACTCTAAGGAGGTTTTGAAGATGGACGAGTTTCAGAAGTTTCGAGATATGGGTTACACTGATGCAGAGATCCAGCAAGCAATCGCAGAAATTAAATCTGAGGAAAGTTCTGGATCTGCACTTCAAAAGAGTTTTGCTAGAACTCAAACCACTGCTATGCCTGTTCAGTCTGCTAATACTCTTGTTGCAGGTCAGCTTAATCAAGATAATCTTATTAAGTGGCAACTTGAACTTGATAGTATTCTTGAAAGAGTTGAACATATTCTAAGAGGAGATAAGCCTCGTATGGTTAATGGAAATATGCTTTTTGTTCCTGCTGATAAAGATGAGGAAAAGATTTTCAATGATTATGGGGTTGCTGAGATCATGCGAGTTTTAACTATGTATCTTAATCGGAATACTATTCTTTCTAATTATGATGAAGAAACTATTAATTGGAAAGTCATGGATTTTGGTTATGAGGTTTCGGATCTTATATTTTTGAAGTATGAAGAAATGGGCCTTGATAATCTTGAGAAAAGAAAAAGGTATCCTATGATTGTTAGGGAACTTGTTGATGCTGTTCATTCAGGTTATTTGAGAGCTTTGAATGGTGGTGAAAGAGATAGTCTTAGACAAGCTAGAACAATTTCTCAATCAGAAAATATTCCTCCTATGGGGGGTATGGGTGGTATGCCTGGTTATGGTTTGCCTAGGGAAAGATCAGTTCTAAATCCTATGAGATATTTGAGAGGTAAATATGCGTAAACAATTAGTTATTTGGATTTTTGTATTTTTGGCTTTGATTCAAATAGCTTTTGCTCAACCTCCTTTTATTGAACAAACTGTTGCAAATGAAGGTTTACAAATAGAAGTTCCTATTTTTGAAATTGTTCCAGTTAGTTCAAATTTTACTTTTTATTTTCATGTATTTAATCTTTCTAATGGTGTTCCAATAAATAATTCTGATTGTTTGATTCATATTTATAGTTATGAGGATGGTTCTCATATCTTAGAGCAAGATGCTGTTCTTTATGGAAACCAAATTGATTTTGAAGTTGAAATTAACGATTCTGTTTTAACTGAGTCAGGAGTTTATTTTAAATTAATCCAATGCGAAGTTGATGGACTAGGAGGTTTTTTTGGTAATCAATTTAGGGTTGGATCTAATTCTGTTGAAGCTTCAACTTCTGACGCAATTATTAATTCAATCCTTCTATTAATCTTTGTTATCTTATTTGTTGTTTGTTTAGCTTTTGCTTACAACACTGATGGAGAGAATAAGTTTACTATGGGAGATTCTGGAGAACCTCTTATTGAGATAAACACTGGAAAATATGTAAAACTTCTTTTATACTTATTTTCATATCTTTTCTTTTGGATGCTTACTTGGGTTGCTTGGCAAATAGGAGATATGTTTTTGATGTCTCAAACATTAACAGGAGTTTTAAGAGTACTTTTTATTTTTGAAACTATTGTTTGGGTTCCTTTATTTATCATTGTTGTTGTTATTGGTCTTATAAAACATTTAGCCGATATACAATTAGAAAAACAAACAAGGAGGGGACTATTTCCAAGAAATAAAAAATGAGCAACAGAAATAATCAAAAACAGATTTGGGCAGATGAATTGTTTGTTGATAAACTTGAAAGCATTAGAGCTAAAAGGGTTCTTGCAAAAAAGTCTCCTATTAAAAATGTTGGGGAGCTTACTAAGATTATGAGTCAATGTGAATCTTTCAAAAAACTTGAAGATGAAATTATAAACTTTGATCCACTTAATCCAAAGAAAAAGAACATGAAAATTAATATTAAATTTGATGGAGGTATATTTTGATACAAAATAAGAAAGGCGGAATCATGGATTTATTTCTCGCTATAATATTTTCATTCATCTTAGCGATTTGTTTAGTTTTATTTATGTATGCTCAAAATACTGTTGAAGATGAACTTCTTGAGATTGCTCCAAAACTTCAAGAAAGTTTTAGCAATAATACTAATGTGACTCAAATAATTGTCGAAACTGTTGGAGCTACTTCGACGGCTTACACTTCTTTTAAATGGATTAGTGTACTTTTAATATTCGGATTTTTCCTTGGAGTAATCATTAGCAGTTTTGTTGTTAGGACTCATCCTGCTTGGTTTATCGGATATGTTTTTATTGTGATAGTGTCGGTAATATTCTCGGTTTATGTTAGCAATGTCTATGAGGAATTAATGTCTGATCCAACTCTAGCTCAAACTTTCTTAACTGGCTTCTTTGCTCAGAACTGGATATTTTTACATTTACCTATTTGGGTTACTGTTATTGGATTTCTAGCTGGAATCCTGATGTATATCAATCTTAACACGGGGAGATATTATGGCTAGAAAATTCTTACTAATTTTTTTTATACTAATTCTTTTTAGTAGCTTTACTTATGCTAACACAGAAGTTTTTTATAATTTTAATTATAATTCTGACGATCAATTTAATTATAGTATAAATCTTACTAATGTTAAGTCTGTTTCTTATTCAGATAATTATCCTATATTTCAAGTTTCAGGTGATGGTTCTAATGCTTCTGCAGATTTTTCTGCTAACAATGTTTATTTTAGAACTACAAATCCTTTTTTTACAGATTTTGAAAAAAATTATACTTTTATGTTTTATTTAAATTATACTGAAAGTATTGCAAATAATCGTATTTTTCTTTCTTGTTTTAATGGAGGAACAGATTTTAATAGGATGCTTGTTAGAGATAAAGATATTTGGTGGACTTCTGACCATTCTGGAGTTTCAACTATTAATAATTTAAGGGTTTTAACAAATTTTAATGATGGACTATGGCACTCAGTAATATTTAAATATAATGCTGTTACTAGAAACGCTTCTATTATTGTTGATAATGGATTAGGTTTTGCTTCTCAAATTGCAGGGGCAACTGGACAAGGTGCTTTAGCGACTGAATGTGTTGTAGGTGAATCAAGAAATAAAGACGGATCATCTGATTATGATAATGATTTAGATAATTTGATTTTTAAACCAAGACTTACAACCAATCAAGAAGATTTAAATTATTATAATTATGGTAATACAGAAATTCCAGTTTTTGACACTTTAAATATTACTTCTATTAATCCAGAAAATAAATCTCAGTTTAATCAGACTAAAATAAATTTTAATGCTTCAATTGAGCATAGTTATAATTATAATTGTAGTCTATATGTTAATGGTTCAATTGTTTACAATTGGACTAATCAATCTTCTAATAGCATTAATGTTTCTCTTATTTTAAATCCTGGAGAAAATAATTATTCTTTTTATTGTAATGATAATCAGATTAATGAAACTAGCCCTACAAATATTTTTTATGTTGATATTGTTTTTCCATCTATTCAAACTGATTTTCAAAATGATAGCGTATGGTTCAGAGACAATTTAACTGCTTACTTTAATTTCACTGATGATTTTTATCTTAACTCTTTTAATATTACTATTGATGGGGTTGAGGTTGCTAGCAACGATAATCTTTCAGGAACAAGTTTCGAATATAATCTTTCAACAAATATTTCTAATCTATCTGTAGGTTATCATATTTTGAGTGTCAAACTTGCTGATGGTCATACTGCTAATAAGATTAAACCTTATAAAGTCAAGACTGGATTGTTTGGAGATAAGCTTGAATATGAATGGGACGATCAAACTGGAAGAAGTAAAAAGGTTTCTATCAATCATATTGGTGGATCTATTTTTGATACTTTTACAACTGAAAAAAAAGAAGATAGGTATACATGGGAATTTATTCCTTCTGATAAAAACAAAAAAAAGTATGAGTTTGATATAGAAACAGATCAAGACATAAGGATTATTAATGATGATTCTACTTATCTTAAATCTTGGATTACATTTGGAGATAAGTGGATGGACTTTGATCTTAAAAACGAAGATGAAGTAATTGAGATTCAAAGAATTTCTAAAAATAAAGTAAAAGTAAAAATATCTAATATTAAAAATCCTGAAAAACAAATTTATCAAAGTATTGGGGATCTTAATATTATAGAAGCCAATTATTCTTTTTATAAAATTAATGCTAGCGTTGTTTATCAAACCACTGTTTTTGAAGGATCTTATACTCCGTATTTTTTAAACATTTATGCAGATAATGTGATTTATAAAAACAATTCTGCTTCTTTATTTTGGTATAATGAAACTAAAAGCAATGTTAAAATAAATATTTCAGATCATCATCAAAGGTATAATACAACTTTCTTAGTTCCTATGCTAAATGTTTCAACTGTTAATTGGACTTATTTTTTTAATGTGTCAGGTTATCCTTTTAACATTTCTGGATCTAGTGAATATGTTCAAATGAATATAACTAATTGTTCTGCTAATGATTATGTTGTTCTTAACTATACTATTTATGATGAAGAAACTTTTGTTGAACCATCTGGAGAAAATGAGACAATTGAAACTTATCTAACTTTGACAACTCCTGGCCTCACTATTCCTGCTTATGAGTTTAGCGTTAAAGAAGAAGATTCAAATCTTTTAATTTGTTTGCCTAATTCAACTCTTAACCAAAGCAGTTTTATTCTTGATGCTTTAACTAAATATTATTATGAAGATCATGTTGAAGAATTTCATTACATTGAAAATTTTACTTTGACTAGCTCTAATATTCCTCAAGTTATTAGTCTTTATGATCTTGCTAGTGCTGATGCAACAAGTTTCATAGTAACTTATCAAAATGAAAGATACCTTTATGTTCAAGGTGTTGTTATTGATTTACTTAGACAATATATAGCAGATGATGGAGAGTTTGTAAGTGTTGAACACGCTAAGACTGATGAGGGAGGTCAAACTAGACTTCATTTTGTTACTGAGGATGTTATCTATAAAGCTCATGTTTGGTATAATGGTGTTTTACAATATACAACAGATGAGTTCCAAGCTCTTTGCCAGGCAACTCCTTGCCAGATTAATTTAAGGAAACCTTATGATGAATCTGACCAGGTCAGCGAGTATCAAAATATTGTTTATGATATTTCTACTCAAGAAGAATTTTATAATGCTCAGTCTATCACTTTTGATTTTAGTACAGTTGACGGAACATCTGCAACTATGAATATGAATGTTACTTTGACAACAAGCGTATTCAATGATACTCTTTGTTCAGATACTAAGACTCTAAGTGCTGGAAGTTTAGTTTGCGTCATCCCTGCTGCTTATTATAATTCAACTTATACAGCTAGGATATATAAGGATGGAGAATTTATTGGTTGGAGGACTTATAGTTTAGAACCTGATGCAAACGACATATTTGGGAGGACTGGAGTTTTCCTTGGAGCAATGGGTTACTTAATGCTTGCTATGATGGGGATAAGTTCTGCTCCTGTTAGCATTGTTCTTGGAATAGTTGGTCTTATATTAATGGGGCTTATGAATGTTTTCATGGGTGGAGCTGCTTTTGGAATTGGTTCAAGTTTCATTTGGATTATTATTGCAGGAGGAATCCTGGTTTACAAATATCAACAAAGGAGGGTTCAATAAAATGGCTCAAAGCTTTGAGGATTGGCCTAAAGGTTTGTTACTGTCAGGTCTTTTCTTAATCTGCATTATTGGATTCATTACTGCTATGGGGGATCATTACGGAGAGGATCTTAGCACTCCTTATATTGATACTACAAGAGTTGAAGAACAAGTTCAGGAAACCTCAGATGATGCCTCAGCTTGGGGAGAAGCTTTCAAATCTGATAACCTTTTCGTATCTACTGGAACAATTGTATTGCTAAGTATTTGGGGAGTTGCAAAACTTGTTTGGGATTCAATAATTACTTTCATAACAATTTATTTAGATATATTAACCGCACTGTTTGGGATCCCTCCTATTGTTACTGGGGTTCTTACTGCTCTAGTTATTATATCATTAATCTTTTTAGCTTGGAGGACAATTAAACAAGGATAAAAATGGCATACCCAACTATTGACACATACGCTATCGCTGATGGCCCAGAAATTATGCTTTGTTATGTTAATGATATAACCGGAGGTCTATTCATGTCTCTTTTCTTCTTGGCTATCTGGATGATTATGGCTCTAGGTAGTTTTTATTTAACTAAGAGATCAACTGGATCCGGAGATTTCCCTGTGTCTATGAGTCTTGGAAGTTTTACTGTTCTTATCTTTTCTATTATGATGCGTCTCTTAACTTGCCCTAATCTTCCTTTAGCAAGTGATCTCGACTTAGGAGTTATTATTGGAGTAACTTTCTTGAGTGTTATATTCTTATTTTTCAGCCGAGATTAAGCTCAAATTGGTTACATTGTAACCAATCATTTAAATATGTGTGTGTAAATATTTTAATTAATGATTAGTTTAAAGCCGGGTTTAATCAGCCAAGGGCAAAATGGAGGGATAATAAAAAATGGATTTTCTAAAGGTTGCGGAAGAAAAAGGTCTTTTTTCTCTGAGAAAACTCTCAAGGGAAAAAAGAGGAGTCGCAGGACTTAACATCTTTCTATCTGTAATTGCAATGCTTTTTGTGACTGGTATTATCATAATGGCGTTTGTTCTGGCTTCTGCTCAAATGCAGGAATCAACAACTGACACAACCGCTATTTCGGTAATCAATGACACAGGAAACTCTATTGCAGGAGCAGTGGATTGGTTCCCGATCTTTATCACAATTGCCGCTATCGTGGTTCTTGTCTTGCTTATAGTTTTGATAATTGTAAGCTTGAGAGGAGCTGGGATGATGGGAACTGGTGGAGCTTAAAACTCCATTTAGTTTTTCATTGTGATAGATCAAGTCTATTGTGACAAGGCCCTCCTTGGGCCATACTTTTTTTATAAAAAGATACAAAATGATGAAACGAAACAAGAAAGGAGTTGCAGGTTTGAATATATTTTTAACTGTAATAGCTCTATTGTTTGTGACAGGAATCATCATCATGGCTTTTGCGTTGGCTTCTAGTCAATTACTAGAAACAGATAATGTTTTCACTCGAACAAGTGCTTTCACTGTTACAGATGAAGGTAACTTGATGAATGGGACTCTGGGATATTTTGATCTTTCTAATTCTACAAGGAACGGCGTTCAGTGTAGTGTCTTAGCGATCAACAATGGAACAGTGACTCTTTTATCTGGAAACTATTCTGTTTCAAATTGTCGTGTTAGTAATGCGACAGCTCAGTTTGGAGGACAAACTTGGTTTACTAATTACACATATACCTATCTCGAAAGAAATAGTGCATCTGATGTAATTAATGACACCAATACTTCAATTGCAGGAGCAGTGGATTGGTTCCCAATATTCATCACTATCGCTGCTATCGTTGTTCTTGTCTTGCTTATAGTTTTGATAATTGTAAGCTTGAGAGGAGCTGGGATGATGGGCGGAACTGGTGGAGCTTAAAACAGTATTTTTTTTTATTTTTTTTTTGTGTGTGCGAAAACTTTATATAGTTCTTAGTTATCAGAAATGTTATGATAAATATTTTGAATCTTATTATTGGATCAGCTTTCTTAGTCGCTTTATCTATTATTGATTATATTACATTTGATAAGAAGCACGGCTATATTCCTTCTGTTTTAACTACTCTTTTTTTGATACTTGCATTTCTAATAAATTTTCCTGCAAGCCTTTATTCTGGGATTCTTGCTGGACTTATTGCTTGGCTTTTAACTGATCTCGAGTTCTGGGGAGGTATTGCTGACTTCAAAGTTTTTGTTGCTGCAGGGATGCTTTTTCCTAATATGGTTCAGATGTCTATTTTTGCTGGATCCGTTACTTTTGTTGGATTATTGTATAAATTAATTATGGCTAAAGTATTTAGAAGATCAGACGAGAACATTCCTTTTATACCTGCTATTTTTACAGCTTTCTTTATTTCTTATATAGCATTTCTCGTCTTACTTACTTGATTTAAACGAAACATTTATATATAAGTTATATCTATATAATGTATATGTTGAAACAAATAAAAAAGAGGTTAATAATATGAACTTACAAAACGCTTATACTTGGATGATAATTGTTAGTTTCGCTTTTGTAATTTGCGTTTGGTGTATAGTTTTTATATTAAAATAAAGGAGGTTAAACAATGATTATTTTTATTCCAAAGTGGATGAATGTTTTGGAAGGCTATAATTCTAATATGAACTCTAACGAGATCAGCATTAAAAACAATATTACTTATTCTCAAGTTCACAAGATTAGTTTAGAGCTTGAAAAGATTGGATGGATCAAAAGGACTTTAGTTGGAAGATCATACAAAACAGAATTAACAAAAGAAGGAAATAAAGTTGCTGAGAGAAGCAACAAACTGATAAAACAATTAGGAGGTTGATATTATGTGCGTTCACATCTTTGTTGAAGGAGAGAGAGGCACAATCTGTATAAAGTGCGGGAGAGGAGAATATTAACGATCACCTCTTTTTCCCAGTGGGGCAGTTTTGAGATACCCATCTCAGCTTTCTGCCCCGCCGGGTTTTTTATACAATCAAAAAAAAGAAAATGACATCAAGACACAAATTAGATCCAAACATTAGACCAAGTAAGGAAATAACTGACAAGATGCTAAAAGGAATCCAGGGTTGCAAAACTGATTTTCACCCCCCAATGAAAACGGACTTATTCTCGCAACTGGGGATTCCTATTTTACTTCCTGAAAAAAAGAAGATGAAGAAAGCAAAGACTAATCAGGAATTTTTAAACTTTGTTAAAAATTCTAAAAAAAATGAAATATAACTCAAAACAAAAAGCATTTGCCATTGTAGGGGCAAATCACACAGGAAAAAGAGAGGGAGATGTTTTTATGAGAAACCAAACTACTCTTGAAAGGTATCAAGGACAAAAGAAGAGGAAGCTTACTCCTGATGAATATTCAGAGGACAGGAAAAAAGCTATGAGGGAAATTGAAGATGCAAGAAATAAAAGAATTTTACTCAAATAATGGATCTGCTGATGATA
>Ga0180434_10005015_pt1 | contig 15817 bp, 11 predicted proteins | sample SS_ome_7_FD_132453 | JGI IMG/M metagenome (GOLD analysis project Ga0180434, IMG submission 132453) | Hypersaline lake sediment archaeal communities from the Salton Sea, California, USA - SS_1_D_2 metaG | ecosystem: Environmental > Aquatic > Non-marine Saline and Alkaline > Hypersaline >...
CCACGGCCAGGATCACCTGGCCAACCACGGGAACGAGGACTTCAAGCCTGGGCCGATGCTCGGCATCTCCTACAACTACGGCAAGAGCAAACTGCTCGGGCCGGACGGCAACGAGTTCGACCCTATCTCGTGTTTCGAGACTGAGAAGGAGAAAGCAAAGACCGATGCGGTGATGACGGCCCTCGCGCCTGAGCCATCGCTCGAGCCCGCGACCGAGCCGGTCGTGGCTGGACCGAAGTCGGTCGATGACCTGTCGGCCTCTGAAACAGCCAAGCTCAAGGCCGATCTCAAGACCGCTTTCCTCACCGCCACCAGCAAGGGAAACTTCCAGTGGACGCCTGGGGAGGTGTTCGAGAAGGCGGGAGTCATCCCGCCCCCGGCCGGAACCCTGAGCGTGTCCGTGGCCGAGCAGCACGCGAGCGCGCTGTACTACGCTGTCAGGGATGAGGCCACGGTCAAATCGCTCGATGATCTCGACATCGAGGAGGCGACCAAGCTGGTCTCGGCGGCGTTCAAGGCTGTCTCAGATCAGATGAAGGCGGATGTCGCTGCGGGCGGGACGTTCAAGAAGATCGCGACCATCAAGGCGCTACGAGCGGCTAGCGTTGCCGCGCTCGGCGACAAGCGGATCAATCTGAAGGTGGCGAAGACCTTCGTCGACCAGGCGGTCGAGAAGTGGTACTCGGTTCCGAAGCCCTACAACGCCTATACACCGGAAGACCAGGCCAAGATCAAGGCCAAGGCGAAGTCACTGGCGATCAAGAAGGCGTTCGTCGTCGCCGGTGTGCCGCAGGTGCCGGATGTCGCTACTCTCATCAAGCAGCAGCTCTCGGCTGACGGCCTGGGGATCTCCTCTGCGGCTGCGATGACACTGTCGGCTGCCACCATCGACGCGAACACGAACAAGGCGTTCGGCGCGCTTCCGGCAGACAAGCAGCAGGCGATCCTGGCCGTGGCGCAGAAGGCGTCCGACAAGGGGCAGAGCGTCGTGGGCGCGCTCCAGCAGGCCGAGATCGCGCACCTCGATTCGGCCAGCATGAAGGAGGTTGCCGACAAGGTTGCGGCCAAGGCCGACGAGCCGGGCTTCCTGAAGGCGATCGAGAAGCACCTGAAGGACATCCCCGGCCACGACATCGTCCCCTTCCAGCTCGAGGCCGTCATCTCGCACATTGATCAGTTCGGCGAGAAGCCGTTCATCGCGCTGATGAGCGAGTACCACATTCCGAAGGTCAAAAGCACGCCGCTCGAAGGTCTCATCAAGACAAAGGCGATCGGTGTCGTCTCGAGCAGGTGGAGCCCCGAGAAGATCGCCAAGATCGTTCAGGACAACTGGGACTGGATGTACGGCGAGCATAAGGCGAAGCCGAGCAAGGAGGTTGCGATCTCCTCGATCTCGAGTCTCTTCAGCCCGCTCCCCAGTCCGGGTGTTACCAAGGCGGGAGGCTGGCCCGAGGCGATCAAGGCGTTCACCGACAAGCACTTCACGGTATGGGTCGGTGATGTTCCCTGGCCCCCTTGGAGCGAGAAGTGGGACCAGGAGCACAAGAATCTGGCATCGAAGGAGGAGATCGACGCCTTCACTGATGAGGTGATGGCCGACCCGCAGTTCCTGTCGCCGGGCGTCATCCCCAGCGGTACCGCGCTCCACGCGAAGGTCAAGGCGTGGGCCGCCGATCATCTCGATGGGGACACGAACGCGATCGTCGATGCGCTCCTCGCGAAGAGCGCGAAGGCGACGATCGATACCTCCTCGGAGGAGGAGCTTGGCGCAGCCAGCATCTCGATCAACGCGACCGAGACTGGCGATACCGAGCCGAAGCCGCTCCCAACGACACCAGCTCTGCCGACCGTCTCGGGCAAGACGAAGGTCACGAAGATCTCCAAGGCGCATCACCTGACCGGAGAGCAGAAGAAGCTGCTTGCCACGCTGGTCGCGTCGGCTATCGGGAGCGGCGCGCCGTTCTCGAAAACCGGGAAGCTCAAGAGTCAGCTGGGCGGGGTGGCCGGGACCATCGCCAAGCAGTTCAAGGATGCGCACCTCGCGGTCGGGACCAAGCTCGCGATCGGCAAGCCGCTCGTGCTGGAGACACTCAAGAAGGGTCTTACCGGGATCAAGCACTCCGACTGGATGTCCTACCAGACCTACAAGGCGCTCCCGGATGAAGCTATCGCGCAAGCGCTGACCACGTCCCAGCTCAACGCGCTCCAGTCGATGATCAGCGAGTGCTTCCTTCAGGAGACCCACCAGAAGAAGAAGGGCGGCGGCTACTACGGCGGGCCGTTCGAGAACAAGAAGCAGAAGCAGTACTTCAACGAGCTGATCTCCAAATGCGAAGCGGTCGCGTCGGCTCCGGTCGAACCGGAAGCGGTGGCCGGACCAGGTGGCGAGGTCCACGGAAGCTCGCTGTCCGTGGTCGAGCTGTTCGGCATGAGCAAGCCGGACCTGGACGAGTACGCCGGTCTTGGTCCCGTGGCCGGTACGACGATGGCGCCTGCCATCGGCAAGGGGTGGACCAGCTCCAGCTCGGATCTTGACGACAGCGGCGGTTCCGAGGGGAGCACCAAGAAGTTCTTGTCGGCGACTCTCGACGGCAAGCAGCACACCGGAGCTGGCAAGGCTCCGGCCCAGTTCCTCTTCAAGCACGACGGCTACAGGGCGCTCGGCGAGGCGGCAGCCAACCGGACTCAGGCTCTTCTCGGCTTGGGCGGTGTCGGCACGGACGGCTACGTCATGTCGCGCGGCGGCAAGACCGGCTTCATGCAGTTCTTCCGCGTCACCAAGAACCTCCGCCGCCGGTACGGCCATCACAGCAAGCCCTGGCTGGGTCTTCCGGGATCGGGCATGGCCGGTTCTCCCGAGGACGAGCGAAAGCGACTGGCGCAAGGTCTCCAGCTCGCGCTCGTGAGCAACTGGCTGGTCGACGATAAGGACGACCACGGTGGCAACTACACGTTCGACGAGAACGACCAGGTCACCGGGATCGACCACGGGCAGAGCTGCAAGTTCTTCGACTCTGGCGGGACCCTGCTCTCCCACTGGGACTGGTCTACCGGCAAGATCGCCAACAAGGACAGCAAGGCTACGCTCGAGTCCAACAAGGGCTGGCCGAAGCGGATGCTGATGGACTGGGCGGCTGGCGCTGACCTGGGTCCCGACAAGACCGAGATTCCTCTCCTGGCGCTGACGGATCCGGCGTTCGAGAAGATGATCCAGCGCGCCGAGGGCATCCCGGACGACGTCTACGACAAGATGTGGCGGCTGTATGCGGAGGGCGCGGACGCGGCGAAGTCGCGCGACGGCGAGCAGCGGCTCGCGCGCTACTCGCACAACCCGAAGGACCGGACCGTCGAGGGCTTCATCGATGGGATGCAGCAGCGGCGCAAGACGATCCGCAAGCAGGTCGCCGACCTGTTCTCGATGCTGGCGAAGAAACGCGCTCAGGCGCTTGCCGCGCACGGGGACACGCGCCCGCTGCCAGAGATCGAGGCGGAGGTTCGCGAGCAGCTCGGTCTGGACAGGTTCGCAGCCGGTGGCGGCGCGATCACCGACAAGCAGGCCGACAAGATGTCGCCGTCTGCCGAGGAGATCGCGGCCGGTGCCGAGGCCCCCGGCTGGGACGAGTCGAAGCTGCCCGAGTCGTCGCATATGCCGACGTCGGAGACGATCGCCAAGTGGGGCGTCAAGGGCTACGACATGAGCGTCGGCGGCGACGCGATCAAGGGCGGCGCGGTGACATTCCGTCAGCTGGGGGAGGTACCGATCGCCCAGTTCATGCTGGATGGTCCGGCGCGCGCGACGCTCGAGGCGCGTCTCCCGGGTTTCGGCGGAACCGGCCCTCAGCCCCCGCCCAAGCCCGCCGACCCCGCGATTCCGACGTTCAAGGAGCCGCCGGTCCCGTCGTTCAGTCAGTCGCCGGAATCCCTGGCGACTACCGCTCTGACCGGCGACGACCCGCACAATTTCACCGGCATTGCGCTCAAGGGTCTGGCCGGGGATCGCCTGACGAAGATCGAGAAGTACGTCAACAAGTGGCGCGATGGAAAGCTGTCTCCGCCGAAGGGCTCGAAGTACTGGGTGCGCGGTCTCGAAGCCAGCCGGAAGATGAAGACCGATGCCGATCCGATCGTCGCGGCGGCCGGTGCCCACTACGAGAAGGAGCTGCTCAAGTTCGGAGCCGAGGGGGGACCGGACGGGTTCACGTTCGCCGACCCCGCCACTGTTCCTGAGGAGGAGCGGCTCATCAAGCCGTTCGAGCCGACCGAGGAGCAGAAGGCCGCCCAGGAGGCTGCGAAGGCCAACGTCGAAGCGGCCCACAAGAAGGCCGTCGCGGATGCCAAGGTGGCGCACGACAAGCAGGTCGAGAAGATCAAGGCGGATCACGAGAAGGCCCTCGCCAACTGGCAGACGGCCATGAAGAAATTCGAGGAGGAGCAGGGTCCGACATCAACACTTACTATCGCGAAGAAGATGGCCGGTGTGATGCAACCCGGGAACGCGAAGCACCACGCGGCGGACAACAAGACCGCTTCGATGGGCGCGGACTGGGATGGATCGTGGACTAAGTGGTACGGCGCGCCCGGCAACCACCAGGCGTCGTGGGAGATCGACCTGACCGACGTCGTGTCTCAGCTGGGTGCCGTGGCCACCGGCGAGAAGGACAGCCGGTTCAAGATCGTCTACTCCCCCGGTACCCAGTCTTCTGGGAAGTCGGGCAAGCACACCGGGCTCGACGGCACGACGTTCGTCCAATTCCCAAAGGGATCAACAACCGAGCAGAACAAGGCGATGCTCAAGAAGGCGTTCGAGGTCTTGGGTATCGACGCGCGACCGGCGTCGGCCGAGGACCATGAGCTGAACTACGTGCGCAAGATGGCGTGGCTGCTCGGGGTCGAGGGGGCCTCGGGAACCGCCGCAACCGACGACGCCCGGTGGCACGTGGTCGAACCGTCCGGTGGTACCAGGAAGGAGCGGACCGACTTCTGGCTGAAGAAGCTCAAGAGCCACCTCGGTTACGATCCTCGCCATGCCCCGGAGCTGGACGATTACGGGCGCCCCAAGACCGTGCCAGGCTCTCACGGTAAGGTCATCATGAAAGAGGGGCCGGACGGTGGTCCGGTGCCGAACCCCTACTACCAGCCGATCGCGGCCCACTCTGGTGGTCAGGTCTCGCATCGCCGACCGGACTTCACCGACGAAGAGATGGTCCACATGATGAAGGCGGGCCGTCAGGTATTCACTCAGCACTCCGGCGCGGCGCGGAAGTCCAAGATCCTTCAGGGCATGTTCCTGTCCACGCGCGACAGGCACCTGAGCGGGATCGAGAAGCAGCTCGGCGCGTCAGAGAGCGGAGACCTGGCCTCCGGTGGAGGCATGGCCGCCTTCCTCTACAACCGGGAGACGGATCGGCTCCACCAGAAGGGGAACGTCAAGACGCAGCACCCGGTCCGCATGGTGGTTCACCCGGCCATCCTGCTCCGAACCAACAACTTCTCGGCCGCTGGCGACACGTTCGGCTCGAAGAAGAGTGGCTACCGTCACAAGACGCTCGCTGAGGCGACGCTGGTGGAGATCCTCGGTGCGCACAGTTCGACGGCGGAGCTGATGGTCGAGGGTGGACTGGACGTCTTCGAGTACGCGATGTTCTACAAGGACGATGAGCCGGGGAAGCTGTGCGCCGCGCTGGCCGAGGCTGGGATCAAGAAGATCGGGATGCCGAAGAGGCCGTGCAAGCAGGTCATCAAGAAGAGCATCACCAAGAGCATGGTGAACAAGCTCCTCGACAAGAGCGCTGACGCGAAGGACTGGGCGACCGCATGAAGCTGGCCGATCTTCCCGAGCTGCTGCACACGGGCAAGTTCTCCCTGATCCGCGCGTACCCGGAGGTCGGGCGGGAGGATGAGTTGCTCGGCAACGTGTTCGATATCCTCGTCAAAAGGCGCGATGTCGTGGTGCTCGCGAGCCCAACCGCCGGGTCCGGCGAGCCGTGCCGGTCCTACGGCTTCAGCGCATTCGAGGTGATGTCGACCAACGGCGGAGCGCTCGTGACCGAGGCCATCGACTGGCCTGTGACCACCTGGCGGTTGCGGAAGCTCGAATCGCCCGAGGACATCGAGCTGTGGGACAGGGAGCACGACGTTTACGATGATGTCGAGGATGAGGTCTTGGAAGCGGCCAAGGAGGTCTTCGCTGACCTGGCGGCCAGGCCCGCGCCGCCCGAGCCCTCCCAGCTCTCGGCGTTCGACTACGTCCGATGGAGCGTGCTGACCGAGGACGGGTGGACGCCCGCCGGTGCTGTGGCCGTCAAGCCCGACCAGAGCGGGCTGGCTGTCGACAGTTTTGGTGGTTCCGAGGCGGATGCGCACTTCTGGGAGACCCGCTACACGTTCGTTCCCGAGGGTTTCCTGCGAGACATCAACCACGCATCCGGCCGGGATGAGATGTTCTCGGAGCCCACATCGATCAAGGCTGCTTCGCTAGAGGAGGCGCTGGAGCGCGCCAAGTACCAGATCGCGAAGGAGCACTACGAGCAGACAGGAAGGAGTCTCTTCTGATGGACGAGAAGCAACTGACCGACGCCGTGGCGACCCTCGCCAGTTCGTCCGCGTTCCGGCACGGGGACGCCAGCACGTTCTCCGTGACGTTCCTCCGACACGTGGCGGAGCTGCCGGGTCCAGCCGACCCCAAGAAGTACCTCCAGGTCATCAAGAACAAGCTCGGGCTCATCGTGGGCGAGGACGACAGCGTTGCGGTCGTTTGCCCCGGCAACGGTGGTCTGGTAGCCGAGGTGCTCCTGGCCGGAGCCGAGCAGGCTGTCGCGATCGAGCCGCGTGTCCGCTTCCACCAGGCGATCGATCGGGTGTGCACCCTTCTGCGGGAGACCCACGACCGGGTCGATGTCAAGACCTACCTCGGCTGGCCGAGCCCGAAGTCCAGCGTCGGCCCGTTCGATGTGATCCTCTGGCCCGAGGGGCTCGAGGAGTGCCAGGACCCCGCCGGTTCCCTCGAGAAGCTGCTCAAGTGCCTCCGGCCAGACGGGATCCTGTGTGTCGAGGTCGCCCACGGCGAGCACACCAAGACCGAGCCGCCGCTCAACGCGTTCCGGCCGACCGAGGGCACGTGGGCCAAGCTGCTGGATCAGCTGGGCACCGAGTCCGGGATGCAGACGGACGGTCGCGCCCAGGGCCGGGTGCTCTACCGGATCGGCGGGTCGGCGAAGCTGACCGCGAAGAAGCTGACCCCGAAGCCGAAGCCGAAGCCTGCGCCTCCGCCTGCTCCGGCTCCCAAGGCCGCGCCCAAGCCTCCGCCTCCGCCAGCGAAGCCGCCTGTGCCGAAGCCGACTCCGCCCAGGCCCGAGCCGAAGCCCGAGCCGAAGCCCGAGCCGAAGGTCGCCAAGAAGAAGGTCACCAAGAAGAAGAAGACGTCGAGCCGGATCAAGAAGGAGGCCGCGCCGCCACCTCCGCCGCCTGCCGACAAGCCGAAGGACGAGAACGGGTAGCGCATACCGCGATTAGGCTCAAGTAGTTAGAATCCACGGTCAGTAGCGGAGGTCGCACCTGTGTCGAAGACCGTCAAGATCCAAGCCCAGTTCCAGGTGATCGACGCTGACGGCACCCAGGCCATCAACCGGGTCACCCGGGACGAGGTCACCATCGAGGAAGGCACGGGCGTCTCCCCCGAGAAGATCGCGGCCAACACGGTCGATCATCCGGTCCAGTTCTCCGGGGTCACCAACGGCAAGCGCGTCTTCCTCCGGTCGAACCAGGAGGTCACGCTCAAGATCAACAACCTCGGGGACATCGGCTTCCCGTTCGGTCCTGGCGATGGCTACCTCACCAGCTACACCGGGATCACCGCGCTCTACGTCACGACCGGCGGGAGCGAGACCGAGTTCGAGGCCGTGGTCACCGGCGACTGAGCGAGGAGATAGAGCATGGCTCACCAGCACCACTTCAGCGTCAGGACCAGCGATTGGCCGCTGATCTCGATCAACGACGAGCTGATGATCGTGCACCGCAACCAGATGGCCATCAACGCGGTGCTCTACATCGGCGCGCACGAGGAATCCACGGTCGAGATCCGGTCGGCGGCCGATCGGGAGGCCGTGGAGACAGCAACCATTCCGGCCGTAGGTGTGTCAGCGCTGACCCTGCCCGCCGGTGGCCTCACCAAGTTCGACCTTCCCGGCGGTGGCACCACGCCAATCGATCAGGTCACGAAGATCTCCCTCACCCAGGGGAGCGTCTTCGTGCACATCTCGTCGCCGGGCGAGTTCTCGACGTACCTGAAGCAAGTGGACTCGGGCATCTAGTCACTAGGGCCTCCCATACATGATGGAGGAAGCGATGAGCAACTTCGACAAGCTGGCTGGCATCGATGAGGGCGTGACCCTCACGCGTCGCCCGCTCAAGACCCTCGACGAGGCCGGTGGCGGCAAGAAGGTCACGACCGCCGCGACGACCGACTACGGTGACAAGGCGCCGCCCACCAAGCTGGGCACCCCCAACAGCGCCTATCGGCCGATGCCGAAGTCGCCGATCGGGACCGCGCCCGCGTTCCCCGTCAAGGCGCGCCAGCTCCGCACCGGGAAGACCCCGTCGCCGCGCCAGCCGATCCCCGTGCGGAAGGAGTAGCGCCGCTCCTCCCAACCGCGTCTGGAGGTCGCGCTAGTGGGCTATCTGTCTGACAACCTGGCTCCGGGTCGGTCCGTTGCGGACTGCCCGGAGCTTTACCCGTATGCGATGGTGGTCGAGTACTCTCGCAACGACCCGTTCTTCGCGCCCGGCCCGGTCGATCAGCTCTCGTTAGCCATCCGCGAAGCTCTTCCCGACGTGGAGGTATGGCAGCGTTCCATCGTTCGCCCCGACGAGAACCGCGTGAAGTTCCGTTTTCGCTCCGAGGGCGAGCGCACCCAGGGGAGCAACGCCCTCACCTCCGTCGATCCGTCGATCTCGATCCGCCGGATCGTGTTCCAGAATCCGCCCGATCGAGCGAGACGAGGAATCCCATGAGCGAGCCGTCCATGACCACGCTCCCGCCGCAGATGCTCAAGAACGCGAAGAAGTGGGCGAAGATCAGCGGCAAGAAGCTGTACGTCTACTGGAGCCCGGCGATGGGCCGCCCGATGTTCGCCGAGGGGCCGCCCAGCGATCCCAAGCGGTTCAAGGTGCTGGCGACCGTCTCCCCGGACGGTACCGTCAAGAAGATGCACGGCAAGAAGGCGACGGCCGTGGCCGAGGCCGACGACGCGCTCTTCGACAACCTGGTTGACCTGTCGCGCGGCGCGTTCTCCGGCTACCAGGGGTCGTTAGCCGAGGGTTCGACGAAGCACGGCCAGTCGATGTCGTCTGGCTTCTCTCGCGACGCCAAGCTGATGGCGCCTGGCACCCGCGAGCTGGTGCTCAAGAGCCGCATGACCGAGATCGAGGCGTTCGCCGAGGACCGGGGCTACGACCCTGCGCTCGTGTTTGCCGTGGCCGAGGTCGCAATGCGGATGGGCCGCGTGCCCGACCTGCGCCAGTACGGCTTCGCGGGCGAGGATGCGAAGGCCGTCCGCCACTTCGTCGCGGGCGACATCCTCAACATCGCGGTCGAGGACGTCCAGCGGCGACGGGCGCCCGGCTGTGCCTACGGCTCGGCTGGTGCGCTCCCAGCTGACCTGGCCGAGGACCATCTGGAGGAGTCAACCCACGAGCGCCAGCTCGGCCTCCACCCGAACAGCGACGGCTCGGGGTTCACTGCCCTGACCCACTCGGCCAGCAAGACCTTCAAGAGCCGGGGAGGCGCGATCCGCTGGCTCAAGAGGCGCGGCTACGACGAGAGGGGCGGCCGGATCAAGCAGGAGGACGAGGATTGGTCCGAGATCGAGGACATCTGCCAGGCAACCGCGCTCCGCGCGCCCAGCGCCGCCCACGCGCTGGCCGACTCGCTCTCCGGCGAGCTGTCCGAGGACCGGGTGCACCGCAACGCGGCTGGTCCTGCGATGGAGGCTGGCAGTCTGGTCGAGGACGCCCTCTCCGAGAGCCTGCAAGACAAGATCGGCCAGCACGGCAAGGAGATCAGCAAGGACAAGCTCAACGCGCTCGGGTCGCTGTGGCTCTACGACGGGAAGGTCTGGTACCTGCGCGGGCCAAGCGCCAAGTTCGTGAACTGGGGGCCGCCCGAGCAGTTCCTCAAGCACCGCTACCGGAAGAGCCAGTTCCCCGGCGTGGATCCCAAGAAGCTCAAGGCGATGTCGGAGGAGGTCGATCACCTGGTCGAGTACGACCTCTACGATCTGGATGCCGTCGAGGCTGCTGGTAGCCACGGCTACACACCCCACGGATACGAGAATCGGCCTCGCTCGGAGCAGGTCAAGACCATCGAGCGGATGCTCGCCTACCACAACGAGCAGATGAAGCGCTGGAAGGCGAAGCCTCCCTACAAGCCGAAGATCGCGAATTGGATCAAGGCCGAGGCGAAGCGTCTCGGGATCAAGTCGGCGAAGCTGGAGAGTCTCCAAGAAGTCTCCCCGCCCGGCTGGTCCGGCACAGTCAAGGCCATGAAGGGCGAGGGCGGCAAGAAGCTCAAGAAGTACGCCGACGAGCCTGAGAGCGGTGACAAGAAGGACATCGACAACCCGTGGGCGCTCGCCTGGCACATGCACAAGAAGGGCGCGAAGCCCCACTACAAGCCGGAGCCCGGCAAGCCCAAGTACAAGGCGCCGAAGACCGAGGAGACCGGCATCTCGGCGGCCGTTGCCGAGTTCCGCGCGATGGAGGACTGACGTGACGATTCGACAGCAGCAGCAGGAGGACTGGTACAAGGGCTGGCCCAGGAACATCAGCTTGTTGCCCGTCGAGAAGGGCGCGAAGAAGGGCTCGTTCTCCAACATCCGCATCTCGTCCACGAGCCCATCTGACATCAAGATGATCGTCGGTACCTCCAAGCGGAAGCCGTTCGGTGGGAAGATCAAGATCAAGGACAAGCAGCGATCCTCGGTGATCGTGCACAGCTACGACGATGGCATGTTGAAGGCGTTCCTCAACGCCATCATTCGGGCTGACTACGGCCAGAAGATGACGTTCGAGCGGGTAGCCGTCCAAGAGGGAGAGGAAGACGTGAGTGATCTCGACGAGGCCACGATGGGCGGCGCAGCGATGGGCGCGCACATGCAGCTCGGCTCGGCGTTCATGCAGCGTCCGCGCTCCATGATCCCCTACAACCAGTGGGCGGAGACCGACGACGATGACCTGTCGGCCGTCTCGTCAGGTCCGTCGATCTCCGCGTTTCAGCCGTTCAGCATGAGGGACATGCTGCGGCTCGACGATGAGCAGCAGGATGGCGAGCCGCTCGATGAGGATGACGGGGACGAGGCCGTGGAGGAGTCGCGAGACTCCTACGGCCAGGCCCCGTCCCTCGGTGAGATCTTCACGCCCGAACGCGCCGCGAGGGCGGGCGACTTCCTCGCCAAATGGATGAAGAAGCAGCCTCCGAAGAAGGACAAGAAGAAGCACGAGGAGCTGGCCGAGGACAAGACCCGCGCCCAGCGCAAGAAGGAGAACAAGGCGCGCTTCGCGAAGCTCTCCCCAGCTGAGAAGGCTGCCACGAAGGGCGATGCGCCCTTCCACCCGGACGTGAAGGAGGACGAGGAAACGCTCGCCGAGGAGAAGAAGGCGCTCCTGAAGAGGTACCTCTCCAACGAGGACTCCAATCGCCACTCGGAGAACTACTTGCTCCTGGCGAAGGCGTACGGCACGCCCGCGCAGGTGAAGAAGGTTCAGGCGATCCTGAAGCGCAACAAGGCTCAGGGCCACACCAGCAAGGCCGACAACGACTGGATGTACAAGAACATCAACCCCTACTACAAGAGGTTGGTCAGAGACGCGAAGACCGAGGACGAGGTCGTCGGCGCGTCCGCGCTGCGCGAGGGCAAGACCCGCAAGCAGCGGTCGGCCGAGAACAAGGCCCGGTTCGCCAAGCTCTCGCCCGAGCAGAAGGCCGCGACCAAGGGCGACAAGCCCTTCCACCCGGAGGCGAAGAGCGAAGACGAGGAGCTGGCCGAGGCGTTCAACCCGACCAAGTTCGCCAAGGGTCTGGCGACGCACATCATGACCGGCCCGATGAAGGGGAAGCTCCCCTCGAGCAAGGTCGTCTGGCTCAGTTCGGTCGCCGCCGCGTTCGTGAAAAAGAACGAGGCGATGATCCGCAAGCAGCTCGAGGCGGGGACGCTCGATCCCAAGAAGTTCATGGCGTCGTTCAAGAAGTACGCCGAGAACGCGGCCAAGAAGTCCGAGGAGGCGCCGGTCAGCGCTGCCGTGCTCCGCGAGGCGCGGCCGAACCCCAAGACGCACCCGAAGATGAAGCACCACGTCAACTCGCCCAAGTTCAAGGCGCACGTCGGCGACTCGGACGACAGCGAGCCTCCCTACCACAAGGGCAAGGGCATCCAGAAGGAAGGCGAGGAGAAGTGGATCGCGGGCGCGATCAAGCGTCCTGGTGCGCTGAAGAAGAAGATCGAGAAGCGCACCAAGAAGGGGACGATCCCGGCGGATGAGCTGAAGAAGGCCGCGAAGAAGCCCGGCCGCACTGGTCAGCAGGCACGACTGGCGCAGACGCTCAGGAAGCTCAACAAGTGACGCTGACCGAGGCGGTCCGGCGGTTCCGCGAGATGGATGAGGCCACAACCACGGCCAACATCGGCGCACGTACGACCGGCGGCCTCCCGTTCTACGGCCGTCGCGGGCTGGCAGTCATCGAGCGCGAGCGCAAGCGGCGCATGAAGCGCCAGCGACGAAGCAAGTGCAAGGGCTACGACCCCAAGTGCCGTGACAAGGAGTGGGAGGTGCCCGCGCCGGTCGGCGGAGTCGCGATCCTGCGGCGCAGCTCGGTGACGAGTCCATCGCCAAGTTGATCGACCCGCAGCTGGAGAGCGGGTAAGATGTTGAGCCGAGGCCACCTATGAGCGATTCGATCGACAAGCTGCTCCACATGGCGATGGCGGGTCCGTTCGCCGACTGCTCGCTGAACGAGCCGCTGACCGAGGACAGCCAGGCGGAGTGGAATCGGATCTTCGCCTCGCTGAAGCCCAAGGAGACGCTCCTCGTTGCCATGACCAGCATCATGGGGCGGCACCCCAAGATGGACGGCAAGTTCCATCCGTGGAAGGTCGGTCGCCGGTCGCACAGCAAGCGGTCGGGGATGACGTCCGTGACGCTTCTACCGATGGAGGGGAAGCCGAAGAAGGGTGCCCGGCTCCATCGCATCTCCCTCTACACCTTCAAGGACGGGGACGTCAACGCCGGTTGGGGCGACATGGCCGTGATGCTCAAGGGCCTCAAGCGCGCGCCCAAGACCGAGGGCGTGGACGACCACCTGACTCCCGAGGAGCGGATGCTCCTGGGGCTCGATCGCGGCGCCAGCTCCGGCCCCTGGTTCGGTGACGACGCCCCGACCGGCCCCCGGCCGCTGATGGAGGGCGAGACCTCCCACTACTTCCCCCAGCCGATGACGTTAGCCGAGCACCGCTCGGACGATCACCCGATCGTCGAGGAGGCGCTCGACTGCGAGATGATCCAGTCGGTCTCGTTCTCAGCTGGGCCGGGCGACCCCCGCGAGCCGGAGTACGAGGGCGTCCCGTTCAAGCTCGAGGAGGACGAGGAGCTGGTCGAGGCCGCCGGTCCCAGGAAGGGCGAGCGGTACACTGTCAAGGGCATCGACGGTGTGATCAGCGGGCCGTGGGAGGTCTGGATGGACAGCTCCTCGCCCAAGCAGAACATCCTGATGACGCGCCTCGGCTCCAAGGGCAAGAAGAAGGGCAAGGCGCTCTCGATCTACGTGCCGAGCAATCAGTTCGGCATCTCGCTCAAGCAGTGGCAGCAGTTCACCAAGAGCGGGCACATCAAGCCGTTGCGCGAGGACGAGCTGGCCGAGCTGGCCGAGGCGGTCACCAAGGTCACCTACCTGGGCAAGAAGGATCAGGTCTCCTACAAGGACGCGCTGGCTGAGATCGACAAGACCTGGAAGCACCAGGGCAACTGGAACATGCCCGCGATCCAGTTCATTCGGCGGACGGCCAAACAGGAGCATCACGCGGCCATCGCGTTCGAGGCTGGTCAGCTTCTCCAGGTCATCAAGCACAGCCCGCTTGGCATCCAGAAGCAGAAGGCCATGTACGATCGCCTCCGCAAAGCGGTCTCCAAGCACAAGGAGGAGAGCGCGGAGGACCGGGCGAACCTGGCCGAGATGGAGGCCGGTGACATCGACGGCGCCATGAAGGAGATCCGAAAGAAGGTCATCAAGGGCGCCAAGCCTACGCGCGCCCGTCGACTCGCCGGATGTCTACGCGCGCTGCGCACGGGCGGGATCACGGTCTCTGGCCAGTCCCAGACCGACCTGAACCCGGTGCCCAAGGTCGAGCGCAACAAGGAAGACCAGCCGAAGGACGACACGCCCGGCGAGGTGGACGAGTCGCTTGATGAGACCACCGGGCCGCCGGATGCCGATGACCCGAAGGCCCGTCAGTTCGGAATGCCGTCCCCGAATTGGCAGACGAAGCGCCCGCCGCGCGCAAAGCGGGGCAGGCGCAAGAAGAAGTACGAAGACACGGAGGATGTCATGAACCTGAGTGATGCGATCCGGCGCTTCCGGGGCGAGGACGAGGAGCCCGCGCCGAAGCCTGAGCCGAAGCCCGAGCCGCAGGCGGAATCCCACGCGCGCGGTGCCACCCCCGAGTACGGCGAGTCGTTCAACGAGCTGCGCGGGAAGGGCATGGCCCTCGACGACTTCGGGTCGTTCGGCGACGCGAGCGACGTGCAGTTCGCCGAGGCCATGCTGACCGACGATCCGACCTTGACCGGGATGGATCGTCGGCTGGCCCAGCTCGAGGCCAACATCCCCGTGAAGGGCGGGAAGTCCAAGAGCAGGTTCCGCCAGCCCTACAAGGGGCCGGGCAAGGGCGTGCACGGGCCTGCGTCGACTCCCGCTGATCCCGAGGCGAAGGCGGCGGCCACGCGCAGTACCGCTGGCGTGTCGGGTCCGGGCTACACGCCTGATGGCCGCGAGGAGGTGGACGTCCGCACCGAGCAGCGCGAGCCCAAGAGCGCGCGCGACCTCGACCTCTTCGCCGAGGGCATGGAGTACCCGGACGATCTGATCAAGCGCGACAAGCGGCCGTAGCTCGCGGGAGGCTACCGTGGGCCTGAAGGATGTGGCCGAGGATCTCGCTGGCTTCCTCGTGGAGGCCGACCCCGACCCGGGGCCGGGTCCGCCTGTACTCACCGAGGAGCAGGTCGACGAGGCCGCAACGGCCGTACTGGACTACGTGCTCAGTCGGATGGAGAGCGACGATACGCCTGCTACCCTGGGCGAGGCGCTCGTCATCGGCGCGCGGGCCGTCAGCGTGGACCTCGATCAGGGTGACGACCGGATCGCTCAGGCGGCCGTCTCCCGACTCGAGGACATCGCGCGGGCAGCTCGGGTGTCGATCGAGGAACAGGAAGAGCCGATCGAGGAGGCGACCGCTCCCGAGACGAGCGCGATCATCGACCTGCTCCGCAAGAAGAAGGGCGCGAAGCTGCGCGAGGTCGCCAAGGCAATCGGCAGCGATGTGAGGGCGGCAGCCAAGGCGCTCAAGAAGCTCCAGGCGCAGGGTCGGCTCGACTACAACCTCAAGACCGGATACTCGGTGGTGCAGTGAGCCTCTACGAGCGGGTGCTAGGCGAGGCCGCCTGGGGCATGTTCACCGGCGGGGCGGCGCCGCTGGATGTTCCCTACCACGTGGGCGGAGACTGGAAGGAAGGCGCGGCGCAATTGCTCCGTCGGGAGCTTGCGAAGCTCAAG
>Ga0180434_10005016_pt1 | contig 15817 bp, 11 predicted proteins | sample SS_ome_7_FD_132453 | JGI IMG/M metagenome (GOLD analysis project Ga0180434, IMG submission 132453) | Hypersaline lake sediment archaeal communities from the Salton Sea, California, USA - SS_1_D_2 metaG | ecosystem: Environmental > Aquatic > Non-marine Saline and Alkaline > Hypersaline >...
GGCCGGAACCCGCCCGCCCGCTTCGCCCGCCGCGGACCGAGCATCATGTACACCGTCCAGAGGAAGTGGATCAGAATCGCCACCAGCGTCGCCACGCACCAGATCAGGATCAGCCATTCCAGGATGCCGAGCCAGCCGCCCGTCCACCCCAGCGACGGCCCGTGCCAGCCGCGCAGTTTCTCCAGGAACCACCGCAGGATGGAGTCGGAGAGGGAGGTCCGCTCGGCGAAGGCGGGGTCGGCCAGGACCTTCCGGGTCTCGGCCCGGATGGTGCCGGCATCGGGGCGCGGCATCGGCTCGGCCGGCGCCGCCCACGCCGCCGCGCCGGCCAGAAGCGCAGCCGCCAGGAAGGCACAGACCGGGCCGGCGGCCGCTATCCCGGCGCGCCGCTTACAGGGTGGGCTCGTCGCTCCCTGTCGCCTCCTGTGCGGAAAGGCGTTCGGCAAGCATTTCCAGGTCAAAGCCTTCCTTCCGAATGCGCAGGTCGTAGTACAGCAGCGCGGTGGCCGCAGCACCGATCGGCATGATCAGAATGGCCGGGATCATCTGAAGCAGTTGTTGTAGCGCCATGGCCGCCAGCGGCTGCTGCGCCAGCAGCGCCATGGCCAGGAACTGCCCGGCCATCTGGAACACCAGCGTAAACGCGATCGTGATCAGGAACACCACCAGGAACACCAGGAAGATGCGGCCCAGGTTGCCCGACGCCAACTGCTTGCTCCGCGCCATGCCGCCCAGGGCCCGGTGGCCTTCCAGGACGATGCTCGGCGCCGTCAGCGCGTACCACAGGCTGAAGATCACGCCCGGCACCACGCACAGCATGTACCCCAGGCCGGCGATCAGGCCCACCAGCAGCGCCGACCCGATCAGCGACAGCAACTTCGGCACCACGAACCGGTACGCCTGGCCGACCGACACGTCCCGCCCCAGGTAACTCTCCGACACGCCCTTCAAGAGCGCCGCCGTCGACAGTTGCTGCCCCACCACCGTCAGCAGGACGAACAGGACCCAGCCCAGGCCCAGGACGGCAAAGAGGATGGCGGCACTCTCGCTATCGCTGCTCCCCTGCATCGACCCCAGGCCGAAGGTGATGAAGACGGTGAACGCCAGCGTCAGCAAATGCAGAGGCACCTGGATGATTGCCACGATGGCCAGGAACCGCACGAACCGCTGCCGATACAGACGGAACGAGCGGTCCAGGATGCCGCCGACCGACATCGGCTCGAACACGAGTTCCGACATATCCGATCCCCCTCCCGTTGACCGTGCACCGATCGCCGCCGCCGCGAACGCGCCCGGCCACCGCCGAACGCCATCCAGCGAAACGCGCAGATTAACCTATGCGAGCCGCCGGCGGAAGTCAAGCGCCCGGTTCCCCGTGCGGACGCCGCAACCCCTGCTTCCCGCGCGGTGGCCTTCCAAGGCCGGCGCGCCTGTCGCGGAAAACGGAAGGCGCGCTGGCCTTGGAACGCCACCACGCCCTCTTATCCCGGAAGACGCGGCGGCAGGGCGTGCGCCGCACAAAACGGGTGGACGAAGGCGGGGGTACATCGTAGAATACGCGCCGCCGTCGTGGAGAGGTGCCGGAGTGGACGAACGGACCGGTTTCGAAAACCGGCGTAGCCTACGGGCTACCGGGGGTTCGAATCCCCCCCTCTCCGCCAATGCCTGACGCGTCCGAATCGGTCAGAACTTGTAGATGATCGAGCCCTGCAGCCGCAGGGCGTCGCCGGTGGCCAGCCCCTCGTACGTGGTCCGCCAGTGCGAGATTTCCAGCCCCACGGTCGTCTTCGGGTTGATGGCGTACATCACGTTGCCGAAGACCATCTGGTTCTGGACGCGGTTGGCGGCCACGGTGGAATCGGTGCCGTCGAGGGCGTCGATGCCGGCTCCCAAATTGAATGTCCATTTCTCGATGGGGGTGAAGGCGGCGGCCAGCCAGCCCCCGCACGCCCCCAGGGCGTCGCGCCGGTTCGCGTCCATCCCCTGCACGATGCCGCCGAAGTACGTGTCCAGCGCCTGGCCGCTCCAGATCTCGGCCTTGATGGTCAACCACCTGGCCACCGTGACGGCCAGGTCCATGCCCGCGACGTACGAGTCGAACGTTTCGGCGTCGCCGCCGGCGTTGACGTCGAACTCCTCGCGGCCCCACAGGCCCCAGAACCCCACCGTCGTCGGCCGGCCGTCCACCAGCGGGAACGTCAGCGCGGTCCGGCCCTGGAGGGTGGGCTGGCCCGAATCGGCCCCCGTGTCGGTCTGCGTGATCGACGCCCGGTCGATCGACCGCGACACCGCCCCCTGCACGAGCAGGTTGACGGTCTTCGCCTCGTTCAGCCACCACTCCTTCGTCAGCCGGACCTGCGGATGCCGGTGCCCGATGTTGCCCACGCCCCAGTTGATCGTGAAGTTCAGCGTGTCGGGGTACAGCGGGCTGATGACGTCCCACGTCTGGCCGGCCAGGATGCTGAACCGCTCCTCGGGCCAGTCCAGTTGCAGAAACGCGTGCCGCATGCGGAAGTCGGCCCGGTTCTCCGACGCCCCGCCGGCGCCGTAGAAGTCGCCCTCGACCACGCCGCTCGTTTTCACGCCGTTCACGTCGGGCCCCCTGATGCGCATGCCCACCCGCGTCTGGCGTGCCGTTATGTTGAATTCATCATCATCGCCGCGCCGGCCTTCCGGCTGCACGTACAGCGTGAAGTTGCCCGTGACGGTCTCGTGCGTGTCGTACGAGGCATCCAGTTTCACGTAGCCGTACAGTTCCAGGTCCAGGCTCGAGAGGACGGGCCGCCGGCCGTCGCGCAGTTTCAGGTCGTCGTGGATGGCCTCGATGGCGGCCCGCAGGCGCTCGATCTCCGGGTCCTTGCCGTTGCCGCGCTGCTTGGCCAGTTCCGTCCGCAGGCCGGCCATTTCCGATTCCAGTTCGCCGATGCGCCGGCGGAGGTCGGCGTTCTCTTCGGCCAGTTTCCCGCCCGACGTGTCGCTGCGGGCCTGGAGGGCTTTCTCCAGGCGCTCGATGCGCTCCAGCAGTTGGGCGGGGTCCGTCGCCGCGGCCCCCGCCGCCGGCTCGGCGGCGCGGACAGCCGCGCCCGCCGCCAGGAGCGCGATAAAAATAATACTCATGCAGATAAGACGAACCGGGGTGCGCATGCCTTCCTCCTGTCCTGCGGGGTCCCCACGTCACGGTCTGCCCAACGTCCCGTCCGCCGCGGCGCGCACGCCGCGGGGCAGGCGATTCCGTCCCAGCCGGACGGTGCACCGGCGGCGCGGGCGATGTACGTATGCTTCGGGGTACGGCTCGCTCTCGACAATTCTGTATCGGCACCGCGCCGCGGCCTTCGCCACACGTTTTCCGCGATTTATCGGACCCGCGCCCAACCGCGCGGCGGGTCTCCGCACCCGCCGCGCACACCCGGCCGGGCAAGCCGGCCGGGCCACAGGCGCCGTGGGGGCACGACGTGTCGTGCCCGAGATCCCGCGCGGCGGGGCCCCGTACCCGCCGCACACAACCGGCCGGGTCACACACGCGCCGGACAAGTCCGGCGGCGAAATGCTGTTCTTAAGCCCGATATCCTTTGCCGTCCTTGGCGCTCTTGGCGTCCTTTGCAGTTCCCTGCCGTTGTGCCGTTGCTGTCGCCGTTGCCCAATGCCTAATGCCCAGTGCCTGTTGCCTGTTCCCTGCCGTTGTGCCGTTGCCGCCCGCTTTTGCTGGCATCCCCCCGCCGGCCCGCGTTACAATGCCGCCTCTTTGCCGTCTGAACCGAACGAATCCTTCAGGGAGGAGACGCACATGCAGCGCAACACCGTCCGGGCGGGCCTGGTCGGCGCCGGCTTTGCCGCCAACTTCCACTACGAGGCCATCCGCCGCGTCCACTGTGCCGACGTCGAGGTCGTCGGCGTCTACGACACCACGGCCGCCAGCGCCGAGGCGTTCGCGAACGAGCGCGGCCTCGCGCCGTTCGATTCCCTCGAAGCCCTCATCGACGCCTGCGACGTCGTCCACGCCTGCGTGCCGCCGGTGGCCCACGAGCCCGTGGCCGTCGCCGCCCTCGAGCGCGACACGTTCGTCGTGGTCGAGAAACCGTTCACGGGCTACTTCGGCGACGGCTCCGCGGAGTTCAGCGCCCTCTCTTTCCCGCGCGAAACGATGCTCGACGGCGCCCTGGCCAGCATCCGGCGCATGCTCGAGGCCGAAAACGCCAGCAAGGCCTGCATCTGTTATGCCGAAAACTTCATCTACGCCCCCGCCGTCCAGAAGGAACGCGAGATCATCGAAAAAAGCGGCGCCCAGATCCTCTGGATGCAGGGCGAGGAAGGCCACTCCGGCTCGCACTCGCCCGTCTACGGTATCTGGCGGTTCGCCGGCGGCGGGTCGCTCATGGGCAAGTCGTGCCATCCCCTCTCGGCCATGCTCTACTTCAAGCGCGTCGAGGGCCGCTCGCGCCTCGGCCGGCCCATCCGCCCCAAGGCCGTCTGCGCCCGCACCCATCGCCTGACCGCCAACCCCAACTACGACGACAAGGGCCACCTGCGGTCCGACTACGAGGACGTCGAGGACTTCGGCCACGTCCACATCGTGTTCGACGACGGCATGATCGCCGACGTCTTCGCCAGCGAGATCCTGCTGGGCGGCGTCCGGAACCGCATCGAGGTGATCGCCAACAACCACCGCACCCTCTGCAACATCAATCCCAATAACACGATGCAGACATACAACGAGCGCGAGGAGTACTTCAAGGACATCTACGTCGTCGAAAAGACCGGCACCAAGCAGGGCTGGTCCAACCCCTCGCCCGACGAGGACTACTTCAACGGCTACCCCGGCGAGATGGAGGCGTTTTACCGGACCGTGGCCCTCGGCGAGCACCCCGAGGGCGACTCCGGCCTGGGCGCCGACACCATCGCCGTCATCTACGCCGCCTACCTCTCCGACGAAAAGGGCGGCGCCGAGGTGCCCGTCAAGACGCTGTGAGCCGGCGTGTGCCACGGCCCGGCTGCGCCGGTGCGCAACTCCGCGCGACGCCGCACTGGCTCATCGCCCACAAGGCCGACCCCGCCTGGGTCGAGGCCGCCGCCGACATGCTCGAACGCACGTATGCGAATTTCTTCGACCAGTTCCGCAAGGCCGAGTATGGCGGCGTCACGTACGTCCAGGGCCTGAGCCTGTTCCGGTTCATGATGCGGGAGCGGCCGGCCCAATTGGAGGCGTACGTGGCGGCCCTGTCGGACCGGCCCCGGCCCGTCCGCGGTCCCCGCGAGGCCCTGGCCGCCTTCGAGGGCGCGTTCGGCCCCGTGGACGATTTCGAGAAGGCGTGGCAGCAGTGGATTGCCCGGGGGGAGGGGACCGAACCGCCCGATGCCCCGCCGCCTCCGTAGGGGCACGACGTGTCGTGCCCGCGATTCCGCCGTTCAGGCGGCTTCAGCCGCCTTGGCCGTCGCATAGCCCAAGGCCTTCGGCCTTGGGTCCGCATGGCCGCCGGACCTGCCAACGAGAGCCCGCTTCAGCGCGCTTCCAGAGGCCGCACCAGGTCGCCCGGCGGCGCTCTTATCGCCAGACATCGATATATACTACAGCACACAATCCGAGGGACCGGAAACCGCCCGAAAGGGGTCAAGTCGGGACCCATCCGTGAAAATTTCTGAAAATTTCTGAAAAGTTCCGAAAGTTTCCGCACGTTTCGCTGCACAATCTTTGTGCAATGCGGGACAAAAACGCCCCTGGCGGGGTCAAAAACGGCCATCGACCCCCAAAATCGACCCAAACTCACCCCGAAAGGCGGGGTTTGGTATGCTCGGAAATATATCGCCCGGCGGTGATAACCTCGTTCGGAACAGGAAACGGGCCGGCGGTTCGCGCCCGCCGGCCCGCGTTTCCCCTCCCGCTCTCGCGGATAATGGTTTCCTTCCGGCCGTCGCCGGCCCCGGCTACGGCGTTTCGGTGGGGGCCGGCTTGGACTGGTCCCAGAACCCTGGTTTCTGGGTCTTGCCGCGGAGTTTGCCGATGTAGTTGAGCAGGGTGGTGTACGCGGGGTCGGTCTTGCTGCGGATGACCTGCTCGGGATGGTTGGAGCCCTCGCCCTTCATGGGAACCGTGATGATGGGGCTGTTCTCGGGGTTTTCGCGGTCGAAATACCGGCTGACGATGCGGAAGTTCTCGGCCAGCATGCGGTCGTTGGTGGTGCCCTGGAGGGCCATGATCCACTTGGCGCCCGACCCGATGCCGCCATGGCACCTGGCGTCGCCGCAGCGGCGGGCCAGGATACGCTGGACCTCGCGGAACCCGCGGATGGCCTCCGGCCCCTCCTGGGTGAACAGTTTCTGGACGTCTTCGTTGCTGATGGTCACGGCCTTCTTCTCGCCGCGGGTCAGCACGTCCTCCGGGATGACGTCCGTCGGGGGCGTGGTGGCGCCCGTTCCGCCGCCCGCATTATCGCTGGCTGCGGCCCCGCTGAGGGCGAAAACGAGGTACTTGGCGCGGAGATCGTCCGGGTTCTTCTTGTGGGCGGCCAAGGCGTGGCTCCGGGCCTCGGGCTCAAGGCCCTGGCGGAGGCACCACTTGGCCAGGGCGATCTCGGCGTCAGCGTCGGCATCGCTGCCCAATTCCTTCAGTTTCAGTTCGTACTGCTTGCGGGCGGTTTCCAGGTCCGCCGGCTGACCGATCGCCACGGCCGCCAGGCCTAGCGCGGCCAGGACCGTGACCACCAGGAGATGACGCTTGCGGCTCATCGTCTGCCCCTTTCCGGTACGATTCCAGGGTTCAGCGTACCACCGGGGAACGGTTGCTGCAAGGGCAAATCGGCCCCAGGGCCCCGGCGGCCGCCGTTCAGGCCGGGGACGAAGGCCTGTGGACCCTTTTCAGCAGGCGGAGCAGTTCGTTGCGGATCTTCGGCTCGGCGTCGACTTCCAGGTAACTCGACTCGGCCGGCCAGGTCGTGTAGCCGCCCAGTTTGTGCTGGTCGGGCGGGGGCAGGTACCCGCCTTGCCAGTTGGCCAGGCCGATGGTGAAGGTCGGCTTCAGGGGGCTCCCTGCCTTGATGGCCAGGCCCGTTTCGGCGAAGGTCTCGCACGGGCTGGCTGCGATGCCCAGGTCCCCGATGCGGAACGCCGCCAGCGGCAGACGGACCGTGGGCGGGTACTCGGCCAGTCGAAGGGCGTTGCGGGCGTAGACGTCGCGCCAGCGGTGGGCGGGCTTGTTCCAGGTGCCCGCGAGGACGGCCTTGGCCCAGGCGAGGCGTTCGGCATCCGGGCGGCGGACGCCGAGTTCAAGCCGGGCGGCCTCGGCCGCCAGCGTCACGTCGGCGCGGTGCTCGATGCGGCGGTAGATGTCCATCGCCGTGGCGGCCACGCTGTGGCCGACCTTCTTCATGCCCTCGAAATCGCCGCCCGGCGCGCGGTTGATGTCGCCGCTGGTTCCGTTCGACATCATCGCCACGAAGGGCGGGCGATCGTCCTTCCGGTCCAGCAACTCCGCCATGCGTGCGGCGAAGAAGCCGAAGTAGTCCGCGCTGACTTGGCCGCGCACCATCCCCGCGTAATGGACGGAGTAGTTGGCGAGCATCGCCAGGGGCCGTCCGTTGGCGTGCTGCACCGACAGGACCGACAGGCCCGGGTCGATGGGGCCCGTGGGGCGGATGCGGTCCTTGGCCGGGCTGCCGTGCATGGTGGCCCGGTCGGTGTTCTCGCCGAACGGGTTCGGCCCGAGTGCGCCCGGCTTCATGAGCCATCGGCGGTTGCGGCAGAACTCCGGTTTGTCCGCCACGCCCCAACCGATCTTGGCGGGGGCGAGTCGCTTCGTCGCCTCGGCGACTGCGTCGGCGACGCGTTCCGCGGCGATCTTGTGGTACTTTGCGTTGGCGGCGTTCCGCTCGGCGTTGGCGCGTGTCAGCCGGACGGCCATGTGGCTGTGCGTGGCCGCGGTGACGACGTGGTTCGGCTCGATGCCCGCCCGCTCCCGGATGAGCCGCTTCATCTCCGTGTGGACGTCCGGCCCCATCATCGTGCAGTCGACGATGACGAACGCGATACGGGTCCGTCCGTCATCCAGCACCAGGACCCGCGCGTGGAGGTCGTCGTGGACGGCCTTCGGCGGCCCGAGTTGCATGATCGTGCCGTCGAGGGTGACGTCCAGGTCCGGCGTGATCGTCGCGACCGCCGCCCCGGCACGGAGCCCATGGGGTCGCTCGGGCGTCCGGGCGGCCAGCGGCGCCTGGGCGGCCAGGGCCGCCGGGGCGGCCGCGGCGGCGGCGAGAAAGGCGCGTCGGGTCAGCGTGGTTTGTGCTGCCACTGTATCGGCCCCCACTCGGAATGACTCATTGCGTCGGACGGCTTGCCCAGGCTCGCGGGCCTGTTTGGTTCGGGCGAGAGGATCGCTGCCCATTGTATGCTGGTGCTTCCTGGAGTTTCAATCCGTGCGTCCGCGGGGGAGTTCCGGGCTTCCTGGGGACGATGCGCTCGCGCGCAGGCGGGGCACACGTTCCCGGCCATTCGCTGCGCTCATGGGCGGGCGTTGGCGGGAGGGGCCGGTAGGAGTGCGGGTGCGCGCGGGGGGCGGGGTGCGTAGAGTGGGCCGGAGGAGGGGGGCATGGCCGGCGAGACTATCAAGTTGCCCGTCAGACCCATCCTTGCCGTCGGTCTGGCAGGGCTGGTTTCTTTTGGGGGCGCCGCTGTCGTCACCCCTCCGGATCCGGTGTCCATGTTGATCGTGGCGCTGCCCTGCTTCGTTCTCCAGGTCGCGGCGAACCTGGCGCTGCTCCTCGGTCTGCGGTCGTGGTCGCTTGGCAAGGCAACGGCCTTGGCGGCGCTTGCCGACGGCGTCATCGTGCTGGGCGTGTGGGGCGTGCTCCTGGTGCTTTAGGCGATCGAGCAGTTGCGGTGCGCGGGGGGGATGCACCCGGCCGGGCAAGCCGGCCGGGCCACGCCTTCCCGGCCATTCGCTGCGCTCATGGCCGGGCTTTGCCGGCCGGGGCACACCGTACAGGTGCGGCCATGACAGCGAGATTCCTCGACTCGTCCCGATGAATCGGGACTCGCTCGGAATGACAACGCCAAACACGTACGGAGCCCCGCCGCGCGGTGCTATGACGTTGAAAAGCGTTGACACTCCGGTGGCCGGACCGTAGGGTATGCGTCTCGGTTGGGGGTGGCAGCGTGCGGATTCGGGTGAAGATCTGCGGGATCACGCGTCCCGAATGGGCGTGCGCGGCCGCGGAGGCCGGTGCCGACGCGATCGGCCTCATCTTTGCCGAGAGTCCGCGGCGGATCAGCCCCGAGACGGCGGAGGCGATTGTTGCAGCCCTGCCGCCGTGGGTGACCCCTGTGGGCGTGTTCGTCGGCGCCCCGGCAGCCGAGGTCCGCGGCCTGGCGGAGCGGCTGCACCTGGGGGCGGTCCAACTGCACGGCGACGAGCCGGCCGAGATGCTGGCCGACCTGGGTCCCGTCAAGGTCCTGAAGGCCGTCGGCGTGGCCGGCGAGGCCGACCTGGCGTCCGCCCGCCGCTGGCGGGACCGGGCCGAGGCCCTCGGCCGGCGGCCCGACGCGTACCTGGTGGACGCCCGCGTGCCGGGCGGTCCGCGGGGCGGGACGGGGCAGGTGGCCGACTGGTCGCTGGCGGCCCGGATGCAGGAGGAAGGGTTCCGTCCGCTCGTCCTGTCGGGCGGGCTGGGGCCGGAGAATGTGACCGAAGCCATCCGGGCGGTCCGCCCCTGGGGGGTCGATACCTCCAGCGGGACCGAGGTGTCGCCCGGCCAGAAGTCGCCCGAGAAGATCCGGGCCTTTGTCGAGGCCGTCCGACGTACCGAACATCCATCGGAAGGAGCCGCACATGGCTGACGTACCCCACGACGTGAAGGACCTCGGCCTGGCCGGGGCGGGCAAGAAACGCATCGAATGGGCCGACAGCAACATGCCGGTCCTGGCGAATATCCGCGAGCGGTTCGCCAAGGAGCAGCCGCTGGACGGCCTGCGGATGAGCGCGTGTCTGCACGTGACGGCCGAGACGGCCAACCTGTGCCGGGCCCTCAAGGCCGGCGGCGCCGACCTGGTGCTGTGCGCCTCGAACCCGCTCTCCACGCAGGACGACGTGGCGGCAGCCCTGGTGGCCGAGTACGGCATCGCCACCTACGCCGTCAAGGGCGAGGACAAGGACTCGTACTACCGGCACATCATCGCGGCGTGCGATCACAAGCCGAACATCACGATGGACGACGGGTGCGACCTGGTCTTCACGCTCACGAGCGAGCGGCCGGATGATGCCGCCAACGTCATCGGCTCGATGGAGGAGACGACCACCGGCGTCATCCGCCTGCGGGCGATGGAGGCCAAGGGCCAACTGAAGTTCCCCGTCATCGCCGTCAACGACGCCGACTGCAAGCACCTGTTCGACAACCGTTACGGGACGGGGCAGTCGACGATCGACGGCGTCATCCGGGCCACCGACATGCTGATGGCCGGCAAGCGGGTGGTCGTCAGCGGGTACGGCTGGTGCGGGCGGGGCTGCGCGATGCGGGCCTCCGGCATGGGGGCCGTGGTCATCGTGACCGAAGTCGATCCGCTGCGGGCCATCGAGGCCACCATGGACGGCTACTGGGTCATGCCGATGCCCGAGGCCGCCAAGATCGGCGACCTCTTCATCACCACGACCGGCGACAAGCACGTCCTTCGGCCGGAACATTTCAAGGCCATGAAGGACGGGGCGGTGGTGTGCAACAGCGGGCACTTCAACGTGGAGATCGACATCCCCGGCCTGGAGAAGATGGCCAAGACGGTCCGCAAGGACGTCCGCCACTGCGTGGACGCGTTCGACCTGCCGGACGGGCGGACGATCCACCTGCTGGCCGAGGGCCGGCTGGTGAACCTGGCGGCCGCCGAGGGGCACCCGGCCTCGGTCATGGACATGAGTTTTGCGGTCCAGGCCCTGACGAGCGAATGGGTGGTCGAGAACCGCGAGTCGCTGGATGTCCGCGTCCACAATGTGCCGCGCGAGGTGGACACGTGGGTGGCGGCCATCAAGTTGAAGACGATGGGTGTGGCGATCGATACGCTGACGCCGGACCAGGAGGCGTACCTGAAGTCGAGCGATTCGGGCACCTGACAGCGATTTCGGATTGCGGATTGCGGTTCGAGCCGCGACGGTGAGGTCGCGGGTGCGTTGTAACGGCACCGACGTTTGCGCGCCGCAGGCCTTGTTCCGGCCACCGATACCCCCGACCTTGCGGTCGGGGCTCGGGCGGGGGCATCGGCAGGAAAGGGAAGCATGGCCCAGGTCCGACCGTTCCGCGCGCTGCGGTACAACACGACCGACCCGCTCAGCCTGGCGCTGGTGACGGCCCCGCCGTACGACTGCATCACGCCCGACGAGTGGGAGGAACTGTACCGCACGCACCCGCACAACATCGTGCGGCTCATTCTGAATCGGCGAGAGCCGGGCGACGACGCCACGCGCAACCCGTGCACGCGGGCGGCCGACTTTCTGGAAAAGTGGAAACGGGCGGGCATCCTCGTCCGCGACGCCGAGCCCTCGCTCTACCTGTATCAGCAGGAGTTCGAGGTGGAAGGCCGGCCGTACCTGCGGGAGGGGATCCTGGCCCGCGTGGGCCTGGAGCCGTTCGGCACGGGCCGCATCTACCCCCATGAAGAAACGATGCCGGGCGTCCGCGCGGAACGGCTGGAACTGCTGCGGCACGTGCGGGCGAACCTCTCGCCCATCTTCTCGCTGTACCCGGACCCGGAGAACCTGGTCACGCACCTGGTCCACGAGGTGATCCACTGCGAGCCGCTGGCCCAGACGGTGGACTCCGACGGCGTGGTGCACCGGCTGTTCGCGTCCAGCGACCCCGGCCTGGCGGAGCGGGTGGCCGAGGTCATGGCCGACGTGCCGCTCTACATCGCCGACGGCCATCACCGTTACGAGACGGCGCTGGCGTACCAAGGCGAACGGGAGGCCGGGGGCGAGACGGTGGACGACGAGCATCCGGCGGCGTCGGTCCTGATGCTGTGCGTGTCGATGCACGACCCGGGGCTGGCGGTGCTGCCCACGCACCGGGTGCTCGGCGGCCTGCCGGACCTGGCAACGGACCGGCTGCGCGAGGCCACGAGCGAGCACTTCACGTGGCAGGAGTTCGTCGGGGCCGAGGCGACCAGCCCGCGGCTGGCCGAGCATCTGCGCGAGGCGCCGGAACATTCGTTCGGCTTGTGGACCCGCGACACCTCGAAGGCGTTCCTGCTGACGCTGAAGGACCCGGCCGTGATGGACCGCCTGGCGGCCGACAGGTCCGAAGCCTGGCGTCGGCTGGACGTGGCCATCCTGGAACGCGTGCTGCTGGGCGCGGACCTGCCGCGGGCCGTGGCCGACGCGACCGGCCTCCGCCGCCGGTACGTTCACCTGGCCCAGCAGGCGTTCGACGCGGTCCACGAGGACGGGGCGGACGCGGCGGTGCTCCTGAAGCCGCTGCCGGTCGAGAGCCTGGAGCAGGTGGCCCAGACCGGCGAACGGATGCCGGCCAAGTCGACGTATTTCTACCCGAAGGCACTGTCGGGGCTGGTGATCAATCCGCTGGACTGACAGGAGAAGGCGTGATGAGGAAACTGGGCGTTCTTTCGGCACTGGCCATCCTGGTCGCTGGCCCTGCCATGGCCGGCGCGGTCGACCTGGCAAAGTCCTCGGGCGTCCAGGGCGGGATCATCGTGCACCTGGGCTGTGGCGACGGGCGGGAGACGACCAAACTCCTGCTCGACGACCGGTACCTCGTCCACGGACTGGAAACGGACGCTGCGAAGGTCGAGCAGGCGCGGAAGACCATCCAGGCCCTGCGGCTGTACGGCAAGGTTTCGACGGCCGTCTATGACGGCACGCACCTGCCCTACGTGGACGACCTGGTCAACCTGGTCATCGTCGAGCCCGGCGCCCGGGTGCCCGAGAACGAGATCCTGCGTGTCCTGGTCCCGGGCGGGGTGGCGATGAAGGACGGCAGGAAGATTGTCAAGCCCTGGCCCGACGCCATCGACCAGTGGACGCACTTCCTCCACGGCCCGGACAACAACGCCGTGGCCCGCGACCGGCGGGTGGACGTGCCGCGGTCCATCCAGTGGGTGGCCGAGCCGCGCTGGGCCCGCAGCCACGAGGAACTGGCCAGCGTCAGCGCCGCCGTGACCGCCAACGGGCGGGTCTACGCCATCATCGACGAGGCGCCGCTGGCCTCGATCCGGTTCCTGGGCGACTGGCACCTCGTGGCCCGCGACGCCTTCAACGGCACGCTCCTGTGGAAGAAGCCGGTCCCCCAATGGACGGACCACCTGCGGCACTTCCGTTCCGGGCCCGCGCACCTGCCGCGGCGGCTCGTGGCGGTCGGCGATCGCGTGTACGTCACGCTGGGGCTGGCGGCGCCGGTGGTCTGCCTGGACGGCGCCACCGGGACCGTGCTGCGCGAGTACAAGGGCAGCGAGCGGACCGAGGAGATCGTCGTCTCCGACGGGGTGCTCTACCTGGTCGCGGGAACCTCCGAGGCCAACCGCCGCGGCGGCGGCCTTTTCGAGCGCAACGAGCCCGACCCCGCCGGGTTCCGGCGCATCCTGGCCTTCGAGGCCGAGTCGGGCAGGCCGCTGTGGACACGCGACGTCACCCGGGAGAACATCCTGCCGCTCACGCTGGCCGTCAAGGGCGGGCGGGCCTACTTCCAGAGCGCGCAGGGCATCGTCTGCCTGGACGCGGGGTCGGGCAAGGACGTCTGGAAGACTCCCCGGCCGACGCCGGCCCGCCGGATGGGTTTCTCGGCGCCCACCCTGGTGGCCACGGACGAGGTCATCCTGTCGGCCGACCGGGACGTCGCCAAGGGGAACGAGGAGGCCGCCTCCGACGGGACGCTGCAGTGGGGCGTCCACGGCTGGAACGAGAAAGGTTTCGACCGAAAGGGTCAGTGCACCCTGCGCGCCTACGCCGCCAGGGACGGCAGGGAACTGTGGTCGGCGCCATGCCAGGAAGGCTACAACTCGCCGGTGGACCTGTTCGTCGTGAACGGCGTCGTGTGGGTCGGCCCCCGGTTTGAGGGTCTGGACCTGCGGACCGGCCGGCCCAGGGGCCGGATCGACACCAGCGCGCCGCGCGTCGGCATGCCGCACCATCGCTGTTACCGCGACAAGGCGACCGAACGGTTCATCCTGACCGGCAAGAGCGGTATCGAGATGCTTAGCCTCCAGAAGGGCGCCTGGCTGAGCAACAACAGTTGGATCCGCGGGACGTGCCAGTACGGCATCCTGCCGGCCAACGGGCTCCTCTATGCCCCGCCGGACGCCTGCGCGTGCTTCCTGACAGTAAAGGTCCCCGGTTTCTTCGCGGCGGCGCCGCAGCGCGACCGGACCGGCCACCTGCCGTTGCCGGCCCGGCCGGTTCTGGAGAAGGGTCCGCTGTACGGTCAGCCCCTGGCGGCCGGAGCGGCGGGTGCCGACGACTGGCCCATGTACCGCCACGACGCGGCCCGCAGCGGGGCGGGCTCGTCGGCCATTCCCGGCTCCCCTGCCACGAAGTGGACCGCGCCCGTGGGCGGGCGGCTGACCCAGCCTGCCGTCGCCGGCGGAAAGGTGGTCGTGGCTGCCGTTGACGCGCACACCGTCCACGCCCTCGCCGCCGACACGGGGCGGGAGGTCTGGCGCTTCACGGCGGGCGGACGCATCGACAGCACGCCCACGGTGTACAAGGGCCGGGTCTTTTTCGGGTCCGCCGACGGATGGGTCACCAGCGTCGGCGCCGACGACGGTCGGCTGGCCTGGCGGTTCCGCGCCGCCCCGGCGGAACGGTTCGTCTGCGCCTACGGGCAACTGGAATCCGTCTGGCCCGTCCACGGGGCCGTGCTGATCCAGAACGGCACGCTGTACGCCACGGCCGGGCGGAATTCCTACCTCGACGGCGGCATCGCCCTCTATTGCCTCGACCCTGCCACGGGGAAGGAACTGTCGCGGACGGTCCTGTGCCACATCGACCCCGACACGGGCAGGCAACTGACGCAGGAAGCCCGGTTCAACATGGAGGGGACGACGTCGGACGTCCTGTCGGGCGACGGCGAGAACGTTTACCTGAAGTACTTCGCCTTCGACCGGCAGGGCAAGCGGACCCAAGGCGACACCCCGCACCTGTTCTCCATCGCCGGCCTGCTGGGCGAGGAATGGTTCGTCCGCTCGTACTGGCTCATCGGGCACGGCATGCCCGGCGCCGGCTGGAGCGGATGGGCCAACGCCGCCAACCGGTTCCCCTTCGGGCGCATCCTGAGTTTCGACGACGACGCCGTCTACGGCTACGGGCGAAAGAGGGTCGCGGGCGGCCCCACGGGGCACAAGGCCGACGCCTACCACCTGTTCGCCGCCGGCCGCGGTTCCCCGGCCAAGCCGGCCGCCGGGGCCGGTACGAAGGTCCGCCGGGGGAAGGGCGCAGCGGCGAAGAAGGACGACCGCAAGGCCCTCTGGTCGCAGGACGATTCCCTCATCGTCCGGGCGATGGTTCTGGGCAACGGCCGCCTGGCCGTGGCCGGGCCGCCCGACCTGGGGAAGAAGGCCCCGAACCTGCTGGCGTTCGGGAACAGCCCGGAGGCCCTGGCAGGCTTCGAGGGGGAGCGAGGCGTTCATCTGCGGACCGTTCGCGCTGCCGACGGCGGGAAGGTTGCCGAGATCACGCTGCCCGCCATGCCGGTCTTCGACGGCATGGCCGCCGCCGCCGGCAGGCTCTACGTCAGCCTCCGCAACGGAACGGTCGTCTGCCTCGGCGAATAGGGTGGCTTGACGTATCTCAACGAGTGGCAACCACCAGGTCGGAAGCGGCATGGTTGCTGCGCCGGCCCCC
>Ga0180434_10005017_pt1 | contig 15813 bp, 12 predicted proteins | sample SS_ome_7_FD_132453 | JGI IMG/M metagenome (GOLD analysis project Ga0180434, IMG submission 132453) | Hypersaline lake sediment archaeal communities from the Salton Sea, California, USA - SS_1_D_2 metaG | ecosystem: Environmental > Aquatic > Non-marine Saline and Alkaline > Hypersaline >...
CCCAATTTTCCTCTTCGTGCGCGAGGGGGCGGGTACGCGGCGCGCGGGACCTCGGGTCGCTCCTGTTCCGGTCCGGGTTGTGGCCGGGGGACGGCACCGGCGCGCGGCCCAACTTGCCCAAATCTCCTAATTTATCGCCTCCCGTTCGCCGATACCTCTTGCGGGTCCCAGCGTGGAGGGTCAACCGTGGGTACCGACGAACTCATCGAGACGTTCGAAGAGACTATCGAACAGGAGCGCGCCAGTGGGGGCCGGCGGACGAAGGGCGACCGCCGGACCGGCAAGGTCTCCAACTACGGGGGCCCGGAACGCCGGGCCAGCCGCGATCGCCGGGTCCTGGGCGACCGCCGCCGCGGGGCCGACCGCCGGGCCGGCCAGGACCGCCGCTATGCCCTCCGCCGCAAGGAGGACCAGGAGGCGTTCCAGAAACGCGTCGAAGAGGGCGAACTGACCCTGGAGGAAATCGAGTTCGTCCGGGCCATCGACCGGTACAAACGCAAGTTCAACCGGCCGTTCCCGACATGGAGCGAAATACTGGCAATCGTCAAGGAACTCGGGTATACGAGGGACAGCCTGAGTTAGCGCGGCCGGCCGGCGGGGACGGTCCCCGACGGGCGCCCGCCGGATGTTTGTCCGCCGACGGTTGCTATGGAACGCATTGCCATTCTTGTATCTACCGCCCCCCTCCGCAAGACCACGACCCGCCTGGGCGTCACCAAGCAGCGGCTGAACCTGGAGGCCTGCATCGAACTGGGCCGTAAGTTCGATCTCGTCATCGTGGGCAGCCTGACGGCCGACGAGGTGTTCCAGTACATCGAACAGCATCTGCCTCGCGAAATCCGCCCGAAGTTCCGTCTGTACGCCCGGTCGTATTTCCATCGGTTCGATACCGACGCCGTCCGGCGGTCGACCGACGACCCGCGCGATGCCGCCTGGCAGCAGATCCTGTCGGAGAACGGCGTGGAGTTCGAGGTCCTCCTGAGCCGCGTAGGTGCCGACCGCCGGCGCCACGAACAGAAGTTCCGCTGGGACGCCATGTCGGCGTACGTGACCGACCCGCGCGTGACGCTGGTGACCGGCGCCGAAGGCCAGTTGCTGTACGACACGCCCGAGGCGGCCCGCTGACGCGCCCGCGGCTTCTTCCTTGGGTTCGGGCGGTCCCGGGCGCGCCGTCTCGCGGCAATCGGCGCTTGTGCCGAACCCCGGCATACCGCAATAATGGGGTGTGTTGGTCGTTTACTCTGAATTAGAACCGGCGCTGCCGGCCGAGGGTTTCTGAGCCGTCCTGGATAAGGAGGCTGACCATGTCTCGTCACAGTCACGTCCGACGTATGGGTTTCGTTCTGGCTGCGGTGGCGGTTGTTGCCGTGGCGGCAGTGACTTACGGGGCTCGCCCGCCCGAAAGGCCGGAAGGCCGACCGGGCCGGCCGCCGGAGCCGGAGGTCGAGGTCGTCGTTCTGCGGTTCGTCCACATTCCGGCCGAGTCGTTTGTCGAGACGCTGGCTCAATTGGGCGAGCGGAACGCCGAGATTCGCGCAGGGCTCGAGCAGTTGCCCATCGCGGTCAACGAACCGGCCAACGCCGTTGTCGTCGTTGCCCCGGTGGAGGCGGTGGGCATGCTGCGCGAGACGGCCGAGCAACTCGACCAGCCCAACGAGTTCGAAATGCACGCCCGCGAACGCGAGATGCAGGAACACCAGAGACACCTGGAGATGGAGAACCGGCGGCGCGACCTGGAGCGCGAGGATATCGGCTTCCGTATGAAGATGGAAGAGGCGAAGCGCCGCATGAGCCAACCCATGCCGCCCATGCCTCCCATGCCGATGCCGAGTGGCCCCGGCATGATGGGTTCCGGCAAAGGGAGGATGAGGCGGGGGACGTGCGATCCCGATTGCCGTTGCCCGAACCGTGGCGGACCGCAGTGCCGCGGTCCCGGCGGCATGCCGGCCTGCCCGTGCCCGATGCGCGGCGGCAAGGGGATGCCCTGCCCGATGGGTCCCGGCGGTCCCGGCATGAGAGGGCCCGGTAAAGGGATGATGGGTCCCGGCGGTCCCGGCATGAGAGGGCCCGGTAAAGGAATGGTGGGTCCCGGCGGTCCCGGCATGAGAGGGCCCGGCAAGGGGACGCCGTGCCCGATGGGCGAAGGTAAGCGGCCCGAAGGGTCGCCCATGGGCTGGTGGGGACGCGAGCACCCGGAAGGCCCTCGGCCGCTGCCGTGGCGCAAAGGCCCGGAACGCGAAGACCGTCCGCCTTGGGCGCGTGGCGAGCGCGAACACGCGGAGCCGGCCCGGCATCCGGAAGAGGCCCGTGATCGTGTCCGCGAACGCATCGAAGATATCCGCCGACGTATTCGTGAAGAGGCCGAAGAGGGCCGCCGCGGCCGCCGCGAAGGCCGGTACGAGGAACGCGAAGAACACCGCGAACGTGCCGAGCGCGAAGAACGCCGCGAACGCGGCAAGCGATTCGAAGGCCGCGGGCCGGCCATGCCGGACACGCCGCTCGGCATGTTCCTGACTCCGCGCATGCGCGAGGAACTTCGCCTGTCGGATGAGCAGGTCGAGCGTATCGAGGACCTGACCCGCAACATCCGCCGGCACATGGAGGAGGTCCTGCGGGAGGCCCGCGAGCGGATGGAGCGCGCCGGCCCCGAGGAGCGGGAAGAACTCGGCCGCCGCATGCGCGAAGAGGCCCAGGAGGCCCGCGAACGCATCATGCGCCGCGTCCACGAGGCCCTGATGGACATCCTTGGGCCCGAGCAGCGCGAGAAGGCCGAGCAGATGCTCCGCCGTGGCCGTGAAGGGCCCCGCGACCGGCCAGGGCCCCGTGGCCCGATGGGTGCCGTCCCGCCCGCCGAGGGCGACCGGCCGCACCGGCCCACCGTCCAGGAGGCCCCTGCCGCGTTCCGCCCCATCCAGGACCAGGGTGAAGGCGTCCGGGTCTGGATCAACGGTCAGCCGGTCGAGGCCTATGTCCAGGCCGAAGGCCCGCACCAGGGCCGCGATCATGATCATGGCGACCGTGGTCCGGACCGGCAGTACGGCCGGGGCGGGTCGAACTGGGGTCAGATGAGCGACGAGGAACGCCAGGCCCGCATTCAGCAGATGCGGTCGCGGTACCTGTTCCAGATGCTCCGCGACGAGGACCTGCGGGCTGATGCCGGCATCACGCCCGTCCAGGAGCGCAAGATCGAATCGCTCATCAAGGAGTATGACGAGGAGCGAAAGCACATCGAGGACGATATCCGCAGGCAGTTCGGCGACCGTCGCGGCGACCCCGGCGGCGACCCGCAGGATGCCCAGCGCCGGGAGTACGAGATGCGCCGCGAGGTCGCCATCGCCACGCGCGACGCCCAGCCCCTGCTGGACTCCATTGCCGATCAGGCCGTCGGCCTTCTCAGCGACGAGCAGAAAGAGCGGCTTCAGGCGGCCTCGCAGGAGCGCAACCGCCTGCGGATGGCCTGCGGCGACCTGTGGCTGTTGACCACGAGACGGGCTGCCAAGGCCATCGGCCTCGAGCCCGGCCAGCAGCAGCGGATCCGTATAGTCCTGAACGAGGGTCTCGGCCGTCAAACCAAACGGTACGAGGAGATGCGCGATTCGTACCGGGACATCATCGAGGAAATCCGCAACATGCCCCCCGAGCAGCGGCAGGAAGCCATGCGGGCCCGCTGGCAGGAGGCCATGAAGTTCCGCGACGAAGGCATCACGGACACCCGAGGCCGGGTTTTCGAACTCCTCACGCGCACCCAGCGGGACAAGGCCGAGCAATTCCTCGAAGAGGCCAGGAAGGAACAGAGCGGCGGCATGATGGGTGGATTCATGCAGCGTGCCCGCGGATGGATGCAGCAGGGTGGTCAGGGCGGTCCGGGCGGCCGCGGAGCGCAGGGCGGCAACCGCGGCCCCGGCGGTCCGGGGGCGGCCGGCGTTCCGGTCGGTCCGGGTCCTCAGGGTGCGGCCCCGGCACCCGACGCGGTCCGTCAGGCCGAAGGGCTCCTCGTCTGAGAGCCTGTCCGGATGGGTACCGAGTCGGGGTGCCGACGTGCGACGCGATTGTTTCCGGGGCGTGGCCGACACCGGCCGCGCCCCGCAGTCTGCGCGGCAGCGGGGAACGACCGTCCCCAGGGTCAAACCGCGACCGATAGCCTGATCAGGAGAGATTCAATGCGACGATCGGACACACGTTGGATCCCGGCCGCGACGGTTGTGGCGCTGCTGGCGGGCACGGCTGCCGTGGTCGCGGGGGGTGCCCCAACTCCCTCGGGGTCGGCGCCGTCCGGTGAGGCGGCGGGGTTGGCTGAAGCGCCGGTGACCACCGGCGCGGCCAAGCCGCCGCTGCCGCTTCGCAGCCGGCGGCTGGTCGTTGACGAGCGCGGTCACCGGGTCTGGTGGACCGAAACGGTCCAGGCGCCGCTGCGACCGGCGGAGACGGCCCTTGTCCTCTGCGACGTCTGGGACAGGCACTGGTGCCGTGGTGCCAACGAGCGCCTGGCGGCCATGCTGCCGCGCATGAACGAACTGGTGCGGGCGATGCGCGAGGCGGGGGTGCTCATCGTCCACGCCCCGAGCGACGCGATGGCATTCTACAAAGACTCGCCGGCCCGGCAGCGCGTTTTGGCGGCGCCGCCGGCCGAGCCGCCGCCGCTGGCCGACCACGAGGACCCGCCGCTGCCCATCGATGCCTCCGACCACGGCTGCGACACGCCCGGCGACGCGCCGCACCGGGCGTGGTCGCGGCAGCACCCGGCCATCGGGATCGACCCCGCCCGCGATGCCGTCTCCGACAACGGCCGCGAACTCTACAACCTGTACCGCGCCCGCGGCATCAAGCGGATCCTCATCATGGGCGTCCACACGAACATGTGCGTGCTGAACCGTTCGTTCGCCATCAAGCGGATGGTGCGGTGGGGGTTCGACGTGGCCCTGGTGCGCGACCTGACGGACACGATGTACAACCCCGGCCGGCCGCCGTACGTCAGCCACGACGAAGGTACGCGCCTGGTCGTCGAGTTCATCGAGGCGTTCTGGTGTCCGACCGTGACGAGCGGTGAATTGCTCGAGGCGGTCGGTACGGAATAGGCCTGGGCTACCGGCCCGTGTGGCCTGCGTAGACCACGTGGCTGGTGGTGTCGAGGCCGACGACGCATTTCACGCCGCGGCCTTCCCACAGGAGCCATGTGACGGCGTCGGTTCTGGCGGCGTTGCCGGCCAGCCGCGACTCGCCGAACAGGGGGAAGGTGTCGCTCTCGTCATCGGGTTCGCCCATGAGTTGGAGGACGCGCTCGCGGGTGTCGCCCGGGGCCTGGTCGGTCCGGACCTGGATTGTCCGAAGTTGCTCGGCGGGCCCGCCGGTGCGCGACTGCCAAAGGAAGTAGATGGCGACCGCCAGGGCCGCGATGAGAAGCACGAGGACGACAATCCGGCTGTTGCTGACAGGTTTTCTGGCCATGACAAGTCTCCCCGGGCCGAACGTGTCGGCCTGTTACCGGAACCGTATCGCGTAAACGTCGGCGTCGCGCAGGCGGAACCGCAGTCGCACCGGCCGGCCGGCGAGGCCGGACACGTCTTCCTTGCCCTTCCACGACACCACGCGGTCGATGGCGTCGCCGTAGATGGGCGGGCAGTCGTCCAGCGCGAAGCCGGGCACGGCCCGGCCGGCCGCGTCCTGAATCTCCACCTCGACGCCGCCAGCGGCGCTTGTGGCGAAGTTCATCTCCAGCCGCGTGCCGGTGAACGTGAGCGGGCGGGTGACCATCTCGCCCGGCTCGTAGCCGGCATGGACCGAGGCGAAGCCGTCCACCCGCAGCACGTACCGCAGGCCGCCCGTCACGTAGATCGACATTTCCGCAGGGCCCGTGGGCACCACGTGCCAGGCCGCGTAGTTGGCGCGGTTGGCCCATCGGCCGGCGCCCAGACCGGGCCGGATGAACGCCTCCTTGAAGGTCCGGTCGTACGGGCCCGGGCCGCGGGCCGTCATGAACAGGATGTCCGTGCTATTGCCGCGATCGGGCATGAACCGCGTCGGCAGCGCCACGTAGATGTGCGGCGCCCGGAAGTACGGATGCGTGCCGTTGGTGTACAGGTGCTCGCCGGGCAGGTTCGCGTTCATCGGCACGGGGTCGCTCCAGTGGAGGAAGTCTTTCGACGTGGTCCGGCGGATGCTCCGGAAGCCTTTGACGAATGTGCGGAAGTAGCAGACGTACTTCTTCTCCAAGGCCGACCAGAACGCCACGTTCTGCGAATCGAACTTGCCCCAGCCTTCCGGGATGATCGGTTTGTCCCGCAGCCGCCGCCAGTGGATGCCGTCGGGCGACGCGAAGGCGTACAAGCCGCCCGGCCCGTGCTTGGCACGCAGGTCGTCGCGGTCGCCGTAGGTCAGGCCGCCGATGGCCTTGAAGCGCTCGTCGGCCGGTATGCCCGGCCGTTCGTCGATGAACGGCGTGAAGTTGTGGTTCACCAGGAACGCGTCCGCCAGGACCACGTTACCCGCGGGGTGCCCTTCGAGGTCGTACAGGCCCAGGTCGGGCGTGGTCCAGCGGATGCCGTCCTTGCTCTCGGCGTAGAGGGTGAGTTCGCCGGCGTGGGTGGCTTCCCATTTGCTCTCGCGCCCCTGGATGCCGGCCTTGGCGTGACCGCGGCAGTAGAACCGGTACGTATCGCCGTCCTTGAGGACGGTGGCGTAATGGCCGGCGGGCCGGGGCTTGGGGCTGGGCGGCGCGAGCGTGGGCGGGTGCAGCCGGAGTTCCGCACCGTCCAGGCGGTCGATGAGAAAGCGGTCGGCGAAGAGTTCGCGGCGCGAACCGAGGGCGATCGGTTCCTCGGCCTCGCCGCCCAGGGCGGCGGGCGCCATCGCAGCCAGCACCAGGACCGTCGCAACGATGCGCACGGTGGACCTCCGCTTTCTTTGCGGACCGTCAGAACGTGACGCGCAGGGTTTTGGCCTCGCCCTCGGCCACGGGCTTGACGTTCTTGAGCGTCCACATCTTCTCGGTGCCGGGCTCGCCCACCTCGATGGTGTAGGCAGCCGAGGCGTCGAAGACGGGCGGCCGATACGTTACGCCGCGGATGCGGCGGGCGTACACCAGTTCGCCGTCCGACGTGTGGACCGCGACGACCAGGTCCGCCAGGCCCTCGATGACCAGTTCGGGCAGATACGCGGCGGGCTTCCGCCCGTAGTTCGATTCCATGGGGACCGTTTTCGGCCAGCCCTCGTACTCGAGGGCCTTGGGGTCGCGCGGGTCGGCGAAGCGGGGCCAGCACTCGACGGTGTAGGTCTGCTCGGCCTTGTTGCACCGGACGATGCCGTAGCCGGGCTTCTTGTCGTAGAGCCAGGCGGGTTCGACGCCCACCGGCCCGGGGTTTGTGTAGGCCCACATGGTGACCCGGTTGTCGAACGGGTCGAGGTACCGGCCGGTGTACTTGGGCATGTCGGGCGCGATGGGCTGGCCGGGCTTCTTCGGCATCCACGCCCGCATGTACAAGTTGGCGACCGAGGGGACGGCGAATGACCAGCAGGCGTCGCCCCACTGGTCGACGCCGTGATGGATGAGGGTGGCCAGGTGCTGGTCGCCGGCAATGTGGAAGGCGAACCCCTTGCGCATGGCCGAGAGGGCTTTGTTCCGTCCGGTCTGCGGCCATCCGTTGGAGTCGTAGTCGGCCACCAGGTACGAGAGGTTCCCGCCGTGATGGGTGGCGCCGTTGCAGAAGATGGTTTGCGAGAGGACGCACTTGAGGTCCGTACCGGCCCAGTTGCCGGCCCAGTCGTCGAGGAACTTCAGTTGCCGGTCGCCGAGAAGTTTGGCCCCGGGGACGTCGGCCGTCTTGGGGTCGAAGTTCGGGTCGGCCACGTGGTCGGCCCGGCCGCTGGTCGTGGGCGGCACCAGCCCGTTCGGGCCCGACTTGAACATGCGGTCGGCGACGACGGCGAAACTCACCCGGCCGTACACGATGTCGGTGTAGTACACCGTGATGCCCTGGTCGATGGGCGTGGGGTCGTACGGATCGGGCAGGTTGCTGGTCTGCGTGCGGTGGACGACGTTGACCCATTTCGGGTCCATGAGGTAACCGCCCTTGTCGTCCTTCTCGGTGTGCCGGCCGCCGGCGCCCCAGACGTTGCCCTGGTACACGTCGTGGTCGTCGGGGATGGAGACGGAGGGCCGGTCGCGCATCAGGTTGACGTAGGACCATCCGAACATATACCACTTCCGCAGGTAGTCGAGCGTGGCCTCGGGCACCGGATCGCGCTGGATGCCGTACCCGCCCACCTGCTCGTAGATGTTGTCGCCGGAGAAGAAGAGGAAGTCCGGGTTCTGGGCCTTGACGTACTCCACGAGTTCCAGATTCGGCCAGCCGTAGTCGGCGTTGCCGGTGAATGCCGCCACCACCAGGGGGTCTTCGTCGACGGGGTCGCGCCGGACGGTGCCCTCGAAGATGCATTCGCTCGGCTTGCCGTCGGCGTTGACGCCGGCGTAGACCAGGCGATAGGGCACGTCGCGCGCAGCGTCCCAGTTTTCGATGCGGAAGCGGGCGGTGCGGGCCATCGGGTCGATGTCGGCCCGGGCGATTTCCTTCCAGGCCGCGCCGTGGCGTGTTTCCAGGCGGACGGTCTTCGGCTCGTCGGCGCCCAGGGGCGGCATCTGGGCGGTCATCTTCATTACGCCCCGGCTCAGCGTGTACTGGGCGAACAGGATGGGCCCGTAGGCGTGCTCCGGGTGGGCCTCGACCTTCGAGCCCGCGACGTGCCAGTCGCGGAACCAGAACCGTACCTTGCCGCCGCGCCTCTGGCCCTTCGTGTTGGCCGAGCAGACCAGGGCCACGTTCCCAACAAGTCGGTCGGGCTGGATCTGGCGGGTGGTTTCGGCGATCGCTTGGCCGGTCTTGGCGTCGTGGGCCGACAGCGTCAGGCGGTACGCGTCGCCGGCGGGCTCGGCCGAGAGGCGAAGTTCCACCTCGTCCATCGGCACGTTGCCGGCGGCCTCGCCTTTGGGCGCCTTGAGGGGGTGTTTGGCGTCGGAAACGTACAACTCGGCCACGGCGCACGCCGGCCGGTCCACGAGGCCCGACTTCGCCTCCAGGCGGACGTACCGCCCGGCCTTGGCATCGAACGTCACTTTCTGGAGGTCGGCCGTGTCCTCGAAATCGCCCTGGGCGACGGGCTTGCCCCAGTCCTTTCCGTCGGCCGAGACGTAGAACGCGTAGGCCTTGATGCGTCCGACGGCCTGTTCCTGGCGGGGCAGGAGGGCGAAGCCGGTGACTTCGTGCTCCCGGCCGAGGTCGATCTGCACCTCGTGCGGGTACGCGGCCTTGCGCTGCTTCCACTCGGTGTGCCAGATGGTGTTAGGCCGGCCGTCGAAGAGGTTGTCGGCCCGGGCGTTGATGCCGCTCGTTTCCTGGCTGTCGACGTGGAGCACCTTCCACCCGGAGCGCGGAATGCCGATGTCCGCGGCCGCGGTCCCCGACCTCGGGTTGCCGATGAAGAGTTGCCCATCGGTCGTGACGCCGGCGTCCAGCCCTTTGCCGCGGAGGAGGCTGTCTCGGTACTCCTTCCAGAAGCCGAGGATGCCGACGCGGAAGCCGGCCCAGCCGGGCGTCAGGTCGCTCGGTTTCTCGAGCGCCCCCAGGCGGACCGTCATGGCCAGCGTGCCCGGGCCTTCGCCCAATTGCCGGGTCAGCAGGTGGACGTTGCGGTCGCCGCCGGAAACGATACACTCGAGCCGGCCGCCCGAAATCTGCCAGTCCTGGAGCGGGTTCGACCAGTATTCCCGCCCGATCCACGGCCGGGTGACCGGCTTGGGCCAGGCGCTGGTGAACGGGTCGGTCTGGGCGGCCCGGCTCAAGGGGGCGCAGGACGCCACGGCCAGTGCGGCGGCAACGGCGGTCAGGAGGAGGGTTCGGCGCGGCATGCGGTTCATGGCGGGTCTCCGGAAAGTTCGCGGTGCACGGTCGATGCTACCCGCCCGCGCCCGCCGTTGCAAGCGGCAGGGGAGGCGGCGCGCGTGGCTCGCAGCGAATCGGGGGAAACTCCTCGCCCTCGGCGTGGTTTGACCGGGTGGGGCGGGTCACGTCGCACCCGGCCGACCATCGTCCGAGACCCGAGGAGCCTCTGGTATGCGGTCGCCTTCTGCGCGCCTCTTCCTCCTTGCCGCAGCCGTCCTGATGCCGCCCGCAGCCGCCTGCGCCGAACCGGGCCCTATGCTCCGAGGCATGCTCGACGGCCCGATGGCCGGCGTCGACGAGGTCGTCTACGCCGTCCGCGGCATGGGCGGCGACGGGCACTGGTACGCCAACTTCGCCTACTGGTCGTCGAACCCGCAGAAGATGATGTACGGCCCGCCCGGCGGACGCCTGTGCCGGGTGAACCTCCGGACCGGGGAGGTCCGCGTGCTGCTCGACGACCCGGAGGGCGGCGTCCGCGACCCGTGCGTCCACTACGATGCCCGCAGGGTCATCTTTTCCTACCGCAAGGGCGGCACCAAGCATTATCATCTTTATGAGATCAATGTCGATGGGACGAACTTGCGGCAGTTGACCGCCGGCCCGTTCGACGAGTACGAGCCGATCTACCTGCCGGACGGCGACCTCCTGTTTTGCTCCTCCCGGGCCCGGCGGTGGGTCCAGTGCTGGCACACCCAGGTGGCCATCCTGTATCGCTCGGACCCGGACGGGAAGAACCAGCGCCCCGTCTCTGCCAACGTCGAGCACGACAACACGCCGTGGATGCTGCCCGACGGCCGCGTCATGTACATGCGGTGGGAGTACGTCGACCGCAGCCGCGTCCGGTATCATCACCTCTGGACGGTCAACCCGGACGGCACGGGCCAGATGGCCTACTTCGGGAACATGCACCCCGGCACGGTCATGCTCGACGCCAAGCCCATCCCCGGATCGACGAAGGTGGTGGTCTCGTTCTCGCCCGGCCACGGGCGCAAAGAACACGCCGGCCACGTGACGGTGGTGGACCCGGACTGCGGGCCGGACGCCAAGCCGTACGCCCGCCGCATCACGCGGGAGGCCGACTGGCGCGACCCGTGGGCGTTTTCGGAAACGTGTTTCATGGCCGCCCGCGACCGCCGCCTGTGGGTCATCGACGGCGAGGGCCGGGCCGAGGCGTTCCACGCGCTGCCGAAGGCGCTGCAGCGGCTGGAGATTCACGAGCCGCGCCCTCTCGTCCCCCGGCCGCGCGAGCCCGTCATCGCGCCGCGCGTGGACTGGTCGAGGCCCACCGGCCGGCTCCTCCTGGCCGACGTGACGCACGGCCGGCGGATGGAGGGCGTACAGGAAGGGCAGATCCGCAGACTCCTCGTCCTCGAGACCCTGCCCAAGCCCGTCAACTTCAGCGGGACGATGGAGCCGATCAGCCTGGACGGCACCTTCACCCTGCCGCGCATCCTCGGCACCGTGCCGGTCGAACCGGACGGCTCGATGTACATCGAGGTGCCGGCCCTTCGGCCGCTCTTCTTCGTGGCCCTCGACGAAAACGATTTGGCGGTCAAGCGGATGCAATCGTTCGTCAGCGTCATGCCCGGCGAAACGACCTCCTGCTCCGGCTGCCACGAGAATCGGACCGACACCGCCCGCTTCAAGCCGACCCTGGCGGCTGCGCGCAAGCGGCCGGTGTCTATCGCACCCATCGACGACGTGCCGGACGTCTTCGACTTCCCGCGCGACATGCAGCCCATTCTTGAAAGGCACTGCGTTGGCTGCCATAACTGGGAGGACTACGAGGGTGGTGTCGTTCTCACAGGCGACCACGGGCCCCGGTATTCCCACAGTTATGTCACGCTGATGGTGCGCGGGCAGGTGACGCACGGGCGCGACGCCGACGGCAACAACCCGCCGCGGAAGATCGGCTCGGCCTCCAGCCCGCTTATGAAGAAGGTGCTCGAGAAGCATCATGACGTGATCCTCTCGCCGCACGAAATCAGGATGATCCGGCTCTGGATCGAGTCCGGCGTCCCGTATGCCGGCACGTACGCGGCCCTGGGTACGGGCATGGTAGGCATCAGCATGGACGCCGACGTCTGCGCCCGGCGGTGTGGCTCCTGCCATCGGGCGAAGGACAAGCGGGCGCCGTGGAAGGCGCTCCGGACCCACGAGGAACTGCTCGTGAATCTGACCAGGCCGGAGCGGTCGCTGGTGCTTCTGGCGCCGCTGGCGAAGGCGGCCGGTGGTCTGGACCTCTGCAGCGCGCCCACGCAGGCCAAGGGTATGACGCCTGCCGAGAAACCCGTCTTCGCCGACACCGCCGCCCCGGATTACCGGAAACTGCTCGCGAGCCTCCAGGCCCTGAAGAACGTTCACGACGACCGGTCGCGGTTCGACCTGGCAACCTTCCGGCCGAACGAGCATTACCTGCGCGAGATGAAACGCTACGGCGTTCTGCTCCCCGACTTCGATCTTGTCGCCGACCCTGTCGACCCTTACAAGACCGACCGGGCCTACTGGCGGCTGTTCTGGTACGACCCGGCCACCGGCGAATGAGACGCTCACCGGCGAATGACCCCGGTCCGCTCGGCCGGCACGTTTTGCCTTGATTCGCCTTCGGGCGCGGGGTAGCGTCGCCTCCGTCATGGAACCGCAAGAGCGGACTTACGCGGGCGCCGACGGCAGCGACCTGCCGATGAGGGTCTGGCGCGCCGCGGCGGCGTCGCAGGCGTCGCCGCCCACCGTCCTCTATCTGCACGGGATCCAGAGCCATTCGGGATGGTACGAGGCGTCGTCGCGGCACCTGGCAGAGCACGGCATCGCGGTGATCCAGGTGGAACGCCGGGGCTCCGGCCGCGATACGGCCCATCCGCGCGGCCACGTCGATGCGGCCGCCACGTGGCTCGACGACGTGGCCCTTGCGGCCGAGGCCGCCCGGGCCGAGACCGGGGCCGGTGCCGTCCATCTGCTGGGCGTCTCGTGGGGCGGGAAACTGGCCCTGGCGTGCGCCGGGCACCGGCCGGACCTGTACCGCAGCCTCATCCTGTCGGCACCCGGCATTGTGCCGAAGGTCGATATGACCCTGACCACGAAGGTCCGCGTGGGGCAGTGCCTGATGAGCGGGCGGACGATGGAGCGGTTTCCGATACCGCTGGAGGACCCGCGCCTGTTCACCGAGAACCCGGCCCGCGTCCGGTACATCGCCGAGGACCCGCTCAGCCTGCGGGACCTGACGGCCCGGTTCCTGCGCGAGAGCCGGCGTCTGGACGGCCTGGCGCGCGAAGCCGCCCGGACCGTCCGCCTGCCGACGCTGTTGTGCCTTGCCGAGCACGACCGCATCATCGATAATGAGGCGACGCGCCGGCTGGTTTACGCCATGGCCGCCCGGCGCCGGGTCCGGCTTTACGAGGGCGCCCATCACACGCTGGAGTTCGAGCCCAACCCGACGGCGTACTTTGACGACGTGGTGGCGTGGATTCGCGAGGTCGAACGAACGACGAGTGACAAGTAACGAAGCCCGTATGACGCAGCAATCACCCAAGACCGATGACGCGGCGGTGAAGGCCCTCGTGGTCTACTTTTCGCAGACCGGCAACACCGAGCAGGTGGCGGGGGCGATTGCCGCGGGTCTGGCCGAGGCCGGGTGCGACGCCGTCGACCTCCGGCCTATCCACGAGGTGACGCCTGACGCGTGGCTCGCGTACCGGCTGGTCGGGCTGGGCACGCCGGTCTTCTACTACCGCGAGCCGTCGCCCGTGCGCGACTGGATCAAAGCCCTCGTGCCTCGGCCGGAGCCCGTCCCGATGTTCACGTTCGACACCAACGGCGGGAATCCGTGCAACACGCTCCGGCGGATGCAGAAGTTCCTGGCGAAGCGCGGCGGCTGCGTCCTCGACTCCTTCGAGTGCTGGGGCTACGACACCTATCCGATTTACCTGAAGTCGTTCCGCAAGTGGGGCCATCCGAGTGCCGACGACCTGGCGCGGGCCCGGGCGTTCGGCGAGGGGTTCGTCGAGAAGGCCCGGGCGATGCACGCCGGCCAAGACGTGCCGGAGGCCCGGTACGACTTCGTGGGCGGCCGGTACTTCCGCCTCTCGTGGATCTGCCGGAAACCGTTCCTCGACCGCTTCTTCCCGAAACTGAACCTCGTCCCGCCGCTCTGCATCCGGTGCGGGGCATGCGCGCAGGGATGCCCCACGGGCAACATCCTGATGCAGCCGGACCCGCTGTTTCTGAACCAGTGCATCCATTGTTATTTGTGCGAGCGTATTTGCCCCACCAACGCCATCCGGTGCGACTGGCGGTTCTGGACCCGCAAGATGAACCCGGACGTTCCGCAAGCCGAAAGCGCCGGGTCGTAAGACCTCGCCCGGCCGTGCGAGCCCGCGCAGCGCGCCACATTCCACCTGACGGGCCGCCGTTTTCGGGGTATAATATGGGGCGAACGGGAAGGAGACCGATCATGCGGGTGCTCCGAGCCGTAGTTATCGCTGTTGCCGTGGCCGCCGTCCTCTTGGCCGCCGGCGCCCCCGTTCTGGCCCAGCGCGTGGGTATCTACAAGAACCATTATGGTATCTACACGTCGCGGCCGCGCAGGACCGTTCTGCCTTGGCAGCAGCCGGGGGCGGTGTCTGCCCCGGCTCCGCCGGCGGCACGGCCGGCGCGGTCCAGGCCGGCCACGGGTTCGAGCAGCCCGCTGCCGTGGAAGCGGTCCACGCAGTCGGCGAGGCCAGCCGCCGCCACCGGCCTGGTGAAGGTGCCGACGGGCCTCGTGCCGGTCCCTACCGGCCACGCGTGGAGTACCTTTCCATATCTCTATCCGTACGGCGCGCGGTGGCCGGTGTACGTGTCGCCGAGATGGAGCGGGACGCTGTACGGCCACGTGGGCGGCGTGCGGGTGTGGTGGGGGTGCGGGCGGCGGTTCGGCGGCAAGGGGTTCATCTTCTCGACGCGGCATGGGCTGGCGGCGTATCGGAGCGGGCGGTTGGGGTTCTCGGTGCGGTGGTGACGCGCCGGGAGCGCGTGTGGCTTCGAAAGAGACGCTCGGCCCGCCCCTCAACGGCGCGTCGCGGCTGAAAGGACACGGGCGGAGCACCGACGCTGCCGACCGTCCATCGCGGAGTCCCGCTGTCGCTCACCTTGTGTCCCTCCGTTTCTTGGCCTTTGCCCGGTTTCCGGGTGTTCCGCTTGACAATCGTTTCTTTTTGTGAAATAATTCCAGAGAAGAAATGAATAGGGCGGTTGCCGGGCCGTCCATTCGGGCGGTCGAGGCGGGTGCCCGTACGCCTCATGCAAGCCGGGTAAGGAGGCCCATCATGAAGGCGCTGACGATTATCGGAGCCCTCGTAGCCACAGCGGCTCTTGTCCTGGGGCCGGCGGCGCCGGCCGAGGCCGGCGGCATCGTGTACTGGGGCAGCCGGGCTCGGGTTATCACGACCGGCACGCCCGTCGTGACGACCACGTACGTCCGGCCTCCCGTGGTAACGCGGACCTACGTGGCACCGGCTTACACCGCGCCGACGGTCGTCGTCCCGGCGCGTACCGTCAGGACGTACTCGACCTATACGGCCCCGGCCGTCGTCGCACCGACGTACACGGTGCCCACGTACTACACCGTCCCGACGTACTACAGCGCGCCGACGGTCGTGGTCCGGCGGACGTACAGCACGTGCGGTCTGCTCGGGGGGATCTATCGTCCGTCGCGGCTGCGCAGACACCATTACCGCCCGCACCACGGCTATCATCATTTCGGGCATCGGAGAGGCGGGCTGACGGTGCGGTTCTGTCGGTGACGGCGGCGGAAATGCGGTTACCCCTCGGTGGCCTGAGAGGCCACCGGTCGTAGGAAGCGGGCCCTGTCCCCATCCCAGCGCGGGCCCGCTTCTTTTCTGCG
>Ga0180434_10005019_pt1 | contig 15807 bp, 10 predicted proteins | sample SS_ome_7_FD_132453 | JGI IMG/M metagenome (GOLD analysis project Ga0180434, IMG submission 132453) | Hypersaline lake sediment archaeal communities from the Salton Sea, California, USA - SS_1_D_2 metaG | ecosystem: Environmental > Aquatic > Non-marine Saline and Alkaline > Hypersaline >...
CCTCAACGGTATCCGCACTGGCGTTACGGCATGGAATACGAGCGGCTACGCAAGCAGCACAGCTATGGGCTATCCCGAATCTATGAAATGGTCATCAATACGAACCCATGTTATGCCTATCTGCTGCGCGACAACCAACCCGTCGATCACAAGACCGTCATCGCCCATGTCTACGCCCACGCCGACTTCTTCAAGAACAACGTGTGGTTCGAACACACCAACCGGAAGATGCTGGACGAAATGGCAAACCACGCTACCCGTATTCGGCGGTACGTGGATCGATTCGGTTTTGAGGCCGTCGAGAAGTTCCTCGATACCTGTTTATCCCTGGAAGATTTGATCGACCCGCACTCACTTTTCATGCGCCGCACGACCTCAGGCCCCGTACCCCAAGAAAACGATCGCGACATTGATCGCCAAGTCGTCAAATACCCATCCAAGAGCTACATGGATCGGTTCATTAATCCGCCCGAGCGCTTGGATGCGCAGCGACGTCGTCTGCGGGCCGACCATCTGAAACGCAAACGCGCCGAACCCCAAAATCCGTTGCGGGATGTCCTGTTGTACCTCATGCAGCATGCTCAGCTTGAAGACTGGCAGGCGGACATCCTGTCGATGGTTCGCGAAGAAGCTTATTATTTTGCCCCGCAGGGTCAAACAAAAATCATGAACGAGGGCTGGGCGACTTACTGGCACTCGACGGTCATGACCCGCTATTGCCTGCAGGATGATGAGCTGATCACGTACTGCGAACATCACGCAGGAACGGTCGCCAGCTCTCCGGGCCGACTCAATCCTTACAAACTGGGCGTGGAACTTATTCGCGACATCGAGGAACGATGGGACCTCGGGCGCTACGGGCGCGAATACGAAGAACTTACGGACATGGAAGCGCGCCGTCGTTGGGGCAAAGGACGCAAAAGACCTGAACGGGTGACGGGAAAAGAGTCGGCTGGACGGGAGAAAATTTTCCAGGTTCGCCGGATCTACAACGACGTGACGTTTATTGATGAATTTCTCACGCCCGAGTTTGTCGACAAACACAAGCTCTATCACTACCGTTATGATCCTTCAACCCGGCGCATGGTGGTCGTTGATCGCGATTTCGACAAGATCAAAAAGCAGCTGCTGTTTTCACTCAGCAATCACAACCGGCCTTATATCTACGTGGTGGATGGCAACTACGCCAATCGCGGGGAACTCTACCTTGCCCACAAACACAACGGCGTGGATCTTCAGATCAAATATGCGACGGACACACTTACAAAGGTGCAGGAAATCTGGGGGCGTCCGGTTCATTTGCAGGCTCAAATCAACGACGAAATGGTCCTATTCACACACGACGGCGAACAGTCCCAACAAAGGACCGTCACGGACGACTTGCCTCAACCGGTCCACTCGTTGTAAAGCACACGAGCCACCAACCGAAAGTGGCTGGCCGTTGATCTCACTGGTGCGTAACCGCCAAACGCCCCAGCAACCTGTCCAGCTGCTCGGCCTTACTGCGGATACGCAAAACCGTGGTCAGGTGGTGTTCTTTCTTCTCGTCGCCGAACGTGAAAACGAGATTTCCGCTGCCGAAAAGGCCGTATTCAATAATATCGTCAATCTGCATGGTGAATCGGGCTCGGTTCGTTGGGTGGCGTTCCTGCTCTTGCATGAGGCCACGATGAATAATGATCTCATTGTGATCGACCACCCAATACTGAAACCGTGTAATCACCCAGGCGATCACCATATTGAAGAGGAGGATCAATGCGAGGAGAAAATAGAAGGCAGAATTCGCGTAAACACGCCGACCAAAAGCCCTGCCAAGCGCCTGCCAGAGCCCGCCCGAACGGTCCAACAAAAAAACCGCCAGAACTAACGACACGACTAACAAAACAACAATCAGGAACCCGCGCAAACTCAGATCATAAAGGAGGATGATGAGATTGAACGCTAAGACAAGCAGAAAGACGAGGTTCAACAGGTGAACATGGTTGAACTCGGCATCCGGCGCAGGCCTGTCAAAGAACACCATCGCCATGCCGCAAATAATCGCCATAAAAAGCGTCGGCATCATCATGACGACTTTGGGCCATGAGCGCAAAATCACGGGAGCGACCGAACCTTGGGGACTGGGATCTTGAACAGCCATTCGTGCCTCCTCCACATGTTGTTGACATCTATTTTCTGGAAACGCCTTCAGTTGCCAACCTGCTCATACTGGCCAATACCGACGCACGTCTCGTACACCCGTATTGATTAATGTAACGTAGAACAAGCGGGCATGCCAGATAAGATTCAAGTTCATCTTTCCAAGCATGCCAGCCCGGCGTCAATCGCTGCTGGACACCATTCGAAGGTCACGCGGGCAACAAGCCTCACATGCCCCCAAGGCCGCTTGGCGATTGGCCTCCGCGAGCTTTCTGAGTAAACTGAGCCCATGTCAGGTCATTGATTGGGCTGCGGCGCAATCCGTTTCGACAACGGACTCAGCCGCCGCGAACTGATACCGAGATCGATCCCATGGGCAGACGCTCGAAAAAACAGGCCCAGCGTAATTCGCTCAAGACTTCAGGTTCTACGAACAAGGTCTCCCCGGAAACATTCCGACCGGTTGACCCCACGCCGCTTCGGCTGTTCTGGATCGGTGCGCTTCTCATCGCAGCCGCCACCATCGGCGTCTACTGGAACACCCTCGAAAACACCTTCGTCACATGGGACGACCGCGACTACATCTACAGCAACCCACTGCTCGAACGCGGGCTCGGTGCCATTTGGGGCGACGTCATTGCCGAAAAACCACACGAACAATACTACCCCATGGTTTTCACTTCTTTTTGGGTCGAATACCAATTCGTCAAGCTCGACCCTTGGCTGTACCACCTCAATCAAATGGTTCTACACGCCATCAATGCCGTCTTGCTGGTCTTCGTGCTGCGCAGCCTCGGGGTCCGCCTGTTTCCCGCGCTAGTAGCCGGCGCCCTGTTTGCCCTGCACCCCATCAACGTCGCCTCCGTGGCCTGGACGACCGAACGAAAGAACACGCTGTCCATGTTCTTCATTTTCTTGGCGCTGCTGTTCTACATTCAGCACCGACGACGCGGCCATATTTGGCCCTACCCCACGGCGATTGTCTTGTATGTGCTCGGCCTCTTGAGCAAAACGGTCACGGTGCTTCTGGCCCCCATCCTGGTCGTCACGGACCGTGTCCTCGACGGGCGATGGACTTGGAAGTCAGTTGCCCGAATACTGCCCTTTTTGTTTTTCGGGCTTTTGATGATAAGAACAACCGCTCTCATCGAACATCGGCAAGCAAAAAGCCGCGACCCCGTGGACCCGGTCATGCGTGTTCCCGTCGCTGCCGCCGCCATCACCCACTACGTCAGCAAATTCGTTGCTCCCGTCAACTTGGTCCCGATCTATCCACGTTGGCCGGTAGATCCGTCCGTCAATCTATTTGACCTGCGGTACGTCGTTTCGCTAATCGCCTTACTCGTTGCCGCAATGCTTGCTTGGTGCTATCGCCGAAAACTCAGCGTTTTCGTCTTCTGGGGCGCCGCTTTCTTTCTCCTAGCTATTCTTCCGATGCTCGGGTTCAAATACTTCAACTTCCTTCAGTTCTCGTTTGTATCCGATCATTTCGTCTACCACGCAACGCCCGGTTTTTTCCTACTGGTCGGCCTACTTCTCGACCGCCTGTGTGGCAAAAACCGCGCGAGCGCATCCACTGGGGACAACGCCACGACCTCGGACGCCCAAGCCTCCCCTTCTGCCGGTCGCGCGATGGCGGTGTACCTTGTCACTGTAGGTATGCTCGTCATATGTAGTTGGCTAACGTTTCAACAGAACAAGGTCTGGAAAAACGGTATCACCTTCTGGGAACACACACTGACATGCAATCCCGATTGCTTTCCCGGCCAATGGAACCTCGGGAACCACTATACGCGCCAGCATGACTACGCAACTGCGCTGAGCTACTATCGTGAAGCAGCCCGAATCCTGGATACCCACGTATGGAGCCGCCAATACTGCGCACGATGTTGCAAGGAGCTTGGCCGTCCAGACGAAGCGTTGATGTACTACCAAGATGCCATTGACGTCGCTGCCAAAACAAAACGATTTGCCCTCGATGTGCGGCTGGAATATGCCAAGTATTTGAGCCAACTAGGAAAGCTACAGGAAGCGCAGGTCGAATACGCCAAGATTTTGAAGCAACGTCCTCATCACAAAGAGGCGGCAATGGCCACTCGAAACCTCCAAAACAAGATCGACCGATTGAAGTAACCCACAACCCGACAGTGGGCGAACAGACAATCACATATCGGAAGAAATCAGGAGGCAGACTTGCGGCTCTTGCGCACGAGAAGCCCGACCAAAAAGGCGATGATCAGGCCCCGCGCAACCCACTGCACTCTGTTATTGCCGGAGTTCTGAGCGGGTTTCGTCGTTGGAACTTGTGCACCATCGGCGGCGCGGTCAGCCGCATCTACCGCCGGTGACGTAGCAGCTCGGGTCGTCGCGTGAGGGGCGATCGTGACCGAGTAGGCAGGTCCCGTTACAGCGTCATGCTGCGTCTTACCGTTCGCGTCAACGTAGAGGACCTCCGGAAGGCTGAGTTGATAGGTGCCGGCCGGTGCAGCTGGATCGACGTGTACCTGAATCGTTACAAACGAGAACGTCCCCGTCGCCAAGCTGGACTTACGTGGAGCCCCGATTCTCCGCGGTGCCACGGGATCCAGTCCCATCGGCGGCTTGAAAGGTAACGCCAATCCGCCCCCCCAACCCTCCTCGAACGTCTGCGAAGTCAAATCGAAAACATGAGGCGTATCGGCCGCCATCCGAAATTCAAACGCTTTAATCCGATCAGGCGTCTCCACTTGGACGACGATCGCAAAGGTGCTACCGGGCGTCACGCCACTCACGGAGCTTGCGCCACCCTCTGCGTCCTGAATCACCGAGGCCAAACCCGCTTGGGCAATTGCTCCACCCCACGCCAACACCCATCCGACCAGTATCGCCCGCAAGACGAAGCGTTTCATGACTGCCGTCCCTACTCACCCCGATATGTACCTTGTCACCCATTAGTCCGCACAACCCAAATGTCGCCGGCTTTTATACCCCAGCTCAACTTCTATTGCACGTCCGACACGTTGCACACCGCAACAATCACCATGAGCTCGGCACCGGTGAGGCCGTCTATCATTATCCCTATGCCGTCATTGTCTCGGACAACGCGCTATCACTGGGAATAATAGACGTCGCGTAAAGCTGACCGGTTCGTAACAACGCGATGGCCGGCTTCGTTGAGCTTTGCGGATTTCGGTATTATATCTTGCCCGATGTTATTCCACGGGACGTTGAGAAGGTGATCGTGCCCAGCCGACAATGATCCGATATCGGCATCACTTATTGGCAAGAATTCCCGATTCGGATACACGTTGTACGACCCGACGGTAAGCGTAAACGAAGTCTTGGCAAATCAGGTCCATCCGCTGATGAAGATCCCGACGCTCACGAACGATTCGTGACGTGAGCCGACGAAGCCGACGATACCGGACACGTCGCCAGCGACGCTTGGCTTCGCGCTCCGCAGCCCGGCCTACTGTCTCACAGAGCTGCTCGATATCAAAAGGCTTGAAAAGCACATCCTTCACCCCCAGCCGCATGGCTTCGATCGTCTGCTCAACCGAAACCTCGTCGGCTAGCAGAATCACGGGACAACGGTTGGTGATGCGCAGTTCACGGATGCAATCCAAGCCGTCGCCGCCCCCCAAGGACATGGATGCGATGATCACATGGTGCCGGGTCGTCAACTCCTCCCGGAGCGCATCGGCGGCCGATGTCACGTGCGTAACGGTGGCCGATGAGGCCTCTTCGAGACAACGCACGATCATCTCGGCAAGTTCCAGGTCATCCTCGACAAGCAATAGGTTGTGACGTCGGTTCTGCATAATTCTTTCCACTGCCGGTCGGCTCCGAAATCGACATAAAATGGCCGGCGGGAGTTTCAGCCGCGAGAGCGAGGAGGTGGTGGTGGAGGATAGAGGCCTACACTACCCGCCCGGCCCGGATTTCAGTCCTTCCCCTAAATTTTAAATAACCTCTCAAGACCCCGTTTGAGACTTCCGGATCCCCGTCAGGCAACATCTCCTGAAACAGCAACCGGCAATTCGACAAGCACGGTCGTCCCTTCTCCTGCCCGGCTGGAGAGCCGGATTCGACCCCCGTTGATTTCGGCATAGCGTGCCGCGCGGGACAACCCGAGTCCCCGACCTCGACCTGCTGGCCGGTGGGAGAAAAACGGATCGGTCGCACGCTCTAAAACATCCGGCGTCATGCCACATCCGTTGTCCTCGATCCTTATCACGACTCTGTCATCGGTTACATCGGTGCGACAATTGACGATCAACAACGCCGCAGAATGATCGCGCATGGCCTCGACGGCATTACGAATAACTTCGTCGAATAACATCCGCATTTGCGACTCGTCAGCACAGACTTTTACCGTGTCGTCCGATAGATCCAAACGAAATTGATTTTCGGTCAGAACATTTTTTTCCAACCAACTTCGGCGAACTTCGCCCAATAACTTCGCAATCGACCATTCGCTGGCTTGCGGTGGAGCGGGTTTAGCAAAATCCATCAATTCGTTGACGATCACACTGGCGCGATGAGCGTTTTCAACGACAACTTCCGCCGGGCGACAAACGTCCTCATGTCCGCTACGAGCAATCAGCTGCGCCCGTCCGGAAATGACCGCCAGCGGGTTGTTCAGTTCGTGTGCGGCACCTGCCGCCATTTCGCCAACCATCGCCAAGGAACGAATACGCGCCACTTCGTTCCGCGAGTCCACGAAACGACGGTTCATCTCCGCCAATTCCTCGTTGAGTTGCCGCGCCACCGAACCAGCCTCTGCCACCTTCAACCAGGACGCGATCGACGCGAGGAGAACACGAATCGATTCGTCGACATCAACCGTCGTCTCACCGGACGTCACAAGTGCGCCGACCCATTTCGACCGATCGCGAATGGACCAACAACGTGCGGGCGGCATCCCCAGAAGATCCGTCAGGCGATCCGCCAGCGAGCCGGGCAATCGCGAAATCGGCAACACAACCTCACCCGTGTCCGCCTCATCAAGGAGCTTCTCGGCCAACGCCAGCGGGAACACTTCCTGACAAGCCTTTTTACCGACTCGCTCTGAAGCGGTACCGATAACAAGCGATCGACTTAGCGAAATACCGACGGCCGCCATGGGAATGTCGGCGGTAACGAGCCGCACCGCACGAACGGCGGCCCGAAGCACCTCCTCATGGCTCGGCTCCTGGCCCAAGCCACCGTTCAACGCACACAAAGCGTCGAAACAATGCGAACGTTGTTTCAGGCGACGGTTGGTACTGGCAAGGATGGCGTTGACGCGGGCCAACTCGGCATTCGCCTGGGTGAGCGTCTCCTGATACACCATCTTCGAGGTCACGCGCTCCAAGCCGAGCATCTCGGCCCGGGCCTCGATCATATCAGGCAAAGCGGAGGTGACACGACCAAGTACTTCGTCAGACAACCCCAGGCTTGCTACAGCCTCTACACCATAATCTTGAAACTGATAGTTGCCGGAGTAGCCAATACGCATTTGCCGGACAAGTCGATCGGCGACCTGTACGATCGCGACATGCGCGGGATAGGCGATCCGCGTCGGCGTCGATTCCGGCGCATGATGATGCAACCAGATGCACTCGGCGATCATCGCCGGCAACTTCCAGTACAAGGCCAACCGTCGACCGGCAAGCGTGTGATCCACGCCAAAAATAGCGCGCTCCTCGTCGGCGATACATCCGCGCCAGGCCTCAACCTTATCGATCACACGGGCATAACTCTGCGGAAAACACGCATCGAGTACAACCTTGCCCAGATCGTGCAATAGGCCACAGATAAACGCTTCTTCGGGCTTCGGAATGGAAGCGTCCGATGGCGCCTCAACAGCCTGCTTCATCTCAGCCAGCAGCCGAGCCGCACAACCGACGGCCAAACTGTGCTTCCAGAAACCAACACGATCAAACCCGCTGGATGTCTTCTCGACGCGGTGAGCGAAAGTCTCAAAAACCTGAATGGAAAGTACCAGGTTGCGAACCGCATCGAATCCCAGCAAAACCACCGCGCGATCGACAGCATCGACGGCGGTACCCGTATCAGCCCGGTTGGCGACGGACAAGATCTTGGCCGACAAACTTGGGTCGGACTCGACAAGATCAATAACGTCCCGCGCACTCGATTTCTCGTCCGTCGTACACTCCAACAGACGCATCGCCACAGCAGGTAACGTTGGCAACGACTCGACTTGCGAAAGAATCAACTCGACTTGAGCCGGATCAGGGGTAACCGACTTGGTGGAATGCCCACTTGTGATTGTCGTCATCTGTCAATCCCCCGAAACAGGCACAAATCGACATGCGATCTGACCATTAATGCGTTCAGCCCGATAAGCTCATACCTGGACCAACTCCAGAATACGCGAAATCAATTCGTCGATTTGGAAAGGCTTACGCAGAAAATCGTCCGCGCCCGCATTCTCTAACTCGGCGATCTCGTCGCGGTCCGCAACACCGCTAATAATAATGATCTTGGTGTCGCAGAGATTGGGATTCATGCGTATGGTCTGACAAACCTTTGTGCCGTCGATATCCGGAAGCTTGTAATCGAGAATCATGGCATCGGGGCGAAACTCTTGCGTCAACATGCCTGCTTCGTATCCGCCTCGCGCCACGCGTACCTCAAAACGCCCGTCACGTTCCAATAACTCCACGAGCATTTCCAGAATGGCTTCGTCATCATCCACGACCAAGATCCGCTTCTTACCGGAGTCGAGGTGATCGAGTGGGATATTGTTTTCTTTCATGAACTGAATAAGACTCTGGTGCGGAATCCGCCGAAACAGCGAGCCAGGGACGCGAAACCCCTTGAGTTTGCCGTTATCAAAGCAACGGATCACCGTCTGCTGGCTGACGTTACAGATCTTCGCCACCTCGCCCGTTGTATAAACGCTCTTCATGGCTGTACCCGCATCCCGCGTTTCTCTCACTTCTTCATTCATACCAAGTCCTCCGGTCAACCGATCCGGTGCAGGCAGACGATCTTACCCAAATTCACTAGCTTCCCTAAATCTACCAATCGTACATAGGGCGCGTCAACTCCACTAATCATACTTGCCCTTTTCTCCGGAGGGTCCGATCATCCCAAAGCCCCCTGTAAGCCTTATTCGATTGGGTTCGTTGCAGCGCGGAGATAGACAAGGCAGGAATGAGCGACAAGACACATATCCGGACGAACTGACCGCCTGGGTACCAGTAAACGCGGGGCTTCGCCGTCAAGGCATCGATGCCCTGGCTTGGTGCAAGTAAATCGACAGTGTCGCGATATCGGACGGGCTAATCCCGCTGATCCGGGCGGCTTGGCCGAGACTTCGAGGTCGAAACTTTGCAAACCGTTCACGCGCTTCAAATCGTAGCGTCGGGATCGCGGAATAGTCGAATGATTCCGGAATCAGACGGGCTTCAGCTTGCCTGGCACGGTCGATCAGTCGTTGCTCGCGTTCGAGGTAACCTGCGTATTTAGCGTTGATCTCGACGGCTTCAACAACGGCCGGAACCATGTGATTCACGTCAAAATCCGGCATCTCAGCCAAGAAATCAGCAAGCCGAACTTCGGGTCGCCGGAGCCACTCGCTCAAGGGCCGTCCCTGATACGTTCGCGTCGACAACGTTGCCGACAGCGTATCGATTGCTTGGCGTTTGCCCTCGAACATGTCCCAACGAGCGTCGTCAACCAGCCCCATGCGTCGTCCAATCGGCGTCAAACGCACGTCAGCATTATCGCTTCGCAGGTGCAAACGGTACTCAGCCCGTGACGTAAACATTCGGTAGGGTTCGTCCGGTGGCCGGGTCACCAAGTCATCAATCATGACGCCAATGTAGGCTTCGTGCCGGCCCAAAATCATCGGCTCTTGGCCCCTAATCTTGGCAACCGCATTGACGCCGGCCCAAAGCCCCTGGGCTGCCGCCTCCTCGTAGCCGCTGGTGCCGTTAATCTGACCCGCTAAAAACAAGCCGGCCACACGTTTCGTCTCGAGCGTTGTCTGAATCTGATCGGTCGGTACCCAGTCGTACTCGACCGCGTAGCCGTGCTGAACGATCCGAGCGTCTTCAAGTCCAACAATTGAATGGACAAGTTGCTCCTGCACCTCCTCCGGCAAAGACGTCGAAATACCGTTGCAGTAAATCCATGGATTGTCGTAACCTTCAGGTTCCAAGAAAATCTGATGCGACGGCTTGTCGGCAAATCGCACTACTTTATCTTCGATACTAGGGCAATACCTTGGCCCGCGCGACTTGATTTGACCTGAGTACATGGGCGCACGATGGATGTTCGATCGAATGATTTCGTGCGTTCGCTCATGGGTGTGTGTAATCCAACAATCGATCTGCGGCTGCGTGATGGTGTCGTTCATGAACGAAAACGGCAACGGCGGGTCGTCGCCCGGTTGCCGGGTACAACGATCGAAATGAATCGTGTCGCGATGCACACGGGGCGGCGTGCCCGTCTTCAGTCGGCCCAGAACGATACCCAACCGTTCAAGGTCGTCACTGAGTCCACACGAAGCTGGTTCCCCGACGCGCCCCCCTTCCGTCTGCCGCGGACCACAGTGCATAAGCCCCCGAAGGAACGTCCCCGTCGTCACCACGACAGCTTTGGCTCGAAATTCGCGTCCATCCTCGAGCCGAACCCCCGTAATGCGTAAGGGGGCCAAGGTGTCATCTTGGGACGCACTGAGCGTATCATTGTCTGTCGTGTGCAAACCTGACGCTCGCGCACGTTGCCGTTCTGCCGTCTCTTCGACAGCAAACCCGTCCACGATGCCTTCGATCAGGTCCAACCCATCCACCGACCGTAACAGGTTCTGAACAGCCCGCATATAGAGCTGTTGGTCCGCCTGGGCCCGCAACGCACGAACCGCCGGCCCCTTACGCCGATTGAGCGTACGAAACTGAATGCCCCCCTCGTCAGCCGCCAACCCCATCAAGCCGCCCAGCGCATCGATCTCACGCACCATATGCCCCTTGCCAAGCCCGCCAATCGCAGGATTGCAGGACATCCGACCAATCACATCGACGCGCATCGTGATCAACGCAACCGAGCAGCCCATCTGGGCGGCCGCCCAAGCCGCCTCCGCACCCGCATGCCCCCCACCGATCACAATGATGTCGTAGTTCATCATTCCCTAGAGCCCGCCTACACGGTTCCCGCCCACACAATCCCCTATTCTAGCGTAGGATCGGGCCAACCAGGAACTACCCGTCACGACCTCCGTCGCCACTCGCTTCGCTCGAACAGGGCGAGCGACGGCCGACAGGGTCCCGAGCCGCAGGCCTACACCGCCCCCGTGATCAAAAATGACCGATCGCCAGAGAAGAATGGAGCAGCGTTTAAGCAGCAGGAACCACTAAAGCAAAACGCCCCCAGATTTCTCCACTCGAACTCCGAGCCAAAACAAACGGTCTAGCTGACGATATCGCGCATCTGTGGTACGATATTTCCGATGGTAACGATGCCTTAGCGACCGTTTCCGATATGAATATCGGTCGGTTGTGTGAAGAACGGACATCAACACAAGAAAAGAAGGACAGGATGATCTCGATGCATGTTACTTCACTGGACGTAGCGGCAACGGAATCAATGACCCACATCGTCCGCGAAAACGCGTGGAAGATGTTTTGCCGAGGAATCTTCATCGCAGGCAGACAATTGGCGGACGACGCGATGGAGGGGCTGTTCTCGGAATTGCCGTTGGAGCCGGATCTATGCTTGGGAGCGTTTGATGGGACTCAACTTAAGGGCTTCTTGATCGCCCGCCCCGTCGAGACGCGACTCGAGATTTTCCTTTTAGAAGCGACACGAGACGCGAGCCACGCGAAAACGATCGAAGCGTTACTTGCTGAGATCCACATTCGAGGCCGCCAACGTGCCGCTGAGGAACTCGCGATTCGACCGTATCCCACGCTTTGTTCAACGGTTAACCTCAAAGACGATGCGATGCTTGACGTGTTGTTCAAAATGGGTTTCTGGCAAGACGTCACCCTTGCCGCCGAGATGCGAATCAGTCTGAACAACTACTGCGTTCCGCAAAAAGTCCACCCGCGCGAAGTACAGCTTACCAACCAAGGCTTCAGTATTCGTCCTTGCAGTCAGGCGGACCTCGACGCGTTGGATCGGATGTGCAGCTGGCGTGAAGCAACAGGATTTGCCTGGGGAAAGCTGTTACGCGATGTGATAACCGAAACGGATCCCGGTTTCATTATCTTGGCGATGAAAGATGGCGAGGTCGTCGGCTACTCGACCTTTTTTGCCCGAACCATCATGAATGACTTGCCCGAATATGGGCCGGTGTTCGTCAATAAGGAGCTGCGTGGCCAGGGGCTGGCCAGTGTGATGCTGAGCAAATCACTCACGCAAATCGTGGAGCTCGGCAAAGCCAAACAAGTCCAACTGAGCTGCTATCCCAACAAGTTTCCTATCTATTCCAGGGAGGGTTTTTTCTTCACGGACAAATATCTGTTCCACGCTACGTCCCGTCCTACCGAAATCTGAGGCCATCGGCCCGACAACGCCACGACTGCGTGGAGGATAAGCCGTCGATAGCGATGATCGTATTTTCTGCTATGATATAGCCCTCAGGTGCGTCAAATTCAAACTAACAGGTAAGATGCCGCTCGACCCAGGGTAGTAAGTTTTGGGTTGCATTCAGACAGGATCGAATTTATGGCAGAACGGAATTACGTAACCATTGTGTCGGGCTTGCCTCGTTCGGGCACCTCGATGATGATGCAGATGATCGACAAGGGGGGTATCCCTGCCATGACGGACCACGTGCGCACAGCCGACGAGGATAACCCCAAGGGCTACTATGAGTTTGAACCGGTCAAGAAGACCAAGGAAGACAGCACCTGGGTCGCGGAAGCCAACGGCAAAGCGGTGAAGATGACCCATCTGCTGCTGATGGACATGCCGCTCGACTACACCTACCGCGTCGTGTTCATGCGTCGTCATCTCAAGGAAGTCGTCAAGTCACAAAACGTCATGCTGGAACGGCGAGGCAAGGACACCGACAGTATTCCCAGGGAACGCCTCATCGACATGTTTCGCGTCCAGATCCACAAGGTGCTGACGTACATGCAGGATCGCCCGGACCATTTCCAGTACATCGAAATCGACTACAACGCCATCATGAAGGACCCGGAGCCGCACATCAAACAGATCAGCGCGTTTCTCGACGGTTTGAACACCGATGAAATGCTCGCAGTCGTGGACCCGGCACTGTACCGTAATCGCCTCGTCGAATGAGACGCGTCACCACTTTCAAGATCACGAATGTGAAGATCTGTCAGCCGGATCCGCGATCTGTCGCTTGCGAGTTGCTGCCGTTTAGACCGTCGCTTTTTGCTCAACCAGTTGATCGCGAAGACCGTCGGCGATCATCTGATAGATCTGCGAGGGGATCACGTCGATATGCAGCACCTGAGCGAACTCCTCGATCTGTGATTCAATTTCAGGCAGCAACTTGGCCAAAACGGCAATCTCAAGTCCGAGCCGCTCCATCACTTGCCCACACGCGTCGAAAACTTGGCCCTTGTCCTCCGGCCGTTCGCACAAGTACTTCCCGAGACGGTCCGCCGAACCCACGAGCTTAGCCAGCAAGCTGGGCTCATTCTGCTCAATCTCCCACGGATGGTGGCGTACCGCTTCGCAAACGACTTCCGGCAACTGCCAGTGTTCCAAAACCAATGCGGAGGCTTGCCCGTGATGAATATCGATCCGCTGGACCTCGTCTTGGGCGGGGTTCGGGTTGCCATTCGGACAGTATTGCTGCGCGACCGTCCGGTAGCGATCCCAAACCACCTCGTTAAGAATCACGACACCCACATCGGCCAAAAGACCCGAGATGAAGGCTTCTTCTCGCATATTCGGAGCGAGCGCATCCGCAAGCTTGGCGGCCAACACAGCCGTTGCCAGCGACCGCCGCCAATAGTACGAGGTGTCGAGCGTGGAGGTATTCTTGATGTCGATGCTCTCCACGATGTAACGTCCGAGAACCAACGACCGTACCCGCCGCAGACCAAGCAGCGTTAGCGCATGAGCCAGTGAAGTCACTTGACGGGTCACGCCGAAAAGCGAAGAGTTCGCCAAGCGAAGAATCTCACTGGCTGTCCCCGGGTCCGTGGACAGCACTTCCACGACGTCGGCGTAGTCGAAATCAGGGTCTTGAACAATTTCCAGAAATCGTGTCGCCACTTGAGGCATTGAGGGAATAGCGGCTGAGCGTTTGAGCAAATCAAGGATGTCATGTTCCATATCGACGACTCCGATGGTTCGTTCGCTTCGAAACGTCCAATCGCCCCGAAGCGGTTTCAAAAGAAGACCCTATGCTGCATCGGCTGAGCCGTGTGCGGGCGTTAGTTGGGAATGGGTATTGGGCGGATACCAGGGTAGATGTCCGATAAGTGACGATCTAACCTTTCGGCCATCCGCCATTAGGTTCTTACGGCGGAAGATGCGTGCGTTTTGCGTATATGTTTCCGGCGGCTGAAACGCTTGGCTTGGGTTGCGGGCACAAAAAGGCGGTCCGCCTTAGGAATCATGCATGGCCAAGTCGATGACTTCCGGCAAGAGTTCGAGGGTTTCACGAAAAGCCGGGTTGTCCGTTGCCTGCAGATAGTCAGCCCCAGCAAGCCCCAACAGATCGTAAGGCACAAAAGGAGCATACCCAAGCAGCGAAACGGTGGCATCCGTCAACTGAATGAGCGCATAATCCGTCGCGCGTTCTTCGTCTGAATTCATCTCGCCATGGTGGTTCCGCACGATCGCACCGACACGCTCGGGCAACTGCCAATGATCGGCGATCATTTCCCCCATGAGTTCGTGATACTCTTGACAGACGTAGTCAAACAAGCGATCCGAGACAGGTGTGCCGGATGCCCGCTCGGCATCGTAGCACGCGCGAAGCACGACCACTTTGCCAATATCGTGCAACAAGCCAATCAGGAAGGGCTCGTCCGTATTGATCTTGAAGCAATCGGCATAGGAAGCCATGATATACGCCGATGCCAACGACTGGCGCCAGAGGGACTCGCCTCGGGACTTGCTTCGGCCACTGCCCACGGTAAGCGTGACGTTCTTGACGCTCTGGCTGATCATGAACGAACGTATACCTCGCAGTCCCAACCGAACGCATGCCGCGTCAAGGACGGTCACCTTTGTGGCACCGCCGTAGGCCGCTGAGTTGGCTCGGCGTAATAGGGTAGCCGACAAAACTTGATCCTGCGAAACCAACCCAGCAATCTCCCGCATCCCCACATTGCTCCGACGGGTCAACAAAAGAACTTGGTGCGGGACATGCGGCAAATGAGGCAACTCAAGGTTCGTGTCGTTGAGAGCTGACTCCAACGCACTCAAAATAGCGGCCTCATTGGCGTCACCTGTGGCGTCTTCTGAGGGCTTGGCTAACTTGGGAGCCTGCAGAACGAGCGCACCTTCCGGACGCCACCAAGGTCGCTCAGCCATCACATCGTCTGACGGTGCGTCGGACTCAGCCACGGCAACAGTTGCTGAACCGGACACATCATCCGATGCGCGAATCGCGGCAGCGTTCTTCGTCGCTTTGGTACCCGCTGCTGGTTGACCTTCGCAGCTGGCAACCAACTCGCTCCACCAGTCCGTCAATGTCGACCAGAAACCCATTACAGACAGTATCCGAATGAACGTGTGATTATC
>Ga0180434_10005020_pt1 | contig 15807 bp, 13 predicted proteins | sample SS_ome_7_FD_132453 | JGI IMG/M metagenome (GOLD analysis project Ga0180434, IMG submission 132453) | Hypersaline lake sediment archaeal communities from the Salton Sea, California, USA - SS_1_D_2 metaG | ecosystem: Environmental > Aquatic > Non-marine Saline and Alkaline > Hypersaline >...
AAAAGGACGTTGCTTTGCGGCAGGTGTCTGCGTAGGCCTGGTTGACCCATACGAAGTTAAACTGCGCATCCAGATAAACCGCCATCATGTGGGTGTGCTCCAGGATGCCGGATAGGATTTGATTAAAGCTTTCGAGTCCCGCGACTTTTTGTTTTAGATAGCGTACCTTTTGTTCCAGTTCCGCATAGGTTGGCTTTTGAGGCATAAGCAGTACCTGCCATTCATTTCGGGAGTGAATTTTTATAATCGAAATACGTACATTGATTTCCAGAAAAATGCAAGTACTGGAATTTAAGGTTAATAATCATCTGTAACCCTTCAGCTTTGCTGGAGAGACTCCAGCGTTTAACAATTCCGGGAGTAACAAACGCCTCAGACGATAATGATTATTGTACAGGCCACATGGATCTTCGTGAAAAGGGTGCCTGCACCTGGAAGCCCTTTACAAGCTCCCTTTTCTTTGTTGACATTTAATGTCTGTCGAGTGCAGTCTACCTATGTTGGATGAAAATGTCTATTGCACTGTGAAAAAACGGGGATGTCGATGGAAAAAATAATTCTGACCGCCGCCATTACCGGTGCCGAGACCACGCGCGAAAAAAATCCGGCGCTGCCGCTGACGCCCGCGGAGCAGGCGGCGGATGCAGCGGCCTGCGTTGCGGCCGGGGCGGCGATCATTCATCTGCACGTGCGGGACAAGGAAGGGCGGCCGTCACAGGATCCCGGAGATTTTAAACGCGCGATCGAGGCGATACGCGCCGCCTGCCGCCCCGAGCCGATCATTCAGCTCTCGACCGGCGGCGCCGCCGGGGACAGCCCGGAAAGCCGCCTCGAACCCATCATCCGCCTAAAGCCCGAGATGGCCTCCCTGAATGTGGGCTCCATGAGTTTCGGAGAGGACGTCTTCATCAACCATCCCCGGGACGTGGCGGAAATGGCGCGGCACTTTCAACAGGCCGGCGTGGTGCCGGAAGTCGAGGTGTATGGTCCCAGCCATATCGACATCGCCAAAACCCTGGTAAAAAAGGGATTGATCAACCGCCCGGTGCACTATCAATTCGTCCTTGGAGTCCCAGGTGGTGTGGGCGGAGACATCCGGAACCTGGTTTTCATGCGCGACAGCATTGATCCCCGGGACAGCTGGGGCGTGGCCGGCATCGGCCGCTTCGAGCTGCCGCTGGCGGTGCACGCCATGATGATGGGGGGTCGTATCCGGGTAGGGTTTGAAGACAACGTTTATTGGGCCAGGGGCGTTCTGGCAAAAAGCAACGCCCAGCTGGTAAAGCGCATTGCCGATATCGCCGCCGTGGCGGGCCTTAAATTGGCGAGTCCGCAGGAAGCACGAAGGATGTTGGGCATTGCCGGGTGAGATTGATCACCAAAAGGCCGCCCTTTAATGCATTTTACTTTTTTGCCCAGGGGGCAGTTGCTTCCTTTGAAAAAAATTTGTTGTTGTCTTTTGGTAAATATTGCTCGACAGCGTTTTTTCGGGTGTCGAACGCCGGGTCAATGCCTGTCACATGGACCGAAATTGCTGCCAGTATTTTGTTGTTGAACATAACGGGGATATTTATCCCTGTGATTTCTTTGTTGAACCAGCGCTGAAAATCGGCAATATCATGGCAATAGACTGGGAGGCGGCACTGGCATCAACAGCGTATCGGGATTTCGGGGCCCAGAAATCGCAATGGAATCTGAAATGCGAAGCGTGTGACTGTCTGAATTACTGCCGCGGTGATTGCCTCAAGCAGCGCTTATACGCCGGGCACTCCGCTCGAAACCTTTCATGGCTTTGCGAAGGCTGGCAAAAATTTTACCGCTACACGCGCCGTCACTTTCGCGAAATCGCTGACCATATTCACATACGGCAAACTGGCGCAGGCGGGCATGATCAAAAAAACACATCACATTCTCCAATACCGGGCCGCAATGCCCTCTGTCCCTGCGGAAGTGGTAAAAAATACAAGCATTGCTGCGGGCGCAGTTAGCTGGGTCGGACTAAAGGAACTAATTGTTTGAATATCAGCAAGGGATCGATCCAACGCGATCAAGGGGTTCAGAAATTCTCGAATTCAACCTTCGGACAGCCGTTTTAATTCAACCAGCATTCCTTCGACCATCCGCTGCGCCGTGCGCCGGCCCAGTGCACCCAGTATTTTTCCAATCGGGCCGAACGGCATGCCGACATTTTCCGAAAAATGGAACAGCGTGCCGGATTGCTGCGGCGTCATCGTAAATTCTATTTGGTAGCCGCTTACATTTTCACCCGACGTCATGTGCAGCTTCAGGTGTTCGTTTTCATCCCACCCTGCGGCCTCGAAACTGATTTTTCTCAGCGGTCCCGGGACTTTTTCTTCAACGTAGTAGGTCGTACCGACGCCGGTGCGTTTTTCACCCGCGTATTCACATCGTTTGAACGTGTTGAACCACTTGGGTAGTTTTTGGGGATCAATGAGATAGGGCCAGATTTTTTCCGGTGGGGCTGATATTTGAATCGATTTTTCAACCTGCATGTCCACCCCCCCTGTTTCCATTCATTTTCATGCTCTTTTAAAAACAGTGCATGAAAATGAATAATGTAACATCTCGGAATTTATATAATATATTGAAATAAAGCCGCTTTTACCGACACTGGTTCTGGGCCACCCGCATGGAATGTTGGCATCATGAAATAATGGTCAAAAACGCATAACTTCCGTGTTTGAATCAAGGTATTTTTTCAACCAGATGGAACGGCAATGGTCCCAATATTCCATTATTCCAATTGTGAGCGAAGCGAACTAAGTTCATGCAAGGGCCTTTTTTATTGTTTTGAGGTCCGCTTTACAGCTGCTTTTTTTCGAACCAGAAAAAGAGTCCGACGCCGGCGCCGACAAAAAGGATGATGACGATCCAGTGATTGATTCCTAAAATTCCCGGCACGGTGATTTTCCCCAGGTCGCCCCAGGTCAAAACGGTTCGTTTCATCAAAGGATAGGCCTCGGCGTAGATTGCGGCACCCGCCAGCATTCCCAGGACACCCCACAGGCCGTCCCAGCGGCCCTCGCCGATGGCACCCATGGATGTTCCCGGACAGTAGCCCAGAAGACCCCATCCCAGACCGAAAAGCAGGCCGCCGATAATGGTCGCTCCCAGCACCGTTGTTTTGATGGACAGCTTGGCCAGGCCCAGGTCGGTGAGGAGATAGATGCCCACACTGCCGACGAAGATGGCCGTCAGCATGAACTTCAAAATCGTCATGTCTATCAGGCGCAGGGCGCCGATTTGCTTGTCGTAGCGCAGCACCTTGCCCCGCTGCAGAAAAATGCCGAAAAGGATTCCGGTGATCAGACCATAGATAAGCTGACTCATGATGCTTTACCTCCCCGGTATAGGATATTGGCACTCACCATTCCGCCGATGAAAAAGCAGAACAGGGCGATGAAACCGCTGACCGCCAGCTGAGCCAGACCGCTCAGACCATGGCCGGACGGTCAGCCGCCGGCCAGGCGCGCACCGAACATGGCCACGACGCCGCCGGCAAACGCGACGATCGCCCGGAAAGGGATGGCGGCGCCGAAGCGCTCGCGCCACATGTCCGGAACCGCCTGGGTCTTGAAGGTTCCGGAGGCGCGGGAGGCGATCAGGGAGCCGATCAGAATGCCGACAACGAACATCCACTGCCATTCAATTTTGGGGGTTTTTGAGACAAAGTAGGCCATCTGCTCGACCCGCTCGGCGCTGAAAATCTTTTCGATCAAACCCGCCGACCTCACAAAGGACGTGGATGCCCCGAAATATTTGCCGGTGAACCAGACCGAAAGCACCAGGACCAGTCCGGCGCAGGCGCCGGCAATATAGGGGCTCCAGTGTTTTTCCTTATCCGCCTGTTGCATGTGCGATCCTCCTTTCAAATTTTAATTGGGATATAAAATACATACATGATTTGAGTTAAAAATTCAACATTCAACATTCAACATTCAAAACTCAAAAATTGCTTTTACACTTGACCGGCCGGCAGCGGCGATTCAAAACTGCAGGGCATGCCCACCTGACACTTGGCGCAAACGTCGGTGGATTCAGGCAGACCGTCCGGTGCCATCAGCAGCCGGTTGTTTTCCCGCAGGCGGCCGTAGCAGGCGGTGCGATCCAGCCCGTCTTCGGACAGAGCGTCGATGGGGCAGGCCGCAATGCATTTGGCGCACTTTTTACCGGCTTTGGCCAGGCACAGCTCATCAGCGGTGACCAGGGGGTGGTCTCCCAGATCGAGATCCGTGACCAGGCTGCCCATGCGCCCGCTGCAGCCGGCGGGTGTGATGAGCTGGCAGTGGGTGCCATAGCGCCCCAGGCCGGCCAGATGCCCTAAATGCTTGTGAGACCAGCGGCTCACCAGCCGCTCTCTGTCAAAGTTGTGGGTGGCGGGTGTGAGCGCTGCTTTTCCACCTTCGTCTTCAATCAACTTCTTGACGGCGCTGCCGATGCGCTCGATCATGCGGTTGGTGGAAAGATAGGCGCGGCCCCAGCTGAGTGCCGGGCGCTTTCCGCGGGTGTTGTCGGCCTGGAGGTGCGGTTTGAAGGGGATGAACCAGACGACGACCGTTTTCGCCTCCGGCAGAAGGTCCCGCGGCAGGCCGTGGTCTGGGACGGTTATTTCTTTCAGCATCATAAAGCGGTCGTCCGCCGCAGCGCAGGCCATGATGGGCTCCCGCCAGATCGCAATCTGGTTGTACTGTTCAGGGTAGGCGGCAACGAAATCGACAAGCCATTGAGAAAGGTCGTCAAGGTTCATGAGGGTTCTTATTTCTGCTTTGCACTGGAAATAATTGCGGTTGCCATCAGTCCGATGCCCAATCCTGCGAGAATAGACCCAACGAATGCCAGAGCGGACATCTTTAGAAAAAACAAGCCAACACCGAGGCCCATCAGCAATCCACCGCCGACCTCCCAATTCATACAGTTAACAGTTCTTCAACAGTCTTTAACAGCAATTTCATTTCAACCGGTTTGGCGAACGTATGCTGTGCGCCAAGGCTTTTTGCGATCTGCAGATACTGTTCAGGGCGGATTTGTCCGCCGCCGGACATGGCGATGATCTTGACGTCCGGGAATCTGCGGCGGAGTTCCATGATGGTTTCGATGCCCTCCATCTCCGGCATGATCAGGTCGGTGATGATCAGGTCGGCGGGGTTTTCCTGATACAGCGTCAGGCCCGCCTTTCCGTCCGGCGCTTCTTCAACTTCATATCCCTGGCGCTCGAGCATTTTGCGCAGGGTCCTGCGCACCGGGGCATCATCGTCTATCAAAAGAATGCGGGCCATGAATGCCGTCTCCTTTCCCAACGGAAGCTATGTGTCGGTGAAATCTTCGCCCGGTTGGGTTTGATGTTGTTTTTCTGCCAAAGGCAAGAGAACCTCGACCGTTGTGCCTTTTCCCGGTTCGCTGTGGATATGGATTGAACCGTTGTGGTGTTTTATGATGCCGTCCACCACCGCCAGGCCCATGCCGAGACCCTCGTCAACCGCTTTGGTGGTAAAATAAGGGTCGAAAACGCGGTCCATGATGGCCGGCTCAATACCTTCTCCCGTGTCCATGACCGTCAGTCTCACATAATCCCCCGGCGGCAGGCCGCTGCGTTGTGCGGCAGGTTCCCGGTTCACCGCTGCCGGTTCTAGGCGTATGGACATGACGCCTGTATGCCCACGCATGGCATGCAGAGCATTGGTGCAAAGATTGATCACCACCTGGCTGATTTCGGTCGGATCCCCCAGCACCGTTTCACTGGTACAGCGGATATTCAGCCGAAGGTCAATCGTGGTGGGCATGGTTTTGCGGATGAGATCCAGCGCTTCTGTTATCACGGCACGAATCTGGATCGGCTTTTTGAATGCCGGCGTTTTCTGGGCGACACGCATCAACTTGCGGACGACATTTTTGGCACGCAAAGAAGCCGTGCGAATTTCTTCCAGACAATTCCTGGCGGGGTTCGAATCGGGGATATCATCGGCGGCCAGCTCCGCATTGCCGATGATAATACCCAGCATGTTGTTGAATTCATGGGCGATGCCCCCTGCCAGCGTGCCGATGGACTCCATTTTTTGCGAATGCCGCAGGCGTTTTTCCAGCTGTTTTTGCTCGGTAATGTCCCTTATCAGGTTGATGGTCGCCGGCCGTCCTTCCCAGGTCGTCGCGGCGGCATTAATCTGAACCGAACGTTCCGATCCTTTTTTGTCAATGATGCGGAATGAATAGTCGGAGGGCAACACTTCCCCGTTCAATCGCCGCCGATGCCGATCGGCGACCATCTGCCTGTCATCCGGGTGAATTAATTTTACGAACGGAACGGCGGCCAGTTCCTTTTCGGTGTAGCCGGTCATTTCGATGGTTTTCGGATTGGGAAATTTTATGACATTGTCCTGGGCGATGAATATGGATTCGTTGGCGGTATCAACCAGGAGGCGGTATTTTTCCTCACTCTCGCGCAGGGCTTTCAAGGCCGCAATGCGCTCTGCGAGCATCCTGTTCGCATATTCCGCGATCCGGTCAAACTCAATGAATTTGATTTGTTTTCGATCGATTGCTTCGTCGGTGTCCGCCGATTCAGAAAAATAGGAAATCAGATGATGAAGGTCCTTCTTCAGCCGGTTGTTCAGCCGGATGAAAAAAAGAAAAAACAGGCCGACGACGGCGATAACGGCCAAAGCGAAAACGACGTTTTTGGCGATCACCTGGCGGGTCAACTCTCTGTGCATGCGGGCGATGTCGTTTTCCACATCATCGAGATATACCCCGGCACCGACAAGCCACTGGAATTCCGGCAGGCCGAAAATAAAGGAAACCTTCGGGGATTCGCGTTCCGGCTGGCTCAGCTTAATGTGTGAGTACTGGATGTAGCCGCCGCCGGGTTTTTGGGCCGCCTGATATTCCTTTTCAAATATCTCCCGCATTTCTTCCGGATTGTCATCGAACACTTCCCATAGTTTTTTTGTTCCCGAAAACCGCTTCCCGTTTGAGACCAAAATGTCACCGTTCAGCCGGTTGATAAAAATATAACCTTCCCTGCCAAAACGAATCCGGCTGATATCCAGCAAGAGCTGCGCCTTGATTTGTTCTTCAACGTCATCGACGTACAAACCGGTTCCGATAAACCAGTCCCATGGCGCAAAGCGTTTTTCTCTTGTCAGGGCCTCGGATTGAGACCGGCGGTGGCGGATGGTTTCAACCGCCCGCATCACTTCCTGTTTGATGCTCTGTTTCCGGCGGTCGATATATTCCGACCGAATTTGGGCGGCCCGCAAATTGAAATCCCGATAAGTGCTGATGACATCGATGCAGATAAAGCAGACACCCAATCCCGTCAGGAAAATGATTCCCCAAACCCTGATGAAATGGCTGAAGTTGCCTTTTCTGCGCATAGTGTTCGGCTCTCATCAGCGACGAATCCGTCTAACGCCCGATGGACTCCAAGATGCACCGCCTTCAGAATACTGCTTTGACAAATGCTGTTTCTATAGCAAAAAAAGCCGGGAACTACAATTGTTACCAGTTTCATACCAACGGGGGCCGCCGGCGCGTCTGCACTCTGCGAGCTGCGCCGCGGTCGGCTGCGGAGCATCCGGATTGATCAGGAAAGAAACTGGTTATTCGTTGAATGGTTGAATGGTTAAATGGGAAAGAAGCTTGAAGCGGAGCGATTAGCGTCAGGCACCCTTCGTTAACGTACACGTACACGTGCTCGTGCACGTGCGCGTCCGTTTGGTCCTGATTTGTCATTCCGGCGTACGCCGGAATCCAGAGAAAGGGATGGCCCGAGGTTTAGCAGGATCCTGGTCGATGGCTGCGATGGAAATAAACAAAAAGTACCGAGCACGCGCACGTGCACGTGCACGTTCACGAAGGACGGTCACGGCGGAGCATCCGGATTGATCAGGAAAGAAACTGGGTCAGCGCCGTCAGCGATCAGCCTTCAGCCTTCCCCCGTACACGTAAACGGACACGGACACGTACAAGGACAAGTAAACGTACACGTGCACGTGTCCGTTCACGAAGAACGGTCACGGCGGAAAACAAGAAGCAGTCGGTATTACTGGATTCCGGCGTGCGCCGGAATGACGATTCAGCGAACAGCGAACCCAACGAACCTAACGATCTCAACATCGTTTCAGAAAAGAAAGCCACAAAAAAACCGCCGCATGTGTTTTGTTCAGTTTTACATCAGGCGATGTGATTATATGTGTCCGGGCATTTCAATCGACCCGCAAAAATGCTATGAAAGCCTGCAATTGAACCGGCCGCAAGCGGCCCTGAACTGAAACCGCAGAACAACAGGGGCAACATGGATTCAACGCAGTTCACCACCACGATTGCAACCGAGCAGCAGCTGAATGAACCCCAGGTGGCCGCGGTTGCCGGATTGCTGGCGGAAGGCGCCAGCATCCCCTTTATCGCCCGCTATCGCAAAGAGGCCACCGGCGGGCTGGACGAGGTGGCGGTCTGCGCCATCCGGGACCGGTTTCACCAGCTGCAGGAGCTCGCGGACCGGCGCGCTGCGATTCTATCATCGCTGGAAAAGAACGGGCACCTCAATGACGATCTTAAAAAGAAAGTACTGGCCGCGGGGACACTGGCGGTGCTGGAAGACATCTATCTGCCCTACCGGCCCAAGCGGCGCACCCGCGCGGTGGTGGCCAGGGAAAAAGGGCTGGAGCCGCTGGCGCTGGAACTGACGGCCCAGGAGGGTGGCGATCCGCTCGCCGCCGCCGCTGCCTTTGTCGATGCCGAAAAGGAGGTGGAGACGCCGGAGGACGCCCTGGCCGGGGCCAGGGATATCATCGCCGAAATGGTTAACGAGAGTGACGCGGCCAGGGCCCGCATGCGCCATCTGTTCGAAACCGCTTCCACGGTTAAAAGCCGTGTCGCCCCGGGTATGGAAGCGGAGGGGGCCAAGTATGAACATTATTTCGAGTGGGAGGAGCCGCTTTCCCGGGTGCCGTCCCACCGCATGCTGGCCATGCGGCGGGGTGAAAAGGAAAAAGCGCTCATGCTGCATATTCTGCCGCCGGAAGAATCGGCGCTGGCGGATCTCAACACCTTTTTTGTAAAAGGCGACGGCCCCGACGCAGCGCAGGTCGCCATGGCGGTTCAGGACAGCTACAAGCGGCTGCTGTCCGTTTCCATGGAGCTTGAAACCCGCCTGACCGCCAAGAAGCGGGCGGATGCCGAGGCCATCACGGTTTTTGCGCAGAACCTCCGGCAGCTGCTGCTGGCGCCGCCCCTGGGCGCCCGGCGCGTGATGGGCATCGATCCGGGTTTCAGGACCGGGTGTAAAATCGCCTGCCTGGACCGGCAGGGAAAGCTGATTCATTATGACACCATCATGCCCCATACTTCCGAAAAAATGGCGCTTCAGGCCGCTGAAATCGTTACCTCGCTGGTCCGGGAGCATCGCATCGAAGCCATTGCGGTTGGCAATGGTACCGCCGGCCGCGAGACCGAGGCCTTTTTAAAGCGTCTCGAACTGGACCGGCAGGTGACCGTGGTCATGGTCAATGAAAGCGGTGCCTCGGTGTACTCGGCCTCTGAAGCGGCCCGGGAGGAATTTCCGGATTTGGATCTGACCATTCGCGGGGCGGTATCCATCGGGCGGCGGTTGATGGATCCGCTGGCCGAGCTGGTGAAAATTGACCCCAAGGCCATCGGGGTCGGCCAATATCAACACGACGTGGATCCCAAAGCCCTGAAACAGGCGCTGGACGATGTGGTGATCAGCTGCGTCAACGCCGTCGGTGTGGACTTGAACCGGGCCAGTGCCCAGCTGCTGGCTTACGTGTCGGGTCTCAACGCCGGCATTGCCCGCAACATCGTGGCCTATCGGGAGGCCAATGGTGCCTTCACCGACCGCGGTGCGTTGTTGAAAGTGCCGCGGCTCGGGCCCAAGGCCTTTGAACAGTGTGCCGGATTTTTAAGAATCCCCAACGGCGCTAATCCGCTGGATGCGAGCGCTGTGCACCCTGAGCGCTATCCGATCGTGAACGCCATGGCCGCCGATCTGGGAGCGACGGTGGCGGATCTCATGCAGCGTTCCGACCTGCGACGCAGGATCGACATTTCACGCTATGTCAGCCCGACGCTCGGCATTCCGACGCTGGAGGACATTCTCGAGGAGCTGGCCAAACCGGGACGTGATCCGCGCGCGCGGTTTGAAGCCTTTTCCTTTGCCGAGGGGGTCGAAAAAATCGAGGATCTGCAGCCCGGCATGCGACTGCCGGGCATTGTCACCAACATTACGGACTTTGGTGCGTTTGTGGACATCGGGGTGCACCAGGACGGGCTGGTCCACATCAGTCAGCTTTCCGACCGTTTTGTCAAACATCCGTCGGACGTTTTAAAGGTTCAGCAGACGGTTCAGGTGACCGTGCTCGACGTGGATCTGGCGCGCAAACGCATTGCGCTGAGCCGTAAAGGTGCGGCCTCCCGGGAAGGATCACCGCATACGGCCCGCAAGAGCACACCCCAAAAACAGCGCCGCCGGGCGCCGCAGCCTGCAAAGCAGCGCCGATCGCCCAAACCGGCCGTGAGCGACAGCCCATTGGCGGCGGCGCTTAAAAAAAGCGGGCTTTAATGGCCGGTGGTTGTGAAATAAGGGTTCAAGAATTCAGGGGGCCGAAAATTCGAGAGGGGTAGAGAAATGCGTTGGCCTTGCACGTGAGCTTGAATGATTGAACACGCGATCCCTTAAAACGGTCAAAAGAAGGGGGAAATATGTCCGGGATCCAGGAAATACTGCTGATCGCCGTTATCGTGCTGGGAATCATTTTTTTGCCGCGGGTGCTGCCGCGGCAGGGCGGTGATCGGCCGTTGCGGCCGGGGGGCAGATTTTCGCGCCGGATGCGCATCGGCATCGCTGCGTCCCTGGTTTACCCGGCGCTGGCGGCGGCGTGTCTGCAGCCCTGGCGCCGGGATCCGATCCTCTTCCTTTACGCCGGCCTCGGTCCGGTGGCGTTGGGCTGGCTGCTGAACTGGGTGCTGGCCGGCTTTCGCAAGCGCTGAATTTATCAGCCGCCGGCGTCTGATGTTTGTGATTTTATTTCCTGATACCTTATACATTAGGCTTTACGACGAAATCTCTTCCTGATGCGCCTCCATGTGCCGGTGAAAGCGCAGGACATGGCTCTGAGCCAGAATGCGCGCGTCATCGACGCGTCTTTGCCCGACGGCCAGAGCGATTTCGTTGAGATTGTCCTGATTCTCCCGACGGGCCTGAACCGACATGTCCAGAAAGCGGTCGTAATATTGATGGATATTGTCATGAATCGATCGCAGGACAAAAATGAAGACGGGATTGTGCGTCATTTCCGCCAGTGCCAGATGAAACTTCCGATCCAGCCGCAGATAATTTTCCCGGTTCCCGATTCCGTTTTCCACGTATTCCCCGGCTTCTTCGATCAGCGATTGGAGCTGATCCGTTTCCTCCGCGCTGCCCCGCTGTGCGGCCAGTGCGGCCACGCTTCCTTCCAGATCGCGCCGAAATTCGCTGAGATGCGCCAATGACACCCGCTGCATGTGAATGAGCAGGGCCAGGGTTTCGGTCGCCTGATCGGTATTGACATGCTTGACAAAGGCGCCGCCGCGCATGCCCAGCCGGATTTCAACCAGCCCCCGCTCTTCCAGCACCCGCAGCGCTTCGCGCAGGGTGCCGCGGCTGGTATTGAACATGTTTTTCATCTCACGTTCCGGCGGCAGCGCATCGCCGCTTTTAAGCCGCCCATCCATGATGGCGTCCTGGATCTGGTTGACCACGTCGTGAAAAACCCGGTTTTGTATAGCGGCTTTGAACATTTCACTGATATTAAAATGGATTGTTTATAAATTGGTAGAACCAATTACAGATTGTATTTTGACTTGTCAAGCGTTTTCACTCTCTTTTCAAACGGTTTGTGCGCAATTCTGGCCCCAAACATATCGATATTCACGATATCGACGTTTCCATCAGCATTTTTTGATTTGACACTAGATGTAATTTCAATTAAAAGGTTAAACCATTATACGGCAATGTTTTGCAAAAGAAAGGCTTACCATGCAGGAAAACCGAATCCGCAGCCATCCCATTCTGGACATCCCGGCGGCCGCCGCGGTGGCCTTCCGCTGGAACGGCCGGCGGCTGTACGGCCTGGAAAGCGAAATGATCGCTTCGGCGTTGATCGCCAACGGGATTCACATTTTCGGTCATCATCCCAAAGACCACAGCCCGCAGGGTATTTTCTGCGCCAATGGCCAGTGCTCCCAATGCATGGTCATGGTCGACGGCCGGCCGGTCAAATCCTGCATGACGCCGCTCAAGGCCGGCATGGACATCCGCAGTGTGGAGGGACGGCCGAAGCTGCCGGAACTGGATGCGCCCGCCGCTGTCAACAAGGTCCCTGTAACGGAAGTGGATGTGCTGATCATCGGCGCCGGCCCGGCGGGCCTGTCTGCTGCGATCGAGCTGGGATCGCGCGGTATTTCCACCCTGATCGTAGACGACAAGGATCGCCTCGGCGGCAAGCTGGTATTGCAGACGCATAAATTTTTCGGTTCGGTTGAAGACTCCTATGCCGGAACCCGCGGCTTTGAAATCGCCGGTATTCTGGCCGAACAGATCCACGGTCTGACCAGCGTCGACATCTGGTTGCAAAGCACGGCCGTGGGGATCTTCTCGGATGGGGTGGCGGGTATCGACCGGCCGGACGGGTATCGTATGGTCAAACCCCGCAAGCTGCTGGTTGCCACCGGTGCGCGCGAAAAAATGCTTTCCTTTCCCGGCAACACCCTGCCGGGCATCTACGGTGCCGGCGCCTTTCAGACCCTTGTCAACCGGGATCTGGTCAAATCATCCGCAAAGGTGCTGATTGTGGGCGGCGGCAATGTGGGCCTGATTGCGGGCTATCATGCCATCCAGGCCGGCATCGATGTGGTGGCGTTGATCGAAGCGCTGCCCCGGGTCGGCGGCTACAAGGTCCATGCCGACAAACTGCTCCGTCTGGGGGTGCCCATCTTTACCCGCCATACCGTACTGTCCGTCCATGGCAAAGACCACGTGGACAGCGTCGCCATCGCCCGGCTGGACGATCAGTGGCAGCCTATTGCCGGAACGGAAAAAACCTATTCCGTCGATACGGTGCTGATTGCGGTGGGCCTGGCCGAAGTCAATGAATTCTACCACAAGGCGCGGCAATGGGGCATGGACGTGTTTTGTGCCGGGGATGCTCAGGAAATCGCCGAAGCGTCGGCCGCCATGTTCACCGGGAAAATCGAAGGCGTGAAAATCGCGCAGTCGCTGGGGGTGGATGCAGGGCCTGTTCCGGCGGAATGGTCGGAAAAGGCCGCCATCTTAAAAGCGCGCCCCGGAACACCGGTCCGTCCGTCAACGTCGGTCGAGCCGGGGCGGGTGTTCCCGATTTTTCACTGCTATCAGGAGGTGCCCTGCAATCCGTGCACATCAGTCTGCCCGGTGCATGCCGTACATACCCGGGATGAGAAAATCACCGGGCTGCCGTATCGCGACACATCAATCGATTGTACGGGGTGCTTGAACTGCGTTGCGGTTTGTCCCGGGCTGGCCGTCAGTCTGGTCGATTATCGCCAGGATGCCGACGCCCCGGTTGTCACTCTGCCTTATGAGATGTGGCGTGAAACGGTGACGGTGGGCCGGATGCTTCCCATTACCCGTGAAGACGGCGCGGTTATCGGCCGTTTTCCAGTCGTGGGCGTCAAGACCCGGAAAAAATATCCCGGCACCCTGCTGGTACAGGTGAAAATGGAAAAACATTACGCCGAACAGGCCGCCGGGATCTGGGTCCAGGAACAGCAAATCGATCCATCCGCCGTGTACGAAAAAGGCCCCCTGCCGGATGAAGCCATTGTCTGCCGCTGTGAGCGCGTCAGCGCCGGCGAAATCCGCCGTGCCATTCGTGCCGGCATGACCGATATGAATCAAATCAAGGCGCTCACCCGGGCCGGCATGGGTGCCTGCGGTTCCAAAACCTGCCGTCCCATGATCTGGCGTCTGTTCCAGGAGGAGGGGGTTGATTTGGGCGAAGTGATTGATCGCGTCGACCGCCCCTTGTTCGTCGAAGTGCCCATCGGCCATTTTGCCGGCGTCGAAGAAGGAGTGGATCATGAATCGCTATGATGTCATTGTCATCGGGGCGGGCTCGATCGGCACTCCCACCGCCATGGCCCTGGGAGAGCTGGGGCTGCGCACCCTGGTGATCGACAAACGCCCTTCCCCCGGCCAGGGGGAGAACAAGCATGCCATCGGCGGCGTTCGCGCCACGCACACGGATCCGGCCAAAATCATCGCCGGCCATCGGTCCCTGGAAATATTTTCCACCTGGCGCGACCGCTATGGCGATGATATTGAATGGAGCCGCGGCGGCTACATTTTTCCGGTCTATCGTCCCCAGGAAGCGGATCTGCTCAAATCGTTTCTGCCGGTTCAAAAACAATTCAAACTGAAAATCGATTTCGTAGACGCCCAATCCATCGCCGACGCCGTACCGGGCATCAACCGCATCGATTTGATGGGCGGCACCATTTCCCCTGATGACGGCACGGCCTCCCCTCTGTTGGCTGTCAATGCGTTTTTTCGTCGGGCGGTTGACGACGGTGTTGTGTTCCAGTTTCGAAAAACCGTCACCCAACTGCTGGTCGAACAGGGACGGATTGTCGGCGCCGCCACGGAAACGGATCGGTTTTGCGCACCGGTTGTCGTGGATGCCGCGGGTCCGTTTTCCGATGAACTGGCGCAGGGCATCGGAGAGCGTACCCCGGTCGTTCCGGAATCGCATGAAGCGGCCGTGACCGAACCGGTGCAGCTGTTTTGCCCGGCCATGGTGGTGGATCTGCGGCCGGGGCCGGGATCCAGCAATTTTTATTTTTATCAGAACGACCATGGGCAGCTGGTGTTTTGCATCACACCGGATCCGCCGATCGTCGGCCGGGACTATCGTGAGACATCCGCATTTCTGCCCCAGGTCTGTCAGCGGCTGGTGACGTTGATGCCGCGTCTTAAAAATCTGCGCGTGCGGCGTGTGTGGCGCGGCTTATATCCCATGACCAGCGACGGCTCGCCTTTTGTGGGCTGGAATCGGCATATCAAGGGCCTGATGCATGCCACCGGCATGTGCGGCCAGGGCTTTATGCTGGGTCCCGGTCTGGGAGAGACCATCGCCCGCGCTGTGGCCGGGCAGTCCAATGCCGATGACGCCGAGATTCTGAATCGCTTTTCCCTGTACCGTGATCTGGGCAGTGAAGTCGAGGCGCTCAAGTAGGGTTTCGGATCTTCCAGTAACCGCAGACCTGACTTCGTTCTACGAACTACGCCAAGGCAGGCTCATGCAGGCATGCGCGCACAGGAGGAGCGATGGTTAAACAGAGTGGAAGCAGGGGCAAGGCGGCGTAATTATGAATTATGAATGTTGAATTTTGAATTAAGGATCGCTGTCGGAATCGGGGTCGAAACGCATTTGGCGAAGGCCGTCTGGCGAAAAGAAAAGCAACGGCATTTCACACGGTAAACGGAGGGGCGGAGAGACAATTTAGAATTCAAAATTCAACATTCAAAATTATTTCAGCCCCCCGACCTCCGCCCTCCGCCCTCCGACCTCTGATCTCCGCCCCCCGACCTCCGACCTCCGCCCTCTGATCTCCGACCCCCGTCCTACCCGCGCCATTCGGTGTCGTCGACGGTGGTGTGAAAATCGGGCTTGATCACTTCGGGTGCTTCCAGGGGTTCGGCTTTTTCAAGATCTTCCGGGCTGGGTTTGCCCACAAAGACCAGGCGGTGGCGCT
>Ga0180434_10005021_pt1 | contig 15806 bp, 7 predicted proteins | sample SS_ome_7_FD_132453 | JGI IMG/M metagenome (GOLD analysis project Ga0180434, IMG submission 132453) | Hypersaline lake sediment archaeal communities from the Salton Sea, California, USA - SS_1_D_2 metaG | ecosystem: Environmental > Aquatic > Non-marine Saline and Alkaline > Hypersaline > Sediment...
AGGCAGCGAAGGGGATACCAATTCCAATGTCTATTATGGAACAGGGACAGACCATTCTTTACCGGATACAGCCTATAACAATTCCTTTTTTGGTTACAATGCAGGATACAGTAATAGTGATGGAGACTACAACACCTTCATGGGGAACAAAGCTGGCTATTCCAACACCACAGGATATGCCAACTCCTTCATAGGATACGAAGCTGGCCGCTCCAACACCACAGGACACTCCAACATTTTCCTGGGATACCATGCTGGCAGCTCCAACACCGAAGGAAACGACAACACCTTCCTGGGATACTATGCTGGCTACTCCAACACCACAGGGGCCTCCAACACCTTCATCGGAAACAGCGCTGGCTACTCCAACACCACAGGAGGCAGAAATACCTTTATCGGGACAGGCGCTGGCAACGACAACACCGAAGGAAACAGAAACACTTTCCTGGGAAACTATGCTGGCAAATCCAACACCACAGGAAACTACAACACTTTCCTGGGATACGATGCTGGCAACTTCAACACCGAAGGAAACTCCAACGTGCTTCTTGGCTATAAAGCCGGATACAGTGAAACCGGAAGTGATAGGCTCTATATTGAAAATTCCGATTCTTCATCTCCTTTGATCTACGGCGAATTCGATAATGATCTGGTTAAAATAAACGGAGAACTGTTCGTCACCGATTCCAACATCAATGTGGACACCACATCCACAAGAGCCCGGTTCAAGCTTCAGGCCGATGGCGGCGGAACCAACACCGATGATTATTTCAACTTCACCATGCGCAATGATTACGGCGATGTGACTCTGAGTGTGAGGGACAGCTCCGCAGGTGTTTGGCTTCCTATGCTGAGTTATGAGTATCTGAACAGTAAGGTTGATTTCAAGGATAATGACATTGTGACCACAGGGACCATATCCAGCGGTGGGGGAGCTTACACTTCGGGAGGAGCCTGGATCGAAGCCTCAAGCCGGGATTACAAGGAGAATATCATGGAACTGGATCAAGCTGAATCCTTCCAAGCTCTCGCAAGCCTCAACCCCGTGAGATACAACTACAAGAACAAGAAGGACGAGGAATTCCTAGGATTTATCGCCGAAGAAGTCCCGGACCTTGTGGCCATGAACGGACGCCGTGGCATGCGCGCCATGGACATCGTGGCGGTTTTGACAAAAGTGGTGCAGGAACAGCAGAAGACCTTAGATGAGCAGAAAACAGCACTCGATAAACAAGAGAAAATGAATACAAAACAAAATGAGATAAATGATACTCAGAACGAGCTCATCAATAAACTCTTGGAAAGAATAAAGAAACTGGAAGCTAACTCAATTAAAAAACAGTAATTTAACAGCCGTCAATAATATTTTTCATACACTGATTTTATTTATTTTGAATGTATGTGTTGACTTTCCCTGATTTTTAGTCCATAAAAAGAAGAAAAAAATAAGTAAGGAGGGAGATTGTGTTTCGAAAAACTTTTGTATTGTCAATGGTGTTTGTTTTTTTGGCAGCCGGATTGTTTGCGGCTGAGAATCCGGAATCGATTTCTCCGGGTAATGCCCTAAAGCCCACTGTCATTGATCAAATCTGTCCCACATTTAGCTGGGCGCAGGTTCCTGGTGCAGCGTTTTATAAGATAGCTGTTTTTGAGATGACGGAGATGTATGAAGGGATGTCCTATTATGAGAATCAAGCCGGCTTGAGCAGTCCTGTGATGATTAAGGAGTTTCCGGGAACAGCTTCTTCATGGACCCCGTCATTGGAAGAAGCTCTTCAAAACGGAAGGCGCTATGTGTGGTTTGTGCAGTCTCAAGATGCCTACGGCAGCAGTACCTGGTCAGCAGGTAAAAAATTCGCGGTCAGAGCTTCTCTAGGATTAACTGAGATAAGAGAAAAAGTAAAAGAGCAGCTTGAAGCTCAAGGAATCAAAGGAGACCTTGTGGATGAAGCGTTTAGAGGCATCCAATCCCGAGACATGCAGTCAAAAGAAGGAGGAGAGATCACAGGTAAAATTCAGGAGGAAAGAGAAGATGCGGCTCAAGCCAAAGTCGAAGCCCAAGGAAACAAAGAAATAAAAAATAAAGAGAATCTGACTGCAGTAGGAACTGGTGATTTTACAGCCGGTACTTTAGGCAGTGAAGGGAATAGCACTACTAAAAATGTTTATTACGGAACGGGTGCAGGAAATTCTCTGGTTGAGACAACAGGGGGAGGATATTATAATTCTCTTTTTGGTTATACTGCTGGATATTCTATGGATTATGGAGATCAGAACACCTTCGTTGGCTTTGAAGCAGGATACTCTAACACTTCAGGACAATATAATGTCTTTACGGGATATAAAGCCGGCTATGCCAACACTACAGCAGACTATAACATTTTTATAGGAAGAATGGCTGGAACGGATAACACAACAGGACAAAGAAATGTAATCATAGGAGCTTATGCAGGATACGACACTGTCGATGGAGATTCCAATGTTTATTTAGGATACCGAGCTGGATATAATTCTACAGGAGATCGCAATGTTTTTCTTGGATACTACGCAGGATACAATGAGACCGGTTCATATAAGCTCTATATTGATACTGACTCTACTTCATCACCTCTCATATATGGTGAGTTTGACAATGACCTTTTAACCATAAACGGAGAACTGAACGTAACCGACTCCAACATCAATGTGGACACCGCATCCACAAGAGCGCGGTTTAAGCTTCAGGCTGATGGGGGAGGAACCAACACAGACGATTATTTCAACTTCACTATGCGCAATGATTACGGCGATGTGACTCTGAGTGTGTGGGATCATTCAGCCAGTGGATGGCTTCCCATGCTGAGCTATGAGTATCTGAACAGCAAGGTTGACTTTAAGAACAATGACATTGTGACCACAGGAACGATCTCCAGCGGAGGCGGTGCCTACACCTCCGGAGGGGCTTGGATTGAAGCCTCGAGCCGCGATTATAAAGAGAACATCATAGAACTGGATCAAGCTGAATCCTTCCAAGCTCTCGCGAGCCTCAATCCCGTAAGATACAACTACAAGAACAAGAAGGACGAGGAATTCCTGGGTTTTATCGCCGAAGACGTTCCAGACCTTGTGGCCATGAACGGACGCAAAGGCATGCGCGCCATGGATATCGTGGCCGTCCTCACCAAAGTGGTTCAGGACCAGCAGAAAACCATAGATGATCAGGAAAAAAGAAATAAAATACAGGATAAACTCATCAATGAGCTTAAAGAGAGAATAAAAGAACTAGAAAAAAAGTAGGCATCTTGTCATTCCCGCCCACCCGCTACCCGCTTTCGCGAGCACAAGCTTCATGAGGGCAAGCCTTTGTTGTCATTCCCGCAGCAGCGGGAATCTATATAATGATTGCAGGGATCTATATTTATAAACGCTGAAAATTCAATAAACGCCAGTAACACAAGCAACACGACAGAAGCAAAAAACGAGTGAAACGGGTATGACGGCACTATTTTTCTTGACTCCTATCAATTCATTAACGTAACATCAGCCTAGAAAGTATTGAAGGAGGGATAAGTGTATAAAAAAATAATTATTTTTATGGGATTATTCTGTATAGTGCTGGGAACGGTGGCTTACGGGTTAGGCACCACCGAGAATCCGAAAGCGGTTTCGCCTGGGAATGAAATAAGAGCCACAGTTATTGATCAAGTCTGTCCCACATTCAGCTGGGCAGCGGTTCCTGGGGCCACGTCTTACCAAATCGCTGTTTTTGAGATGAGTGAGAGGTTTGAGGGCCTGTCTTATTATGAAAATCAAGCTGCCTTAAGCAGTCCTGTTCTCATAAAAAAAATCTCCGGCTCAGCCACTTCATGGACCCCATCCTTAGAACAAGCCTTGAATAACGGCGGACGCTATGTGTGGTTTGTGAAGGCTCAAGATGCCTACGGCACATGCGCCTGGTCAGTCGGCAAGAAGTTTGCGGTCAGAGCGTCTCTGGGATTGAGTGGGATAAAGGAAAAGGTAAAAGAGCAGCTTGAAGCCAAAGGAGTTAAGGGAGACCTGGTGGATGAAGCCTTCAAAGGGATTCAATCAGAAAAAACAAATTCAAAAAGCGGGGGAGAACTCAAGGATAAAGAGCAGGCACTGGAAGAAAAAGAGGCTCAAACGAAACTCAAATCACAAGGGAATAAAGAGGTTAAAAGCAAAGAGAATCAAACTGCCGCGGGAACCGGTGATTTTACAGCCGGCGCTTTAGGCAGTGAAGGGGACACAAACCAGAATGTCTATTATGGAACGGGTGCAGGTGCCGGACTTGATTTAAGCGCCGAAGGAGCTTTTGAGAATTCATTTTTTGGTTATGCTGCTGGTATGTACACAACTAGCGGAGACTATAACTCTTTTGTAGGCGCATGGGCGGGCAACAATAACACTACAGGAGGAAATAATACTTTTGTAGGTTCCTATGCCGGCCGTGACAACACCACAGGAGATTATAACACCTTCCTAGGAAATGCTGCTGGCTTATACAACACCACAGGGTACGATAACACCTTCATAGGAGAGGGGGCCGGTTTTTTCAATAAGGAAGGGGATAGAAATACATTCATTGGATACAGTGCGGGCAAAGACAATGAGGCAAATAGCAATACATTTTTAGGCGCATACACAGGACTCACAAACACCACAGGATCGTTGAATGTTTTTATTGGCTATGATGCAGGTCACTATGAGTCCGGCTCCCATAAGCTTTACATTGAAAATTCCGGTTCCTCATTGCCGCTGATCTACGGTGAGTTTGATAATGATCTTTTGACCATAAACGGAGAACTGAATGTCACCGATTCCAACATCAATGTGGACACCGCATCCACAAGAGCGCGGTTCAAGCTCCAGGCTGATGGCGGCGGGACCAACACAGATGACTTTTTCAACTTCACCATGCGAAATGACTACGGGGATGTGACTCTGAGCGTGAGGGACAGCTCCGCAGGTGTTTGGCTCCCTATGCTGAGTTATGAGTATCTGAACAACAAGGTGGATTTCAAGGACAATGACATTGTGACCACAGGGACCATCTCCAGCGGGGGAGGCGCCTATACTTCAGGCGGAGCGTGGATCGAAGCCTCGAGCCGAGAGTTTAAGGAAAACATCATGGAGCTGGATCAGGAGGAATCTCTTCAAGCTCTCGAATCCCTAAAACCGGTGAGATACAACTACAAGAACAAGAAAGGCGAAGAATTTCTCGGCTTTATCGCTGAAGATGTCCCGGATTTAGTCGCCATGAACGGACGCAAAGGCATGCGCGCCATGGACATCGTGGCGGTTCTCACTAAAGTGGTTCAGGATCAGCAGAAAAAGATCAGCGATCAGGATCAGATAAATCATAAAATGAGTGAGTTGCTGAGAAAACAGATAGAGCACCTCAAAGAACAAAATAAAATCATAAAAGCACTCAAAGAGAGAATCAATAAACTCGAACAAAAGTAGGCATCTTGTCATTCCCGCCCACCCGCTACCCGCTTTCGCGAGCACAAGCTTCATGAGGGCAAGCCCCCATTACTCGCTTTCGCGAGTACAAGCTTCATGAGGGCAAGCCCCCATTACTCGCTTTCGCGAGCACAAGCTTCATGAGTGCAAGCCCCCATTACTCGCTTTCGCGAGCACAAGCTTCATGAGTGCAAGCCCCCATTTTCATGAGGGCAAGCCTTTGTTGTCATTCCCGCAGCAGCGGGAATCTATATAATGATTGCAGGAATCTATATTTATAAACGCTGAAAATTCAATAAACGCCTGTAACACAAGCAACACGACAGAAGCAAAAAACGAGTGAAACGGGTATGACGGCACGGTTTTTTCTTGACTTTTTTTGGCTCGATAAAATAACATCACTTTAGAAAACATAGGAGGATGGTGACATGTATAAAAAATTAATCACTGTTGTGGGATTAGTCTGTTTATTAATAGGCGTTTTGGCTGCTGAGAATCCGGAAGCGGTTTCGCCGGGTCATGAATTAAGGGCAGTTATCGTCAATGAGGTCTGCCCCACATTCAGCTGGGCTCAGTTGGCGGGAGCTTCAGCCTATCAAATCGCGGTTTTTGAAATGAATGAGAGATATGAGGGACTTTCTTATTATGAAAGATTTGCCTCTCTAGGAAATCCTGTTTTAATACAAAAGATATCAGGTACAGCCTCCTCATGGACCCCTTCCTTTGAGGAAGCCCTTCAGAACGGCGGACATTATGTGTGGTTTGTGCAGGCTCAAGATGCTTACGGCACAGGCGTCTGGTCTGTCGGCAAGAAATTTGCGGTCAGAGCGTCTCTGGGTCTTACTGAGATAAGAGAAAAGGTGAAAAAGCAGCTTGAAGCCCGAGGCATTGATGAAGAAGTGATTGATGAAGCGTTTGAAGGTATTGAATCTCAGGACATTCAATCAAAAAAAGGCGGAGAGCTAATAAGGAAAGTTCAGGAAGAAAGAGAAGAGGCAGCCCAAACAAAACTCAAAGCACAAGGAAACGAAGAAATTAGAAGCAAAGAAAACCAGACAATAACAGCAACCAATGATATCACAGCCGGAACCTTAGGAAGTGAAGGGGATGTATACAGTAATGTTTACTATGGAACAGGGACAGACAATTCTTTACCGGGCAGCGCCTATTATAATTCTTTTTTTGGCTATTATGCTGGTTATAACACAGGAACGGGAGACAGAAATACCTTTGTCGGATACACCTCGGGTTACTCCAATACATCAGGAAAATACAACACCTTCATAGGTTACAGAACTGGGTACTCTAACACCGCAGGCTATCACAACACTTTCATAGGATATAGAGCCGGAGATAACAGTAGCTCGTCAAGCTCATCAGGCTCCAACACATTTTTGGGATACTATGCTGGCTACTCCAATACAACAGGAAGATTCAACACATACTTGGGAGCCAATGCAGGAGCCTATAATACGACAGGAGAGAATAATACTTTCTTGGGATACTGGGCTGGTTATTCCAACGTCACAGGATCTGGAAATGTCTTTCTTGGTATGTATGCCGGGTACAATGAAATCGGCTCCCAGAAGCTGTACATCGATAATTCAGACACTTCATCTCCCCTGATCTACGGTGAGTTTAATAATGATTTGGTGACCATAAATGGACACCTCTCTGTTCATAATGGCGGTTATTTGGGACTCACCGGAGACACCAATCAGCTCACAGTGGACACCACATCCAAGAGAGCGCGGTTCAAGTTGCAGGCTGATGGTGGAGGGACCAACACAGATGACTTCTTCAACTTCACCATGCGGAATGATTATAGCGATGTAACTCTGAGTGTGAGGGACAGCTCCGCAGGCGTTTGGCTCCCCATGCTGAGCTATGAATATCTCAACAACAAGGTGGATTTCAAGGATAATGACATTGTGACCACAGGAACTATCTCGAGTGGAGGGGGGGCTTACACTTCGGGGGGAGCCTGGATCGAAGCTTCCAGCCGGGATTATAAAGAAAATATCATGGAGCTGGATCAAGCTGAGTCTCTCCAGGCTCTCACGAGCCTTAACCCGGTGCGATACAACTATAAAAACAAGAGGGACGAAGAATTCCTCGGTTTTATCGCTGAAGACGTCCCTCAATTGGTTGCCATGAACGGCCGCAGAGGCATGCGCGCCATGGATATTGTGGCGGTCCTCACCAAAGTGGTTCAGGACCAGCAGAAGACCATAAACAAACAGAAGAATAAGAATATTAAGCAGGATAAAGTGCTCAAAGATCAGAATGAATTACTTAAGGTACAAATCAAAATCATAAACGAACTCAAAGAGAGAATCAAAGAACTTGAACGAAAGTAGATATTTTGTCATTCCCGCCCCCTGTTTTCACAGGGACATGCCCCTGTTACCGCAGGGACAAGCCCCCATTACCCGCTTTCGCGAGTACAAGCTTCATGAGGGCAAGCCTTTGTTGTCATTCCCATGAAAGCATGTGCCCACGTAAGTGGGTGCAGGAATCCAGATTCCTTAATGTACTGGATTACCACTGCTGCGGGAATGACATAGAAATAATCCAAATCAGCAAAACAAAGTAAAACAAACGAAAAAAACGAGTGAAACGGGTATGACGGCACCGTTTTTTAACGGCACCGTTTTTTAGGGATTGACATTTTTAGATAGGAAGCATAGATTTAAAAATAAGGGCTTGATGAATTGAGTTGGAAAACAATTCTTTAATTTAAATAAATGACTTAATAATTTTTTATTAAAAAGGGGAAGAAAATGATTAAGAAGTTTATTTATTTTTCGGTATTTCTCTGTTTAGTGATGGCATCCGGTCTTTGGGCTGCTGATAATCCGGAGGCTGTCTCACCGGGCAGTGATTTGAGAGCTACGGTCATTGATCAAGTCTGCCCCACATTCAGCTGGGCACAAGTGCCGGGTGCTTCGGCCTATCAAATCGCTGTTTTTGAAATGAGCGAGAGATTTGAGGGGCTTTCATATTATGAAAATCAAGCGGCCTTAAGCCAACCTGTGCTCATAAAAAAAATCTCTGGTTCAGCGACTTCCTGGACCCCATCCTTAGAGGAGGCCTTGAGTAATGGCGGATGCTATGTGTGGTTTGTTATGGCGCAAGATGCCTACGGCAGCGGCACCTGGTCAGTCGGCAAAAAGTTTACAGTCAGAGCGCCTATTGGACTATCCGAAATAAAAGAGAAATTGAAACGACAGCTTGAGGCCAAAGGAGTTAAAGGAGACCTTGTGGATGAAGCGTTTGATGGAATCGGACATCCGAAAGAAAAGGCACAGATCGGAGGAGAGATTAAGGGCAAAGAGCAGTCACGGGAGGAAAAAGAAGTCCAAGAAAAAGTCAAGACCCAAGCAAACAAAGAAATCCGAAGCAAAGAGAATCCTTCTGCATTGGGAACGAGTGATTTCACAGCCGGAGCTTTAGGCAGTGAAGGGGATGCGGGCTATAATGTCTATTATGGAATAGGGACAGACAATTCTTTACCGGGTACTGCCAATTACAATTCCTTTTTTGGTTACCAAGCCGGATATAGTAATGATAGCGGAGACTACAACACTTTTTTGGGATATAAAGCTGGGTATTCCAACACATCAGGAAATTATAATACATTTATTGGGAATTATGCGGGATACGATAATACATCAGCTAATTATAACACTTTTATAGGAAAATCGGCTGGCAGTTCAAATACCACAGCAGAACACAATACTTTCGTAGGATATCAGGCCGGTTATTTAAACACGACTGGTACCTACAATTGCTTTTTTGGAGATGGCTCCGGATATTCGAACACGACAGGATTTTCAAACATTTTTATTGGATTTGATGCTGGTGTAAGCAATTCAACAGGACATTCGAACACCTTTATAGGCGATATTGCTGGCAGTTCTAACACCACAGGAAGTTTAAATACCTTCATAGGACAATCTGCTGGGGATTCGAACACCATAGGAGAGGGCAATACTTTCGTCGGAGAAGGGGCTGGCAGATACAATACAGAAGGCGCCTTCAGCTCCTTTTTAGGGTGTGGTGCTGGATATTCCAACACCACAGGAGGATCCAATGCTTTTATAGGCTTCTATGCAGGATCCTTAAACACCACAGGAACTAACAATGTTTTTATGGGAATATATGCAGGAAATTCCAACACCACGGGGAGTTACAATACCTTTTTGGGAAGCTATGCGGGCAAATCCAACACAACAGCCCATTACAATGTCTTTATAGGATACAGAGCTGGATACACAAATACCACAGGGGTCTACAACACTTTCATTGGATATAGAGCTGGATATTCCAACACCATAGGAACGTCAAACACATTTCTGGGACGTCAAGCTGGCAATGCCAACTCAGAAGGAACCTCTAATATCTTCATTGGAGAACTAAGTGGATCTTCCAACACGACTGGGAGTGCCAATACATTCATAGGATACAGAGCCGGATATACAAATACCACAGGGGTTTCTAATGTTTTTATTGGGAATAGAGCCGGATATTATGAGACAGGCTCCAACAAACTTTATATTGAAAATACTGATTCCACCCCCCTTATTTACGGTGAGTTTGACAATGATCTGGTTAAAATAAACGGTGATTTCAGGGTGGCTGGTTACCTGAGTCTGGACAATGGAACCACTCAGATAGGATCCACAGAGCTCAACATATTGGATGGAAAGACTTTGGTCACAGGGGGAAGTGCAGACAATAACAAACTGGTCACCAAAGGATACGTAGACTATTATGACGATGTTGGGGGAGGATTGACCGGCGGGGCTATGACCGATCAGTATGTTTGCAAATGGGATGATACAGGGACTCAGCTGGTGGATTCGCTTCTTTATGAGAATGGGGGAACTGTGAATATAGACGGGCAGCTGTTTATAAATGACGGCAACTATTTAGGACTCACAGGGAGCACCAATCAGCTCACAGTGGACACTACAGCCAAAAGAGCCCGGTTCAAGCTCCAGGCTGACGGGGGCGGAACCAACCCGGATGATTTTTTCAACTTCACTATGAGGAACGATTACGGGGATGTGACTCTGAGCGTGTGGGATGATTCAGCAAGCGTTTGGCTTCCCATGCTGAGCTATGAGTATTTAAACAGTAAAGTTGATTTCAAGGATAATGACATTATGACCACTGGAACCATTTCAAGCGGAGGGGGCGCTTACACCTCCGGAGGAGCTTGGATCGAAGCTTCCAGCAGAGATTATAAGGAAAACATTACAGAGCTTGGCCAGAGCGAGTCCCTTCAGGCCCTCGCAAGCCTCAATCCTGTAAAATATAACTACAAAAACAAGAAGGACGAGGAATTCCTGGGCTTTATCGCTGAAGATGTGCCCGATCTTGTGGCCATGAATGGCCGCAAAGGAATGCGCGCCATGGATATCGTGGCAGTTCTCACCAAAGTGGTCCAGGACCAGCAGAAAGTGAATGAAGAATATGAAAAACTACTTGGGGAGCAGAGTGAATTGCTCAAAAAACAAATAGAAAACCTCAAAGAACAAAATAAAACCATAAACGAACTCAAAGAGAGAATCTCAGAACTTGAAAAAGAGTCGCAATAAACGCAAATAACTCAACAAACGAAATCAACACTTCTCTTTCTCGCCGTCATTCCTGCGTAGGTATGTCCTCATGAAAATGGGAGCAGGTGTCATTCCCGCAGAAGCGGGAATCTATATAATGATGACCGGAATTCAGACCTATCAACGCAACAAACGCGAGTAATCCAAAAAAACAAGGTAAACAGGTAAGACGTCACCCTTTTAAGTCCTTTCTTGACATCCTTTGGTTCTATTTCCTAAGTTATAAGGGAACAATAAGGAGGTAAGAATGACCAAAAAAGTATTCATTCCCGTTTTATTCTTGTTCATAATCGTATATGTCCAGGCTGCTGAGAACCCAAAAGCTGTTTCACCGGGTCATGAGTTAAGAACGAGCATTATTGATGAAGTCTGCCCCACATTCAGCTGGACTCAGACACCCGATGCCACCGCATATCAGATCGCGGTTTTTAAAATGGGCGCCCCTTATGAAGGACTTTCCTATTACGAGAACCAAGCCGCCTTGAGTCATCCTGTGCTCATGAAAAATATCTCTGGTTCTGCCACATCCTGGACCCCTTCCATAGAGGAATCTCTACAAAACGGCGGGCGCTATGTTTGGTTTGTCCAGGCTCAAGACTCCTATGGAATCGGCACTTGGTCCATGGGCAAAAAATTCGCCGTCAGAGCTCCCAAGGGATTAAACGAAATAAAAGAGAAAGTAAAAAAAGAACTTGAGGCCCGGGGAGTTCAAGCAGACCTGGTGGATAAGGCTTTCCAAGAGATTCAATCACAGGCCTCAGAGTCAAAAAGCAAAGGAGAGCTCGAATCTAAATATCAGGAAGAGAGTGCAGAAGAAGACCAAGCCAAGGTCAAAAAAGAAAGCGGCGAAGAAATCAGAAACAAGGAAAAACAGACCAATGAAGAGACCACTGATTACACAGCCAATACCTTGGGAAGCGAAGGAGATAGCCACTACAATGTTTATTATGGAACGGGAACCAATAACTCTTTACCAGGTACTGCCTATGAGAATTCTTTTTTTGGTTACGGAGCTGGATATAATAACAATGAAGGAGATTGGAATACCTTTATGGGATTTTTATCGGGATACTTTAACTTAGGTGGTATTAGAAATACATTTATTGGAGCCGAAGCCGGATACAATAATGAATACGGGGATAATGACATCTTTTTGGGCTATTACGCTGGGTACAACAACACAATAGGAGACGACAATACCATTTTAGGTGCCTACGCTGGATATTCCAATACATCTGGCAATAAAAATACCTTTGTTGGACGAAGTTCGGGATACGATAACTCCTATGGAAATAACAATACTTTTGTAGGTTACAAGGCCGGAGAATCCAACGTAGATGGAGAGTACAATGTCTTTATGGGATCCTACTCCGGAGATGCTAATACCTCAGCAGATGACAACACCTTTATCGGATACGCTTCGGGAAGCTCAAACACCACAGGACAAAGAAACACCTTCATAGGAAATTCTTCCGGATACGCCAATACCGAAGGCCGAAGAAATATTTTCATAGGTTATTATTCTGGAAATTCTAACATTGGTGGTGATTATAATACTTTTGTAGGAAATAATGCAGGATCCTCTAACTCCTCAGGATCATTGAACTCTTTCATGGGTTTTCGAGCTGGGTATTCCACCACAACCGGAGATTACAATTCCTTATTTGGTTCTTATGCCGGATACTCCATTACAGAAGGAGATTTTAATACGATTTTGGGATATCAGGCGGGCTACAATGCAGCCGGGACCGATAATGTATTCCTGGGCCACGGTGCGGGGTATGATGAAACCGGCTCTAACAAGCTCTATATAGAAAATTCCACAACTTCGCTCCCTCTCATATACGGCGAATTTGATAATGATTTGGTTAAAATTAACGGTGATCTCAGGGTAAGAGAGAACTTCAGTTTGGATAATGGAACAACAAACGTAAATGATATTGTGACCGGCTCAACCAACAATGACAAATTGGTCACTCAGGGTTATGTGGATGATAATGCCATGGGGTTTGCATTGACAGATGGGTATATACCTGTGTGGGATGAAAGCGATAACAGACTGGAGGATTCCATTATTTCACAAGGGGGCACAAGTGCAATTCATATTAGCGGCAGTTTAGACCTCGCAAATTGGGATTTAAGCCTAGATAACGGCACGACTTGGATCAATGCCACAGAGATCAACCTTTTGGATGGCAAAACAAGTGTGGCTGCGGGCGCATCAGACAATGACAAACTGGTCACTAAGGGCTATGTGGATACATATGATGATGTGGGCGGGGGAAGCGGTAATGAAGGGGATGCTTATTATAATGTCTATTTTGGAAGCGGAGCCGGAAACAGCTTAACCAGCAGCGCCAACAGTAACTGTTTTTTTGGCTATCAAACCGGCTACAACACCACAAGCGGAGATGAAAATACCTTTATCGGAGATTTTTCTGGTTATAACAACAGCACAGGAAGCTTCAACACCTTTGTAGGAAGAAGTGCCGGTGAATACAACTCGGAGGGCGGTCAAAACACTTTTGTTGGAGAAAACTCTGGCTATCACAACACCACTGGAGATATCAACACATGTATAGGAGAGGGGGCTGGTTTTAGCAATGAAACAGGAGAAGGGAATGTTTTCCTTGGCAGTGAAGCCGGATATTATGAAACCGGCTCTAACAAGCTCTATATTGAAAATTCTGATTCATCATCCCCTTTGATTTATGGTGAATTTGATAATGATCTGGTGACCGTAAACGGGCATTTATCTGTCCATGAGGGGAGTTACCTTGGACTCACAGGAAACACCAATCAGCTCACTGTGGATACTACCTCCACCAGAGCCCGATTCAAACTGCAGGCTGACGGCGGCGGGACCAACACAGATGACTTTTTCAACTTCACGATGCGCAACGATTATGGGGATGTGACATTGAGTGTAAGAGACAGCTCGGCGGCAGTTTGGCTTCCCATGCTGAGCTATGAGTATCTGAACAGCAAGGTGGACTTCAAGGATAATGACATTGTGACCACTGGGACGATTTCGAGCGGAGGCGGCGCTTATACCTCCGGAGGGGCTTGGATCGAAGCTTCAAGCCGGGATTATAAGGAAAACATCATAGAGCTGGGGCAGAGCGAATCCATTCAGGCTCTCGAGACCCTCAATCCCGTGCGATACAACTACAAAAACAAAAAGGATGAGGAATTCCTGGGGTTTATTGCTGAAGATGTCCCGGACCTTGTGGCCATGAACGGACGCCGTGGCATGCGCGCCATGGACATCGTTGCGGTTTTGACCAAAGTGGTCCAGGATCAGCAGAAAAAGATTAGAGAGCAGGAAAAACTCATCAATAAACATAATGAGACCAATGAAAATCAGAATGAGCTCATCAATTCACTTTTAAAGAGAATTAACAAACTCGAGCAAGAATCTCATAGAAAACAGTAAAAAACAGTAACACAATATATTTTCACTAATTTTTTCTCATTTATTTCTTTATGTTCCGATGGCTTTCTTGTCTTCCATTAACCATTCACTATTTACAATTCACCGCTTTTATTTCCTTTAACAATTCACCCTTCACAATTAACTGTTTCTACTCGTCATAGAGAACTCTCCTCGAGAGTGGAGCAATCTCTGCGCCTCTCTTTTCTTGCTGTCATTCCTGCCAGAGCCTGCACCTGCGCAAGCTTGTCCCTGTGAAAACCCAATAAACGCAACTCGCTTTTTATATATAATTTATATATAATATTGATAAAGCAAACCATATGGACATTCAATGGAGTCAGTTATGGAAAAGAAAAGAATCATCATAGATCCCAATATACATTTTAGTAAGCCGTGCATCGCAGGAACAAGAATAAAAGTTCAAGATGTGATTGAGCTCATACAAGAGGGAATTTCCTTTGATGAAATTATTGAAAAGTATTATCCGGATTTAACAATTGATGATATTAAGGCCTGTGTAAAATATGTGCTAGATATTATAAGTTCAGAAGAAGTGCATATAGAAAGCTCCAAATAATGCTTTTTTTGGTGGATCAAGATGTGTATAAAATCACAATTGAATTCCTTAAAAATGAAGGTCATGATGCCATTCCAGTAAAAGAAGTTGGCCTTGAACAGAGTCCTGATAGAGTTCTCTTACAAAAGGCCAAGGAAATGGATAGAATTTTTATAACAAGAGACAAAGATTTTGGTAACCTTGTATTTTTTGAAAAAGAAGTGACCAGTGGAGTTTTTCTTATAAGAGGAGAATCCTCAGAGATAAAATTCATACACAAAGAATTAAAAAAAGTTTTGAAAAATCACACAGAAGAAGAATTAAAGAGAAGTTTCTGTGTTGTTGAATCAGGCAGGCACAGAATCAGAAAACTCATATAAACCCAATAAATCCAACCAACGCAATAAACTCAAAAAATAGTGAAAATATATTGTGTTACTGTTTTTCTTAACTCAAAAAATAGTGAAAATATATTGTGTTACTGTTTTTCTTTTACTGTTTTTCTTGACTTTATTTAATCCGCTAAAGTAACATCATTCTAGAAAATACTGGAGGAGGGTGACGTGCATAAAAAAATAATTATAACTATGGGATTATTATTTTTAGTGCTGGGAACGGTGGCTTACGGGTTAGGCACGACCGAGAGTCCGGAGGCCGTCTCTCCGGGAAATGAGCTAAGGACAGCTATAGTGAATCAAGTCTGCCCCACTTTCAGCTGGGCTCA
>Ga0180434_10005022_pt1 | contig 15803 bp, 16 predicted proteins | sample SS_ome_7_FD_132453 | JGI IMG/M metagenome (GOLD analysis project Ga0180434, IMG submission 132453) | Hypersaline lake sediment archaeal communities from the Salton Sea, California, USA - SS_1_D_2 metaG | ecosystem: Environmental > Aquatic > Non-marine Saline and Alkaline > Hypersaline >...
AAACAACTCGGAAGGAGACCCTTATGAAACGAGCCGTCAGCGTCAGCCTGGGAAGTTCGACCCGCGATAAACAGGTCATCGTCACGTTCAAAGGCGAACGGATCCACCTTGAGCGCATCGGCACCGACGGTGACGTGGAGGCGGCCTGTCTCCTGTTCGCCGAGCTGGACGGCAGAGTAGACGCCCTGGGCATGGGCGGCGCCGACATGTACCTGCGATTGGGAGAGCGCGAGTACCCCCTGCACGCCGCGCTGAAACTGATCAAGGACGTCCACCAGACGCCGGTCGTGGATGGTCGCGGGCTGAAAAACACGCTGGAACGGCGCGTCTTTGAGTTAGCGGCCCCGGCGCTGGGTGGGAAACCGCTCCACTTTCGCCAGGCCTTTATCCCGATGGCCGTCGACCGCATCGGTCTGGCCGAGGCCGTGACCGCCGTGACCGACAAAGTGCTCTTTGGCGACCTCATCGTCGCGCTCGGCATCCCCATCCCGGTGTGGGGCCTGGATAACTTTCGGCGGCTCGCCCGCGTGATGCTGCCCATCGTCAGCTACTTCCCCATGAGCCTGATCTTTTACGGCAGCGGGGACAAGGAGCCGGAGCCAAAATACCACCGCTACTGGGAAACGTCAGATCTGATCGCCGGTGATTTTATGTTCATGCGCAAGTACATGCCCGATGACCTGACGGGCAAAACGATCATCACCAACACCACCACCGCCGAGAACGTCGAGTTGCTGCGGGCGCGGGGCGTGCGCCTGGTGATCACGACCACCCCCCGGTTCGAAGGCCGCTCCTTCGGCACCAATATGATGGAGGCGGCACTCACCGCGTACGCGGGCAAGGGCCGCCCGCTCAGCAACGCCGAGCTGAACGACTTGATCGACGAACTCGATCTCCGGCCCAGCGTGCAGTGGCTAAATGAATGACGTGCAGCCATGAGTCGCCCCCTGTGGTTCGTGGAGCTGATCAAAAAGGTATACCCGGGCCGCTTTCTCGCCGCCCGGGCGACCCGGATACCCATCCTCGGAAACATCCTGGATCGCTGGCTCTTTGACGGCGACGACCTCATGTTCCTGCTCAACGACCGGGCGCTGCGGACGGTCCCGGTCAACCAATCCCTCGACATGCCGGACGAGGTCGTGCTGCCCTCCCAGGTGGTGGACTACTTTATCGAGCAATCCGAGTATCACTGGCTCATGGACTTTTGTCTCTGTCGCGCCGCCCGGAAGTGTGAGAACTATCCGATTGACCTGGGCTGCCTTTTCCTGGGGGAAGCGACGCTGGGGATCAACCCCAAGTTCGGACAGCAGGTGACGAAAGAGGAGGCGCTGGAGCACGCGCGGCGCTGCCGCGATGCCGGGCTGGTCCACTTTATCGGTCGCAACAAGCTGGACACGATGTGGCTCGGCGTCGGCCCGGGGGAGAAATTGCTCACCATTTGCCACTGCTGTCCCTGCTGCTGCCTTTGGCAGGTGCTGCCCTACACGGCCCCCCAGATCAGCGCCAAGATCAAACGGATGCCCGGCGTCACCGTCGCGGTGAACGAACGGTGCACGGGCTGTGGAGCGTGTACCCAGGACGTATGCTTCATGGACGCCATTCGCCTGGTGAACGGCCGCGCCGTCATCAGCGATGCCTGCCGGGGTTGTGGTCGTTGCGTCACGGCCTGCCCGCACGAAGCGATTGAGGTTTCCATCGAACACGACCGGTTTGTGGAGGAATCGATCGCCCGGATCACCCCGTTAGTTGATGTCTCTTGAGAGAGACCAATTATCTCAAAACCGGATCACGCCCGCCCCGCCTAACCTTGACAGCCTCCCCCCGTTACGATAAAATAGATTTGCCCAGAATAACCAGAACCCGTTCCCTCTCAAACGTGAAAACCGCCATCCTCTTTACCTGACATCCAGGAGGTCGCAATGGCAGCATCAAACAGTCACCCCGACGCACCGGCCCGCTTTGAGCACGGCCACGCCCTGCTCGTCGGGGTCGGAGATGACCTGGCGGTCACGACGCAGGATGCCGCCGCCATCCACGATCTGCTCGTGGACCCCACCCGCTGCGCCTATCCCCCCGCGCAGACGCGCCTACTGACCGAGGGAAATGCGCGCCGCGCCGACATCCTGGCGGCCCTCGACGGGCTGGCCCAGGCCACCGATGCCCATTCCACCGTCCTGGTCTATTTCTCCGGTCACGGCGTCGAGACGCCGGGATACTATCTACTTCCCTTCGGCTGGCGCGAGGCCGACCTGCCCGGCACGGCGATCTCTGGGGCCGAGTTCACCGAAAAACTGCAAGCGATCCAGGCCCAAAAGCTCCTCGTCCTGCTCGATTGCTGCCATTCCGGCGGCATGGCCGAGGCGAAGGAAAAGCGCCTGGTCAAATCGCCGGCGCCGACGGGGCTGTTTGACGCGCTGAGCACGGGAGCAGGCCGTGTGGTCATCGCCTCCTCTCGCAAGGACGAGGTCTCGTACACCGGCGATCCCTACAGCCTCTTTACCGGCGCGCTGTTGGAGGCCCTGGCCGGGTACGGAGCCTTTGAGAACGACGGCTATGCCCGCGTGCTCGACACGGCACTCTGGTTGGGGCGAAAGGTGCCGGAGCGATCTCAGGATCGCCAACACCCCATCATCAAGGTCAGCAACCTGGCGAACAACTTTGCCCTGGCCTACTATGCGGGCGGGGCCAAGAGTCCCCGGCGGCTGGAGTGGAAGGCTCAAGCCCCTGCCGCCGCGCCGCGCCTGGAGACGGCGCAAGTGGAGGCATGGCAGCGCATGCTGAAAAATCACCGAGAAAACCTGTTACTCATCGAGGAACGAATGAGCGAGTTTGTCGAGTTCACCGCCATCCCGCTCCAACTGGTGCGGGAGAAACGGCTTCACGAGCGGCGGATCGCCGAGTTGGAACAGAAACTCCAGAACGCGCCATAAGTAGGTCGGATTTGTTATCCGACCTATATAGGCGGTTAACAAAACCGCCCTACATGATCCAATATGAAATTGGGAAGCAACGCCAAATCGCTGAAACGTCGTCTGGCCGAGGCGGAGGAAAACCTGCGGCTGATCCAAGAGCGCAAGTCTGAGTACGTCCAGGCCGCCGACGTTCCACTCCAATTGATCAAGGACGAACGGCGGCTGGTGCAAGAGATCGAGGCGCTGCAAACGCAGTTGGAGCAATTACCTCTGGCTCCCGCCAGGCCGCGCGCGCGGACGATCGCCGCAGGAATTGCCGGGCTGGCGCTGGTACTGGCAGTGGGCGCTGCCGCCCTCGGAGTTCTTTTGCCCCAGGGTCCCACGACCGCCGAGCCATCGTCGTCTACCGCCCTCTCTCTGGAACAAGTGGGCGATCCACTTTACCCCGGCTGCAACGTGAGGGCCATCACACAGACCCCCAACGGCATGCTGGCGGCGCTGGATTCGTGCAAAGAGGCGGGAGTGAAACGGGTGGGAGGCAGCGGTCCCGGGGCCGATCCTGGCAATCCCGACGGCCTGCTGACATCACCCCTCGCTGTCGTCGAACAAACAGATGGGCGGCTACTGGCGGGCGCAGTCGGGAGCGGGTTGGTTGAGCTGGAATCCGATGGAACCGTGACCAGAGTTCACACCCAGACTGCCGATGGATCGCAAATCACTGTGGTTGGGGCGGTCACATCGGATGGCGTGGGTGGAGTCTGGGTGGGAAGCAATTGGGAACCAGGGCTGCATCTGCTGGACGCCCAAGGCGAGTGGCACACGCTTCCCTGGGAGAACGAGAAATTCGCCGTCAACGACATTGAGCTGGATGAGACGGGCCAGGTCTGGGTGGCTACCGTTGGAGGAGGCGTGCGCTGCCTGGATTCGGCGACACGCACCTGGACGGCGGTCTACAATCAACGCACATGTCCAGGGTGCCTGCCCTCCGACGCGGCGTTTGACATCATCGTCGCGGAGGGGCGCAAGTGGGTGGGCACGGACAATGGGCTGGCCGTGCTGGACGATCGAGGAGAACAACCGGTGTGGCAAGTCGTCGAGAACCTCCCCTACTCGGGGGTGGTCGCGCTGGCAAAAGACGACAAGGGACACGTCTTTGTGGGCCTGGAGGAGGGGCTTGATATCGATAAGGGAGGGCTTGCCATTGTAGACGAGAAATTGAAGGTGATAAAGGCGCTGACCCTCGATTATAGCATCAGTGCGTTGGCGTTCGACCCTCAGCAGAGCCAATTGTGGGTGGGAACGTTGGGCAGGGGGTTGAGCGTCTGGTCGGTGCGCGACCAGGAAGGCCCTATGAAGTGAACGACGGGCAAGGCGTAGCAGGGTTTACTATCAATGGACGAGGAGGAGACATGCCATTCGGAGGAATTCTGTTTAATCGCGCCACTATCGGAATACACATCGAGAGATTATTTGGCTACCCCATGCAGGGCCGCCGGGTGCAACTGATACGGCTGGACGGCGGCGTCAGCGTCAAACCGATATTCTGGGGAGATATGTTCAGTCACCCCCACATCGGGATGGCCGCCGACGAGAAGGTGGAATGGACGGAAAAGTTCCAGAAAGAATTCATCAACGACCTGTTCTACCTCAAAGTCGGTGCGTCACCCGAGTTTCGCCAGTACGTGCTTCAATTGATCTACAACGACGGGTTCCGTCATCATTTTCTGCAACACCCCGAAGAAGAACTGGCGATCGCGTCGCTGACGGACGAGGAAAAGGATGCCCTGCGGCAAGTAATGGGTCGGCTACAGGAGGAAGTGGAAACATTCAAGCAAGGCAAGGTCGTGGACGACGGCGATCACTTCTTGCTGTTCCCTCAGACAATAGAGAGGCTCGCGCCCCGGGCCTGGATCGAGGCGGCCTGGTCGTTCATCACCCACTTTCGCTCCAATTTCGGCTTCTACCTGGGCGAGGCCTTGCTCTATTCACGGGTGGCCATCATCGGCAGCACGACGCGCAACCCGGCGGTCACGGAGGAGGAGGAGCAGTTTCTGAAACAAGACGAGAGCCGCCTAGTCGAACGGATTCCGGCCACGAGCGGGGATAACCTGCGCCAGATATTGGACTGGGGAAAAGATCACGATATACGCTTTGGCCTGGGCGATGAGACCGCCAGGATGATCTGGGCTTCGAGATCAGAGGCTGAGATCATGGAGGCGATCCAGGCCAAGTTCAGGCCCGAGGAGTTTGCAGTACGAGCGCGCTAGCGGCTTTACTTTTTCCACGGTTGAGGGAGAGATGAACGCCTGTAGTAAAAAGACGTGCCCACGCTCGTAGATGAGCGCGGGCACGTCGTCATTGCGTCGAGAAAACTACTTTGAAATCAACTCCACTTCATCAACCGGCACTTCCAGGCGGCGATCTTCGATCTTGACCACGACCGCCCCCTTCAAAGGCAACAGATCCACGACCTTCCCCTCGCCATGGGGCGTGTGCACGCGCTTTTTGCGCCGAGGCAACTGGCGGCAGGCCTCCACATATTGCTCGTACTCGTAGTAGAGACAACAGCGCAGCCGATCGCACATTCCCGTGATTGACGAAGGATGAAGCGATACGCCTTGCTGCTTGGCCATCTTGATAGAGATGGAGCGAAACTCGGGAAGAAAGCTGGAGCAACAAAGCACCCCCCCGCAGACGCCATATCCCCCCATCAGTTTCGCCTGATCGCGCGGGCCGATCTGTCGCAGATCCACCTGGACATCCGACACCTGCCGCAGGCGCTGCTGAAACTCGCCGAGATCCACCTTGTCGTCCTTGCTCCCGTACAGCAGCGTGAGCCGCTGCCCATCGAAGGTATGCTCGGCAATGACCACCTTGATGGGCAGACCCAGCTCCGCCGCGATATTGCGGGCGGTGGATAGAATCTCCTCGTCTCGCTCTTGCCACTGCTGGCGCAGCGCCATATCGTGGCCGGTAGCCCGTCGCCGGACCGGTTTGAGCGATTTCAGATCCTCGCCCTTGCGGGGAGGACGCACACAGACGACCTCTCCCAACTGTTGCCCCCGCACCGTATCGACGAGGACAAAGTCGCCCGATCGCAACTCCTCACTGTCACCGGCGTCAAAGTGATACACTTTACCCGTAGGTTGAAAGCGCACACCCACGACACGCGCCTGAGCGCTCGAGCTAGTACTCACTTCTTCCGTTACTTCTCTGCCTGTTCAGCCGCATACGCTGTGGGATGAATGGCAGCGTGATGCGCCAATGGCTTGGACAACCGCTCCAATCCCCACAGATATTCACCGTCGCCCCGCTTGTAGGTCGCGATCTCATAGTCATGGTCCATCTTGATCGCGTCAAAAGGACAAAACTCGGCGCAAAAGCCGCACGACATACAGACGCTCACATCAATGTAAAACTCGGCCGGTTCTCGCTTCGATTTACCCGTCTCTGGATCGGTCGCGCGCACGACCCAGATACATTGGGGAGGACAGGCCTGGGCGCAGATGCCGCAAGCCGTGCAGGGCGACTTGCCTGTTTCCGGGTCGATCACCTGAAAGGGAAAGCTCCGATAGTTTTCCGGAAGCGGCAGCTTCTCCTCGGGATACTGCACGGTGAACACACCCCGGCCGCCAGGACTCTGGCGCACGGGAAGCGCCTCGGGAGAATACCGTTTACCAAAGCCACCCTTCAAAAACCATCTTGCATCGTCCACATACGTCATCAAGAAACGTCCAAAAGTGACGCTCAACGTTTTGAGAACACCTATTCCATACATTAGCGATCCACCTCGCCCAGTGTGATGTCTATACTCGCCAGGATGGCCACCACGTCGGCCACCAGATGGCCACGGCACATCTCGCCCAGCACGCCCAGATTCGTAAAACTTGGGGAGCGAACGCGGTAACGATACGGATTCCTCCCACCATCAGAGACCAGGTAAAAGCCCAACTCTCCTTTGGGCGCCTCCACCCGGCCATACGCCTCACCCTCCGGCATCTTGACGTTGTGCCTGCTCTTTCCCTCCTGGATCGGACCATCTGGCAGCCGTTCAAGCGCCTGGCGGAGAATGCGCAACGACTGCCGCATCTCCTCGAACCGTACCACGAACCGATCATAGACGTCGCCGTTATAAGCCACCGCCACGTCCCAGTCGAACTCGTCGTAAACCGAGTAAGGTTCGGCGCGCCGGACGTCGTAGGGAACACCGGAGGCTCGCAGCAACGGCCCGGTGCAGCCGTAGGCCACGGCCGTTTCTGCCGGCAACACACTGACTCCCTTGCCGCGGACCTCAAAGATCTCGTTGAACAGAAACCGATCCATCTCCTCCACCCGGCGAGGAAGCCGTTCGTAGACCAATTCCTTCGCCATGGGGAGGAATTCTTCGGGCAGGTCGCGGGCCACGCCGCCAAAGCGGAAATAGTTGCACATCATCCGCGAGCCGGACGCCATCTCGAACAGATCCAGGATCAGCTCCCGCTCTTCCAGCCCGTAGAGCATACCCGTGAGATACACGCCAATATCGTTCGTAAAGAACCCGACGACCACCATGTGGTTCAGGATGCGGGTCAACTCTGCCATAATGACACGGATGTATTCCGCTCGTTCCGGCGGTTTCACTCCCATCAACTTTTCCGCCGCCACAGCGTAGCCAAAGTTGTTCGACATGGAGCAAATATAATCCAGCCGGTCCGTAAAGGGCATGTTTGCCAGCCAGACGTTGCGCTCGCCGATCTTTTCGTGGCAGCGGTGCAAGTATCCCAACACCGGCTCCAATTCCTGGACCGTCTCCCCATCCAGTCGGGCCACCATGCGCAGGACGCCGTGGGTGCTGGGATGTTGTGGCCCAAAGTTGAGCACGATCTGCTCGGTGGGCATCGGACGGCCATTGCCGCCCGTCCTCTCTTCCAGCGGATCGTAGATGGCCACTTCCGCCTGGGGTTCCCAACCCTCCGGCGGGTTCAGATCTCCTCCCTCAGACCAGTCAGGAGGATAGCGGAGGTTGCGGCCCAACGGCGCTCGCTCCTCAGCCTGCACCGGTTGCCCATCGGGATGACGGCTGGAGAACGGTTTATGGTCGGCCTCGTAGTAGACCTCGTGAAAATCCTTGCGCAGCGGGTGCCCTTCGTACCCCTCCCACAGCAGGATGCGCCGCAGGTCGGGATGATCCTCGAAACGGATGCCCATCAAGTCCCACGTCTCCCGCTCGTGAACGTTGGCCGAGGGCCAGACGCTCACCAATGAGGGGACGCTCGGTTCGTCACGGTCCGCGTGCACGTGGAGCGTCAGCGGCCCTCCATGGCTGCGGAACAGATGGTAGACGGTCTCGAAACGAGCTGGAAACTGAGCGGTAGGTTCTGGATAGTCCACGCCGGTGACGCAAGAGAGGTAGGCATAGCCCATCTCGTCCCGCAGGAAGGCGGCCACGTCCACCAGCCGGTCGGGGGCGACGACCAGGCCCTCGTACTCGGCGGGTTGGGCTGCGCCGGGAAAATGTTCTTCCAGAGTAGAGAGTATTTCTGCTGTGGGTTTTGTTTCCTCGCTCATCTCACTTGCTCCTCTCCAACGGCGTCTGCTCGGTCAATTTCCAATCCACCAGATCGGGACCCAAACACGGCACAGGAATGCCCTCATTCTCGCCCTCCTGGTACCAGGGCATGCTGCTGATTGGCTCGCGCTCCATCTTGGCATACAAGGCAAGGATGGCGTTGTACAACGCCTCGGGCCGTGGCGGACAGCCCGGAACATAGACGTCAACAGGGATGAGCTTGTCCACCCCAGAGACGACGTTGTAGGCCTCCTTGAACGGTCCACCAGAGATGGCGCAAGCGCCCATCGCGATGACATATTTCGGTTCTGCCATCTGATTGTAGAGACGAACTACCTGGGGAGCCATTCTTTTTGTAACCGTGCCAGAGATGATGTACAGGTCGGCCTGACGAGGGCTAGCGCGCGCCAGGTCCATACCAAAGCGCCCCATGTCAAAACGAGAGGCCGCTCCAGCAATAAACTCGATGGCACAGCAAGCAAGGCCCGTGAAAAGGGGCCACAGCGATCGCTTGCGGCCCCAGTTGTAGAGCTTGTCCCAGGGCATGAGACGCACGTTGCCCTGCAATTCCGGGGGTACTTCTGGTAATCGTGAATTCTGAGCGGTCATTGAAGCGATGTCCTCCTTAATTTCCGCATAAATCTACAACTTGCCACAAGATGCTATTCTACACTGTTTTTGAAAATCGGGCAAGGAAACTGATGCGCATTTGACTGCCGGACACTCTTTGAGTGAGTGTCTATTTGGACCCGGATCACACGGAGGCACACGGATTTTATCTGAGATTTTTCCGACTCGCGCCGAAAACAAAAAAACATCTGTGTCATCCGTGTTCGTCCGTGTCCTGAGGAAAATATCCGGTAGCAAATGCGTAATAAGGAAATTGCGTCCTACATTTTTACGCATTACGACGACGTTTTGACAAACGATGGAGGCCGTGCTAGAATGCGCCCAATCTTTTTGGAGGGAACGTATGCCTATCAAAACGACGCTCGTCTACCCCGGCATCGCCGGGTATGGGTTCAACTCGCTCAAGCGAGGGATGGAGGCCGGTTGGATCTCTCACGGCCTGGCGCGTCTCGGTGCGGCGGCCAAGGCGCAAGGGTTCGAGGTGAATTTGATCGATCTGCGCGCGCTCTCTGGCTGGGATCAGTTCCGCGAGGTGCTGGCGGAGCGGGACCCCGACGTCGTCGGCGTGACGATGATGAGCGTGGATTACAACCCGGCCAGCCAGGCGGTGCGCATCGCCAAGGAGGTCAAACCGGAGATCGTCACCGTCATCGGTGGCCCCCACCCCACCATCGCGCTGGAGGATTCGCTGCGCATCCCGCACGTGGATTATCTGGTGACGCGGGAGGGCGAGGTGACTTTTCCCTGGCTGCTGCACCTGATCGAGGGGGACGATCCGCCGCCCCATCGCGTGCTGCGCGGCGAGACACCCGACCTGGACGCGATCCCGCTCGCCGACCGAGACCTGTTTCTCGACGAGTGGCGCAAGTGGGGCTACGACCTCGACTCGCCGGAGGTCGCCTTCGTCGAGGAGCTGCCGCCGCCCTTCGCGACGCTCATCGCCGGGCGGGGCTGCATCTACAACTGTGCCTTTTGCAAACCGGGGGAGGATTATCTCTTTGGCAAGCGCACCCGCCGCCGCAGCGTGGACAACGTCATCGCCGAGCTGCGCATCCTCGTGGAGCGGTACCACATCGCCTCGTTCATGTTCCACGACGACTGCCTGACGGAGGATCGAGAATGGGTGATCGAGTTCACCGACAAGTACATCGCGGAAGGCTTTACGATGCCCTTCTTCTGCCAGAGCCGGGCCGACATCATCGCCAAGCACGAGGACATGGTCGCGCGTATGGCAAAAGCGGGACTGCGCGGCTATTTCATCGGTTTTGAAAGCGGCAGCGACCGCGTGCTCCGGTTCATCCGCAAGGGCACAACAGCGGAGCAGAACCGCCAGGCGGCCCGCGTTTGCCGCAAGTACGACATCGCTATCTGGGCGAACTATATGCTGGGACTGCCGACCGAGACCAAGGAAGAGGTGATGGAGACAGTGCAGTTGATGAAGGAGATCGATCCCGACTACTACAGCCCGGCCTTTTTCACCCCTCATCCCGGCACCGACCTGTACGATTACGCCGCCGAGCACGATCTGAGCCGCATCACCGATTACGACTCGTACCGGCGCAACCCCACCGAGCCCAAGATCAAGGGACAGGATTACGACTTCCTCAAGTGGGCGATGCAGGAGAGCCAGCGCCGCAAACCGCTCAACGGGTTCAAGCGCTGGGCGGACCACCAGTGGCAGCGCGCCCACCGCGTCACCCCGGCGAAGGTGATGCGCAAGTTGGGGTTGAGCGGTCGGCCGTCGGCGGTTAGCAGCTAGATGGAGGTTCTAGAAAATGGCGCAAAGAATTGCAGTACCAGAGCAATACGTCGAGACACTGGCTCCACTGGGCCCACTGGAAGAGACAGTAAACCTGGCTCTGCGACGATATGCGGTTGAGCAGATTACGAGTCGCATCGTCGAACTCGCCCAACGGGATCGAGATTTTCAGGCCAAATACGGTTGTGATTACGAAACCTTCACCGAACGAACCGCCAGCGATGAGAAATTCGTCCAGGAGATCGAGGCTACGGTCAGCAAGACGTGGGAATTGGATCTGGCCGAATGGGAGTTCTGCCACGAGGGGGTCACAGATTGGACGCAGCGATTAGAGACCATTTTGCTAACCTAACGGCATTGGCTCATTCGCACCTGGATGAGGTGAAAATCCTCGAAGAGGATCGTACCCCACAGCGCTCTCTCTTCCGCTTATCGGCCAAGTACCATCATTATCGCGTTTTTATCACCGAGATTATAACTCGCCAAATCCGTAAGTATCGCTCCTACGTGCTGGATGGCGAGAGAATAGTGGCCGGATTTGATAATGCTGCTGACCCACGAGCACTGCGTCTAAAATACGGCCACATCGGCGAGGAACACATTGGAGAACTTGTCCCCCATTTGCATTTAGAGAACAAGACCAAGCTCGAACTGACCAAAGAAATGGAGTGCCCCGAGTTCATAGTCTGGTTAGAAACACATTTGTTAGGGAGACCAAAATGCGAGAACGAATAAACGCCGCGCTCCGCGCCAGCAAAGCGGACTATACCGAGATCCGCCTGGAAGAGCGCGAGAGCACCCGCGTCGTCTTTCGCGGCCAGGAGCTGGAGACCGCCGATCTGGTCCTGGATCGGGGCGGGATCGTGCGCTGCCTGGTGCAGGGCGGAGGCTGGGGGGTCGCCACCTTCAACGATCTGGAGGATCTGTCCCGCCGGGTGCAACAGGCTTACGAGGGCGCGCGCGCCCTGGAGGTGGAGCCTATCGAGCTGGCGCCCATCCCCGTCTCGGAGGAAGTAATCACCGTCCCCCTGGAGCGAGATTTCCGCGGCGTGTCGGTGACGGAGAAAAAGGCGCTGGCGGAGGAATACAACGGCATCCTCCTCCGTTCCGATCCGCGCATCGTGGACACCAACACGGCCTACGTGGACGCCTTCAGCCGCGTCACCTTTGCCAACTCGGAGGGGACCTTCATCGAGGAAGAGCGGCCCGTGACGACCATCTTTCTCAGCGCGGTGGCTCGACAGGACGGGAACGTGCAGCGGGCTTATGAGACGCTCTCGAAGGTGGCCGGTTTCGAGAGCGCGGTGGGCCATCAAGAACTGGCCGAAACCGTCGCCCAACGGGCGATCGCGCTCCTCTCGGCGCCTCCGGTGAAGGGCGGGCGCTACACAGTGATCTGCGATCCCCGGTTAACCGGCGTTTTCATCCACGAGGCCTTTGGCCATCTCTCGGAGGCGGATTTCGTCTACGAGAATCCCCAGGCCCAGGAGATGATGGTGCTGGGGCGGCGCTTTGGCGACGAGATGCTGACCATCGCGGACGACGGCTCCATCCCCGGGTTGCGCGGCTCCCACAAGTACGACGACGAGGGGACCCCGACCGGACGCGCCGATCTGATCAAAGAGGGCGTGCTGGTGGGACGGCTCCACTCGCGGGAGACGGCGGCCAAGATGGGCGAGAAACCCACGGGCAACGCTCGCGCCACCGGCTACCGCTATCCCCCCATCGTCCGCATGACGAACACGTTCGTCGAGGGCGGCGAGACTTCCTTTGAGAAGATGATCGGCAACGTCGACCTGGGCATCTACGCCTGCGGGGCCTATGGCGGCCAGACGGCGGTGGAGAACTTTTCCTTCAGCTCGGCCTATGCGTACATGATCCGCGACGGCCAGATCGCCGAGATGGTGCGCGACGTGATCCTCAGCGGCAACCTGTTCGTCACGCTGGCTCACATAGACGCCATCGGCGACGACTTTCGGTGGCTCAAAATGGCCGGGACCTGCGGCAAGGGGCAGGGAGGGCTTCCGGTAGGCATGGGCGCGCCCCACGTCCGCATCCGCGATGTGCTGATCGGCGGCGAGTAACAGGGAGGCAGGAAACCATGTTAGAGCGTCTGACGAAAAAGGCGGCACAGGCCGAGGTATTCGAGATCGAGAGCGAGGCCACCAAGATCGGTTTCGAGGCGAACAAGCTCAAATCGTTCGAGGTGGAAGAGACCCGGGGCATCGCCGTGCGGGTGGTGGTGGACGGACGGTTGGGATTCGCCGTCTCCAGCGATCTGAGCGCCGCCGACAAGCTGATCGCCAACGCGCTGGAGTCGGCCCGGCACGGCGACGCGCTCCCCGCTTTTCGCTTCCCCCCACCCCACCCCGGACCGGAGGTGCAGGTCTACGATCCCAAGCTGGCGGCGCTGCCGACGGAGCGGTTGATCGACATGGGGCGGGAGATGATCGCCATTCTGCTGGAGGCCGACGCCGAATCCCGCATCAACATCGAGCTGGAGCGCCGGGTGCGGCGAACCCGCGTGCATAACAGCGCCGGAGTCGAGGTTACGGTGCAAAAAGCGCCCCTCTCCATCGTGACGATGGTGGAGCGAGTGCGAGGCGACGATGTGGCGCTCCTCTTCAGGTATTTTGGCACCACTGTCTGGAACGAGGAGTATCGCGCCTTTGCCAGAGGGATCGCCGACAAACTCCGCTTAGCCCAACAGGCGGCCACCCTCTCTTCCAGACGCATGCCGGTGCTCTTTTCTCCCAACGGGGCCGCCGCGTTGGCCATCCCCCTGATGCAGGGATTGGACGGCAAGAACGTCTACCGAGCCATCTCGCCGATGGCCGGGCAGGTGGGCGAACGGCTCTTTGAAGAGAAACTGACGGTGGTGGATGACCCCACACTGGATGGCCGCCCCGGCAGCAGTTCCCACGACGACGAGGGAGTTCCTCGCCGGCGACGTCCGCTCGTCGAGCGCGGCGTGCTGCGCGGCTTTCTCTACGATCTGAAAACCGCCGCTCAGGCCGGCACGGAACCGACCGGCAGCGCGGCGCGAAAACTCTTCTCCCCACCCTCTCCTGCCTTTTCCAACCTGGTCGTCGAGGCAGGAGAGACTCCGGTGACTGAGATCATCGCCGGGATCGAAGAAGGGTTGTTGGTCGAGGATCCCCTGGGCTTGGGTCAAGGGAACGTGATCAGCGGGGCGTTCTCCAACAACCTGAGCCTGGCCTTCAAGATCGAGAGCGGCGAGATCGTGGGTCGGGTGAAGGACGTCTCCATCGCCGGGAACATCTACCAGGATCTGCGCCGCGTCGAGGCGGTCAGCCGCGAATCGGAGTGGGTCTATGGCGGCGCGAGCCTCCCTTACATCCTCCTGCCAGAGCTGAACGTGGTCACCAAAGGCTGAATGGGAAGGCGCTATTTAGCACATAGAGCGCCAGCGGTCGGCCAGGCTTTGCGATTGAGTCACCCGCCTCATCAGCGCCTCGGCTGAGGGTTTGGCCCACGAGGGCGTCGGCACGTCGTAATCGAACCCCGGCAAGGTCCTGCGCTCGATCCTGTGGCCCAGCAAGTGCTCGATCCGATAGACCAGCGGTTCGTCGTCGGGGGTGACGAGAGTGATGGCATCGCCCTCGGCCTCGGCGCGGGCGGTGCGCCCGATGCGGTGCACGTAATCCTCGGGATGTTCCGGCACGTTGTAGTTGATCACGTGGGAGATCCCCTCGACATCCCATCCCCGCGCGGCGATGTTTGTGGCGACCAAGACCTGGTGCTTGCCCGAGCGGAACCCTTCCAGCGCGGATATTCGCTCCCGCTGCCTGAAATCCCCGTGAATGCAGGCCACGTCGATCCTGGCCTGACGCAGTTGTCGGGCGACCATGTCGGCATCCTGCTTGGTCCTGGTAAAGACCAGCATGCTGCTGACGTCCATCTGCTCAAGGATCGCCAGGAGAAGCTGCATCTTGAGATGCTTGGGCACCGGGTAGAGGGCCTGTTGGATCGCCTCGGGCGGCTGGGCCATATCGATCTCGATATTCACCGGATCGCGCTGAAACTGACGGGCGAGAGACGAGATCGCCGGAGGTATCGTGGCCGAAAAGAGCATCGTCTGCCGCTGGCGCGGCGTCTGCCGGACGATCTGTTGGATGTCGGGGAAAAAGCCCATATCCAGCATCCGGTCGGCCTCGTCCAGCACGAGAATCTGCAAGTCGTCAAAGTGTACGTTCTTGCGACGCATATGATCCATCAAACGGCCGGGCGTGGCAATCACGATGTCGACACCGCGACGCAGTTTATTGGTTTGTTTTTTCATCCTGGTTCCGCCGTACACCGAGACGCTGCGCAATGAGGTGCGGGTGGCCAACTTTCTAGTTTCCCCTGCAACCTGAATGACCAACTCACGGGTCGGCTCCAAGATCAAGACCCTTGGGTTCTTGGATTTTTTCTGATCTCGAAGCAGGCGCTCCAGCGCCGGCACGAGAAAAGCCAACGTCTTGCCGGTGCCGGTCTGGGCGCAGCCGACAATGTCGCGTCCTTGTAAACCAGGCGGGATGGCCTGGGTTTGGATGGGGGTTGTCTCCTCATAGTCCAAGGCGCTGATGGCCTCTTGTAGAGGTTTGTTTACATTTAAATCTTTGAAACGCATGAAACTCCTTCGATACTACTCGATACTACAGGTATGGTTTGGCCTGTTACAAAAAACCGCCCCGGTTCACGCAACCGGAGCGGTGATATATGCCAAACCGATTAACTTGACTAACAAGGATAATTATACCAGCAAATGGGATTTGTGTCAAAACAAGCGATTTATGCTTGAGCAGCAGCCGCGCACCAGCACCTTCGGGTTTAGTGTTGTCTTTTTGGGCGTATCAATGGCCTTGTCCTGATAGGCCCGGATTGTTCTGCGCTGCTGAATGATGGTCATCGTCTCGTTCATTGGCATTCTCCTGAAATGGCTTGTGGT
>Ga0180434_10005023_pt1 | contig 15803 bp, 13 predicted proteins | sample SS_ome_7_FD_132453 | JGI IMG/M metagenome (GOLD analysis project Ga0180434, IMG submission 132453) | Hypersaline lake sediment archaeal communities from the Salton Sea, California, USA - SS_1_D_2 metaG | ecosystem: Environmental > Aquatic > Non-marine Saline and Alkaline > Hypersaline >...
AACAGGGGGCGGTTTGTTGCCCCCTGTTTTTTTGCCAAGTTTCACATACCAACTCAGTTCGATGAATGGAGAGACAACAATGATATTCGATACCCCAGTCTTGTCTAACGAAGCGATGCTTCCTTTAGACATTGTTCTGCTCCACCTGGTGCTTTGCCTTTACATTACGTTTCGGCGAAGAGGGGGCTATGACGCTTCGTCCCGTTTCTTCATCGCCTATCTGCTTTTGACTGCCCTGTGGAATGTTATCCTGGCTGTGATCGCTGTTGGCAACGTGTCACTGGAGCTGCCTGGTCTGACCTGGACAGAGTTGGCATCCTATGGATTGATTGTTTTGGGCATCACGTACTGGCTCTTTGTCCGCGTCAGTCTGCAACGGCCCTGGATAGCGCCGCTGGGTTGGTTGATCGGTTTGATTGGCCTAGCGCTAACGGTCAGTCTGGACATGGACTGGTTTTTTCTTCCCGCCGAAGCATTCGCCTGGAGTGCCGGATGGTTGAACGCCGAAAACATCAGCGCCGTGTTGGCCAATGCCTGGTGGACCCTCTTCATGGGATGGACCTTTGTTACCATCATAGTCCAACAATTCCGTGCCCAAAGCCCTGCCCACAAAAACAGGATCCGATACTTGCTCATTGCCACGATATTCCTCGCCACTGGCTACGGGATGTTTCTGTTTTTATGGGGACCTTTGGGAATGGTTGGTTTGATCATCACCTGCCTGGGTAGCGGATTGGCTGCTTACATTGTAGCGATAGAAGATCTGCCCGATCTGGAAACGAGTCTGCGCCGCGCGACGAGTACGCTGGTCGTCGTACTGGTGACGGTGGCCGTTTACCTGGCCGGAATTTACCTGGTCCAGATCTCTCTGGGCGACTTTTTGGCCGCGACCTTTCTCAGCCGGTTCTTTGATCCAGTTTTCTTGAGCGCGGCTGTGACCGCTGTGCTCTTGACCGTCGTGTACACGCCGATTCGACGGGTGAGCCGTCGTCTGACCAACCGCATCCTATTCGGCCAGCACTATGATTACCAGACAGTGATCCACGACTACAGCCAGGCCATCAGCAACATCCTCTATCTCGACGAGTTGGCCGACGTGGCGCTGACCCACATCAAAAAGGCGTTGAAAATTGACGAGGCGGTGTTGCTCATGCTCGACACCGAATCCAATGAGCAGTTTCACTTTCGCATTCTGCCTCTTTCGGACAACGAACGTTTCCCCGAGACTCTGTCGCTGACCAAAGATACTCCCCTCATCCGCCGCCTGGTGGATGAAAGTCAGCCTCTGGCCCAGTACACTATCGACATCTCTCCCCAATTCAAGTCCGCGCCGGAGCAAGAACGTTTGGCCCTGAAAGCGTTCGACTGCGAGTGGTTCATCCCCATCCTCAAAAAGGGTCAATTGCTTGGGCTGTTTGCGCTGGGTACCAAGAGATCGAAACAGCGTTACAGCACCGAAGACCTGCGCCTGCTCACCACGCTGGCCGACCAGACAGCCCTGGCCCTGGAAAATGCCACTCTGGTCGACCATTTGCAACGCAACCTGGAAGAGATCACGCGCATGAAGAATCTGATGGACAACGTCTTTGACAGCATGGTAGACGGTGTCATCACCACAGATACGGTCGGTAGGATCACGCTCTTTAACAAAGCCGCCGAGGTTATCCTGGACTTGCCGGATGGTTGCACGGGCAGGCCCTATACCATTGTGTTGCCTTCGCTGACCAATACCCCCTTGCCTAACCTGATTGACAATGTGCTCAGTCGCGAGGACCGGATCACCGATTACGAGATTGTCTCTGAGCTGCCGGATCGGGGCGAGGTCAACCTGAACGTCAATCTGGCCCCCCTCAAAGACACGCAAGATCAGACTCGAGGCGTGACCCTGGTGATGGACGACACGACCGAAACCAAGCGCCTGCGAGCTGTGCGGGACATGTTCCGGCGCTATGTCTCCCCTGCCGTCGTGGACCGTTTGCCTTCAGACCCATCGGAGTTGAAATTGGGCGGCCAACGTCAGAAAATCACCGTGCTCTTTGCCGACATTCGGGGTTTTACGACGTTCAGCGAGCATCTGGAGCCTGAGCAGTTGGTCGAAGCGCTGAACGAATACCTCTCGATGGCTGCCGCTGCAATCCTGATGTGCGAGGGAACGTTGGATAAATTCATGGGCGACGCTGTGATGGGCATTTTTAACGCCCCGCTGAAGCAGGAGGATCACGTGATGCGGGCCGTGCGCGCCGCCTCGACTATGCAACAAGTCATCGCCGATTACCATTACAGCTTGGGCGAACAGCGAGGCTTGAGCTTTGGCGTGGGTTTGCACACAGGCGATGCCGTGGTGGGCAACGTGGGCCTGTCTGACCGCATGGATTACACAGCGATCGGCGACGCGGTCAACCTGGCCAAGCGCATCCAGGAGAACACTCCCGCCGGCAAAGTGCTGATGAGCGAGGCGGTGTACGAGGTTGTAAAAGGCTCGGTCGAGACTATGTTTTACAAAGAGATGTACGTCAAAGGCCGCGAGCAACCGGTCGTCACCTACGAGTTGCTCTCTCGGCTCAAGTAGATCGGCCAGCCAGCCTCTCCAGTGCCTGGCTCAGCACGTTGATTCCCCGCTGGAACTCGTCGATCTCGATATGCTCGTCCGGCGTGTGATCCAGCGACGAATCGCCCGGCCCATAGGCCACGATGGGGCAGCCCCACGCCGGGCCGACGACGTTCATATCCGAGGTGCCCGTCTTGAGTTTGAAGCGGGGCCGCCCGCCCTCGGCGCGGATGGCCCGCAACAGGGCGCGCACTGGCGAGGTGTTCTTTTCGGCGCGGAAGGGCGGCTCGCTGTGGGGAAAAGCCAACTCGGCTTCTTCGCTCCAGTCCCTAATCCGCTGCTGCAAATCCGCCACATCGGTCCCCGGCGGCAGTCGCAGCCCGATGTTCATCTCTACCCCTTGCTCCAGCCCATCGCCAAAGGTGTGGATGGCCCGCAAGGTAGGGTCCAGCGTGTCGAAGCGGTAAGCCTGGCCTCCGTTGAGCGACGACGCATAATCCGCCAGCCGGTTCCAAAAGGCCACCGCTTCCTCCGCCGGAGCAGGCCGCCCGCTGGCGCCGTGCCGGGACGGTTGCGCCAGCCGGTAGTTCACGCTCAGCGCTCCCTTGTATCCCAGCGTGATCCCCTGCCAGCCGCTCGGCTCGCCGATGATGACGCAATCCGGCGGCGACATCGCGCGCGCCAGGTGATGAGCCCCACGAGAGCGCGCCTCCTCCTCCACGGCCCCGATCACCAGCACGCGAATGCCGCTCAACCGGGGAGCCACCCGCGCCGCCGCCAGCACGAATGCCGCCAGCGGCCCCTTCGCATCCACCGCGCCCCGTCCGTACAACCGATTTTCCTCCCGCCGCACAGGGACTAGGCCCGGCACAGTGTCCATGTGTCCCAGGAGCACGATCTCACGTGCAGCCTCTGGTTCTCCCACCAGACCCACGGTGTTTCCTGCCTCATCGCGGTGCGCCCGGAAGCCCATCGTAGTCATCTGCTCGACCAGGAGCTCGGCCACGGCATCCTCTTCGCCGGACAGACTAGGGATGGATACGAGTTCTTCCAAGAAAGCGATTTCGTTCATTATACCTCTGGAGCGAGCGCTGATTGAGTAGGACCTGGAACGAAGTGAAAGGTCCGTATCGAAGCCAAGCGGCCTTGCAAACGGATGTTTTTTGTCCGCATCCGCTCCCTCGGTTTCGCTACGCTACGAGCTACTCCACCAGCGGTCGCTAGTCGATGATTACCCTAAAAAGTTTTGGGATGTACCACGATCATCGTCCCACGCTTCTACTTTTGACGCGGCGACGGTTTCGTTATCCTCTCGAAATGAAAACCATCCTCGTATCCGCTCCCCTGCAAGGACGCGAGGAAGCCACTGGCAGTCATCCTCCCACATGCGCTCATAAGGAATCTCTTCAATCGCAAACCAGGCGGGAGCCATCTCCGTGCTTTCTATCGGCTTGCCGTCCCAGGTTTTGGTCAGATAGACGTGCACCTCCTGGTTCCAGTTAGGATTAGCCGGGAATAGAAAGGTCAACTGGCCCGCGTGTTGCAGATCTTTCTCAGCGATTCTGACGCCGATCTCCTCCTGCACTTCTCTGACAGTCGCCTCTGTTACCGTCTCCCCCGCCTCGACCCCTCCACCGAAACCGTTGTACTTGCCCGCGCCGAGGCCGGTCTTTTTGAAGCCCAGGAGAATCTCGGCAGGCGGGTCTCCTTGTATCAGAAAGCACAGGGTGGCGTCTCTCATCACTGTTCCTCCATCGCAACAATCCCTCTAGCGTGCTATCGGTGAGCGAGATTGGCTATTGTAGCAGAAACCGGGGTTTTGCGTAAGCGACAACCCCTGATCTCTCCGATCCAGAGGCTCCCAGGGAATACCGAGGCTCGTAGGGGCAACGGTGGATGGTGACGAGGATGTCTTAATTCCTAACTTCCAGTACTTCCACCACCCGCTCCACCACTGTGTCCACCTCTTCTTCGCCGATCACCAATGGCGGCAGGAAGCGCATCACCGTCGCCCCGGCAGAAAGGGCCAGTACCCCCCGCTCGGCCAACGCGGCCAGGTAGGGGCCAGATTTTTCCTTCAACTCCACACCGACCATCAGCCCCAGTCCGCGTACCTCTCGCACCAGCGGCGAGGGGATTGCCTTCAGTCCATCCATCAATTGCTCTCCGAGTTGGGCTGCCCGCTGGGAGAGTCCCTCGGATTCGATATAGTTGATCGTCGCCAGAGCCGCCGCGCAGGCGAGGGGGTTGCCGCCAAAGGTAGAACCGTGCCCTTTCCTGGGCAACTCGCCCACGCGCGGGCCGATGAGCGTGGACCCCATCGGCAATCCTCCCGCAATGGCTTTTGCCACGCACAGAATGTCGGGCTGCAAGCCATAGTGCTGGCAGGCGAACATCTGTCCCGTGCGCCCAAAGCCGGTCTGCACCTCGTCCACGATGAACAGCGCCCCTCGTTCCTGGCACAGCGTTTGCACCCCGCGCAGGTAATCGCCGTCGCCGGGGATGACGCCGCCCTCGCCCTGCACCACCTCCAGGATGACGGCCGCCGTTTCCTCGTCCACCGCCTGCTCCATGCGCTCCAGCCGATTGTAGGGCACGAACTCGAAACCGGGCACCAGTGGCTCGAACGGCTCTCGATACTGCTTGTTCCAGGTGGCCGAGAGCGCGCCAAAGGTGCGCCCGTGAAAACCGCGCATCGCGGCCACGGTCTTTTTTCGACCCGTGGTCGCTCGGGCGAATTTGAGCGCCGCCTCCACCGCCTCGGCTCCCGAATTGCACATAAAGACTCGCTCCAGCCCTGGTGGGGCGATGCGGACCAGCTCGGCCAACAGCAGAGCGCGTCGGTCGTTGTAAAATCCGCTGGGACAGACGCCCAGTCGCTGCGCCTGTTCCTCTATCGCCTGGAGTACGACAGGGTTGGCGTGGCCTACGTTCGCCACGCCGTGGCCGCTCATACAGTCGATGTACGTCTGGCCGTCGGCATCCCACAGCCGCGCTCCTTCCCCCCGCACGATGGCCAGGGGCTGTTTGAGGTGGAGGTCGCCGTCGTGACGATCCTCCAGGGTCATGATTTCGTTCGTCGTCATTATATTTCCTCCATTCTCAGCGTATATTATCCGATCACCGTCCCGTGCCCGGCCAGCGCCCGACGCAATGGCTGGGCCACTCTTCCGTCGGCGATGACGACCTGCCCCACGCCATCGCGCAGCGCCTCGATGGCTCCCAGGAGTTTCCGTTTCATTCTTCCCTGGGCGTACTGGTCGAGATGTGCCTCGGCTTGCGCCACCGGGATGTGGGGGATGAGCGTGCGTTCGTCGGGAAAATCGCGCAACAGGCCCGGCACGTTCGACAGGATGATCACCCGCTGCGCCCTCAGCGCCGAGCCGATGGCTGCCGCGGCCCGGTCGCCGTCCACGTTCAATCCTTTTCCCTCGTAGCTGATCGCCAAGGGAGCCACGACCGGCACGTAGCCCGCCTCCAGCAAAGTATTCAGCAGGTCAACGTTGACCCGCTCGATCTTGCCGCTGTAATCGCCGCGCAGTATCTTTCGCTTCCCGTTCTCGATGATGCGCAGCGCGGGCTTGCGCTTTCCCTCCAGTAGACGCCCGTCCAGCCCAGAAAGGCCGACCGCATTGACGCCCAATTGCTGTAGCCGCTCCACAAGCAGCTTGTTGATCCGCCCTGCCACAACCATGGCGAAAATCTCAAGTGTCTCGCGGTCGGTGTAGCGGCTGGAGTGGCCGGAGACGGACGTGACGAAACAGGGCGGGCGGCCCAGCTTTTCCGAGATGACGTTCGTCTCGTGGGAGCCGCCGTGCACCAGCACGACCCGCTCGCCCTGCTGCACCAACTCGACGATGTCGGCGCACACGGCCTGGATGTCCAGTTCGCCGTTGCCTCCTGCTTTGACAATAATCATCTTTTCCCCCTTGGTGATAAACTTGGCGTGTATTTCGTATTCGGTTTACGCAATACGTTAGATTGGGTGCAATCCTGGAAACTCCAGCCCCATCGTCTCTGGGAATCCATCCATCACGTTAATCGCTTGCACGGCGCTGCCCGCTGCACCTTTCATCAGGTTGTCAATCGCGGCGATGACGACCAGTCGCTTCTGGCCTACGTCGGCGACGAAACCGATGTCGCAGTAATTGGACGCGGTCAGAATCTTTGGCTCCGGGTAGCGATGAATTCCGCGCCTCGACCTGACCAGCCGCACAAACGGCTCATCCCCATAATCCTCGCGATATATCTGCCAGACCTCTTTGCTGTCGATCTCATCGTGCGTCAAGCAGTGACAGGTCGCCAGCGCCCCGCGCACGATCCCCACCGACGTGACGGAGAAATGAAATCCTCCATCTTTAATCGCCAATTCCTGGATCAACTCGGCGATATGGCGGTGGCCGACGGGACTGTAGGAGCGTACCACCCCGGCCCGCTCTGGATGATGAGAGGCAGGACTATGCTTGTTGCCCCCTTCGGAGGAGCCGACCTTGACCTCGATCACTACCTCGCGCACCAACCCGCGCCGGTAGAGCGGCCACAGGGCGAGCAGCGTCACCGAGGCGTTGCAGCCGACGCCGCTGGCGTACTTTGTCCCTGCCAACTCCCCCCGGTGCAGTTCCGGCAGGCCATAGACGAAGCGGGGCAGCCAGTCTGGATTGGGATGCTCGTGGTCGTACCACCTTACATAGTCTGCCGGGTCGCGCAGGCGAAAATCTGCCGACAGGTCCACGATCCGCTCGGCCATCGCAGCAAACTCCACGATCCGCTCCATCGCGTGGCCGTGGGGCAGAGCCAGGAACAGCAGATCGCAGGGGTTCAGTTCGGCTAGGCGCTCAAAGCGCAACTTGGTGTTCCCCCGCAGGTTAGGATGGACAAAGTAGGCATACTGCCCGGCATAGGTTTCCGAGGTGATCTGCGTCACCTCCACTTTTGGGTGGGCCAGCAGCAGCCGGAGCAACTCCCCTCCGGCGTAGCCCGATGCCCCTACGATAGCGGCTCGAATCATAAATCCTCCTGTCGGGAGGTGCAATGCACTTCCGAAGTGCGTTGCACCTCCAATACGTAATCTACCATCTTTTCGGCGATGTTTACGTCGGTGGCTTGCATGGCCCCGTGGAACTCCGGCGTGTGATTGACCTCGTTGACCAGAAAGGAGCCATCGGGAGCCTCCAGAATATCCACCGCGACGATTTCGCCGCCCACGGCCTGGGCGGCGGCGCGAGAAAGCCGATCTATGTCGTCTCCGGGCGTGAGGGGAAGGCGGGATGTGTCGCCGCCCCGCGCCGTGTTGGTGATCCAGTGGCGCGAGTTGCGGTAGACGGCGCACACGGTCTCGTCCCCCACCACCAACGTTCGAATGTCGCGCCCCGGTTTATCGACGTAATCCTGGATGTAAAAGGTAGCATCTTGACTCCTGCACCTTGCGTCGTGCATCTTGTGCTCGACCAGCGCCTCGGCGGCCTGGCGGTCGTTGATCTTTGCCATCAGCCGCCCCCAGGAACCGACGGGGGGCTTTAGAACCGCCGGGTAGCCGATCTCTTCGATAGACTCTAGCGCCGATTCCTCCGAGAGGGTGATGGCGGTGCGCGGGGTGGGAACGTCGTGTTCGAGGAGAGCAAGCGTCGTCAACACCTTGTCCCCGCAGGTAACGAGCGCCTCGTAGGAACTGACCGTCCTGACGCCCTGCATCTGCAAGAGCCTGGCCGCGTAGAGCGCGCGAGAATGGCTCACGCAGCGGATCAAGAAGACGTCACAATCTCTCGTCTTTGCGCCGTTCAGATCGAACGTGACATGCCGCACGTCTATATTCTCGAACGCCGCCCCCCGCTTCCGCAGCGTCTGGAAAATGAGCTTTTCCTCCAGACGGACGCGGGAGCAGAGAACACCGATTTTTATCGCCCCGCTTGCTTCATTTCAGCAACCTCCAACAAATGCTCGACGATTTTTCCAGGTATGTCTACCCCGGTGGGCGCGATGCTGTTGCGGAACTCGGGCGTGTGGTTTACCTCGCCCACCAGCAGGCGGCCATCCGGCGCTTCAAAAATATCCACCGCGAGAAAGCCTCCTCCCACCGCCTGCGCTGCGGCGAGGGAGATGTGGTCCACCTCCGGGGTGATGGGGCAGTTCGACGCCTTTCCCCCGCGGGCGGTGTTGGTGATCCAGTGCGCCGAGTCGCGGTAGATGGCCGCCACGGTCTCGTCGCCGATGACGAAACTGCGGATGTCGCGCCCCGGCTTTTCGACGTATTCTTGAATGTAAAAGACCGAATGTTGGACCCCACCCAGTGTCGTCTTGTGCTCCAGGATCGTCTCGGCGGCCTCGCGGTCGTTCACCTTCGAGAGCAGCCGCCCCCACGAACCGTGCAGCGGCTTCATCACCACCGGGTAGCCCAGCGCCTCGATGGCCTCCAGCGCCGCCTCCGTCGTGAAGGCGATCACGGTGCGCGGGACCGGGACGCTCGCTTCCTGCAAGGCGGCGCTGGTGAGCAGCTTGTCGCCGCACGTGGCCACCGCGCGATGAGCGCTGACCGCCGGCACTCTCAGGTTGTCCAGCCAGCGGGTAAGGTAGTAGGCCCGCGAATGGCTCAGGCAGCGGACGAGCACGGCGTCGTACTCGAGCAGACCATTGTCGTTCAGGTCGAAGGATACCTCTCGCGAGTCGATGCGCTCGTAATCTATTCCCCGCTCTTGCAGGGCCGCGAAAAGCAGTTTCTCCTCGACCCGTACCCTGGAACAGAGCATACCGATCTTTACTTCCCCATTTCTTTCCTGACCTCCATTTGTTCATTATTCATTGTCTCATTGTTCATCGATCATTCTCCCCAATCTTCTTCGACCTCTGGAGCCAATTCGAGCGCGATGGGATCCACGCTCAACACTTCCAACTCGACCCCGCAATCGGGGCAGACGACGATCTCTGCCTCTTCCACGTCGGGAGCCAGGTCTAGTTCTGCTGCACATTCTGGACACGTAATCATGATATAGCCTCCATATTGTTATTTATAAAAGCCACACAGTTCGCCGGCTGAGTAGGAGCAGAGCGACGTATCGAAGCCAAGAACGGGTCTTGCAAGCACCGCTCCCCTGGTTTCGATGCGCTGACGCTACTCAACCGACGGGCTCGCTATCGACCACGTAACGTTTGTTATTCATCAATGCTCTTTTTGCTTGCTCGATTTGGGCACGCACCGCCGATGGCGCTGTACCCCCTTCTACGTCCCGCGTCTCCACCGAGCGCCGAAAGTTCAGGACCTCGTACACGTCCTCGGCAAAGGTTGGATGGATGGCCTGATACTCGGCCAGGCCAAGTTCCTTCAGAGACATACTCAACTCCTCGGCGCGCCGGACGATCTGGCCCACCAGATGATGGCTCTCGCGGAAAGGTATTCCCTCGCGCACCAGGTAATCGGCCAGGTCGGTGGCGAGCAGCGCGTCGTCCAGCGCGGCGGCCATGCGCGCGCCGTTTACCGTCAGCGTGCGGACAACTCCCGCGGCGATGACCAGTTCCATCTTGAGCGTGTCGATCGCGTCAAAGAGCGGTTCTTTGTCCTCTTGCAGATCCTTGTTGTAGGACGAGGGCAATCCCTTCAGCGTCGTCAGCAAGCCGGTCAAGTGGCCCACCATCCGCCCGCTCTTGCCGCGCATCAGTTCCAGCGAATCGGGGTTCTTTTTCTGCGGCATCAGGCTGGAGCCGGTGGAGTAAGCGTCGGCCACCTGCACAAAACCAAACTCGCGGCTGGCCCACAGGACGAGGTCCTCCGCCAGGCCGCTGAGGTGAACCTGCACCAGCGCGGCCCAGGCCAGGAACTCGACGACGTAATCCCGGTCGCCCACCGTGTCCACGCTGTTCTCGCTCACGGCGGCGAAACCGAGTTCGGCGGCCAATGCCTGGCGGTCTATGCCAAAGGGGTTCCCGGCCAGCGCTCCCGCCCCCAGCGGCAGTACCGAGGTGCGCCGCGCCGCGTCTGCCAAACGCTCGCCGTCGCGCTGGAATTTCCAAAAGAAGGACATCAGCCAGTGGCTGAAAAGCAAGGGCTGCGCCTGTTGCAGATGAGTGTAGCCGGGCATGACGACGTCCAGGTGAGCCTCGGCCTGTTCGACGATGGCCTCCTGCAACTCGATCAGCGCCTTTTGTAGAAAAGTCATCTCGTCCAGCAGGTAGAGGCGCAGGTCTGTGGCTACCTGATCGTTGCGGGAGCGCCCGGTGTGCAGTTTGCCCGCCACCGTTCCCACCAACTCGCCCAGCCGCCGCTCGACGGCGGTGTGGATGTCCTCGTCGCCCGGCTGAATCCGAAACGTACCGGCATCGAGCTCGGCGCGCACCTGTTCCAGCCTGGCGACGAGTTGATCGTATTCCTCGGCAGCGATCAACCCCACCCGCGCCAGCGCGCCAGCGTAAGCGATGCTGCCCTGGATGTCGGCGGCGTACATTCGCCGGTCAAAATCGATAGAATCACCGAAACTCCTCATCAGTTCGTCCGTCTCTGCCGAGAAACGTCCTCCCCAAAGCGCCATATCTCCTACTCCCTAATCCCTCTTGAACACACTGTAGTCGGGCGCCTTCATTCCCTCTGTCCTGCCGTTCTCCATATCGACCAGCGCGCTGACCTTCATCGGCAAACCGAACAGATTGATGAATCCCTCGGCGTCGCTTTGGTCATAGACGTCGTCGTGGCCAAAGGTGGCGAAATCCTCGCGGTAGAGGCTAAAGGGCGACTTGCGACCCACCACCGTGCAGCTACCCTTGTACAGCTTGACGCGCACCGTGCCGGTCACCTGCTCCTGGGTCTTGGCGACGAAGGCGGCCAGCGCCTCGCGCAACGGCGTGAACCACTGGCCGTAGTAGACCAGTTCGGCAAAGCGGTGGCCCACCACCTCCTTGTAGTGCAGCGTCTCCCGATCCAGGCAGATCGACTCCAGCCCCTGGTGGGCGGTGTAGAGGATGGTGCCGCCGGGCGTCTCGTACACGCCCCGCGACTTCATCCCCACCAGCCGGTTCTCGACCATGTCGGCGATGCCCACGCCGTGACTGCCGCCCAGCTCGTTGAGTTGAGTGAGAAGCTCGACCGGGCCAAGCGGGTTGCTGTCAATCGCCACCGGCACGCCTTGCTCAAAGTCAATCGTCAGATAATGGGGTTCGTCGGGGGCGGCCTCTGGCGCGACGGTGAGACATAACATCTCCTCCTCCGGCTCGGCCCAGGGGTCCTCCAGGATGCCGCCTTCGTGGCTCATGTGCCAGATGTTGCGGTCGCGGCTGTAGATCGATTTCTCCGTCGCCGCCACCGCTATGCCGTGGGCGCGGGCGTAGGCGAGGGCGTCCTCGCGGGAGCGAATGTCCCACTCGCGCCAGGGGGCGATGGTGTGCAGAAATGGATTGAGCGCCTTGACCGTAAGCTCGAAGCGCACCTGGTCGTTCCCCTTGCCCGTGCAGCCGTGAGCCACCGCGTCGGCCTCCTCATGCTCGGCGACCCTGACCAGGTGCTTGGCGGTGACGGGGCGCGCGAACGACGTTCCCAGCAGGTACAGCCGCTCATAGATCGCGCCGCTCTGCACGGTGGGGAAGGCGTACTCGGTGAGAAATTCCTCGCGCAGATCCACGACGTAGGCCCTGCTGGCCCCGCTGGCGATGGCCTTTTCCTCCAGCCCGATCAGTTCCTCGTTTCCCTGTCCCAGGTCGGCGGTGAAGGTGACCACCTCGCAGCCATAATTCTCCTTGAGCCAGGGCACGATGACCGAGGTATCCAGCCCGCCGGAGTATGCCAGAACAACTTTATCGAATTTGCCCTTCATTGTTTTATCCTCCTGTAATGTGATATGAATCGGCCAGGTAAAGCAAAAGCGCGATGGGAATCCATCGCGCAAAAAAGAAGAGCCAGCCTCCCTCTGGAGACTGGCTCTGAACGAACTTTCGGTCAATACAGCCCGATACAGGCCTACCCAGATGGGTGGTCCAGCTCTTCTCGGGCTCGTCGCTTGGCGTCGCTGATTGTGAGTATGGAATAAGATTTCATCGTCATTATCCTGAACTGCGGTAAATCTACCACAAACCGGAATTTTGTCAAGGCGTGGGCCAACTTTTTAACCCGCTGTCACCGACCGCCACCAACGGGTCCAGCGACTCAGCAGCGACTCTTCGCCCAGCTCGATCAATTCAGGCCAGCGCTGGCGGGCAGTCTCCTCGCCGGCCTCCAGGCAGACATCCACCTGATCCAGGTCGAAGAGGCGCACCTGTTTGAGCATGACCTCGATCATCAGATCGGGCGGAGACTGCTGCATGCGCAGCTTGACCAACTCGCGGCCCATAATGTCCAGGCTGCGCTCAGCCACGCTGATCAGCGGCGCCCAGCGGGTGCGATAGAGCAAGAGGCGGACGATCGCCTCTGCTCCCCGCCCGCCGGGCGGTTCCCCAGCCTCCAGCGTGTCGGAGGCATCGCGCAGGGTGTTGACGGCGATGACGCGGTCGGCTCCCATCTCCCGCACGACGTCGAAGGGGACAGGGTTGAGCACGCCGCCATCGATCAATCGGCGGCCCTGCCAGCGCAGCGGAGGGAAAACGATAGGCAGCGCCGTCGTCGCCAGCACCCCCTCGATGACCGAACCCTCGTGGATGACCACCTCCTCGCCCGTCTCTACGTCCGCCGCGACGAGCGCCAGGGGCCGCTTCAATTGAGCAAAGGTCAGGTCGCCTCCCAGCGCCTCTCGCAGCAGATTGGCGATCTTGTCCTGACTCACCAGCCCCCAACCGGTGCGGTTGCGCTGAGTGATATCGAACAGCCGCAGCGAGCGAGCGATCGCTGCGATCTCGTCCGCCGAGCGGCCGGCGGCATAGATCGCGGCCACGACCCCGCCCATGCTGGTGCCGGCGAGGATGTGGACGGGAACCTGGGCCTCCTCCAGTATCTTGAGCACGCCGATGTGAGCGATGCCCTTGGCGCCCCCACTGCTCAACGCGAGACCGATCCTGGGACCGGGCGACTTAAAGAGCCTGGCCAAAAAGGGGCTGGCGCGACGCCCGTCATCTGCGCTCATAATTGGGCGCTTCCTTGGTGATGACGACGTCGTGAGGGTGGCTCTCTTGCAAGCCCGCCGAGGTGATGCGGACAAAACGAGCCTTTCGGCGCAGTTCCTCGATCGTATGGCAGCCGCAGTACCCCATGCCAGAGCGCAGGCCGCCGATGAGCTGGTAGATCATGTCCGCCAGAGGGCCTCGGTAGGGAACCATCCCTTCTATCCCCTCGGGAACCAATTTTCGCGAGGTGGTCTGAAAGTAGCGGTCGGCGGTGCCCTCTTTCATCGCGCCCACAGACCCCATGCCGCGATACGCCTTGAAAGAACGGCCTTCGTAGAGGATCATCTCGCCGGGACTTTCCTCGGTTCCTGCAAAAAGGCTGCCGATCATGACGGTGTGCGCGCCGGCAGCGATGGCCTTGGTGATGTCCCCAGAATACTTGACTCCACCGTCGGCGATGATGGGCACGTCGTGGGGTTCAGCAGCGGTGGCACACTCGGTGATGGCCGTGATCTGGGGCATTCCTGCGCCAGCGACCACGCGGGTGGTACAGATGGCGCCAGGGCCTATGCCGACCTTTACCCCGTCGGCGCCCCGTTCGATGAGGGCGCGCGTCCCCTCGGCCGTGACTACGTTGCCGACGATGACGTCCGTATCGGGGAATCGTTTCTTCAATTGTGTCAGCGCCTCCAGAACTCCCCGAGAATGACCGTGGGCCGAATCAACGACGAGCACATCCACGCTCCCTTCTACGAGGGCCTGAGCGCGGTCTTGCATGTCCGAGCCGGTCCCCACAGCCGCCCCTACCCGCAGTCGCCCCAGCTCGTCCTCGCAGGCATGGGGGTGCTTGATCCGTTTCATAATATCCTTGACGGTAATCAATCCTTGCAAATTATAGTCGTCGTCTACCACGAGCAGTTTCTCGATCCGATGTTCGTGCAGGATCTCTTTTGCCTCATCCAGCGTCGTGCCCACGGGGACGGTGGCCAGGTTCTCTTTCGTCATCAATTCGTGGATAGGCCGCTCCAGATTTTGCTCAAACCGCAGGTCCCGGTTCGTCAGGATGCCTACCAGCCGGCCGTTTTTGTCGGTGATGGGGACGCCAGAGATGTGATAATGCGCCATCAGAGCGAGCGCCTCGCGGATGGGTCTATCGGCGGACATGGTGATGGGATCCACGATCATCCCACTCTGAGCGCGTTTGACCATCCGCACGATCTCGGCCTGCCTTTCGATAGACATACTGCGGTGGAGAATACCGATGCCTCCCTCTCGAGCCAAGGCGATGGCGAGGCGCGCTTCGGTAACCGTGTCCATCGCTGCGCTGACGATGGGGTTATTCAGCGAGATATTTCTGCTCAGACGAGTGCGCACGTCCACGTCGCTGGGCAAGACGGACGACTCGGCAGGAACGAGGAGCACATCGTCAAACGTCAGAGCCTCATGACCGTATTTTTCTTGCCAATTCACGTTCACCTCCTGTCTTTTGCGGGGTATAGGGCGGGGAGACCGCCTGAAGTCTATAATCAATGATCAGAATACCGTTGATTACTCCATATTGTACTATATCCATCTCTGACACGCAACCTGTCATCTTCATTCGTGCAAGATGTTTCCTCTATTTGCATCAAACGAACAACAGACGTACAATTTGATTACAGAAGGAAACAAACGAGGGAGACTGGAGGGAGGTGCAGCAATGAAAAGACGAGGATTTATCGTGTTGATTGTGTTGGCGGTAATGGGTCTGGCCTGGGCCGTTCCAATTCTGGCGGACGATCCTTTTCCCGAAAGCGACACGGAGCTGGCCCGGCGGTATGCGCCGGTGTTCTACTTTCACGCGACCGAGGTCTTTCGCCCCCAACCGGTGGATGTGATCGTGGAGCAAGCCCGGCTGCGCCAGAGCCGCCAGCTTTGGTTCGACGTCAACATTCTGCTGCGCCTGGATGTCCTCGACTTGTTCGACCTGGAGAGCGACGAGAGCCATTTCCTCGACATCTGGTACGGCGACGAGGGCGGTTCGGCCTACACCAATTACACCGCCCACCAGGCGTATTACGAGGCGGTGCTGAGCCCCGATGCTGGCGGGCCGCCCATCACGGTCTATGCTCACGTGGCGCGGGACGAGGATAGGGACCGTGTCACGATCCAGTATTGGGCGCTCTACTTCTATAACGACTGGTTCAACAAGCACGAAGGCGATTGGGAGATGGTGCAGGTGATGCTTGAGGAGGGTGAGCCGGAG
>Ga0180434_10005024_pt1 | contig 15799 bp, 16 predicted proteins | sample SS_ome_7_FD_132453 | JGI IMG/M metagenome (GOLD analysis project Ga0180434, IMG submission 132453) | Hypersaline lake sediment archaeal communities from the Salton Sea, California, USA - SS_1_D_2 metaG | ecosystem: Environmental > Aquatic > Non-marine Saline and Alkaline > Hypersaline >...
CTCCAACCGCTACCTGCCCCCGCTGGACACCGGCCGGCACCGGTCGCGCCGGTACTACCAGCCCGGCACGGAGGGCAGGCGGGACGACCGCGGGAATCCGGGCGACCCGGGCGGCGGGCGGGGAACGCGAGGCCGCGAGATGGGTTCGCGGATGTACTCGATGGTGCAGCGCGCCGCCACCGCCGACGGAGCCGACAAGTCCGGCCTGACCGCGCTGACCTGGCCGGTGGTGGCCAATTTCGCGGTGGACTCCGCCATGGCGGTTGCGCTGGCGAACACTCTGTTCTTCGCGGCGGCCACCGGCGAGAGCAAGGGCCGGGTCGCGCTTTACCTGCTGATCACCATCGCCCCGTTCGCCGTGATAGCCCCACTGATCGGGCCGGCCCTGGACCGGCTGCAGCACGGCCGCCGCGCGGCGCTGGCGCTGTCCTTCCTGCTGCGGACGGCGCTGGCGGTGGTGCTGATCATGACCTATGACCCCGCGACCGGTAGCTACCCGTCCTGGGTGCTCTACCCGTGCGCGCTGGGGATGATGGTGTTGTCCAAGTCGTTCTCGGTGCTGCGCAGCGCCGTGACGCCCCGGGTGATGCCGCCGAAAATCGACCTGGTGCGGGTCAATTCGCGGCTCACGGTATTCGGCCTGATCGGTGGAACCATCATCGGCGGGGGTGTGGCCGCGGCGGTCGAGTACGTGTTCTCCACTCTTCTCGACCTTCCCGGCGCACTGTTCGTCGTCGTGTTCGTCACCCTCGCCGGGGCGTCGCTGACCATGCGCATCCCCCGTTGGGTCGAGGTCACCGAGGGTGAGGTGCCCGCGACACTCACCTACCACAGCCCAACCGGCCGGCGGGGGGCCTGGGACTGGCTCGACGAGGACACCGCCGAGGTCGACAAGACCGGACCGCCCCGGCAACCGCTGGGCCGCAACAGCATCACCGCGCTGTGGGGCAACTGCACGATCAAGGTGATGGTGGGTTTCCTTTTCCTCTACCCGGCGTTCGTGGCCAAGGCCCACGACGCCAACGGCTGGGTCCAACTCGGCATTCTCGGGGTCATCGGAGCGGCCGCCGGTGTCGGAAACTTCGCCGGAAACTTCACCGCCGCCCGGCTGGCGCTGGGCCGGCCCGCCATTCTGGTGGTGCGGGCCGCCACCGGGGTGACCGTGATGGCGCTGGCCACCGCGATGACCGGCAGTCTCACCGTCGCCGTGCTGGCCACCCTGGTCACCTCCGCGGCCAGTGCGGTGTCCAAGGCGGCGCTGGACGCCTCACTGCAGGACGATCTGCCCGAGGAGTCCCGCGCCTCGGCGTTCGGCCGGTCGGAGTCGGTGCTGCAGTTGTCGTGGGTCCTCGGTGGCGCGCTGGGCGTTCTGGTCTACACCCAGTTGTGGGTGGGTTTCACCGCGATCTCCGCGCTGCTGATCCCCGGGCTGGCGCAGACCCTGGTCAGCTTCCGCGGCGGGTCGCTGATACCGGGCTTCGGCGGCAACCGGCCGGTGCTCGCAGCCCCGGAGGGACGCCCCGCAGGACCGTCCCGGTGAGGCGGCTGACCGGCGGGCTGCTGGTGACACTGGTGATCCTGGCCTCGGCCGGGGCCGGGGTCGGCGCCTGGCTGCTGGCGCGCGATCCCGGCCCGACGCTGCCGCAGATCAGCGCCTACTCACGGGGACAGACCGTCGCGGTCGGACCGTATTTCTACTGCTCGGTGACCGATCTGGAGGACTGCCGGCCGGCCGGCGAGCAGGGCGTCCTGCGGGTCGGGGAACGCGACCCTGTCCAGCTGTCGGTCCCGAAGGCCATCGCCCGCGCTCCCTGGCGGCTACTGCGGATCTACGCCGACGAGCGTGACGCCACCACCACGCTGTTTCGGCCGGACACCACACTGGCGGTCACGGTTCCCACCGTCGACGCCCAACGGGGCCGGCTCGCCGGTCTGGTCGTGCAGCTGATGACGCTGGTGCAGGACCAGGACGGCGCGGTTTTCGACCTGCCCCACGCGGAGTGGTCGGTCGGTGTCGTCTGGGACGAGCCCGCCGGGCGCTGAGCGTCCCGCTGCGGGTGGGGAGATGTCGCGGGTCAGGAATCGAGTTCCCGGGCGACGGCCCGCAGGACCTCCGAAACCCGTCGAGCGACCTTGCGTTCCGGATGGCGGCCCCGGCGCAGCTCGGGCTGAACCGCGCTCTCCAGCAGTTTGATCATGTCCTCGACCATGCCGTGCAACTCGTCGGGGGTGTGCTTGCGTTCCGCCGCGGCGGCCTCGCGCCGGGTGCGGGTCAGACTCGGCGGGGGATCGATCAGCTTCACGCTCAGCGCCTGCGGTCCGCGGCGGCCGGTGGCCAGCCCGAACTCGACCCGCTGGCCCGCCTTGAGATCCTCGACACCCTCGGGTAACGCCGAGGCTCGGACATAGACGTCCTCACCGTCTTCCTGCGACAGGAAGCCGAAGCCCTTCTCGGCGTCGAACCACTTCACCCTGCCGGTCGGCACTGCTCTCACCCGCTCCGTCGGTCGTGGTGCGCCGTGCCGGTGGCCGGCCGCCCCATAACGAAACGCCCCGCCTGTGCAGGGCGCGTGCCGATCTTACTCCCGGCCCGCAGCACCACCGCTTGGGTAGGCTCGCGTGGGCGGAGGAGAGATGCGACTGATCCTGAACCTCATATGGTTACTGTTCGGCGGATTGTGGCTGGCGCTCGGCTATCTGCTGGCGGCGGCGGTGTGCTTCGTGCTGATCGTCACCATCCCCTTCGGTTTCGCCGCCGCGCGCATCGCGCTGTTCGCGCTGTGGCCGTTCGGCCGAACCATCGTCGACAAGCCGGGACCGCGTCCGGGCGCCCTGCTCGGCAACGTGCTGTGGCTGCTGTTGTGCGGGCTGTGGCTGGCGATCGGTCACATCGTGACGGCGGCGGCCATGGCGATCACGATCATCGGTATCCCGCTGGCGCTGGCCAACCTCAAGCTGATCCCGGTCTCGCTGATGCCGCTGGGCAAGGAGATCGTGCCTGTCGGCTCCGAGCCGGCGCTGACGTGACCGGGACCGACCTGCGGGTCACCGTCAGGTTCTACGCGGCAGCGCGGGCGGCGGCCGGTGTCGAGTCCGAGGTCCTCACCCTCGCCACCGGATCCACCATCGCCGACGCGGTGGCCCACTTACGATGCCGCAGCGCCGAACTCGAGCGGGTGCTGCGCAAATGCTCCTACCTTTGCGACGGAATCGCGGTTCGCGACGCCGGCACCGAGCTCAGGCCGCATCAGAGCCTGGATGTGCTGCCGCCCTTCGCGGGTGGGTGACCGGACGGACCCGGCGGTTCAGGCGGAGTTCACCCACTCGTCGGTGCCGTCGGCGAAGAACTGGTGCTTCCAGACCGGCAGGTGCTCCTTGATGGCGTCAACAAGGGCGGCGCAGGTGGCGAACCCGGCCTCGCGGTGGTCGGCGGCCACCGCCACGACCAGCGCCGCCTCACCGATCTCCAGCGGTCCGACCCGGTGGCTCGCCGCGACGGCCTGAACGCCGCCGGCCTCGGCGGCGACCGCCGCGATGACCTCGAACAGGGTCTGCTCGGCGGAGGGGTGCGCGGAGTACTCCAGTCGCAGCACCTCCCGGCCGCCGTCGTGGTCGCGGACGATCCCGGCGAAGCCGACCACCGCTCCGGCCGCGCGGTTCGCGACGAGCTCCTCGTGGGCGAGCAGCGAGACCGGCGCCTCGGTCACCGCGGCCCGCAGGATCCGGGTCACCGGTGGTCACCGCCGGCCACTTGGTCCAGGGCGTGGTCGACGACATCGGCGAGCACCGCCAGACCGTCGCGGACACCGCCGGGCGAGCCGGGCAGGTTGACCACCAGGGTCCGTCCGGCCACCCCGCACACGCCGCGGGAGAGCACCGAGGTCGGCACTTCCGGCAGCCCCGATCGCCGAATGGCGTCGGCCAGTCCGGGAATCTGGTAGTCGATCACCGCCGCAGTGGCCTCGGGTGTGGAGTCGGACGGCGAGATCCGGTGCCCCCGGAGGTGATCACGATGTCGGCCCCCTGCTCCACCATCGCCCGCAGCGCCCCGGAGACCGCGGGTCCATCGGCCACCACCACCGGGTCGCCGACCGCGAAGCCCCGGGCGGCGAGCCAGTCGACGATGATCGGCCCGCAGCGGTCGTGGTAGACGCCGGCGGCCGCGCGGGTGGAGGCGATGAGCACCCGGCCCGACCGGGTCACGGCTGGGACATCCACAGGCCGGTCTTTCCGCCCTCCTTGCGCACCAGGCAGATGCCGTCGATCCGGGCGGCCGGGTCGACGGCCTTGATCATGTCGTAGACGGTCAGCGCGCTGACGGTCACCGCCGTCAGCGCCTCCATCTCCACGCCGGTGCGGTCGGTGGTGCGGGCCGTCGCGGTGATCTCGATCGCCGTCTCGGCGACGCAGAAGTCGACGTCGACACCGGTGAGGGCGATCGGGTGGCACAGCGGGATCAGTTCGCTGGTGCGTTTCGCGGCCAGTATCCCCGCCACCCGGGCGGTGGCCAGCGCATCCCCTTTGGGGAGGCCGGCGGAGGCGATCAGACCGATCACCTCACTGGTGGTGTGCACCGCACCGGAGGCTGTCGCGGTCCGTCCGGTCGGGGTCTTGCCGGAGACATCGACCATCCGCGCCGCGCCGCGCTCGTCCAGGTGGGACAGGCGGCGTTCCGGCCGGCCGGTCACCGGTTGACGACGGTGACCGGATGCAGGTACGGCAGGTCGGCGGCGGGCAGGGGGAAGGTGGTGTTCCCGAACGGCGAGAGCGCACCCACCCGGTCGGAGGCCAACTCACTCACCGGGTGGTCGTCGGGGTCCCTGGTCGGCCAACCGTTGTCGACGTACCTGCTCTTCTCAATGTTGGTAGCCACCTCGTCATTTTGACACCTGCCGGGCCGATTGCGACACCTGACGGGCAAACACGGAGCCGGAAAGGACGTCCTCGGGGTGCTTTACGCTGGTCGCGATGAGTGAGCGCGGACCCGGGCCGACAACGGATGTGCCTCTGGGGTCCTGGTTGCAGGGACTGCCCGACGACCGGGTGATCCGACTGCTCGAACTGCGCCCGGACCTGGCCCAGCCGGCCCCGGGCAGCATGGCCGCGCTGGCCGCCCGCGCCGCCGCCCGCCAGTCGATCCGGCTGGCGGCCGACGAGCTCGACTTCCTGCGCCTGTCGGTGCTCGACGCACTGCTGGTGGCGGGGTCCGACCGGGCCGGGGTTCCGCTGGCCCGCCTGCTCGGCCTGATCGACGGGAAGGCGCCGGAGTCCGCCCTGCTGGCGGCCCTGGGCGACCTGCGCGAGCGGGCCCTGGTGTGGGGTGAGGACTGCGACCTGCGGGTGGCCCCGGAGGTGGCCGAGGCACTGCCGTGGTTCCCGGGTCAGGTCACCGATGAGCAACCGAGCAGGAGCGCCGCCGACGTGGCCGCCTCCATCGACGCGCTCGACGAGACGGCCCGCTCCGTCCTGGACAGGCTGACCGCCGGTTCGCCGCTGGGCCGCACCCGCGACGCCGCCGCCGGTACCCCGGCCGACCGCCCGGTGCAGCGGCTGCTGTCCGCCGGGCTGCTGCGGGCCCTCGACGACGAGACGGTGATCCTGCCCCGTGAGGTCGGCCAGGTCCTGCGCGGCGAGTCGCCCGGCCCGGCCGGACTGACCCCTCCGGATCCGGTGGTCGGCGTCTGCGACGCCGGGGACGCCGACGCCGCGGCGGCCGGAGCGGCCACCGAGCTGCTGCGGGAAGTCGAGGTGCTTCTCGAGACCCTCTCCGCGACGCCGGTTCCGGAACTGCGCAGCGGCGGGCTCGGCGTCCGGGAGGCCCGCCGGCTGAGCAAGTCCACCGGGGTCGACGAGCAGCGACTCGGCCTGCTGCTGGAGCTGACCGCCGCGGCCGGTCTGATCGCCAGCGGGATGCCCGACCCCGAGCCGCCGGATGCGGCGTCGACGTACTGGGCGCCGACCGTCGCCGCCGACCGCTTCCTGGAGGCCACCGCCGCGCAACGCTGGTCGCAGCTCGCCCTCGCCTGGCTGGACCTCCCGGCCCGGCCCGGCCTGATCGGTCAGCGCGGACCCGACGGCAAGATCTACGCCGCGCTCTCGGACTCGCTGTACTCCAGCGCTGCTCCGCTGGACCGGCGACTGCTGCTGGAGTTGCTGGCCGGGCTGCCCGAGGGCGCCGGGGTGGACGCGGCGAGCGCCTCGACAGCGCTGGTCTGGCAGCGGCCGCGGTGGTCCGCCCGGCTTCAGCCGCAACCGGTCGGTCAGCTTCTTGACGAGGCGCACGCTCTCGGACTGACCGGGCGCGGCGCGCTGAGCCGCCCGGCGGCCGTGCTGTTGGGAGACGGCCCGCAGGCGGCGGTCGAGGCGATGGGCAGGACCCTGCCCGCTCCCATCGACCATTTCCTGGTCCAAGCCGATCTCACCGTCGTCGTGCCGGGACCCCTCGACCGCGAGTTGGCCGGCGAACTCGCCGCCGTCGCCACTCTGGAATCGGCGGGAGCGGCGATGGTCTACCGGGTCGGTGAGCGCTCGGTGCGGCGCGCCCTGGACAGCGGCCGCACGGCGCAGGCCCTGCACCAGTTCTTCGGCAAACACTCGAAAACCCCGGTTCCACAGGGCCTGAGCTATCTCATCGACGATGTCGCCCGCCGCCACGGCCAGTTGCGGGTCGGCGTCGCCGCATCCTTCGTGCGCTGCGACGACCCGACGCTGCTCGCGCACGCCCTGGCCGCCCCGGCGATGGCCGCTCTGCCGCTGCGGCTACTGGCCCCCACCGTCGCCGTCTCGGCGGCCCCCGTGGCCGAAGTGCTGGGCGCTCTGCGCGACGCCGGATTCGCCCCGGCGGCCGAGGACTTCTCCGGTGCCATCGTCGACCTCCGCCGCCGCGGTGCCCGGGTGCCCGCCTCTCCCGGGCGCAGGCCAGCGCGTCCGCCCACCCGGCCCGGCCGGGAGACCTTGACCGCGATCGTGGCGATGCTGCGCCGGGTCGGGGCCTCGCCGCTGGCCGGCGCCCGGGTGGATCCCACAGTCGCCATCGCGATGCTGCAGCAGGCCGCCGTGCACGGCAAGGACGTCCTGATGGGGTACGTCGACGCCGCCGGACTGGCCACCCAGCGTCTGGTGACGCCGATCTCGGTCCACGGCGGCAACCTGGTGGCCTTCGACCCCGCGCAGGGCAGGGTCAGGGAGTTCGCCGTGCACCGGGTCACCTCGGTGCTGTCGGCCGATTTCGGATAATGGCGGACATGACGCAGACCGCACCGGGAAGGGACCGGGTATGACCGACGGACCGCTGATCGTCCAGTCCGACAAGACCGTCCTGCTCGAGGTGGACCACGAGCGGGCCGGTGCCGCACGGGCCGCGATCGCCCCGTTCGCCGAACTGGAGCGGGCACCCGAGCACGTGCACACCTACCGGATCACCCCGCTGGCCCTCTGGAACGCGCGCGCCGCCGGCCATGACGCGGAGCAGGTGGTCGACGCCCTGGTCAGCCATTCCCGCTATGCCGTCCCGCAGGCCCTGCTCGTCGACATCGTCGACACGATGGCCCGCTACGGGCGGCTCCAGCTGATCAAGCACCCCGCGCACGGGCTCACCCTGGTGAGCCTGGACCGGGCGGTCCTCGAGGAAGTGCTGCGCAACAAGAAGATCAGTCCGATGCTCGGGGCCCGCATCGACGAGGACACCGTGATCGTCCATCCCAGCGAGCGCGGCCGGGTCAAGCAGATGCTGCTCAAAATAGGCTGGCCGGCCGAGGATCTGGCGGGCTACGTCGACGGCGAGTCCCACCCGATCAGCCTGGTCCAGGACGGCTGGCAGCTGCGCGACTACCAGGAGATGGCCGCCGACTCGTTCTGGGCCGGCGGCTCGGGTGTGGTGGTGTTGCCGTGCGGCGCGGGCAAGACCATCGTCGGTGCGGCCGCGATGGCCAAGGCCGCTGCCACCACGTTGATCCTGGTCACCAACACCGTGGCCGGCCGGCAGTGGAAGCGGGAACTGATCGCCCGGACATCGCTGACCGAGGAGGAGATCGGCGAATACTCCGGCGAGCGCAAAGAGATCCGCCCGGTCACCATCGCCACCTACCAGGTGGTCACCCGGCGCACCAAGGGTGAGTACCGGCATCTGGAACTGTTCGACAGCCGCGACTGGGGGCTGATCATCTACGACGAGGTGCACCTGCTGCCGGCGCCGGTCTTCCGGATGACCGCCGATCTGCAGTCCCGGCGGCGGCTCGGTCTGACCGCCACCCTGATCCGCGAAGACGGCCGGGAGGGCGACGTCTTCAGCCTGATCGGACCCAAACGCTATGACGCACCGTGGAAGGACATCGAGGCCCAAGGTTGGATCGCCCCCGCCGAATGCGTCGAGGTGCGGGTGACGATGACCGACAACGAACGGATGCTCTACGCGGTCGCCGAGCCGGAGGAACGGTACAAACTGTGCTCGACAGCCAGGTCGAAAATCGCTGTCGTCAAGTCGATCCTGGCCAAACATCCCGGAGAGCCGACGCTGGTGATCGGCGCCTATCTGGACCAGCTCGAAGAGCTCGGCGCCGAGTTGGACGCACCGGTCATCCAGGGATCGACACGTAACGCCGAACGGGAGGCGCTCTTCGAGGCGTTCCGCCGCGGCGAGATCAAGACCCTGGTGGTCTCCAAGGTCGCGAATTTCTCCATCGACCTTCCGGAAGCCTCGGTTGCGGTTCAGGTTTCGGGCACGTTCGGCTCGCGTCAGGAGGAGGCGCAGCGTCTGGGCCGGCTGTTGCGCCCCAAACATGACGGCGGCGGAGCCATCTTCTACTCGGTGGTCGCCCGCGACAGCCTGGACACCGACTACGCCGCCCACCGCCAGCGCTTCCTTGCCGAGCAAGGTTACGGCTACGTCATCACCGACGCCGACGACCTGCTGGGTCCGGCGATCTGAGGACTAGCGGCGGCTCTGTCGCCCGACCGCGGCCGCGGTGGACGACGCCCGCTGCCCCTGCCTGCCAGCCTCCGCCGGCCTTTGCCCTGCGGCGTCCCGCCCGACCTGCACCCGGGCCGTGACGGTGTTACGGAGAGCTCGCGCCCTGACCGGCTCGGACTTCGCCGAGGGCTGCAGGTCTTCCACCGCGGCCGGCGTGCCGGCGATAGCCCCGATCCGATCGGGTCCGGACTCGGCGGACCGGGGCGGCGATGCACCGGCAGGTTTCAGCGCGGCGGCCGGCAGCGGATAGGCCAGCGCGGCGCGGACATTGGAGCGCAGGTTGCCCGCCGCGGCGGCGACCGCGGCCACCGCGTTGAAGGTGGCCGCTTCGACGTCGACCAGACCGTCTCCGGCAGCGGAGATCACGTTGAGCGGGTTGAGGGTGGCCAGCGACCCGGCCACGCCCAGGACGGCGTCGACGATCGCGGTCCCCACCGCGAAAGGCAGGTTGAGAAGCGCCGCGCCGATGGGCGCACTGCCCGCCACAACGGCATTGAAGGCCCCGACGGCCCGCGTCACCGTGTCCTCGGCGAACGAGGTCAGCGCGGACCCCAGTGGGGCGACGGCCGCGCCGGCCGTCCCGATGAGGTCGGCGACCAGACCGGTGAGGACGGCCGGGATGCTCAGAGGGTTGGCGATCACGTCGAAGGCGGCGTTGAGCAGCAGATCCGGAACGCTGACCAGCCCGCTGAGCACGACCTGCGCGGAGGTGACCAGGGCGCTGCCGAGATCCTGGGCGTTGAACACCTGATTGCGCAGCACGGTCGCGGCGATCGGCAGCGGATCCTCGATCTCATTGATCAGCCCGTTGGCGAGGGCTCCGATCTGCGCGGTCAGCAGCGCCGTGCCGTCATCAACCCACCCGAGCCAACTCGGCAGGGCCGCCAACTCCACGGCTGCGGCGACCCGGTTGGCGCCCGCCGCCGGGCCCGAGTCGGCGACCGGGACGGTGACGGTGGCGGCCGCGAGGGCGACGGCCCCCGCCGCCACGAGCGGACGTGCGGTCAGATGCATGGAAATCCCCAATCACAGGCTGCCCCGACGGTAACAACGCGGTGCGGGGATTCCGGTTAACCGGGCCGTCGGCGCAGTGGGTCCGCGTCCTCGGTGCCCTCGGGACTCAACCGCCCAGTGCCGGAATGACCTGCTGCTCGAACATCTCGATGCCGGAGCGGTCATAGGCCGCCTCGGGAAAATAGCAGATCACGTAGCCGCAGCCCAGATCTCGCAACGCCGAGAGGGTGTCGATCACCTGGTCCGGCGTGCCGGTGGCGTTTCCAGGAGCGCGGTTCATGGCGATCATGGCGTCGGCCGCGGCAGCTCCGCAGAGACCGACGATCCTGTCCCTGACCCGTTCCAACCGCGCCTCGACGTCGGCACCCGATGTCCCGATGACGGCGTTGACGTTGGCCGACCGCACGATGGCGCCGTAATCGGTACCGACCTCCCGGCAGTGCCCGGCCAGGACCTCCGACTTGTGCGCGAACTCGTCGTGGTCGGCGCTGAAGTTGGTGTACTGGCCGTACTTGGCGGCGATCTTCAGCGTGACCTTCTCGCCGCCGCCGGCGATCCACAGCGGAAGCCCCTCAGGCTGAAGGGGTTTCGGGGCGACGATCGCGCCGTCGACCTGGTAGTGCTTGCCGGTGAAGCTGACCCGGCCGTCGCGCCAGGCATCGCGCATGATCTGCACACCCTCGTCGAGTCGGGCCAACCGCACCCCCGCCGACGGGAACCCGTACCCGTAGGCACGCCATTCATGCTCGTACCAGCCGCCACCGATGCCCATCTGGACCCGGCCACCGGAGATGATGTCGGAGGTGGCGGCCACCTTGGCCAGGTAGGCGGGATTGCGATAGCTCATCGCGGTGCACATCTGTCCGAGTTTGATCTCCGACGTCGTGGCGGCCAGAGCGGCCATCAGGGTCCAGGCCTCGTGGGTGGCCTCGTCGGTGGGCATCGGAACGGTATGGAAGTGGTCGTACACCCACAGTGAGTCCCAGGGTCCGGAGTCCGCGTGCCGGGCGAGGTCCAGCATCATCGGCCAGTGATTCTCGGGAGGAATGCCGACGAGGTCGAGCCGCCAGCCCTGCGGGATGAACAGTCCGAAGCGCATGCCGCCAACTATAGGGTTACCGGCGCGACCCGCCCACGGTCACAGGACCGGCAGCAGGTGACGCAGCAACATGGCCGACTGCGCCGCCACTTCGTCGATGAACGCCGCGAATTCGAAGCGGGACTGCGCCCCGGCGAGGTCGGAGAGGGCGCGGATGACGAGCCACGGGATTCCGAAGTTTTCGCACACCTGGCTGACCGCGGCGCCTTCCATCTCCACGGCCCGGCCGCGCAGGTCGGCGTGCAACCGCCCGCGGGTCACCGCACAGTCCAGATACTGGTCTCCGGTCAACACCGTGCCGTAGGCGATTCGAGGTGGGCGCTCCCCTCCACCGGCGTCGCGGGACAGCGGCGTGAGGTCATAGCCGTCCAGTCGGCCACGGACCCGGGCGAGCAGTTCGGGATCGGTGTCGTAGCCGAATCGGGAGGTGGGATTGATGAACGGCACGTGCCCGGCCTGATAGGTCTGCAGGCTGGCGCCTTCGATCACGCCGCAGTCGTGCTGGATCGTCTGCTCGGCAATCACCACGTCGCCGATCCGCAGGTCGGGATCCACACCCCCGGCCACCCCGGAGAAAGCGATCGCCCGGCATTGAAAGCGATCAGCGAGCAACGTGGCCACCGACGCCGCGTTGACCTTGCCCATCCCGGACTGCGACAGGACGACGGAGTGACCGTCGAGTTCACCGACGCCGAATTCCGCACCGCCCACCTCGAGGGTGTTGACCTGCCGCATGGCGTGCAGGAGGTGCGCCCGCTCCTGGGGCAGCGCGCAGACCAGTCCGATCGTCATGGTGCTCTACACGTGAAGGCCCCCGGCGGACACGGTTTCGAGCGGCACCGGGGGCTCTTCAGCTGTGACGGCACTAGGTCAGTAGCGATGCCGGCGGGTTGAAGCGGTCACCGTAACGCTCGGCCAGTTCTTTGGCGCGGGCGACGAACGCGGCCTTGCCGCCGGGGTAGCCGGCGATGAACTGCGCCGCTCCCCCGGTCCACGGCGGGAAACCGATACCCATGATCGAGCCGATGTTGGCGTCGGCGGTGGTGGTGATGACACCCTCGTCGAAGCACTTCTGGGTCTCCAGCGCCTCGGCGAAGAGCATGCGGTCGATCATGTCCTGCAGCGGTGGCGTGGACGTTCCGGAGTTGAACGTCTCCCGCAGACCCGGCCACAGCCGGGTCCGCTTACCGTCGGCGTACTCGTAGAAGCCGGCGCCGGACAACCGCGACGGACGGCCGATCTCGATCATCTTCTCCACGACCGCCTCGGCCGGGTGCGCCACATAGGTGCCGCCGGCGTCCTCGATGCCCTTGCGGCTGGCCACGGCGATCTTGTGCATCAGCTCCATGTTGAGCTCATCGGAGAGCTGCAACGGCGGGGCGGGGTAGCCGGCCTGTGACCCGGCATGTTCGATCGACGCCGGCTCCACCCCCTCGCCGAGCATCGCCAGTGCCTCGTTGATGAAGGTGCCGATGACGCGGCTGGTGTAGAAGCCCCGGCTGTCGTTGACCACGATCGGGGTCTTGCCGATCGCCAGGGTGTAGTCGAACACCCGGGCCAGCGCCTCGTCGGAGGTCTTCTCGCCCTTGATGATCTCGACCAGCGGCATCTTGTCCACCGGTGAGAAGAAGTGGATGCCGATGAAATCCTCCTGGCGCTTCACCCCGGCGGCCAGCCCGGTGATGGGCATGGTGGAGGTGTTGGAGCCGAGGATGGCGTTGGGCTCGACGATGTCCTCGATCTCCTGGAACACCTTGTGCTTGAGTTCCTGGTTCTCGAAGACCGCCTCGACGACGAAGTCCACACCCTTGAAGTCGGCGGCGTCGGCGGTAGGGGTGATGCGGCCCAGCAGCGCCTTGCTCTTCTCCTCGGTGGTGCGGCCGCGCTCGAGGGCCTTGGCCTCGAGCTTTTCCGAGTAGCCCTTGCCCTTCTGGGCGGCTTCGAGGGTCACGTCCTTGAGGACCACCTCGAAGCCGGCCTTGGCGGAGACGTAGGCGATCCCGGCACCCATCATCCCCGCGCCCAGCACGCCGATCTTGGTGATCGGGGTCTTGGCGATGCCCTCGGGCCGCGAACCGCCGGCGTTGATGGCCTGCAGGTCGAAGAAGAACGCCTGGATCATGTTCTTCGCGACGTGGCCGGTCACCAGTCCGGTGAAGTAGCGGCTCTCGATACGGCTGGCGGTGTCGAAGTCGACCTGGGCACCCTCGACCGCCGCCGCCAGGATCGCCCGCGGCGCCGGCATCGGGGCTCCCTTGAGCTGCTTGCGCAGCAGCGACGGGAACGACGGCAGGATGGCCGCCAGCGCGGGGCTGGCCGGGGTGCCGCCGGGCATCCTGTAGCCCTGGGCGTCCCACGGCTGGGTGTGCTTGTCCGGGTTGGCCTTGATCCATGCCTTGGCGGCCGGAACCAGTTCCTCGACGTCGGATACCAGCTCATCGACCAGGCCGATCTCCTTGGCCTTGTCCGGCCGGAACCGGGTGCCCTGGGACAGCACGTTGACGAAGGCGTTCTGGATGCCGAACATCCGCACGGTGCGGGTGACGCCGCCACCACCGGGCAGCAGGCCCAGGGTGACCTCGGGCAGGCCCAGCTGGACGCCCTTGCCGTCGGCGACGATGCGGTGGTGACAGGCCAGCGCGATCTCCAGGCCGCCGCCGAGCGCCGCGCCGTTGATGGCGGCGACCACAGGAACGCCCAGCGTCTCGAGCCTGCGCAGGTCGGCTTTGATCTGCTCGACCTCGTCGAAGATCTCACCGGCGTTCTCCGGGCCGGCCTGGATCATCGCCTTGAGGTCGCCGCCGGCGAAGAAGGTCTTCTTGCCGGAGGTGACGATGACTCCGGTGACCGAATCCTTCTCGGCCTCAAGGCGTTCGACCGCCTTGTGCATCGACTCCTTGTAATGCTCGTTCATCACGTTCGCCGACCCGGTGGGGTCGTCGAGCGTCAGCGTGACGATGCCGTCGGCATCCTTGTCCCACTGGATGGTGTTCTCTGCCATGTGCGCTAGCTCCTCAATCCGTTCCAGTGCCGCTCAGACGCGCTCGATGATGGTGGCCACACCCATACCGCCGCCGATGCACAGCGTGATCAGCGCGCGCTTGGCGCCGCGCCGCTCGAGCTCGTCGACCATGGTGCCGGTGATCATGGCGCCGGTGGCCCCCAACGGGTGACCCATCGCGATGGCGCCGCCGTTGACGTTGAGCTTCTCGTCGGGGATGTTCAGGTCCTTCTGGAACTTCAGCACCACCGAGGCGAAGGCCTCGTTGAGCTCGAACAGATCGATGTCATCGACGGTCAGCCCGGCGGTGGCCAGCACCTTCTCGGTGGCCGGGGTGGGCCCCACCAGCATGATGGTGTGGTCGGCGCCGCTGGTCGCGGTGGCCACCACGCGGGCCCGGGGGGTCAGGCCGTTGGCCTTGCCCGCCTTTTCCGAGCCGATCAGCACCAGGGCGGCGCCGTCGACGATGCCGGAGCTGTTGCCGCCGGTATGGACGTGGTTGATCTTCTCCACCCAGTGGTACTTCTGCATCGCGACGTCGTCGAAGCCGGCCATCGCGGCCAGGCCCTCGAAGGCGGGCTTGAGCTTGCCCAGGCCTTCGAGCGTGGTGTCGGGCCGCATGTGCTCGTCATGGTCGAGGATCAGCAGGCCGTTCTGGTCGCGGACCGGGATGACCGACTTGGCGAAGTAGCCGCCCGACCACGCCGCCGCCGCACGCTCCTGGGAGCGCAGCGCGTAGGCGTCGACGTCGTCGCGGGTGAAACCCTCCAGGGTTGCGATCAGGTCGGCGCCGATGCCCTGCGGCACGATGTAGGCGTCGTAGTTGGTGGCCGGGTCGGCCATCATCGCGCCACCGTCCGACCCCATCGGCACGCGGCTCATGGACTCCACGCCGCCGGCGATGACCAGGTCGTCCCAACCGGAACGCACCTTCTGCGCGCCGGTGTTGATCGCCTCCAGGCCCGAGGCGCAGAACCGGTTGAGCTGCACGCCGCCGACGGTGTCGGGCATGCCGGCGGCGATGACGGCGGTGCGGGCGATGTCGGCGCCCTGGTCGCCGACCGGCGAAACACAGCCCAGGACGACGTCGCTGATCATGTTCTCGTCGAGATTGGGATGGCGCGAGCGCATCTCCTCGATCAGCCCGGTGACCAGGTTCAACGGTTTGACCTCGTTGAGCGCACCGTTCTTGCCCTTGCCGCGGGGGGTTCGGATCGCTTCGTAGATGAAGGCTTCTTCGGACATGGCGGATTCCTCTTCAGCTAAAGGATTGGGTCACGTTTCCGACTCTGCTCAGCAGCCTAGTCCGCGCCCGGGAACTGATCGCAAACACCCCGGCCAACCCGTTGGTTAGGCTCGTGGTCGCTATGACGGTCCAGCGGCTGCGGCCCTTCCAGGTCAACGTCTTCGCCCGGATGTCGGCGCTGGCCGCCGAGCTCGGAGCGGTGAACCTGGGGCAGGGCTTTCCCGACGAGGACGGACCGCCCGCCATGCTCGAGGCGGCCCGCCAGGCGATCGCCGACGGCGTCAACCAGTACCCGCCCGGGCCGGGGATCGCCGAACTGAGGCAGGCCGTCGCCGCCCAGCGGCTACGCCGCTATGGCCAGACTTTCGACCCCGAGACCGAGGTCCTGGTGACCGTGGGCGCCAGTGAGGCGATCGCGGCCGCGGTACTCGGCCTGGTCGAGCCCGGCTCGGAGGTGCTGGTGCTCGAGCC
>Ga0180434_10005028_pt1 | contig 15783 bp, 24 predicted proteins | sample SS_ome_7_FD_132453 | JGI IMG/M metagenome (GOLD analysis project Ga0180434, IMG submission 132453) | Hypersaline lake sediment archaeal communities from the Salton Sea, California, USA - SS_1_D_2 metaG | ecosystem: Environmental > Aquatic > Non-marine Saline and Alkaline > Hypersaline >...
CATATAGGCAACGACGCAATGCACTATACAGTGGCAGCAAGTCATAGAATTCCAACATAACTTTCAAAACACGCTCTAAAGCCAAGCCTCCATTGGAGTGAAGGCTTGGCTTTTGAGGTACCCTCGACAGGATTCGAACCTGTGACCTTCTGGTCCGCAACCAGACGCTCTATCCACTGAGCCACGAGGGCACATATACAACTGATTGTATCAGGCGGGGAGGCAGGGATTTGAACCCTGGGTGGAGCTATGAACCCCACAACCGCTTAGCAGGCGGTCCCAATCAGCCACTCTGGCACCTCCCCGGGTATTTCTCATTGTGGCGGAGGGAGAGGGATTCGAACCCTCGGTGACCTTGTCAGCCACAACGGTTTTCAAGACCGTCGCCTTAGTCCACTCGGCCATCCCTCCGGGGATGGCTTTAATTATGCTACATTCTACCATGTCAGCAGATAACTGTCAATTTCTGCAACAGCCACGCGCTTTGCTCAGGCTGGTTGGGATGAATGAAGATCAAATCGCGACGGCCGGAACTTGTACCCGTATACGCGATTTGACCGCGTTATCCGACGTGCTGTCTGTCCGCCTATCGCTTGACCGATGAACCGAAAGAGGTATAATGGCCTTAAAGGTTTTGGACAGGAGGATGAAGAATGACTGTGACCAGCGTAAGCGTGAGTGGATTCAAAAAAGCTCTTTCAGAGTTTCTGAACCGCGCGGCCTACGGTCGAGAGCGCATTATCATTGCCAGTCGGGGAAAGCCGAAAGCGGCAATCATCGGTATAGATGACCTCCGATTACTTGAGGAGCTTGAGGAAATGGAGGACGCCATTGCTGCTCATGAGGCGCTGGCAGCATATCGCGCTGGCGAGACAACGCCCTATGAGGAGTTTCGGACCGAGCTAGTAGCCGAGGGGCTGCTGGATGAGTAAACGCTGGAAACTCGTTATTGATCGCCAGCCACAAAAGGCAATGCGCCGGTTGCCCAGACCAGCACGCCAACGCATTGACGAGGCGATCCTGAATCTGGCGGACGATCCGCGCCCGCCCGGATGCCGCCCTGTTAAGGCAGCGGCGAAAGGTACGTACCGTGTGCGAGTGGGTGACTACCGCGTGATCTACATCGTGCTGGACGACGAGCAGGTAATTATCGTGGTCCGCATAGCCAGACGAGGGGAGAGCACGTACAAAGGACTTTAAACCCGGCAACAAGAAAATTCACTTCTTTCCCTTCTGGGGTAGCGTGGGCGACCAGGCGGGGAGCCTGCCCCACCGCTTGTATGGCCCAGGATATGGTGATTTTACCCCCTCTGGTTACGAAAAGTCCTAAAAGCGTAAGTCTTTTTGGGCTGTTGGACCAAGCCCACGTGGATATCCCCCCCCATAAAAAACGGCGCTCCTGCCGGGCGGTGGGCACGCCCTCGGAAAATTGTACCATCCGTAGAACCAGAGGATTTGTGCCAATAGTGACGTGTGACAGGTGACAGAACTCCAGTACGATAGGCGATCTATAGTTCTGTCACATAAAATGACAAGTGACAAGTGACAAAACTCCCCAGGATCGCCCAGGGGCGGGGGATTGTCGTAAAATGGGGGGAATCTGGTATAATTCTCGCAGGAAAACGCCCCACAGCGGCTTGTGGACGCTTGGGGCAGTGACCAGGCCGGTGAAGGCGGCCCGATGTGAGTATTCTAGCACAGCGACCGTCTCCGGTCAAATCATCGAGGGAGGCGGTTTTGTGATGAATAGGGAACAGATTAGAGGGTGGCCGATCAAGTCCCGTGTTGTCAACGATCAAGAGATTTGGGAGATTGAGGTCGAGACAACGGCTTGGGAACTTGAGGAACTTGTGAAAGCTCTCGGTGATTTGGAACGACGCTTGGGGCAGGATACTACCCGCGCGATCATTCTTGGACCAGTGAGGCAAGATGCTGTGTCGGGTGGATGTTACCTCTACAATCGGAATGAGCAGAAAGACGTGGAGGCGATCAACTTTGATCGCCATTGGGGGCAAGGGGGGCTGGCAGGGCTTGGCGGGATCGTAGTAACAAAGCGGCAAAGGGATCGAGTCAAGATTCTCTTTGGCTTGATGCGCATCGAAGATAGTGAAGAGTTTTACCAGTTGGTCGAGATGGTCCTCGATGACCTGGGATTGAGCAACGAAGGGGAGCCAGGCGGTGATGAACAAGATCAAGTGAGTGATTCAGGCGATGCTCAGGGGCGGGGAAGAGCAATTGGCCTATATGAAACTCTCACCCCAGTAGAGAAAAGGGTCCTTGAGGCTTCGGCCAAAAACCTTGAGGTAAACCGATCCAAAATTGCAGATGAATTGATGATATCTGAAAATACGCTCAAGAGACACATTACACATATCAATCAGAAACTTGGTATGCCTGGAGCGCGGCGAGTAAGAATGATAAACTATGCCCGTGAATTAGGGTTGATCGACTAACCCTTTTATCCCCCTTACGTCCCCCATACGTCACCCTAAAGGGTGACGTTTTTTTTGTCTAATTTGCTATACTCATAGGCATTGGAGGTCAAATGCCTATGAGTACAATGGATTCAACAGCAGTACAACACTCTGCCCGGATGCTGGCCGGGGCTAGCGACATTGACCGAGATGCTATCCTGGCGGCCTTGCCCGACGCGCCGATTGATGACCTGGATGTTTTCAGAGAGTGGATAGGCGACCGTCCCGATCTGCTTGACGCGATCCGGGCGGTTAACCTGGACAAGCCCGCTCAGACAGAGCCTGTCTCTTTGTCGTTGTGCCCGCCTCTGCCCGATGGGGCGCGGCCAGACCCCGCCCTGGGCGAAGGCGCGGGGCGATGGGTTGATCTTTATGCCGACTACGCAGCGCAGGTGTCGCCGATGACCCCGCGCTCGTTTCACATTGGGGCGGCGTTGTGGCTTATCAGTGTGCCAATTGCGCGGCGGTTAGTTCTGCGTATGGCCTTCGAGGACATCTACCCAAATCTGTTTGTCCTTTGGCTGGCGGCCACGACGATTTTCAGGAAAACTACAGCCCTTGAAGTTGCCAGACGTATTGCGCGGGCTGTCTTCCCTTTCCTCTTACTACCCCAGGATTTTAGTGTCGAAGCATTTTTAAGCGACCTTGCCGGGCGTGAACCGGCGTACTTTGAACAACTAATGCCTGATGAAGCCGAGTGCTGGCGGAAAGAGCGCGATCACGCGGCGCAGCGGGGTTTGGTTCTGGATGAAACCAGCGGGCTACTAGCATCTGCTGGACGAGATTACAATCGGGGGTTGATCGAGGTTTTTTTGCGGTGCTCCAATTGTGATCCGAGTTTTCGGCGACTGACGCGCGGCCAGGGGCGGATCGCTATACGGAACTCGTATATGTCTCTTCTGACCGCTTCGACGCCCTCCGCCCTCTCTTCTCATCTTGGCTACAACCGGCTTTGGACGAACGGATTTTGGACGCGGTTTGCGATTCTGACGCCGGAGGGTCTGCCTGAGTGGAAAACATCGCGAGAAGCTCAAGAACCGAAAGATTTGCGGGCGCAATTGCGGCGGTTGTATGAGCGGTTGCCAAAGGTGAGTTGGCCCGGCACACCAGAGGTTTTGACTGTCGTACTTGGTGATGGGGTTTATGATGCGTGGGAAAAATTCAACAAGGCGGTTACGTTTGATCTATTGCTTCGGGGAGAGATTAGCGATCCTCGTCTGACTGGTACTTATGGTCGAATCCCAGTGCAGGCGCTCAAAGTTTCGACACTCCTTGCCGCGATGGATTGGTGTACGTCCACAGGCAAGACGCCAATTGTAGAACTTGCACACCTATCCCGCGCCATTTCCATTGTTGATTGTTGGCGTGAGTCCACTCATCGCGCGCTTGACCTGGCGGCGGAGGCCCGGTCCGATGATCTACAGGGCCGAATACTGGCAGTTGTTGAGGCTGCGGGCGCGGATGGTGTTGAAGCAAGATATGTATACAGAAAGTTGCATTTGAAGGCCGATGTAGCAAAGTCCATACTCAACGCCCTGGTGGACATCGGCGAGTTGGATGTGATGACCGTGAAACCAGAGGGGGGCGGGCGTTCAAGCGAGGTATACAAGGTGGCGATGTGATGGAAAAGAGGAGTTGTGTCACAGTGTCACAGTGTCACAAGGGGGGTTTGACGTGACAGAACTATCAGACAATCTGCTTAATTTGATAGGCGCACACACGCGCCTGAAATGGGTCTCGCGGGGTGTCTACGGCGATGAATACGCCGGACCTTGCCCGTTTTGCGGCGGCGAGGATCGTTTCCGGGTTTGGCCGAAGCATCCCGATGGACCTCGGTGGCATTGTATGGGGTACAAGTCAGGGCGAAACGGCTGCGGGCGCGGCGGCGATGCGATTGCCTTCTTGGTCGAGATCGGCCAGATCACGCCCCAGGAGGCCGGGCGGATGCGACACGGCGGCGATGGGCCGGTGGTTCCCACCAGGCGAGCGACCACGCGCCAGGAACCGCCCCTGCCCTCGCCAGTGGATCGATCTCCAGTAGAGCCGCCGCCAGAACTTTGGCAAAAACAGGCAGGGATCGCAGTGAATTACTGGCAGGGGCGGCTATTCAGCGAGGCCGGGCGGGTGGGTCTGGACTGGCTTCACGAACGCGGCTTGCAGGATGAAGCGATCCGGCGTTTTCGGTTGGGTTGGAACGACCGGGATCGGTGGCACGATCCTGCAAAGTGGGGTCTGTCGGGTGGACACAAGGTCTGGGCGGCGCAGGGGATCGTTATTCCCTGGTTCGTTGATGGGGCTGTGTGGTGCGTCAAGTTTCGACGTTTTGACGATTCCGGGCCGATGGGTGAGGACAAGTACGCGATGATCCGCGATGGGGTCCCCACGCTGTTTGGATTGGACTTGTTGACCGGGAAACGCGCCGTTGTCATTTGTGAGGGTGAACTCGACGCCGTGTTGCTTCACCAGGCGGCGGGGGGTCTGGTGGACGTGACGGCCATCGGCGCGAAGGGGCGGCGCATTTCTATACCGTCGTTGGTTCGATTGCTGCGGGCGTCGGCGTGGCTGCTGGCGTTGGACGCAGACGCGGATCGGGAAGCTAAAATCTGGGCCGACTACACGCCCCGTATTCGGCGGATGAAACCCTTGCAGGGCAACGATGTGACCGAGTTTCACCAGGCGGGCGGCGATTTGCGCGCCTGGGTTCAGTTTCACTTAGAATTTTAGAGGAGGCAACAGATGAGTAAAAGTATGGACGAGCTAATTAGGGCGCAGGCGAGACGGGGGAGCGTGGTAGGCGGCGAGGCCGAGGCCAAAGCTGGCCTGTCGGACGAGCAGCAGGCGAGAGTGATCGAGATTGTGGAGCAGATCGGGTGCACGGTCCGGGAGGCGGTTGATCTGGTTACTCAGGCAGAGCCGCCGACCTCGCCGCCAGTGGTACAGGTGCACGGCGGGGAGGGCAGCGGCGGGGAAGGTCCCGCCAAGAGCGCGCCGGATATGGACAAAATCATCAGAGCTTACGCGAAAAAGATACCGGTTGAGTGGCTGTAGATATTCTGAGGGGGAAAGATGACAGAAAAAGTAATCGAGATCGAAGAACTGGAGGAACGTTTTCGGGCAGCGAGTGCAAGACACGGCGAACGGGCTAAGGCTTTGGAAATACTGGAAGAACGTCTCGCCGAGTTTCCCGCGCGCGTGGCTGACGCCAAGAGCGCAAAGGACCGAGGGAAGCTGGCTGCTGAGTATAGCAAGCTCGAGGCCGATCACAAACTGCTGGCGCTGGAGGTTGAGGAGCTTGCGCGTCGGCGTGAATCCGCTTATGAGGCGATCTTTCTCGAACGTTTACGCGCGGCTGAGGCTGAGTTGAGGAAATTCGAGAGGGAAACTCTCTTCCCGGCAAAGCGGGCGGCGGATGAGTTAGGTAAGCAAGTACGAGCGGCGCTCAACAATCGCGGGGATCGTGATAGGGAGCAGTTGAGCCTCGAAGAGATCGAAAAGTTAAAGATCGCAAAAGCTCAGGCAGAATCTACGCTGCGCCTGGCGGCGGCAAAACGGCGTGATCTGCGTGGCATTTGCGAGCATCGGCGAAATGAGATCGTCGAATATAGGAGGGAGCGCGATGGATAGATTCAAGTACGTTGAGCAGGCGCGGGCGTTGGTCGAGCAGGCGGTCGAGGATGAAGAGGGGGTCCCTCTCTCCGACCTGCTGCGGGCGCTGGTCTACGCGGTGCTGGCCGTGGCCGAGCGAATGGGCAGCATCGAGGAGGTGGCCTGTGCGCTCGACGATCTGCGCAGGGAACTGTAGGCGGCATATCCAGGATGGCGCGCCGGGTGCTGAATGGCAATTATCGCCGGTTGGCGGCGGCGATTTTACGGCGCGCTGTCCTGGACGCCGAACGCGATGACGGCGCAGAGGCCCGCGCCTGGCTGGTGGGTGAGGTTTCCTTTGCCGGGATGCTGTTGGATGGGCTGGAGATAAGCCGCGACGTGGTACGCGAGTGGGTGCGAGAGTTGCCCCAAGTACAGAACCTTGACAGTTGAATAGCACAGCACGGCCCGCAGTGGCTTGACGGTTGGCGTAAGCTGTTATACAGTATCCCTGTACTGACAGGAGACGATTATCAGACAAAGGGGGAAACGATGCTCGTTGCGTATTTTGAAGCGGCGATGCGACGCGCCAAGTACGAGATTTTGGAGGATGGGTCCTTCTACGGCGAGATACCGGGGTTTCGGGGGGTGTATGCGAACGACGATAACCTGGAGGATTGCCGCCAACAGTTGCAAGAGGTGCTGGAGGATTGGCTGGTCTTGGGCTTGCGGATGGGGCACTCTCCATTACTGAGCGCGGCGCGGCCCCACCAGTTTTGAGCAATTGCTTGACAAGCGTGTGGTTCTGGGGTATAATGTCCTTGTACAGTGCGCTGTACAAGGGAGATAGGGAATGGCACAAGAGCGCAAGCTGACTATCAGAATATCCGAGGAGGAACACAAAGCCGTCAGAGTGAAAGCGGCAGAACTTGGCCGCCCTGTCTCTGAGATTGTACGCGCATTACTGGCCGGGTGGGTTTCGGGTGAGATCGAGTTGCCCGCCGAGAATGAGGAGGAAGCAGAACCAGAGTAAGACATAAAGAACGGGCTGTGCGAGTGTGCTACCACTAACACAGCCCTGACCGCCCCACTGAGCAGCCAGTGAAACGGCTACAACTATTGTACCACAAGCTGAAGCCAACGTAAAGACGGCTTGCCCAGTGCGGGGATCGCGGGCAAGCCGTCTTTGCGTTTATGTCTATGCCGAGGGAGGTATTGAGTATGCAGTGAAACATAGGTAGTCGGTTAATGTACTCGCAAATCAGAGATTGAAAGGAGTTGGACAATGAAGAGCATCACATTGCAGGTAGGAACGTACACGGTCGGGAATGCGCTGGTACAGGATGATACCAGAGAGGTCGAGTTTGTCGGCGAGTTGGTGATGAGCCGAACAGATTACGGACTTGGGCGCGGCGGCGGCCCCACCGACACCAGGGGAGTGACCGAATCTCTCTACAAGACCGAGGACGGGCGGCTTATCGTCCACGTGGAGGATTGGTCAAAGTGGCAGGGCGAGCCGAACACCTATAGCTTGCACGAAGTGACCGAGGCGGATCTGCAAGTCGGCGGGCGTTTCGAGCGGTTAGGCGCTGAAGCGGGCTACGGGCGTCCGTTGACGCTCGATGAAGCGGTATCGCCGCTAGATCGGCGCGGGTGGACTGAGGAGGAAGAGGAGGCGGAATGATACCGAGCGATTCACTGCGCCAGGCCGCCGAAGCGTTGGACAAGTCCGATCTGGTTGATCTGGTCGTGCTGGCGAGCGAGGGGGCCAACGGGCAGACCATTGCGATGCTCGTTTTCTTCCAGAACTTGGACGCGGCGGATCGTCGGCGGGTGCGCGACGCGGCCCGCGACTTGTTGAACTCTCAGAGGAGGAAAAGTGATGACGGTTGAGATCACGCCGGAAGCACGCGAGGTATTGAGCGCGTGTTATGAAATCGTCTTGCAGGCCGCAGCCCGACGACGGGCGCGGTTAGAACGGCAGAATGAGCAAGCCGCTAGTGACCAGGTTGGGAGGCCAGGAGCACTAGCGGCGAGGCCGGTCCCACAACTTGTGGGAACTGTCCCCAATTCTACCACAGCATAGCAGAATAGCAAGGGGTCCCTGTGAAATCGCCCCCAGGGACCCCTTGCTACCCCGAAGGAGCATATCAATGGATAGATTCAACAAGTTGGATGGTTTCGCCGTTGACCTGGTGGCAAAACTCGCTCCCTGGGCAGCCCCGATCCCCACCGCCTACCTGGTGGGGCGGGCGACCGTTGAACACCTCGCCTGGCCGGTCTGGGTGGGTTTCGTGGCTGCGGTCATCGTGGAGAGCCTGGGCCTGGCGACCACCAGCACGGCGTTGACGTTGCGAGAATACAACGCCGAGAAGCGCAAGAGCGACCCTTCTGCCCCGTTCGTGCTGGCTGCTGCGTTGGTCGGCGTCTATCTGGTCGTGGCGGTGGGGTTGACGGTGGCGCTGGACATTGTACCGGCGCTGGCGGTCTATTCACCCGCGATCTTTCCTCTTCTCTCGCTTACGGGCGTCACGGTGCTCGCATTGCGGGGGGATCATCGGCGGCGTGTGGCCGAGATCGAAAAGGGGAAGGCAGAGCGCCGGAAACGACGGGCGGAACGAAAACGGAATGGGGGCGGAACGAAACCGGCACGCGCGCCGGAACCAGTCACGGCACAGGCGGCACATTACACGGCAACAAGTGCCACCACCAGGGAGCGCGCGCGGGCTGTTTTGCTGGAACGTCCCGGAATTTCAGGAAGTGAATTGGGCCGGACATTGGGCCGGTCTGAGCGATTAGGGCGGAAACTCAAGGCGGAACTGTTACCGGAACTTGATTTGCCCATTTCCGGCAATGGCCGGAAGGAGGAAGGAGATGATTAGCGCGATGCAAGTTGTGAATCAACCGAGTTCTGATGTGATGGGCGTTATTGATCGGTCCAACCTGGCCCCCAACACGAAACGGAATTACAAGCGCGCGGTGGCGGGCTATCTGGAGACAGGGGGCGGCCTGCTCGACGCGCAGGCATTGGCCGCCTACGCCGAGGGGTTGAGCGACGCGGCGAAAGGTCCGCTAAAGGCAGCGGTCAAACTGTACACCGAGCGGGTCAAACAGCAGTTAGACGCCGGGGTGGACCCCAACGCCGAGGACGCGGTTGAGCTATCGGCGCGGGTGAATCTGGCCGAGCGGCGCTTGAACGCCGTCCAACGGGTGATCGAGGTGCGCACGCCGAAGGGCGAAAAGACTCACATCTGGCTTTCCCAGGACGGCGTGAGGGCGCTCTTCGACAGTTGCGCCGACGACCTCCAGGGGGAGCGGGATCGGCTGGCGTTGGGGCTGATGGCGGCGGCGGGATTGCGCCGAGAGGAGGCGGCAAATCTCACGTTTGCCGATGTGAAACGGCAGCCAGTCAAGGGACGGGTGCGGACCGTGTTAGCGGTCGAGGGGAAGGGGCGCAAGGGGCGCAAGCGGCGGACGGTCCCCATTTCCGACAATCTGGCCGGGGCGATCCGCCGGTGGGGAAGGCACGTGAACCACCAGGGGCGGGTGCTGCGCTCGATTGACCAGAGGGGGGAGTTGCGGGATTCCATATCGGGCGTGGCGCTGTTTCACATCGTCCAGGAGCACGGCGCGGCGATTGGCCTGCCAGACCTTGCCCCGCACGATCTACGCCGGACCTACGCTCAACTTGGCTTCGAGGCCGGGATACCGATCACGCAAATTTCCAAGCTGTTAGGACACGTGAGTGTGGCGACGACGCAACGGTATCTCAACCTCGACCTGGACCTGGAGACGACGATAAGCGACTTCATTCCCTTTGAGGCGCGATGAGATGACACACAACGAGCTAGGCGCATTGGGGGAGCACTACGTAGCGCGGCTGCTATCTGGCGTTGGCCTGGACGTGGAGCGCGGCGGCCCCGCCGATCTGCTGGTCGAGGGGGTCCCGCTCGAAGTGAAAGCGGCGCGGCCCGCGCCATACAGAAGCGGCAGCGACCAGGGGTATCAATTCTGCCTACATCGTGAGGGCAGAGGCGGCCTGCAAGCGGCGGCGGCCGTGCTGCTGTGCTACTGGAAAGCCGGTCGAGAGCCGGTGGCGATTCCGGGCTATCCCTGGACGTATGAGGGGAAGTGGGCGCGCTGGTATGGCCGGTGGGAGACAATTGCCGAGGCCTTGGAGGGTTGCGAATGAGCGAAACCTTTTCTTTCCGGTGGGGCATTCCTCTTCTGGACGGGGGACACACGGACATCCCCAACTTTATGCTGGATAACTACGCCCAGGCGGGTGTCAGCCGGTCTGAGTTTCTGACCATCGTACATCTGGCGCGGTATCAGTACGAAAGCCAGGGAAGCGAGTGTAGGCCGAGCGTAGCGACGGTGGCCGAGCAAATGGGGTATTCTACACGCGGGCTGCAAAAGGTTCTGGCTGGCCTGGAGGCGCGTGGATTGCTGGCGCGGCGTCTCCGACCTGGTAGAACGACGCTCTATGATTTTAGCGGATTCTCACGCGCCGTGTTGGAGGTATCCACAGGGGGGGTGAACTCCAGTTCAGGGGTGAACTGTGATTCAGGGGTAGGGGTGAACCCCAGTTCACCCGAAGAAGAAAAGACAAGAAGAAAAGAAGAAGAAAAAGAAACGCGGGCGCGCGGCAAGTGCGGGCGCATTGTCCCGGCTGGAGGTTGTCTGGGAGACGGGGCAAGGATTTGTTTCGAGTGTGACTTTCTGTACAAGGAGGGCGCGACGTGAAAGGATTGTCTATCGGGATGCTGGTTGTGTTGGTTGTGTTAGTTGTCTTGGGCGCGGGTGCGCTATTTACCCAGGGCGCGGCGAATTTCCAGACCGCCAGAGCAGCGACCGAGGCAGCGAGAGCGGCAAAAGCGGCGACCGCTACAACGCTTGTCGGCGGGTTGCTTGTCGGTGGTCTGAGCGTTACGCTGCTGGCTTCTATGGTAGTCATCGCCTATCTGGTTTTTCAGTTGAGAGCGACCGAGCGCGGGCAGGCGCTACGATTCCCACGCCAGCGGAAGCGGCTTGACGGCCCGGTGGTTTACATCCTGGAGACCTCGCCGGATGATGCGGATGAACGACATCCGATGGAGGTGATCGAATGGACAAACGACGATTGGCGGTTCTAGTATTGGCGATCCTGTTGCCCTTCCTCTCTGGTTGCGAGGGGGAGACGGCACGGCGGCCCTACGCCCTGGAGTTGCAGGCCGAAGCGGACGCGGCCCAGGAGCGAGCGCGGGCGGTGGCTGCTCAAGAGACGGCCCAGGCCCAGGCGACACGTCAGAGCCAGGACGTAGCAATGAGGGCAACCACTGACTCACTCAACGCCCAGGCCCAGGCGACGCGCCAGACGATGGATGCACAGGCGACGGCGCAGGCGTTGAGCGTACAGGCGACGCGCCAGGCTCAGGACCTGGAGGCGACCCGAACCGCCGAGGCCCGCAACGCGCAGGCAACGGCGACCGCGCAGGTACAGAATGAGCGCGCCACAGCGACGGCGGCGAGTGCAACAGCGACGATGCAAGCGGCAATCGTGGCCGTCGAGGGGACGGCCCAGGCCGCCCAGGCCATTTCGGCCCAGGCGACCGCCCAGGCCGTCGAGCGCCAGGCAGAACGAGAGAGGATGACTCAACCCTTGCGGACGTTCGGCCCCTGGGCGCTTCTGCTGGCCGGACTGGTGGCGCTGGCCCTAGTGGGCTGGAAAGCCTGGACGCTATTTGAGGACCGGGCGCGCCTTGTCCGACGTGGCCCGGATGAAGGGGAGCCGCTTATGCTCATTACAAGGGAGCGTTTGGCGCTTCCTCTCCGACAGTTTGGGCCGTATGCCGATATGACCCACCGGCAGGAGCGCGCGCCTTTGCTGGCCCCGACCGCCGAGGTCCAGGAAGGCGCGACGACGCGCCAGCAGGTGAGCAACGCGATCCTGGCGCAACAAGCCGGAAAGATCGCCGAGGCGAAAGGACAAGGCCCGCAAAAGATTCTCGTACTACCGCCAGGTAAGCGATCCGTGAGCAAGACACGCCAGAAGCGAGCGCCAGGACTTGGGCGCGTGGTAGCGGTGAGGAGCCTGGAGGATGCCACGCGCCAGGGCATTCTACCCCCAGGGCTGGCCCAGGCAATCGAGGGGCAATGGGAGGCGATTGACGATGACGGCTAGAATGGTTTCGCAGCATTCCGAGGTGGTAACATACTGGCGAGGTGTGACCAGCACATTAGCTCAACGTGGGCTATTACGCCAGAGGCGCGACGATGGGAGCACGGTGATCCCATCGGCTACCGGACTTGTGACGCCGGATTTTGTGGCTTTCGTCTTGGATATGCACAGGTTGGCCGGTGTATCCCGCGAGCAGTGGCTTGACTGCGACCTACATGCCCAGGTGAGGGCGACGCTACAGGGTAGGCGCGTATTCTGCGCCGATTCTGCCGGTCTCGCCCTGGTCGTGGCCCGCAACCCCGGAGAGCGACGCAAGAGACTACCGGCGCGGGTAGTCTTGACCGGCGATCTACTACCCCAGGGCGAGTATACCGTCTGCTTGGGGATGGGCAGAGAAGGCCCGGTGATCCTGGACCTGAGCGCGGGCGAGCGAGCGATCCTTGTTGGCGGCGAGTCAGGCAGCGGTAAAACCGGCACAGTGAAAAGTATCATCGCTCAAGCCGTCCGCAAGTGTGGGCCGGACAAGCTCAACCTTGCCCTGGTTGACCTGAAACGGTTGGACTTTCCGATCTTTGACGGCCTTCCCCACCTTATCGCGCCAGTGGCGACCGAGGAAGCGGACGCCGAGGCGCTGGCTTCCTGGTGTGTGGGGGAGATGGAGCGCCGTCAAGCCGTGATGCAACAGGCCCAGGTGACGCGATGGGACAAGTTACCCGATGGGGAGCGGTTTCCCCTGCTGCTGGTGGTAGTTGATGAATGCGCCGACTTTGGCAATTCGCCGGTGATGGGCGATCTAGTGCGATTGGCCCGGAAAGGACGGGCAAGCGGTGTATCTCTCATCCTTGCGACGCAACGACCAGACGCCCAGGTGCTCAGTAGTCAGGTAAAGACCAATTTACCGACACGGTTAGCCTTCCGCGTCACATCGTCTATGGATAGTCGGATCATTCTTGACCGAACAGGCGCGCAGGAGATAAAGCGCCGGGGACTTTGCCTTTGTAACGTGGGTGCAAATTGGCAGAAGGTACAAACGGCCTTCCTGCAGGAGGGAAGCGAGGGCGAATGGGTTGACGTTGGGCAAGTCGGCCCGGTTCTGAGCGACGTTGAGCGGGCGCTGGTCTCCTACGCCCTGGGCGAGCTTGACGGTGCTTTCATCGTGGGGAAATTGTACGAAACGTTCAAGGGGCAAATCAGCAAGCGTAAACTCGCAGACCTCGCCCGGACGTGGGAGCGGCGCGGCTGGTTGACCGAGCCAGCCCACGCCACCGATCCCAGGCGCGTAATGCCAGAGCTTGCAGAATTGGCGGGCTATGCCCTGGACGTGCAAAACGGTGATAGGGTGATAGGGATGATAGGCGGTGATAGGGACGCCCAGGCGATGACAGGGAGCGAGTTACCGCCATTTCTACGGGACAGGCGGGTAGCGGTAGCGTAGTAGCAGGGGGGAGGCGATGAAACGAGCAGTAATTTATATCAGGACATCTTCGGAACACCAAGCAGAGAAGGCGAGTCCCGAGGAACAAGAGGCCGATTGTCGGGAATTGGCAGAGGAGCACGGGTTAACCGTTGTTGAGGTATACCGTGACATAGAACGGTATAGGGTAGGTAATCGGTTGGTTGACCCATCGGGAACACGGTCCGACCGTCCGGGGCTGCTGGCTATGCTACGTGACGCGGCGGCTGGTCAATTTGATACTATCTTGGCCTGGCGCGAGGATCGGTTATATCGAGCTTTGAAAGTGACGGTATTGGTTTTGGAGGTTGTTGAGGAACACAAGCTAGATATTTTGCTGGCCCATGAGATGTTTGATCCGGTTGTGGCTCCTGTTAAGGCTTGGGCAGCCCAGATGGAATTAAAAGCGATGCGCGCACGAATGACAATGGGGGTCAAGGCACGGTTGCGACAGGGGAAAGCGAATACAGGGCAGGACCGTTACGGCTACGAGCGCAACGGCGAGGCGATCGAGATTGTGGAGGAAGAGGCGCGGTGGGTGCGCCAGATATTCGCCTGGTACATTGAGCGCGTCCCGATTCTGGAGATACGGCGACGGTTGATTGAGGCAGGCGCGCCACAGAAGGGGAGTACTGTACCGCGTAAAATTCAGTGGGCGCGGTCGAGTATTCAGGCGGTTTTAATGTCTGCACAAGTCTATGCTTCCGGTATCAAGATTCACACCAGGGACGGTGAGGCATTTGAAATCCCGGTCCCGCGCATTTTGGACATTGAGACCTACCACAAGTTCCTGGAGGTGCGAGAGGCCAACACAACGAACAAAGCGCGCAGTGTCAAGCGCGACTATCTAATTCGTGGTCTAATCTACTGTGATTGTAATCGAAAGTGGGGAGCGCGTTCCTATGCATCCAGGCGCAGGAATAGAAAGGGGGAATGGGTCAAGCGCAAGACACTAACGGGTCTTTACTACTGCCGCGAATGCCACAAAGAACGTATTCACCCCGATTGCCCTCGAACGATTGGTCACAAAAAGGCCGATAAATTTGTCTGGTCGAAGGTGTGCGAGGTATTGAGCAATCCTGAGTTACTGTTGATTGAGGCCCAAAAGCCCATTGCCGAACTGCAACAGCAAGCAGCGGACGTTCAGGAGGACCAGGAGCGGTTACAAAAGGAGCTTGATGCTATCACGATGGAACGGCAATGGGTCATCACCCAAGCACGAAAAGGGCGGATCACTGATGAGGACATGGACTACCAGCTAGGGACGCTGACGCTCCAAGAGTTGAACGTCAAGAAAGAGTTGATGGCGCTTGGTGAGGTTGCGCGACTGAATGGCCTTGACGATTGGGAAGAGGTAGCGCGGGAATACCTCGCAAGTCTGCGCGATGGGCTGGAGGAGCTTAACTCTACTCCAGAGACAAAAGAAGAGCGCCTTGAACTATTCGAGATGAAAAGAAAGATCATTCTTGCCCTGGTCGAGAAGGTGTTGATAGGCAAGGATCGTAAGCTGACGGTGATCTTTCGGCTGAACGTGCGCTCTCTGCTCAGGCCGGTTGAGACAAACTGTGGTCAAATCGAGATGGCCGGAACTTGTACCCGTAAACGATAACTCCCTCCTCACCGCCTCCCTGCACTTTGCGCGTCACCATCTCCACCGGCATCCCGATGCTCACCCGATCGGCGTCCACATCGGTGAGTTGCGCGGTGACCAATGGCCCCTCCTCTAACTGCACCAGCGCCACGGTGTAGGGGGCGAACTCTTCGAACCCCTGCGGCGGGTGATAGACGGTGCTGTAAGAATAGACCTCACCCCGACCGCTGAAAGGAACCATCGTGTTCGCTGGCGCTTTGCACTCGGGGCAAACGTCGCGAGGCGGAAAGATACGTTTACCACAGCTCTCGCACACCTCTCCGACCAGCCGATAACGTTGCGTCTGCAGCCTCCAATTCCTCGGTATACTCGTAATCATTGAAAAACCTCCTATGTTCTGAACGTTCGCTCATTTTGAAAACAAAAAAACAGATTGGGGCACTGACTGCTCAAGGCGAAGCGGCAGAAGTAAGGAAGTCGCCACCAAAGCCAGTAAGCACCCAATAGAAACGAGAAAGAC
>Ga0180434_10005034_pt1 | contig 15778 bp, 12 predicted proteins | sample SS_ome_7_FD_132453 | JGI IMG/M metagenome (GOLD analysis project Ga0180434, IMG submission 132453) | Hypersaline lake sediment archaeal communities from the Salton Sea, California, USA - SS_1_D_2 metaG | ecosystem: Environmental > Aquatic > Non-marine Saline and Alkaline > Hypersaline >...
CCCAAGAAGTCGACCGTGGTGCCGTCTCCGCTTCCGAGAATGTCCTGATACGGAAGTTGTTCCAGAGCGGCCTTCGCGTCTTCAAGCTGCGACTCTGCGTCGGCCAGATGGCCGTTCGCTGAAGTGACCTCCGCGGCCAGTGTCACACGGTCCGACTCAATTGCTGCGACGGCTGTGTCGATTGCGCTAGCTTGCGTCGCGATTGTGTCCAGGTATGTGTCCAGGTTGGTGGCGAGCCCACTTACTGCCTGGATCTTCATCTGCAACGCGAGGTCTTCTTCGATGCCGCGAACGATGTTCGCCTTGGCCATTGAGACCGTTCCGTAGGTGCCGTCTGCATAGGTGCTCGCAAGCGTGGTGATGTCTTGCCGAGTGACTCCCCTGTCTGCCGTGAGGAAGTACGCCGGGGCGTTGACCTTGATCGAGTCCAGCGACTCTGGGTCGTCGCCGCCGCCCGCACCGGTTGTGTTCGTGACCGTCATTGGGATCGTCTGGTTGTTCACCACCAGGTCGCTCACAACGGTCTTGATCGTGTTCACCGTGGCTGCCTTGCCCAGCTTGCCCTTCGTCACGCGGTAGCGTGCCAGGATCGGCGCACCTTGCTCGGGGATGTTGCCCATGACCCCGTTGCCGAAGATCAAGAGCGGAGGCACGCTCTCATACATGATCTCCAGTTGGTTGAGCCTGTCGAATGGCAGGAAGTCCACCACTGTCCAGAGCACGTTGTTCACGTAGATCTCTTCACTGCCCAGGGCGATGTGCTCGTTCTCGTCAAGCTCAGATAGCGACGGCCTCTGGTTGGCCTCACCATTGGAAACAAAGTCCTCCTCAATCGTGCGACCTTGCGTGACTGCTACGCCTGAAACAGACGTTTCGCCTGCCGCGACGGGGACGGCTTGTGTGGTCTCGAAAATGAGACCGTTCGGACCCTGGAATTGGAACCGAGGCTGGATGGTGAAGTCGAAGGCATACGGCCCTTCGGTGAACGTGAGAGTCATCACGGATGTGCAAGCCGTCGCCGGGCGCGGCTTGTACGCGGACATGCGAGCGAGGTACTCGGCACGGGCACGCAGTCGCAGGAACGACCAGTACCATTCAGTGACCTCGCGATCCATGTACCACGACAACGTGTCGAGGCCTGCCGCCACGTACTTCGCGAAGATGACCCCGAAGTCGGACGCGACGAAGTCGGTGAATTGATCCGCAAAGTTTTCGCGAAGCCAACTGATCCCCTCGTCGAGGTGCGTGTTGTAGTCGCGGCCGAGGTACTTCGCGCGGGTGAGCGTGTCCGTCGGGCGCACGTCGTCGCGAACCTCGCGCCCAGTGGTGATCGCCTGCCACTTCGGGTAAGCAGGATCGATTGTGCCCCCGTCTGCCGTTGCGTTGGCACCGACCTGATAGTACTTCACGGTCGTTGTGCTCGGCACCTCGGCAACGATGAACGAGCCTGCGAACGTGGCATCGGACACGCCGGCCACCACGATCTCCATGCCGACCGAGAGACCGTGTACCGCTGTCGTCGTGAGGGTGACGACGTTCGATGCACGGACTGCTCCTCCAGGCGTGACGATGTTCGCCTGTCCGAGAGTGGTGGGCGGCAGCATCTGGATGTAGAGGTTGTCGTCGTCTGGGTTGTAGTACAACTGCCACTGCGACGGGCTCGCTGGTGCTGACGTGTATTCAGATGCTGCGAAGACGGCCATCAGGCAACTCCGGTATCACCTGTGATGGAATTGAAGATTCCTGTCCAGGTCTGCGGCTGTCCCAAGTACAGGTAGTTTACATCAATGGTGACCAGCCCCTCAATGTCATCGTCTTCGGTCACAACGACAGAGATCACCTGAACATCGGGCAACCACGCTGCGAGTGCTCCGCGAATCTCCAGGTCCGCACTCGCCTGCATGATTGGACCGCGGTTCTCGAACACCAAGCCGATGACATTGGACCCAAACGTCGGCTCCATTTTGTGAGACCCAAGCGGAGTGAACAGGATCAGCGTGATCTTGGCTTGCACCAACTCAATGTCCGTCGCAGTCTGCGGGCCGGTCGCACTCCAGGGCCAGCCTGTCCCAAGGACAACGGGTCCACGAATGAAAGCAGGTTGAACCATCAGGCAACTCCTACATCTGGTGTGCTCGGTACCTCAGGAGGATCCAAGGGACACGAGGGCAGACTCGGCAGAGCCGGCAGCGCGGGGGGCTCGGGGAGCGGTGGTAGCGCCGGGATCTCCGGGATGGACAGGGTCGGCAATGGTGGCACCGGGACCCCAGGTAGCTCCGGAAGGCTCGGAGGCGTCGGGAGACTGGGTGGCTCGGGCACAGGAGGCAGCGCAGGAAGCCCAGGGATGGCCAGGGAGGGCACCGGAGGCACCGGCACACCAGGGAGACCAGGAAAGGACGGCAGAGAGGGCAGAGAGGGAGCCTCAGGCGGTGATGGCACCGACGGAACAGCCGGGATCTCCGGGACCGGGAGGGTCGGGAAGGTACATTTGCTCGCTGCCATCGTCAGATCGTCTTGTTCTTGAGCGACAGGAGGGACGAGTCAGGGGGCTGGAGCCCGCTCACCATCGTGCCCGTCGGTGCGCCCGGGGCCGCACTTACGTGCGTGTGTGCCAAAAGTGCAGTGACAGCGTTCACGAGCCACTTCAGCAGTTTGTCTCCCAATACGATAGGAGAAGAGGCACCATTGCCCAGGGTCACGCCTCCAGTGGACACGTTGAGCCCTTCGCCAGAGATGACGACCGACTTGGCCATGACCGTGGCCACGTCCTTCTTCAACTCGACGAGCGAGCCGTCCTTCTGCACCATCTGCCAGCCATCCTCGGTCGAGGCAAGGAGGTTCCCGTGCTTGTCCACGGCTGTGATCCCTTCCTTCCCGTCCTCGGCGTTCAGGATGAAGAAGGTTCCCTGGTGATTCGCCATGTGGACGCTGCCATCCTTGTTGATCACGACGAAGCTGTAGAGGTCGCCGTTCGGCTTGTGCCACTGAACCTTGACCTGCTCGTTGTCTGCCTCCGTTTCCATCATGAAGCCGTGGCCGTTGCTCGCGTACCAGCCGACTGCGCTCGGCGGGTCCTTCTGCAAGTCCTCGGGCACTTCGTTGACTCCGTCACCTCCCTCGTTCGTGTCTGGGATGGCCCACCATCCTCCGCTGTAGATCGGTGCCTCCAGGCTCCCGTGCTCGAATTCGACCCACACTCCTGAGCCGTTGTCCGGTGGGTGGAACAGCCCTCCCTGTGGCATCGCAACTGGGGCCTTTGGATACGCCCAATCACCAAGCACGTCGTCGCCGCTGATCGCAGGCACGCTCACAAGGATCCTGCCTTGCTTCAACGGGTCAGCGTTGTCCTCGACGATGCCGCGGTAGGACGAGTAGAACCGACCGAAGTACTCCAGCCCATGGTGGAGAATGTTGTCCAGGATGCCGTTGATCAAGTCGAAGGGGTTCATTAGTACGGATCGTCCCCAACCGGGTCGAATGGCATCCGGTCAGTAAGGGTGGGCATGTTCCTCTTCTTCGCCTGAATGGGCCTGCCTGGATCGTACTTCTGAACCTTCGGCGCAGAGACCCTGAGCCACCTTGCAATGCCACCAGGGAAGCCCTTCGGTTTCAAGTCAAGGTCCATCTTCGCAAAGTCGTTCCCAACCGTTGTGAGCACCTCATAGACGCGATAGGGCACCGAAAAGTACTTGCCCACGCCTTTCACGGTCACCATCGCCTCAGGAAGAATTGCCGGAATCGCCGGGCCGGAGCACTTCGCAGAGATTCCATGGCTCGAGGCGTCAGCGCCCTTCAGGGCCCAGATGTTCTTGAATCGGCTTGCAACCTGAGACTGTCTTGGTGGAACAGGAAGGTAGCTGTTGACCCCCTTCTCGTCTGGCTTCTTCATTGCCGGCAGCGTCTTGCCGTCTGGCCCCTTGACTGTCGGTGATTGTGGGTTCGCTGTGGTCTCATACTTCGCGTTGTACGTGGCCGACCTGACGTTCGCCTCGTTGGCCTCCAGCTTCTTCTGTTTCTTCGCGCGTGGTGAATCAGGGTTGAGAAACTTCGACGCAATACCTGTGCGCGGGATGAACAGCGGAGTGCTGTCGCTGTCGAACGAGTCGATGGGAAACACATTGTTTCCGAGGTCGATCTGCCCACGGTAGACCAGCGTGAAGTCCACGTCCTTCTTCGCTAGCCTTGCGTCAACGATGTTGAACGTGTCCCCTTTGGTGATGAACGCTCGGCATCCGCACTCGGCAGCTATCTTCTTCACGAAAACGAAGTCGTTCAGATAGCCTTGGTTGACGTTGTCCACTTCCAGCAGGAGGTCGAGCACTTCCGGTGCAAACTGGCCCTGCGGCAGCGATGGCTTGTGATTCCAAAGCAGCTTGAAGTTGTGCTTCTTCACCACGATCTCTTGAATGATCTGCTCGCGCGTCCTTGCCGGCGTTCCACCGTCCTTGCGGCTCCACTGAAATCCGCTTGTGACTCTCCCCATCTGCCACCCGAATCCAACTCCCTTCAGGGTCACGCTGAATTCATCGCTGAACCCAATGTCTGGCTTCATCATGATGGTGTGAAACCAGGGTGACCAGTGTCGAGGGTCGCTTGTGTACCCCCACTTGACACTCAGCGTGTTCCCAATCGTGAGCCACTCTGATTCCAGAAGCTCCAGGGCAAGCCCGTATTCTGGTGGTTGAAGCTGAACGGAGACCTCATTGAACCCAGAGATCGTCTCCTTGATCGTGAGCGCGTGGAAGTAGGGCAGGTGTGTCGCGGCATCCTTGTGCTTCATGACCGTGAATGAACCAGTCTTGCCGGTGTCCACCGCATAGATGTTCACCACAGCACCGACGCCTCTGAAATCGTAGTAGCCCATCTATAGCTTCCGCAACTCCGTGACCACTCTCGCCTGCGATGGGACCCTGATCCTCTCGCCAGGGATCATCTGCGTAGGTAGGTCGGATAGCTCATTCGCCTCTGCGATGACGTCCCACATGGTGGGGTCTCCGTAGTACTTGTTCGCTACGGTATCAATGCGCTTGTTTTTCTCTATGGGGACAATCTGATCTGACGGGGCAACCTCTGCCTCTGGTGGCCTCGGGAGATCCCAGAAGACAATGTCATCCTGACCGTTGCTCGCAATGAGAAGGGTGGAGTAGTTGAGCCGAGAGAATTCGGTAACGTCAACGGCCACAGCCTCCTGGTTTTCGTTCGTCGAAGACGACTGCAAGCTGATCAGATTCGCCATCGTTCACTCCGTAAACGGGCTAGCCGGCCGTCGGCCGCGTAGCCATCGCCCCTACCCCTCCGCGGGCCTGCTGCCACTTCAGGAATTTCCTGAGGTCACCGTAGATCTGAACGTCAACCTTGATTCTGCCCTGTAGGCTGTTGACTGCCTGCGACAGGTTGTCCACGGCTTGCCCAACGCTCACCATCGTTTTCTTGGTATCGGCAGACAGATCCTTATCGATCAGCGTCTTCCTCTCTCCACCGCCTGCTCCCCCAGGGCCAAACCCTGTGCCCGGCGCTCCCGTTGGCTTGCCGGGGACTGGCTTACCTGGGACCGGCTTGCCCTTCCCCATCCCGGCACCAGTCGGAACAGTGAACCGCCTGCCCTTTTTAGCTCCCGTCTTTTCGGTCTCGATCATTGCTCGACCGATAACCTGGAGTACTTTTTGCCCAGTCCACTTGGTGATGTCTTGACCCTGGAATTTGCCAGACAGCATCTGCTTGAGAAGTGCTGACGAGTACTTCTCCACCATGTCCCGCCCGGTTTTGCCCTCTGGGTCAATCCCAGATGCCCTGGTTGCTCTCTTGGAGAGGGCAACCGCCCAGCCCTTGGCGCGGCTCTGCGGAAGGAACGTCATCCTCTCTTGGATCTCAGCAATGATCTCAGAGGCACCCTTGCCAAGGCGAACCAACCTCTTTACTTCTTGCGCCGTGAGCAAATTCGCCCTGTGAACAAACTCTGCCTCTTTCTTGCCACCAAGCCCGTACTTACCAAACAGCACAGGCATCTTCATCTGATAGTCCGCCATAGCGGCAATCATCTTTGAAGCCTGAGCCTGGTTCTTTACGTTCGCGCTGATCCACTCTCCAATGGTGGAGACTTCCTTTGCCTGTCTAGCGATCTGAATCGTTGTCGCTTGGAGCTTCTTGATCCTTTCATCCAGAGACTGGATTACCGGATCTGACGCTGACTTGCCCATGGCCATCAGAGCAACTCGCTGCATCTTCATGGTGTCAACCATTGCCTTCTTGGCTGCCATGGCTGTTGACGCCCACGACCCAGCAACACTGGCTGCCATGCGTGACATGGCTTGCTGAATGGTGCTTGCGCTGCCAGTGAAGTTTTTGGTCTGCTCTCCGGTTGCGACCTCGCTTGCCCTGATTATCGTGTTGGCCTGTTCTCCGGCCCTGAGCGCAACTTGCGTTGCCTCCCAACCTGCGTTCGCGATCTTGTCACGGGTTGCGTTGTAGTTGGCTTCCACCATCTGCGCCTGCTTGACCGCATAGTCGATAGCTGTCTTCGTGACGTCACCGATGACCTGCTGATTCGCAGCGGCCGACTCACCAGTGATGAACGCCCATGCCCTGGATGCGTACCCAGAGATCTTCTCCCACGCCCCCCTAACGAAGCCAACGAGCTTCTTGACTGGATACGTGATCGCATCCCAGATCGTCTCGCCCAGGTCCTTGAAGAATTCCCCCACCACGCCAAGTGCATCACCGATCTTGTCGCGCATGAGATAGATGGCAACGCTGACAGCCGCGATGATCCCAATCACCCAACCCACTGGCCCCATCGCGATCAGCCAGCTTGCAGCCATCTTGATCGCTGTCTTCATGAGCGCAGTGTTCATGGTGAGCAGTCCCCACAGGAACATGCCCACGGTCTTTACCATTCCAGCGTATGCAATCGCCGCCTGCTTGACCGACATGGCAAGCCACGTTGCAATGGACTGCACGCTGTACCACTTCAACTGCCCGCTCATTACAGCGAACATGGTGCTTTGCTGGAAGATCATCCCCTTCACGAATGCAGCCATCGCGATGGCTGTGGGAATGAGCATCCTAGTCACAAGGATGCGCCCCAACCCAATGGCACCCTTGATAGCAAGCATCCTCGTCTGTCCGAAGAACAGCGCAGTCATGAAGACGCCACCAATGAGCTTCAGCTTCTGGGCTCCGCTCTCCATGAATCCGTCTGACCAATCGAAAACAAGCATGCCGAGGTTGAACAGAGCCTGAGTCGCAACCTCAAGCATGGCTCGACCCATCGCACCAAGCAGCTTTGCCCCAGCCGCCTGGAACCTGCCCTCGGCAGTCGTCGTATCCGGCTGGAACGCACTCCCACCGAAAATCGCATCGACGACTCCCCTGAACATTCCACCAAGGAAGTTGATCAGACGTTGCGCGAGCCCAGCCCAGTCCACCTTGGAGATGGCATCAGCAAGCCTGGACATTAGTGGTGCAACGACGTCCATCAGCCACTTCACGCCGTCCACTGCCCGATACCACAGGTCCTTCAGCCCGCTAATGATCTTCGGAATCCACTCCGGGAGCTTCTCCTTCAGGAATTTGAATGCCTTTTGAACGCTGCCGACGAGCTTCTCTCGCATCCCCTTGTCGAAGACCGCGAGGCCAACCATGATGATTCCACCAGGCAGTAGCAGCTTGCCAAGCGCACCCAAGCTCAGCCCGAGGGCAGATACGGCAGACAGCATTGGACCCATCTTCTGCAACGACTGGAGAAGCAGCGGTGCCGCGCCGCCCATGCCACTAAACAGACCAGACAGGCCCACGCGCTGCATCAGGAGTAGACGCCTGGTGACCGTGCCAATTGGACCCTTCTCTTGTGCAAGTCCCTGCAAGGTTCCATAGAAGTTGTCGAAACCTTGCTTCTGCTCCTTGATCCAGACGTTGAGCATCGGATTCGTGAGCTTCTGAATCCGCGCCTCCTGCATCTGGAGCATGATGGTGAATGCGTCACCGGCAGTCCTGCCGCTTTTGTAGGCCTTGTTCGCCGCCTTCGACAGTGCGCCCAGGTTCTTGGTCGTGTCGCTGGAGATCATCCCCAGCTTCTTCATCGCTGCCCTGGCCTTGTCCCAGTTGCCCTTCATTGCGAAGGTCACATCTGGCCCAAGGATCTTCGCAATCCCACCAATCAGACGCTGGAAGCCGACACTCATTTGTCCGCCTTCCTTCTGCGTCTTCTTGGCCATCTCACGGAGCGCATCCATGAATTTGGCCGGGTCCTGCAAGATCATCTTCAGGGCCTTGCCGACACCACCCTTCTCAGCGAGCACCTTCGCGATTTCGCTAAACTCACCTCCCATGCCGCGGAACATATCGATGATGTTCCGACGTTCACCAAGCAACGTGCTGAACAGGTTCTTCGCCGTGGCCGTCGCGTCCTTCGCGTTCATGCCCAGCGATTCCTTCAGACCGATCCCCAGCTTCACGATGGAGATCGTCATCTTCTCAATATCCTCTGGCTTTGCTTCTACACCAAAGTCGGCAAGCTCCTTGTTGATTGCCTGGAGAATGCCGGGCATCTCCTGGGTCATCTCCCGGCCGACGTTGAACGCCTTCCCCATCTTGAAGACAGTATCAATGAGGGCTCGAGCCCTGCGTGTGGTGAACCCAAACCCCTTCACGAGCCCAGAGAACATCAGGGCTAGTTGCTGCCCCTCGATCCCCATCGTCGCAGTGATCTTGATCAGATTCCGAATCGCACCGCCCATCCCCTTTCCACCAACCGCCTCGGTGAGCTTGATTCCTTGCTTCCGAAACTCAGCCCACGACTTCGCCGTCTGATCCATGTCTGCGTTCAATGCGAACGCATTCGAGCCGATGGTCCTCCTCCACTTGTTCGACTCCTTGGCCGACATATTCATGCCGACCGTGATCTCACCATACGTCTTCGCAAAGGTCGCGTTCATCGAAGAGAACGCATTGTCGATCTTCGGGCTGTTTGCCCGTTGGCCCATCTGGTCAAGCAGGCTGGTCACACCCCCAATCGTGCGCCGACCCACGTCCCCCATCTTCCCCATGCTCGTGGCGATGGTGCCTCCCATCCTCGCCGCACCGCTGGAGATAACCTCGAATTTTTTGTTGAGGGTCGTGAATTTCGCGGAGATGCCGTCCAAGCCCTTGGAGAGCTTGTCCTTGACCGTGAAAAGAAATCCTGCGCCGCCTAGCTTCCAGATTGCCATCGCTTGGCCCGTTTACGTGGTGAACAATGGCCAGGCAATCGTTGAATCTACCGCGGCCTTCTGAGCGAATTCATCTGCGCTCTGTGCTTTGCCTCTCTCACTCGCTCCAGGTCCGACTTCCGCTTGCACATGCGGATTCTCCGGGAGGAAGGCATACGCATGGTGTCAGTATATGGCACGCCCCAATGCTCCATCAAGAAGAACACCTGAAACTCTAGCTCCTCGGCGTCTCCGATGGGAAGAAAAAACTTGGTTGGAAAATGTCGATGTCAACCTCGAATCTTGCACCACAGCTTTGACACATCGCTTCGTCGGTCGCCTCGACCTGGCCCTCATGTTCTGTGAACGCACTACGCAGCGCATTGCGATCTCTGAGCTTCATCCCCTTCAGCGTTCCGATTGTCGCCGGGACACCATTCACCTCGAGCACGCGAGCAAGCAAGCTAGCTGTCGCAAGGCTCTCCCCCTTCCCGGATGCCTGCTCGGCAATGCGCTCGCGTGGGCCGTTGAGCACGATGCACCGGGCCACATCACCAGACGGCAACGTGATCTCGTACATGCGCTGCATCGGGTCCTTCATGGGCTTGCGGCGCAGCTTGGACAGGTCTGCCGTCTTCTTGAATTCGGCGCGGCAGTTGGGGCAGTTGGACGAAAAGGTGAATTTCTCCTGCTCAGGAACAGAGATCATCCGAAGGAAGATCAGCAGAATCTGCTTGTCCGCATTGCACAGGTTGTCGACGATGGACGGAAACTTCCGTTTGTCAGTGATGTAGTGCCCTTCACCATCACCGATGCGCTCCATGCAGTTGGACAGAATGAGATTGAAGCGGCGAACCACGTCAATCTTCTTGTTCATGAGAATGTCTTCGTCGTCGCCGGTCATCTCGTTCATGGTGACGATGTGCATGCGTTGGATTCCGCCGTTCGGGTCTTCGTGCAGGTGTCCGCCGATCAACTCGACTTCGCCTACAGCCGTGCGAGCATCGCTGGTGATGAACGGTTGCGGCTCGTCCATTGACGTGTCGAGTACACCCGCCGCCTTCGCTGCCTCCGGGTCAACCCCTGATTGCTGGGGAGGCTGATTCGTTGGCTGTCCAGGCCAGTCACCTGGTGGCCCCTTAATCTCGGTCGACGACTTGCTCGTCGAATCAGGCTTGTCGGTCATCGGTGTTGTCTCCTGCGTCGTCGCTCTGCCCTCTTGTCGAGGTCTTCGTTTTTCTTGTCCAGGAACGTGTCAACGATCTCTCTGATCAGATCCGCCACAGACCTCCCCTCAAAGGCCGCTAGCTCCTTCAGTTGTTCGTTGTGGGTCGCCTTGATTATGACGTTGATCCGGACAGTGGGTTCATCACCATAGAGCTTCTGGCGTGCCATAGAGAGGGGTCCTTACCGGGCGTCAAAAATACATCAAACTACCCCCATATATACAGGTGCCCGGAAGGAGTGTCAAACGCCGAATGGGTACTTGGTGAATCTGATCGGATGGAGCCCGACGCGGTAGCCAGGGTCTCTGCGTTTACGCCGTGAACGAAGACGCCGCCGGGGGCGCTTCTCGTCGCCTGAGAGCGGCCACTGCCGGCGCACCACGCCCAGTGGAACCATGAGACCAGGGTAGACATTCGCGGCCGACGTGGCTTCTCTGAGCTTACGCTGCGACACCGAATTCCTCGATCCTGTCTGGTGAGATTTCTAGCTCCATGAGCGTGATCTCTGAGTCAGTTGCGTCGAAGTCTTGGCCGACCTTGTACCTCGTTGGAAGGCAGTCCATGAGGAGCCACGCCTTCGCCGGGACGTAGGCAGCCACGCCTTCCTGGAAGCCAGTGAACAGATCTGCCACCACACCAAGCTGGCCAGGCGCTTCTGCGACGTTCACGCCAGTGAAGTGGATCAAGAGAAGGTTGCGCCTGCCTCCAACCATCTGGGGAGGAAGGACCTTCCCCTGTTGCCCCTGGATCGCGGCTGTAATCCAGAGCCAGAATTCCGAATCGTAGAAGGTCGCTCCGCGCATGAGCGTGATCGGAGACACTTCCCCACCACTGATCAGATGCCGCTTGAAGAAGAAGTTGCCTTCGTCGAATTCCTCTGTCTCCAAGGAGATCTCTGGAGCAGAGATAGACGAAAAGCCCGCGACAGGATTGAACACGTATGGTGGAATCGACAGCTTGTAGGAGACGTCGAGAAGCTGGTAGCGGTGATTCTGGAGGTAATCCAGTGCGACGGAACGTGCCATCGGACCAATCTATCGGTTCACGCTACGGGCCTACGGTTGCCACTGCGCCCACTGCCGGCTCGACGGCCGCGACCCCGAGGTACTCACAGCACACGTCGATCTCACGCATGGACACCTCGGCGCTCGTTGCATCGAAGTCACCATCCGGCTTCACGCGGATAGGGAAGGCCTCGTACAGCACGATGGCCCTCGACGACCCAGGCGTCGCGTTGTCCGGAAGCGGGAACCCGTCCGCAAGGTGAATGTGCCAGAGCGTCACGTTCGCCCTGTACGCTTCACCATTGATCGCAGCGAGCATCCAGTTGAAGAACGGCGATGCCTGGCCGACCGCCGTGTTCCCAGTCGCGGCAACACCCTGCTGCCACGTCGAATCCGACACGGTCGGCAGGCCAGGCTGCTTCTTGGTGTAGACCGTGATTCCGTCGCGGTACTCGGTCGCCTCGACGGAAAGCTCCGGGATCGTGACATTGTTGAATCCGGCTTGCGCCTGGATGAAGTTGCTCCCAGGGCTCTCCAGCGAGACCGCGAAGCGGAATGCCTGGTAGTAGTCAGTGTTCAGTGCTCGTGCCATGTCTTTCTCTCCTGAAGACCTTGTCTAGCGTATCAGTGAGTACACCAGGTGGCTACTGGGACTGACCCACGATCTGCTGGAAGCGGAACCGGATGAATTCGCCCGGCTTGTTCGGTGCGACGTAAATGTCGCAGGTCACCAGCCCCGCGTCGATGTTCGTCTGCGGGTTGTTGCTCGAATCGCAGATCACGCGGAAAGCGTCACTCGCCTTGTTCCCGAGGAAGTACCCTTCGTTGAACAGGTTGGTGAGGAACGACACGATCTGTGTCCGGATGGTAGACCAGAGGCCGGGACCGTTGTTCTCGAACACAGCCCAGTGCGTGGCCAGGAAAACCGACTGCTCCAAGAACAGGAACAGCCGACGCACCTGGACATACTTCCACTCAGCGTTGAGGGAGAGAGTCCGTGCGCCCCAAACCGCGCGGCCGGTGGCCGGGGTGTCCACCAGCGGGTTGATCCCATACGGGTAGAGCGTGTCGCGCTCGCCCTGGGAGGAATCGTACTCGAGCCCGATGGCTCCGACGATCCGACCGTCGTTGAGCCCAGCCGGAGCCTTCGCGACGTTCCGGTCATTGTCGGTCCGCGATCACACCACCTACGAAGCCGCACGGCGGCACGTTCTTGGACCGCAGGGTGACCGGATCCTGGATGGTGACCCAGGGCCAGTACAGAGCAGCGTAGCTCGTGTTGTAGTTGCCCTGGTACTGCCTGTAGTCCTTGACCTGCGCCGGGGTCTGACTGGCAGACGGGTCGAGGATGATGAACCGATTGCGCTTGGATTCGGCCCACGCAATCAGGTCGTTGGCGATGGCGACCGACCCGGCGAAGTCGGGAAGGGCCACGTTGATCAGATCCTCGATCTTGTCGAATGCGTAGATTCCACGCTCGCTCGACGCGAGGGCAGGATCAGTCACCTGGGACCTCGTGAGCGGGCCGGTTCCGTCGGCACCACCAGTGAGCGTGCAGCACGCCTCCGCGTCGGTCGAGGCCGACTGGGAAGTGTAGCCCGCAGAGACGATCGTTGCGGCAGCAGGAGCCGCAGTGAAGGTCACGGAGATCGCACCCGTGATGTAGTTGATCGTGCCGCTGCCACCAGTGCCAGTCAAGGTGCCGTCGCCCTGATCGGTGAGGGTCACTGCGCCGGCTGTGACCGTGAGCGTGCCGCGCACGACCTCAGGCCAGAGCAGGTAGGTCGAGAAGGTGGTGAGGACGCCGTCACCGACGGCAAGCCCCTCGGCAGTGCGGGTCGCCGGGGCAAGCTGCCACGGGATTCCGCCTGCGCCGAGTGCCACCACGACGCGCGTCGAGGCATCGTTCACCACGTCCACGATGTAGTCGTCATCGGTCACGGTGAACGTGAACGGACCAATGTCCTCCACGACGGCGTAGTCGCCAGCGCCCAGGCTCGACTCCTCGTACACCTTGAGACGGTACTTCGTCCAACCACCACTGGTCAGGTTGCGGTAGTTGTCGTCGCCCTCGATGCAGCCCTTCACGAGATTGGCCCACGCACCCTCGCTGTACGCAGTAAAGGCCCACTTGGCAACAGCCGTGACACCCGTGACCGTGGTGGTCCCGTTCAGAGCCGTCCCGAAGACCAGGTCCTGCGCGTCGTTGGCCGGGGTGGCCGGGTCGGTGATCTCGACCTCAGAGGTCGAGCCGGTTGTCGTTGACGTGAGCTTGATCCGACGCTTGCCATCGAGGTCGGTCACGATGCTCGCGATGGTTGCACTGAGGGCGAGGTTGATCGCCGCAACGATCTCTTCCAGCGTCGTCGCTGCTGGGGTCCCACCAACCACGTTGACGTCCACTGCGCCTGCGTTGTCGACGTCGATGCTGACCTCGATCTGCGTGCCGCTCAAATCGATGGTGCTGGCATGTGCCATTCCCGTGAATTCGGCTGCCGTGTCGCTGGACTCGACGTCGCAGGATGCCTTGTCAGCGTCGAGTGGAACCTCGCGCACGACGTAGGCACGAGATCCGCCGTTCTGGAAGAAGGCAGCCATGGCGTAGGGGATGTAGCTGTTCGACCAGTAGGAGCCGAACGTGTCGACGAAGTTGTCGAACCCCGTCACCAGGGTGGCCACACCCACCGGGCCGCGCTGGAGCCAACCAACCGACCCGAAGTTGGACGTAGCCACGCCCTGCACGACCGCGGGACCGGCGTTCCTCTCTTCGATGAAGACACCAGGGGAAAGGTACTCAGCCATTTCAAAAACCTCCGGTCATGACCGCGGCGCGGTCATTCGATTCCGTTCAAAGCTGTACCAGCTTACGCTGGGCTGTTGTCCTTCTCAGCGTCCGAGTCGCGACTTGCGCTTCGACTTGGATTTCTTCTTGCCCTCCCCAGGCTTGTGCTCAGGTTCACCAGAGTCCTTGGACTTGTCGTCCTCGGGCTCGGGCTCCGGGTCTTTCGGCTCGGAGTCCTGTGCATCGGACAGGGCTTGATCAGGATCTTTTTGCCCAGGGGAATCGCTGACCGGCGGCTCTGGAGCCGGCGGCGGGGTCGGGGCCTTTGGTGGTGCAGGCGGGGGTGCCTTCACTGCCTGTGGCTCCGGGTCTGCTTGAACCAGAACAACCTGGCCCGTATTCTTCAGTTGCAGGAATCGGCCAGAGTTTTCAGTGGCTTTGTCAACGCTGAATTTGCTCTTACCACCAACGGAAAGCGCCTGGCCGTTGCCTAGATCTAGCGCAATAGGGCCGGCATTCATGTTCCGATAGATAGCCACTAGCTTACCTCTCTGGGAATTGGCCTCAGTTTACACCATTGTTCCAGCCAAAGACAAGGGAGGTCGCCGGCTTGGTAAAGTACGGGTCCCTCAGATCAAGCTCAGCCTGAACCGTGATCGTGTAGGAGTACCCTGACTGCTGCTCTACCAAGTCCATCGCCTCCCTCAGTGACACCGGACCCTCCGCAAAGACCTCGTACAATCTGGTATCACCAATGGAATCCCTCACCCTCAATCCGCACGAGTCACGCGGCTGAAACGTTCGCATGACGTGCTTCAACATCGCTTGCGCGTGCTGCTCTGCCTTCTCACCTGTCGATAGCACAGAGATCATGTAGGAAATGTCATAGGGGTGCGCGACTGGCTTCTGCTCGTATTCGCTCCAACCCTCCAGCGTGATGGTGGGCGAGTAGTTGACCGTCACAGGCTCAGCCCCTGGAGCCGGAGCCCTGTACTGGATTCCACGCGATGGCCAACGCTGTGGGGCCTCCGTTACACTCTCACGTCGGATGACCACCATGGGGTAGACGAACGGAAGGAATCTCTCGTCACTCGCAGCGAAGCCCATCGGGACCCCTGGCATGAGGTCACCCCGCTCCCCAATGTCCCCGTGTTCTGCTTCTCTGCCAACTGGGAATGGTGGGGGCGGAACAGTGTCAACGTGAAGGTAGTATTTTCCGTTCGAGACAAACCCGCCGAGGGTGTCATAGACCCCTTTGTCGAAGTCATACAGCCAGACGTCACCGGTCGGGACCGTGCGGACGTATGTGCCGTTCACTGTCATCGCGGTGAGACCTTGTCCTGAAACTCGAGGTACTTCTTCTTGAAGTCCTGGACACCAATTCCTTTGAGCTTCTTGCGGGCCATCGTCCAGTCCTTGAACCTCGCGTCAGCAATGTACCTACTATAGAGCCGACCGTTCTTCGCGGACAACTCTTTCGCCATCTTCGGTGCCTCTTGTACGGCCGTGCTCCAGTGCTTTTGCTGTGGAGAGTTGATTCCAAACTCCATGCGGATGGCAAGGAACATCCAGTCTGGCATC
>Ga0180434_10005037_pt1 | contig 15773 bp, 15 predicted proteins | sample SS_ome_7_FD_132453 | JGI IMG/M metagenome (GOLD analysis project Ga0180434, IMG submission 132453) | Hypersaline lake sediment archaeal communities from the Salton Sea, California, USA - SS_1_D_2 metaG | ecosystem: Environmental > Aquatic > Non-marine Saline and Alkaline > Hypersaline >...
CGAACAAAGACGATGAAGGCATTGATCGACGCCGGCTATGAAGACCGTCTGTGTCCGTCCCACGACTGCTTGCTGGCGCGCGTCATGGCGGACAACCCCATGGTATCCGAGGAAGAGAGACTCCGGCTCAATCCTCACGGATACCTGTACATGAAGAAGGTAGTTTTCCCATGGCTTCGGGAGATGGGCGTGTCGGAGTCCACGATAGACCGCTTGTGTGTCGAGGGCCCGCGCAGTTTCTTCGAAGCTGACTAGTGGTTGGAGCACGCGGGATGCTTAGTTTGAAGAAGGGCAACGACCGCTATCAAATCATTCACCGTCCGCTGTCGTCGAAAGTACGCTCGTCTTCCGGTGGGGGCTTCAAAGGCAATGCGGTCTACGGTATAATCCTGTGAACACGATCCAGGGGGTAAGAAATGGCGTTTCGCAAGATACTCGTGCCGCTTGACGGGTCGGAGATTGCCGAGAAGGCTATTCCCTACGCCCGGGCGGCTAGCCGGAAGAGGGAATCTACGGTAACACTGCTCACGGTCATCGGGGCCTCGGAGGAGCGCGACCAGCCTATGGAGGCCTATCTTGCCGAGAAGGCAGAGGCGCTTGAGTCTGAGGGCGTCAGGGTTTCGACTGCGGTCGCCCGTGGCGAGCCGGCTAGGGAGATTGTCGAATTTGCCGACGAGAATGCGATGGACCTCATCGTCATCTCCAGTCACGGCTATTCGGGCATCAAGCGGAGGATAATCGGGAGCGTGGCGCAGGAGGTCCTCCACGGCACCTGTGTACCCGTGCTTTTGGTGAAGCCAGGTGATGCCAAGCCTGGCGAGGTGGAGTTCAGGAAGGTGATTGTTGCGTTGGACGGGTCGCCTTTTTCTGAGACCTCGATCCTCTATGCTGAGCAACTGATAAAAGGGGCTGGGGCTGAGGTCATCCTGTTGCGGGTGAGTGACCCTCCCATGGTGCCGCCCACCTGGTCGCGTGACGCTGAGTCCCACAGGAGGGAGTATCAGCAAAGGATGACGGCCGAGCTGCAGCAGCAGGCGGTGGAGTACCTCGAGAAGGCGAAGGGCGGCTTTGGTCGAAAACGCATCAAAGTGAGGCCTCATGCGGTCGTCGGTACGGCTGCGGAGACAATCATGGAGCTGGCTCAGAAGGAGAAAGCTGACGTGGTCGCTCTGACCACGCACGGGCGCTCCGGTGTGAGCCGGTGGGTACATGGCAGCGTGGCAAGCAAGATAGCCCAGGAATGCCGGCGACCGGTCCTGCTGGTTCGCCCCTGTCCCCCGGAGAGGCCGCGTCCCAAATAGGTGAAGGGCGAAGCCCCGCTCTGCCTTGGCGTGGCCCCGACTTGATGAGCCCACATGCCCCCGGCACTTCTGTGGAGTTCACGTGTCGAGACGCGTCGTGCCGTGTTGACAGCGGTATCCCGTGCAGGCCCATGGTGAAGAAGGGAGCGATATATGGCAGCGGACGATGTGCGAAGCACTCTGATTCTCAGCGCGAGTGAAGTCAAGCAACTACTGTCTATGGGCGAAGTCATCAAGGCGGTGGAGGGTGCTTTCAGGGCCTGCGGCGAGGGGATGCTGGAGATGACGCCGAAGTCATATGTCAAAGCCGGTGACGGAGACTTCAGAGCGATGCCGGCATGCATGGCGGACGCTGCGAGCCTCAAATGGGTCAATTCCCATCCCGTGAATCGTACGAGGGGCTTGCCCACAGTCATGGCTGTCCTCATCTACAGCGATCCCAGGACTGGCTTTCCACTTGCTGTGATGGATGCGACTGAGATCACTGCCTTCAGGACTGGCGCAACGGCGGCCGTCGCTTCCAGGTACCTGGCGAGGAAGGACTCTCGGACGCTTGGGCTCGTGGGAGCGGGTAAGCAGGCTCATTCGCAGCTTCTTGCCCATATGGAGGTCTTTGACCTCGAACTGGTCAGGGTATATGACGTGCGTGCCGAGGCTACTGAGCGATTCGTTGCATCCTTCCCGCAAGTTGACGTGCAGGGGTGTTCCCTAGAGGATACAATGTCCTCGGATATCGTGTGTACGCTGACTCCCGCCAGGGAGCCGATAATCAGGAGAGATTGGGTCCTCAGCGGCACTCACATCAACGCCGTCGGTGCTGATGCCAAGGGGAAGCAGGAGCTCGACCCGGCAATACTCAATGATGCTATTGTCGTCGTTGATGATCTCCACCAGGCCGCGAGCGGGGGTGAGATCAATGTGGCCCTGGCGGAGGGCTTGTTCACTGTGGAGCAGGTGCATGGCACATTGGCGCAGATAGTGACCGGGCAAAAGGAGGGCAGGGTGTCCGAGGATGCGATAACGGTCTTGGACTCGACCGGCATTGCGCTCGAAGACCTGGCCGCCGCCAGACTGGTCTATCAGAAGGCTTGCACGGCGGGAAGAGGTCTCGCCGTTGAACTGGTGTCACTGAGTTGACCCCGAGGCGATCTTGTGGCACTCAGGCTCACTGCTGTGAAGTGGGGTTCTCCTTCCGGTCTCCAATAGCGATGGTCGTCCCCAACCCGCGGGCGACGAGCTTTCCTTCAGAGTCGGTGACCACCATCTCAGACACGCCCAGGCTCCTCCCTCGGTGCAGGACGGTCGATTCGGCATAGACCGTATCGCCGTTGGGGGCGGCAACGAAGTTCACGTTCAACTGCACCGCCACGTAGATACGGTCCAGTGTGTTCAGGGCGGCACCAAAGGCCTGGTCGAGGAGAGACACAATGACCCCGCCCTGGACTCTCCCGTCCCAGTTCCTGTGCTCGTCCCGCAGTTTCAGTTCCACTCTGGCATGGCCGGTCTTCAGGTCTACCAGCTTCATGCCAAGGAACAGAGCGTAGGGTGAGGAGTCGAATCGTTCTCTCACCTTGGCCCAGTCAACTTCCATGTTCACCCCCTGTATAGAGTGCGGTCAGAGCAGATGACGTGTGCCTGTGCCGGCTCGGTCATGCAGAGGCTCTGGTCCCGCTCGACAATCCTCGCTAGATGAATCTGCCCACGCACTCCGCTATCGGCCTGAGTTCGCCCATCAGCTTCTCGAATTCGGGGAAGGCGAGAGACTGCAGGCCGTCGACAAGGGCCTCCTCTGGATTGGGATGGACCTCAATGAGGAGCCCATCGGCGCCGGCAGCGACGGCGGCTTTGGCCAGTGCAGCCACCAGGTCACGATGGCCTGCGGCGTGGCTGGGGTCGACGATGACCGGCAGATGGCTGAACTTCTTGATTACAGGTATGGAGCTGATGTCCAGCGAGAAGCGCACGCTGTCCTCAAAAGCGCGGATACCCCGCTCACACAGGATTACCTGCTCATTCCCCTCGGCCAGCAGGTAGTCGGCCGCGGTGAGCCACTCGGATACCGTTGCTGAGTATCCCCTCTTCAGGACAACGGGACATCTGCTCTTGCCGATCTTCTGGAGCAAGGTGAAGTTCTGCATGTTGCGGGCACCTACCTGGAGTATGGCGGCATGTTGAGCTACCAGGTTCACCTGGCTGGAATCCACTACTTCGGTGACCACGGGGATGCCGACATGCTGCTGCACGTCGGCCAAGAGTTCCAGGCCGGCCTTCCGCAGCCCCTGGAAGCTAAAGGGGGAGGTACGAGGCTTGAAAGCGCCGCCGCGGACAACGCTGGCGCCTGCCTCTTTCACCGTCTTCGCTGTCTGCATGAGCTGCTCACGGCTCTCCACCGCGCATGGGCCGGCCATCACCACAAAGCGTTTGGCTCCTATCTCGACGCCGTCAATGGTTATCACGCTGTCCTCGGCCTTGAATTCGCGGGAGGCCAGCTTGTAGGGTTTCATTATGCGGACGACAGTCTCGACCCCGGGGAGGACGGCGAACGTGTCGCTGGGAAGCTGTCCGGTACTGCTTCCCAGGATGGCGACAACGGTCTTGTTAGTGCCGTAGTTCATCTGAATCCCCAGGCCCAGGCTCTCCGCCCGTTCCACCACCCGGCGGACGTCCTCGTCCTTTGCCCCTGTCTTCATCTCTACTATCATAGCTAGCTGCTCCGTGAGGTCTGAAGTTATCGGCCCATAGCCTAGCTCCGCCCTGCCGGAGGAGAGCGCCTGGCCGGGCCGGTCGCCGTGCTCCGATTAAGAAGACCATAGTGCCGCGCGACCTCCCTGAATCCCTCCAGGGAGCCCTCGATGGTCCTGTCTTCGACGCAGTAGGAGATTCGCACGTAGCCGTTGCGACCGAACCCCTTGCCCGGCACCGCCAGGACGTTGTGTTTCCTCAGTTCACCGATGAAGTCCATCTCATCCGGCACCGGCGACCTGGGGAACATGTAGAAGGCCCCCTGCGGCCGGACCACCGAATAGCCCATAGCGGTCAAGGCTGTATGCAGGAAGTCCCTTTTCCGCTGGTAGTCCGCCACGTCAACGGTCGCCTCCTGCAGGCCTGCCACCACATGCTGCATCAGGGCCGGGGCGTTGACGAAGCCCAGCGTGCGGTTACAGAAGACAAGCCCGTCCATTACGTCCTGAGCGTCCTCAACCTGGGGTCCTATGGCGACATAGCCTATCCGCTCGCCGGGGACCGCAAGGTCTTTGGAATGCGAGCTGACCACAACGCTTCTGGGATAATGGTGGAAGACGAAGGGGTACGTCAGCCCATCGTAGATGATCTTGCGATAGGGTTCGTCCGAAATGAGGTAGACCTGCGAACCGAACTCGCCTTCCTTTCTCGACAGCAGTTCGCCCATCTTGCCCAGCAGGTCAGGACTGTATACAACGCCGGTCGGGTTGTTGGGAGAGTTGACTATCACTGCCCTGGTGCGCCGGGTCAGGTTCTCCTCGAGCGCATCGATGCTTGGGAGAAAGCCCTCGTCCGTCTCCGCCACTCTGCTGACACCGCCGTGATTGTCTATGTAGAACAGGTACTCCACGAAATAGGGCGCCCACACAATGACCTCATCGCCCGGGTTCAGGATAGTCTTCAGCACGACGTTGAGTCCTCCCGCGGCGCCTACCGTCATGAGGATGTGGTCGCTGCCTATGTCGAGACCAGCTTCGTGAGAGAGGGCCTGGGCCACCGCGGCTCGGGTCTCGGGGTAGCCGGCGTTGGGCATGTAGCGGTGCATCCCCGGCTCAGAGGCATCCACCCATCTCCTGAGCTCTTCCTTGAAGGCAACCGGGGGCTCAACTACGGGGTTCCCCAGGGTGAGGTCAAAGACGTTTTCTTCGCCGTATTGCTGCTTGAGGGCAATTCCCTCCTCGAACATACGGCGGATCCACGACCCCCCTGCCATCGCGTTGCGGATTCTCTGGGAGATGGCCAAATTGATCTCCTCTCAAACACGGAGACAGCGGCAAACCCGCAAGGTGGTTGCTGGCCTGGGGTTGGGGCTTCAGCCGGGCCCCAACACCTTCTCTGCCCTGTCGATGTCGCTCACCTTCAGCACCACCTTGGCTTTTCCCGCCTCGCTCTCGGTGAAAGCGTAGAAGTACTCCAGGTTGACCCCTGCCTTGGCCAGCGGCTCGACCACTGTGGTCAGCAATCCCCCGGGCACGTTGGGCATGTCGTAGGCAAGAACCTCGTTCACTCGTGCGGTGAACTGGGCATCGTGCAAGGCTTTCACTGCCGACTGGGTATCGGAGACGACCATGCGCACGATGCCGAAATCGGTGGAGTCAGCCACCGAGAGGGCCTGGATGTCGATTTGACCGTCGGCAAGGGGCTTGAGCATGTCGACCAGGCGACCGGGCTCGTTGCCCACAAACACGGAGACCTGCTTTATCCTCATTTCTCCTCCTTGGCAAAGGATGCGATGTCTTCGCAGCCTAGAGTTCGCGCCGGTCCACCACGCGCTTCGCTTTGCCCTCGGTGCGGGCAATGGTCCTGGGCTCGACCAGCTTGACCCTGGCCGCTATTCCAAGGATGCTATCCATCTCCGCCCGCACACGCCTCTCCAATTCCTCCAGGCTGCGCATTTCATCGCTGAACACAGCTTCGGAAACCTCAACCCAGATCTCGAGGTCGTCCATGTGCCGCTCGCGGTCCACGATTATCTGGTAGTGTGGTTCCACCCCTTCAACTGACAGCAGCACGCTCTCAATCTGCGTGGGGAAGACGTTCACACCGCGGACTATGAGCATGTCGTCGGTGCGACCGTGGACCTTCGACATGCGGACCATGGTGCGTCCGCACTCACAGACTTCCGGGTGCAGGGTCACTATGTCGTGAGTCTTGAAGCGGACGACGGGCAAAGCCTCCTTGGTGAGTGTGGTCAGCACCAGTTCGCCGCGCTGCCCGTACGGCACCGGTTGCTCCGTTGCCGGGTCCAGGACTTCAGCGAGGAAGTGGTCTTCCCAGATGTGCATGCCGTTCTTGCGGGGGCATTCACAGCTCACCCCTGGCCCCAGAATCTCGGTGAGACCGTAGATGTCTATAGCGATGATGCCGAGGTTGGCCTCGATCTCCGCCCGCATTTTCTCTGTCCAGGGTTCAGCGCCGCAGACAGCCAGGCGGAGCTGCGTGGCGGAAAGGTCAACGCCCATGTCCCTTGCCGTCTCAGCCACGATAAGGGCGTACGAAGGGGTGCAGGTCAGCACGGTTGTACCCAGGTCCTGAATGAGCATGATCTGGCGTTTGGTATTGCCCGTGGCCACGGGAATGACCGTGGCTCCCAGCCGTTCACCTCCGTAGTGGAAGCCAAGGCCGCCGGTGAAGAGGCCGTAGCCGTAGGCATTCTGCATTATGTCACCGGCGTGAACCCCGGCGGTGGCCAGGGTACGGGCCATAAGGTTGGCCCATGTGCCAATGTCGTTGGCGTTGTAGGGCGCTACTATCGGTTTGCCCGTGGTTCCGGACGAGGCGTGCACCCGCACCACATCGGACAGGGGCACCGCCATCATACCGAACGGGTAGTTGTCCCTGAAGTCGGCCTTGCTGGTGAAAGGCAGTCTCTTCACGTCGTCGAGCGACTTGATGTCTTTGGGAGACACCCCCATTTCCTGAAACTTGGCGCGGTAGAAAGGGACCTTCTCGTATGCCGTTGTCACCTTGTGTTGGAGCCGTTCCAACTGGAGTTTCTCCAGCTCGTTTCGCGGCATCTTCTCATACTGGGGTTCCCACATGGTCATTCGCCCTCCTCCTTTCGTCCTTCCCGAGCCGCCTCAACACCGGCGTTGAACGCTGCCAGGTTCACGTCATGAAGTCGTGACGGTAGGTGTCCTCGAATTCCATCGAGCCACTGCTGCTCAGCCATGTCCAGAAAGACGGACAGAAAGCCCAGGCACAGCACGCTGGAGACTCTCGGGTTGCCCAGTTCGTTGGCCATCTCTGTGGCGGGCAGCATGTACACCGCTCGTGCGATGTCGCCAAGTGACTCTCTCACCTCATCTATGCTGGGGTAGTAGTAGCCGCTGACGGTGACTGACAGGGGTGGTACTGCGGCGCAGTCGACGATGGCGACCCCACCCCGCTTAAGTATTGCCGCGGAGCGGACTGCCTCCAGACGTTCGTATGACAGGAGGAAATCGGCGCCACCAGGTGCAATCAAAGGGGAGAAGACCTTCTCACCGATGCGCACGTGGCTGGTCACGCTGCCCCCACGCTGAGCCATGCCCAGGGAATCGGTCTTCTTCACGTCATAGCCGGCGCTCATTGCAGCCGAACTCAAGATGTCGGATGCCATGATGACACCCTGGCCTCCCACTCCGGTGAGCAGCATATCGGTCTGTGTATGCATCAATCGGGCACTTTCTCGATGGCTTCGCGGGGACAGATCTGAACACATAGGGAACAGCTCTCCCCTATACACTGGTCCGCGATAATGTGTGCCTTGCCACCCTCAAACGTTATGGCTGGACACCCGATGTCCAGGCATGCCCTGCACCCCTGTTCCGAGAACCAGCCCTTGAAGCGGTACCAGATTGCAGACGGGATCGAGGCGGAGGATGGGCCGAGCCCGCAGAGCTCCTGGTTGACTCTGAGCGGGGTTCCCTTTATGCGCTCATGCAAGGTGCACGGCCCGCGTACGATGACAACGGAAGGCTCATCGTTGTCCACGCAGCGCCGAATGGTCTCCTCGATCTCCTTGAGATTGAAGGCACCGATGACATTCACGTCCTTGACTCCGACACCGCGCGCCACCTCCGCAATGTCGACTACGGGGGCCTCTTCGTTCTTTGCCGAGCGCCCGGTGCCGGGATGGCCCTGGTGGCCCGTCATGGCGGTAGTCTGATTGTCCAGAATGATGACGGTGCTGTGGCTTCTGTTGTAGACCATGTTGATCAAGCCAGGGATTCCGGCGTGTATGAAGGTAGAATCGCCGAGCACCGACACGGTGTTCTCCGCAACTCCCGCCTTCTCGAGTCCGTGGGCGAGCGTGATGCTGGCGCCCATACAGACGCAACTGTCAATGGCCCACAGCGGCGGGTACACCATCAATGTGTAGCAGCCGATGTCTGAGGTGACAATGTGCCACTGTCTCGCTGTCTTGGCGGGGCCCTCACCCTTGGGGATCGAGCCCTTCGGGCCGAACTTGAGGCGGCTCAATACGTATGCCACGCCCCGATGAGGGCAGCCCGGGCACAGAAGTGGGGGGCGAGGAGGCAGGTCTTGAAGAGACGGGGTCGGAGTTGCTGCCTCGGTCGATGCCTGTGGCACGAGACCCGCTGCGACTGCACCCCGGCGCACTATGTCGGTGTTGAGCTCGCCGGTGATGGGAACAAAGGCCTTGCCCTGTACGGCAATGCCCATCGACTTGATAATGTCCTCTATGAAGGGGTCAAGCTCCTCCACTACCAGAAGGGTCTCGACTCCGGCGGCAAAGGCTCGAATCAACTCCTGGGGGAGCGGGTAAGTGGTCACCAGCTTGAGGAAGGAAGCCCGGGGGAATACCTCTCGGGCGTACTGATAGGCTACTCCCGCTGAGATGATACCCAGCTTGCGGTCGCCCCAGACGATCTCGTTAAGGGGGAACTCCTCGAAAACCTTGGCCAGGCGTGAAATGCGTTCCTCCGCCAACGGGTGGCGCGGCCTGGCGTATGTTGGCACCATGACGTACTTGGTGGGCGAGTGGACGAATGACGGTGGCGGTCCCAGTTCCGCCCGCTCGCCGTCGACTTCAACCACCGACTTGGCATGGGATATGCGTGTGGTGGTACGGACCATAACGGGAGTGTCCATCTCCTCGCTCAGGTTGAAAGCGCGCTCCATGAGGGAATAGGCCTCCTGGCTGTCGGAGGGCTCCAGCATGGGCACTTTGGCGAAGCGGGCGTAGTGGCGGTTGTCCTGTTCGTTCTGCGAGCTGTGCATACCAGGGTCGTCAGCGCACACCACTACCAGACCGCCGCGCACTCCCACATTGGCGGCGCCGAAGAAGCCGTCAGCGGCGACGTTGAGTCCCACATGCTTCATCGAGACCATAGCGCGCACCCCCGCTATAGCGGCTCCCAGTCCCACCTCCATAGCCACCTTCTCATTGGTGGACCACTCGGCATACACATCGTCAAACCGCGCCATGTTCTCCAGGATCTCGGTACTCGGGGTACCGGGGTAGGCGGTTGCCACTTGAACCCCGGCATGATAAGCACCGAGGGCGATCGCTTCATTCCCCGACAGTAGCTGCTTCAAGCTGCATTGTCTCCTTGCTGTGCTGAGGTGGCTCTCCATGCCTGGCCCAAATAGGCCTGTCTAACCTTGTCATTGTCCATCAGGTATCTGGCAGTGCCCTCGAACACTATACGGCCCATTTCCATAACGTAGCCACGATCGGCCGTCTTCAAGCTGGATACGGCGTCCTGCTCCACCAGCAGTATGGCCATTCCTTCATCCCGCAGCCTCTTGAGGAGTCCGAAGATCTCTTTCACCAGGGTGGGTGCCAGTCCAAGAGAGGGCTCGTCGAGAAGAAGAAGCTTGGGTGAAGTCATCAGAGCCCTTCCAATGGCGAGCATCTGCTGCTCGCCGCCAGACAGGCTACCTGCCTTCTGGCTCTCCCGGGTCGCCAGGCGTGGGAATAGCTGGTACGTATGCTCTATTCTACGCTTGAGGTCCTCGCGACGCAACAGCCACGCCGCATCGCCCAACTGGCTGACCCACCGGCCGCGCTGTGTGTAGGCTCCCAGGATGAGGTTGTCTATGACCGTCATACTGCCGAACATGCCTCTGCCTTCGGCAACATAGCCGACGCCAAGCTGCGCGAGCTTGTGGGCCTTGCGGCCGGTGATATTCTGCTCTCCGAGGTATACCGCGCCACCCTTGACCGGCACAAGCCCGGCGATGGCATTCAGCAGAGTCGTCTTGCCCGCACCGTTGGCGCCGATGAGGGTGACTATCTCCCCCTTGTCCACGCCCAATGATACGTCCCACACGGCATTCAGTTTCCCGTAGGCCACCGATAAACGGTCGACGCTGAGGATCATGGCTCATCCTCCTGCTCGCCGAGGTAAGCAGCGATGACTCGCCGGTCACTCTGTACCTCGCTGGGCGTGCCATCGGCGATCTTTACTCCCCCGTCAAGGACGACCACGCGTTCCGCCGTTCCCATGACGAAACGCATGTCGTGCTCCACCAGTAGCACCGTTATGCCCATCTCGAGGATGCGCTTGGCGAGGTCGGAGATCTCCTGCGTCTCCAGGACATTCGAGCCCGCGGCGGGCTCATCCAGCATTATAATGCGGGGTTTGGTGGCCAGGGCTCGGGCAATGGCCACCAGTTTCTGCTGGCCAAAGGTAAGCTCCGAGGCGTAGATGTCCGCTCTCTGGCCCAGGCCGACAAGGTTTAGGGTGTTGACTGCCATCAGTCTGACACTCTGTTCCTCACGCTGCCTGCGGGGCAATCGGAAAGCGGCGCTGAGCATGCCATACTTGCCCATGGTGTGAAGGCCGACCATGACGTTATCCAGGACGGACATATCGCCGAAGAGGCGTACGTCCTGAAAGGTGCGGGCTATCCCCATTCGCGCCCTCTGGTAGTCGTTGGTGCCGACCAGGTCCTGCCCGCCAAATGTTATCTGTCCCCTGGTCGGTGGGAAGACTCCGGAGATGAGGTTGAAGAGCGTGGTCTTACCCGCCCCGTTGGGGCCGATAATGGCGGTAAGCTCACCCTCGCGAATGTCGAGGTCGAGTTCGTTGACGGCAACCACGCCGCCGAACGCCTTCGTCAGTCCCTTCAATTGCAGGATATCGGCCATGAGTTACCTAGCCTGGCGCACCAGCCTTCTGGATACTCTGCGCCACAGGTCCGCTAGCCCGCGAGTGACTCCCTGCGGCGAGAGAATCATGACTACTATCAGAATCAGTCCGAAGAGGACTACATCTATGTCTCCAAAGGGATGCAGGAACTCGGTCATCAGGCGGACGGTAGCCGCGCCGAAGATAGCACCCCATATGCTGGCCAGCCCTCCGACGACGGCCATGACCACGAGCCGTACTGAGAACAGGAAGCCGAACGGTCCGGGGTCAATGAACCCCACATAGTAGGCGTACAGGCTGCCGGCTAGAGCCGCACAGGCCGCGGACAAAGCGAGGATCTTGGACTTCACCAGAACTGAACTGATGCCCAGGGACTGGGATGCGCTCTCGCTATCGCGGATGGCTCGCATCGCTCGGCCGATTCTTGAGTTCACGATGTTCTGGCAAGCCACCATCACCGCCAGGCAGAAACCCCACACCAGATAGTAGAACCTGAAGTCACTGGTGAAAGCGAACCCTCCGATGGACGGGGCTGCTATGTTCGAGAATCCTACCTGACCACCAGTCACGCCCTCCACTTCGCGGAAGAGAATCCAGATAATGATGCCCAGGCCGAGGGTGGCCATGGCCAGGTAGTTGCCCCGCAGGCGAAAGATGGGGAAGCCTATGGCGAAAGCGAAGACGGCGGTGGCCGCGACGGCCAGCACCATGGCAAGCCAGGGGTTGATATGATAGGTCGTGCTCAGCACGGCGGCGATGTATGCGCCGAGCCCGTAGAAAGCGGCGTGGCCCAGGCTGACCTGTCCGGTATAGCCTATGAGCAGACAGAGACCGACAGCCACCATGGCGTGGATGCCAATGACGATCAGGACGCTGGTGTAGTACATGTTGCCCAGCAGAGGGACAATTGCCAGCAGAATCACCAGGGCAGCCAGGACCACTGTCTTCACCCGGGGGCGAAGGAGTGCTTTCATCACGTCCCCTCCTCTCCCGCCAGTAGCCTGCGAGAGCGAATGAGAAGGACGGCGAACAGGAAGACCAAAGCGATGGCGTCCTTGTACGCCGATGAGATGTAGCCTGCCGCCAGCGATTCCGCCAGCCCCAGCCCCAGGCCTCCCAGGAACACTCCCCACACCCCGGTGAAGCCACCCATGGCGGCGGCCACGAATCCTTTCAACCCCAACATGACTCCCATATCGTACGATGCGTAGCTGATGGGGGCGATGACAATGCCACCTATGGCCCCCATGGCTGCGGCCAGCCCGAAGCTTATCATGGACATTGTGCGGGCATCTATGCCCACCAGGGCTGCCGCGCGTCTGTTGATAGCGGCAGCCTTCAATGCCTTGCCCACCAGCGTTCTGTTCAGGAGTAGATAGAACGCCACCATGAGGACCACGGTTGTACCCATCACCCACAGGCTCTGCGGCATGACGTAGGCTCCGAGGAATGAAAGGGGTTCATCGCCGGTCCAGGAGGGCAGCGGGACGGCGCCTCGACCCCAGCCCAGACCTGCTATGGCGCGGATGAGAAGAGCGCCGCCAATGGTGATGATGATGAGGGTGATGGTTGATGCCCGCCGGGCGGGACGGATGGCCACAAGATTGAAGATTACCCCAATAATGGTGACCAGGCCTATCGACAGGATCAAGGCTATTGGCACAGGGAGCCCGAGCCCAATAAGGCTGAAGGCAATCATCCCGCCCAGCATGACGAACTCGCCCTGGGCAAAGTTGATTATCCCGGTCACGCTGTAGATTATGGTGAAACCGAGACCAACGATGGCATATATGCTACCAACGGTGATCCCGGTCACCACGTACTGAACCAGTTGCCAGGTGGCCATCCGTTAAGGTTGTGAAAGCAGACGCACTAGCCCTGCTCGTTACCTTTTTACTGCCCAGCCACGGTCCACTCGCCGTCCACGATCTCAACCAGGGTAAGAGCGTCGCCGGTAAGACCGAGGTGATCGGTGGCAGACATGTTGAACACACCGCTGATCCCGACGAGATGGGCGCTCTCAAGCTCGTCTCTGATAGTGGCGTGGGTAACTTCCTGGCCCGCGTCGACCAAGTCCTGGATGGCGTTGGTGATAAGCATGAACGCATCCCAGGCGTGTCCGCCAAAGGTATCGGCAGACCCCTCACCGTAGAGGGCCTCGAAGTCGGACTTGTACTCCAGAAGAACGTCCTTCTGCGGGTCCGAGTCAGGCAGCAGTTCAGCCACCGGGAGCTTGCCAACGGGGAAGATGACGCCCTCGGCCGCGTCGCCGGCTGCATCGATGAAGTCCATGTTGGCGATGCCGTGGCTCATCAGCAGCGGCATCTCCATTCCCAGCGTCTTCATGTTCTTGGCGACCACGGAAGACCCCTTGTTGGTGCCCCAGCACACGACCGCCTCGGGGGTCAACCCCTTGATCTTGGTCAACTGGGTAGTCATGTCGGTGTCGTCGGGGTCGAACGTCTCGTCAGCCACAAGGGTCATTCCCCAGGCAGCAGCATTGCCCTGCAGCGCAGCAAGCCCCTGAGCGCCGAACGCATCGGTTGCCGATATGATAGCGATCTCGCTAATGCCCTCTGACTGGAGATGCTGGTAGAGACGCTCCACCACCTGCGTATTGGTCTGAGGGGTCTTGAAGACCCAGTAACGGTCCTCCACCGGCTGGATGATGTCGTCAGCGGCGGCAAGGGATACCAGCGGCACTTCCGCCTCCGCAATCGTATCCAACATGGCCAGGGTGACTCCCGAAGTGGTGCCACCGATGACCGCCAGGACGTTGTCCTGCTCGATGAGTCTCTTGGTTGCGGTTATACCGGTGGTTGAATCCGATTCGGTATCATAGATGATAATCTTCACATCTATGCCGCCCCTAGAGTTGATCTCATCCTCCAGCATCTCAAGGGTCTGCTTCTCAGGCTCGCCGAGACTAGAACCGTGACCGCTGAGAGAAAGAACCGCTCCGATCTTGTACTCCTCCGTGGTTTCACCGCCGCCGCATGCCGTCAACGGCATGATACCTGCAATCAGTATCAACGCCAGGGCAATGAAAACGACTCTCCTCATTAGGCTGTCCCCCCCTTTCTGAAGATGCTTCCCTCGGCTCGCCTGCCTTTCATCGACAACCGAGACCAACGTCGTAGGTAACCGAGGCTGGATTATAGCAACTTTCTCGCGCAAGTGCAACTGCGTGCTGTGAGCACGGTCTTGGATTCATCGGCACTCTGAGTCCGGGCTTGTGAGAAGCTCTCTCTTTTGGGCCGACGTTCGGTCAGGGTGGGAAAGGCAAACGGCCGGGGCACACACTACCCACGTGCCAGGAAGAGAGCGCCCGAGACCAGGAAATAGCCTCCCAGACCGACGAGGGCAACACCGCAGACGGCCAGAAGGCCTCGATAGACCCGAACGCTCATCAGCCGCCGTCCCTTGGCGACGAGCAGCGATACGAAGCTATACCAGCCCAGGTCAGAAAGGATGTGGCCCACATAGAACAGGGCTACCCCGACGATGCCCACGGTGAGCGACCACAGCAGGTATGTGGTGCCCACCGTTGCCCACCATACCAGCCAGAAAGGGTTCGCCACGCTCACCAGAATGCCGGCAAGAACAAGCTTCCGTGTGGGGAGACCGGTTGAATTCTCCGTCGCCAGGGGCAGTTCCTGATGGCGTGCCTGCCGCAGTATGGAGACTGCCATCCACAGGAGGAAGAGGCCGCCAACGACACCCACGATGCCAGCGGCCAGGGTACTTCCCAGCACCTGGCTCAGCCCCCAGGCGAGGGCGACTACTATGAGAAGCTCGGCGATCGCGTGGCCCGATACCAGAAGGGGCCCGACCCAGAAGCCGCGACGGGCTGCCTCCCTGATGTTCAACGCCAGCAGTGGTCCAGGCGTCACAGCTCCAGAGAGGCCGACTACAAATGAGGTGCCGAAGATGAAGAACAGGCTGGCAGGTGCCACATTTCCAGTTTGGCACGCTGTAGAGGCAAAGTCAACCAGAGGACCTGTGCATGACTGTTTGGTATGGTATTTATGTCAAATCATCGCGGCCCGGCATCGATGGCGGTGATTGGCAGCAGCGCCTGGCGAAGGGTGTTCCAGTCGGAGTATGTCCCTACAGGCCGATCCTGTCGGCCACCTCGCGCATGCCCATGATGGTGTCGGTGATGAGGTCCCTGAGCTCAACTCCGAGCATATCGACTCCCTTTTCGATGACCGAACGGTCCACGCCAGCGGCAAAGGACTTGTCCTTCCACTTCTTCACAACCGACTTCGTCTCAAGGTCCGCCACGCTCTTCGACGGTCGAATCAGGGCCACCGCCGTGATAAGCCCGGTCAGTTCGTCAACGGCATACAGTGTCTTCTCCATGTCCGTTTCGGGCACGACGTTGCGTCGGAGGCCCCAGCCGTGGGATACCACCGCCCTTACGTATTCGGCCGGCCACCCTCGCTCTTCCAGTATCTCCTTCGTCTTCTCGCAATGCTGGTCGGGGAAACGCTCGTAGTCGAGGTCGTGAACCAGGCCGACGATTCCCCATTTCTCCTCGTCCTGGCCCGCCTTCCTCGCTATGTAGCGCATCGTCCCCTCGACAGCATAGGCATGCTTCAGCAGGCTGTCGCTCTGGTTGAAC
>Ga0180434_10005041_pt1 | contig 15763 bp, 25 predicted proteins | sample SS_ome_7_FD_132453 | JGI IMG/M metagenome (GOLD analysis project Ga0180434, IMG submission 132453) | Hypersaline lake sediment archaeal communities from the Salton Sea, California, USA - SS_1_D_2 metaG | ecosystem: Environmental > Aquatic > Non-marine Saline and Alkaline > Hypersaline >...
AAAATAGGCATCAAAAAAGGATTCTTGGCAAAACTGACCTCCAAAAGAAAAGACCTAAAGAGAGAGTATATGAAAGCTGGTTTTACAGTGTTAGATGAACATCTGGGAGTAATAATTTTGGAGTATAAAAGATGAGACTAGAACAATATCTTCAACATCTACAGACCACTTACAATTATAAGATTGGTCCGTCTGATATACATGGGAAGGGAGTGATGGCATCTCAGACAATGGAGCCAGGGAAGTTTATCAATACGGCCATTACGAATAGGGCAACCACAAAGTTCGGAGCAAAATTGAATCATCACGATGATCCGAATGCGGAGACTCGTAAAGAGGAAGATGTTTATAATACATATGCCCTGAAGAAGATTAAACCAGGGGATGAGATCACCGTGGATTATAAAAAGAATCAGGACCTTGAACAACCTAAGCCGGGGTGGAAACATTATGATAAAAAATTATCTTGAAGCTATTCAGTCCAGAAGAGGAAAAAAGAATTCACCAACCTTTGCATGGGAAGTGGTTCATAATCAGACATTTCCTGGTAATCGGATGGGAAGATATCCTGGACCTGCCAAAGAAAAAGTTTGGAAAGGGATGAAAGTTGATGCTGCCATCAAAAACAGATGGTTAGACCAATTAAACAACATTCCGAATGTCGAGATAAGAGCATCGTGTAGTGGGCATCCTGCTGATAAATATTCTGAACAGATATGGGTTTCATATGTGGTATTTAGAGTTGCCCCCAAACTGGATAAAAACATTAAAAAGATTGTGAAGAAACTCAATTCCTTCAAGGATGTGAATTCTGGATATGATATCGGAATGGAAGGAAGACCAAGAATTGTCGCTGCCACAAAGCTCCATTATGGGGGACCTAATCAGAGTGACTGGGTTAAGTGGTGGAATAGTATTGCATCAAAAATAAATAACGCTGTAAATTCATAAGGAGAAAAGAAAATGCCTAATAGAGATGGAACTGGACCAGACGGAAATGGAGCAACAGGAAGAAGAATGGGTGGTTGCACAACTGACCCTAAAACAGGAAAAACAGTATGTCCTATGCCAAAACAAAAAAGCCAGGGTCAAGGACAAGGAATGGGTAGAGGAATGAGAAGAGGAAGAGGTGGAAGAGGACAGGGTCAAAATAAATCATAAGAATATAGAACAAAATAAAAAATAGACACATAAGGAGGAAATATTATGCCTTTTCCATTTGGCCGCTACAACCTGGGAGAAATGTCCCACAACCTGCTTCACCATCAACCCCTGCGCCAGTCGTTCCAAATAGGACTCCTCAGCCAAATTCAGATGTTCCCCCACCTATTCCAATCAGAAAGGGTGGACTAGGTCAGCCGTTTGTTCCTGAGCCTGGAATTGGTCGGGATTCATATGGTGGAGGATTAGGACCTATTCAAAGACGAGGAATCTTTCCTCAGTCTGAACCACCAAAGGGGTAAAATATGGGAGGTCTTTCTTTAGCGACAAAGGGGGTATTACATCGAAAGATCCCTTGTGGGGATTATCGATTAGGTGGTGCCCCCCCATATAAGAAGGATGCAGAAGACTTCCGGCCCTACGTCAAAATCGTCAAAGTTCTTGAATGTGACAAACCTGAAGATGATATAGTGAGAGCAGTTATCGTAAAATCTGTGAAAAATGGCCAAGATGATCCAGAGAATTCAGAACAAAATTAAAATTAATTTCTCACTAAAATAGGATGTTATTGATATGTTAATATTAAATACATTAGAGAAGAAACCTCTTGAGTTTGAGGTTCAGATAGAAGGGATTGACCATACTCAGTTACAGGGATTCCTGAGATTCCGAATCAACGAGGTGGAATATGGATTTCCTGCACAAATACACGAAGATCACATCAATGTAATAATTCCAGAATTCAATAGAATTTCCAAGTTGAAATTTAAGAATGGTGATATAATTGAGGGAAGACTTGAGGTCTTTGGAAATGGATTTTTCCTAGAATCTTGGTCTGGAGAATTCAAAGTCGATAGTCCACTTCAGGTCGAGGCCAAACTTGTGAAAAGCACAGGAGATATTGTCTCTGAAGATGAGGAACCAGAAGATAAAGCCCCTATATCTGTTAAAGCTGTTCGAGAGATTACCGAAGAGAAAGAGGAAGTGGCCGTCGAAGATAATGATGATATCATGGAGTCTAGAATAAGGGAATTGATTCAAAAAGAACTTGCTCAAGAAGAAACAGAATCTCCACATTCTGAGGAGTTGGAAATAATTCAAGAACCTGATGAACCAGAGGAACAAGAAGATAAAGAAAAAGAGGAAGAACCTCTGGATGATGAAGAGGAAGAAGAGATCAAGTCTCAAGGATATATGCAACAGAATGAGAGTAAAGAGGATAGACAGAAAGTTGTTCAAACAAAGGTTTCTGATATCCTTGAAAGATATATGTTCAAAACCAAAACAGAACAAACTCACACCCCAAAACCCGCTCCCAAGCCGAAAACGAAACAGATACCAAAGAAGGTTACGGCTGAAAGTGTAAAGAAGGTTCTCAAAAAAACTTCTCCAAAGAAGAAATCCATAAGGACAGTCCAAGAAGTGTTGAAAGATCACATTGTTGCGGAGGACGAAACTAATAAGACAATGGACGATATATATGCCCTTATGGAATCTAAGGGAATGAAATCAAAGAGGATCCAAAACTCAATAATTGAGAAAGCAAAATCGATGGGTTCAAACCCCGAATCTATTTATCATTGTGTAAGTGCGATGTTGACTCCACCGACACAACAGTAAAGGAGAAGAAATGATAGAATGTATACACCTGAATACCGTAGCCTCTCGATCATTGCCCGTCTATATGGTGAGTATGTATGTTGCGAAAGGTCTGGAAGCAGAAAAGAAAGCCACCGGATTAATCGAATTGTCACTCAAAGCTCTTGATACATCATATCGACCCGTCGGAAAATCTTATGGGATTGAATTGTTCGGTTTGAGAATAGCCTGTGAGTCAACAAATTTCGACTTTCAGTTGCTTAACACAAATGATATAACCGAGATTGATTCAATTCATTCGCTCCTTTCTCAATCAAATATCAAAAGGATCTACAGAGGAAATAACCTGAGGATCGTCGCTGTCAACAGGGATATGACTCAGACCAATAGTCTGTATCTTTATATTAATAATAACAGTGTTTACGATACTGGGCCTATAGCGATTGAATTGATTTATTCATCTCTTCAGGATAGGCCATTTTAAAATAAAGGTTGGTATTTAAAAATGAAGAATATAATAGATTCCATCATTAAAATATTCTCAGAAGATAATGGGAGCCCATCGTCTATGAGATCTATGATGTTTTTTATTATAGTGGTTGTTATGTTTAATTGGACATGGATAAATATAAAAACTGGAACAATTGTTCCAATGGATTGGTCCAATTTAGGATTAATTATCGGGCCATTAGGATTTAAGGCCTGGCAAAAAGGAAAGGAAGGAAAAAACAAATGAAAAAAATTACAAAGATTATGACCATTGCTATATGTCTATTTTTTCTAGCAAGTTCTCCGGTTATTGGTAATGGGACATCGATTACCCTCTCATGGGATCAACCAACACATTACGCAGATGGAGATAATTGTTTAGCCGAGACGAAAGAGATTGAAATTGATCAATCTCTAGATTTAAGATATCAAATTCAGTGGAGATTGGAATCTGAATCAACCTGGCAGAATATTCCTAATGCGACTTCTCCTTATGTAATCACAAGTTTGCCATATGGGGCTCAAGTTGAATTGAGAGTTTGGTCATATTTTGAGGGAGAGACTCCTCATTGTTTTGAGGAATTAGTCGCAAACACTCCTGTAAGACCAGCTCCGGGTGGATGTAAAAATATCAAAGCCGTTGTGGGGTATTAAAAATGAAGAAAGTTACACATCAAACAATTACAGACAAATATTTGGAATTGACCGGAGGAAAACTTACCGAGACATCTGATGAAGAATCAATTGACTATTCTGATATTCAAGTCCTTTCTGAGAAGATGTCTCCTGAGCAGGCCAAAACTGTTGTGTCAAATATGAAACAAGGGATTTCTAAATGTGCGACAAAATATAAGGGTGAACCTGAGAAGATCAAGAATTGTGAGGAAAGAATGAGAAAGATTATCGCTGGAATCGAAAAGAAATATGCCTAAAAAATTCCACTGATATTCCATTCTATTTAGAACAAAATCAAAAGACATTTAATCGAATATCTGATTAAAAATCATAGACAATCAATGGAGGAGTTAATAATGGAAAATGTAAATACTTTTGACTCATTGTTGTTTCTGGGATGTGCCAGAATGACTCTGAAAGAAGCAGTTCCTGGTGATGAAGCATTTGCTCAGTTCGTTCTGAATGAAGCATCTGATTATGAAATTATGCACGCTATCATTAGAGAAGATTTCCCAGAGGTTCCGCATAATGCTGAAGATGAGGCTGTCTTATTTGAAGAGCTTCAAGAAGTAGTTGATGAGAATTACCAATACCTGAGTGAGCATATGGACAATGATGCTCTGGCTTCTCTGATTGAGATTGGCCCTATTTCTGATCAGGGTGTTTCTTCATCTTATTCATTTCTTGAGGAAGCAGTCGTTATTCACAGACTGAATGAGGATATCGTGAGTAATATCACAAATCGGATTAAGGATCTTGATGCCAAGATTCGAGCCACAGCAAATCCTACCCTGAAGAATAAACTTCGTTTGCAAATTCGGAAACTTCGGAGAGATCTGATTGATGCGAAGAAGAAAATTCCGTCTGCGAAAGATATCCAGAAGGCTGGACTCAAAGCTCGTGTGGCTATTGCAAAGGGTGTTCATAAAGCCTCTCAGAAAGGAGCTGAGATTGGTTTAAAAGCAACAGAAAAAACAATGAAGGGTTTAAAAGTAATTGGTGATAAAACTGGAGCATCCGGTATCGCTAAGAAGTTGGGCGCACCCGGAAAGATGGCCGGTGTTGAAGGTGGAATCGGTGTTTTGGCTCTAGCTGCTCTCCTTGCATACGGTGCTTATCGGACATATAAGAGATTTTTCTCGAAGGCAGCCACTGCTTGTAAGGGTAAATCTGGTTCAGAGAAGACTGCTTGTATGAACAAGTTTAAAGTTACGGCCCTAAATGCACAAATCAAGGATCTTCAGGCTGGTTCATCTGCGTGTGCTAAGACCAAGAATCCTGCCAAATGTAAAGCAGTGGTCGCTAAGAAGGTTGCCAAACTGAAAGCCAAAGTGGCAAAATACAGTTAAGAACAATAGGAGATTATATTATGGAAGAGTTTGTATATGTTGATCCTATTGCAACGCTTGAGTTTCTTTCCTGTGCTCGAGTGACTCTGGAAGAGATTGCCCCAGATCATGAAGAGTACGTGAAGTTCATCAGAAACGAAGCGACTGATTATGAAATTATGCACGCTCTTATTCGAAATCATTTTCCTGAAAGAAAGATCGATGTGATGGATGAAGCTCTTCTTTATGAAGAGCTTCAAGAAATCATATCTGAGAATTATGATGTTCTCGAAGAGCAGATGTCCATCAATGGTCTTGAAAAAATCAATGAAATTGGTTTTATTGAATATGAGTCTTCATCTATACCTCTAACAGAAGGGATGCTTTTACAAGAGTTGGACATCAAAGGAATGATGGATAAAATGTCCCTTCTCAAAAGACAACTCGCTCAAGCTGTGAATCCAAGTACAAAAAATCAGCTTAGACTTCAAATCAAAAAGTTGGGTATGCAGATTAAAAAGTCCAAAGAAGCAATGAAAGCCCCAACAAAATTGGCCGTAAGTAGAGCGAAAGATATCGGTAAATTTGCGAGTGATGCAGCAAAAGCTGCTGGAAAAGCCACATACCAAACAGGTAAAGAATTTGGTCAGGCCGCAGGACAACAGGTAAAAGCTGTTGGTAAAACTGGAAGTGAGCTAGTTGGAAAAACTGGAATTCAGGCTTTAAGAGATATTGGAAAGAAATCTGGAGCCGCAGGAATTGCCAAGAAAATAGGTATTTCTGGAAAAACTGCTCAGACAGCAGGTGGAGCTGGAGTTCTTGCCATTGTCGCACTTCTTGCATTTGGAGCATATCAGACATACAAGAGATTCTTCTCTAAAGCTGCCAGAGCTTGTAAAGGAAAAGAAGGACCAGCTCGAAAGAAATGTCTGCTACAAAATAAGATTAAAGCACTCAACGCTCAAGTAAAAGATTATCAATCTGGAATGAAGGCTTGTGAACAATCGAAGAATCCAACGAAATGCAAGACAGCCGTAATGAAAAAGATCGATAAGATCAAGAAAAAGATCGCAAAAGAAAGCGATAAGTTTGCCAAACTTCCTAGATAATACTTTGGAAGTGAATTAAAATATCCACGAGGAGATCTTGATTTATTCGAGATCTCCTCATGGTTCGTCATCATACATCGAGGTAAACATCATGGACTATCACATGCAAGGCTGAAATATGTCACAAAAGGAAGAGTTAGAGATTTATCATCAAAATCTGTTCGAAATCTACACTTGTTAACTCACCAATATTACGACGAATCTACAATGGACTATTGCTCAAAATATCATGCAAATTCAATTGTTAAAGCGCATGATATTCTAGCCAACGAGATGCATCGACGAGGGTTGAGACACATTTCAACAATCACCCCAAGAAAAAAGAAGTGGAAAATCTTTGGGTGGTTGAGAAATATATTTAGAACAAAGGAAAGAATAGATTGAATTCCCTCATGGTGAGGGAAGATTTTTTCAACCTGAAAACAGGAGGCAGTCGTTATGAAGATCATGAAGGTAATGATGGCTCTTATCGTCATCGCACTAATTTCAACTCCAGTGTATGCATTCGAAATGAATGTTGGATTCAAGGCTGGAGGCCACATTTATGAGAATGAAGCTCTCAACGATGTTGAAGGCATGAACGATTTGAGCTTTTCATCTCCAACACTTGATCAAGCAGTCCCCCCAATTGAAGTCGAAATTGGATTCCCCTTCTTGGGAAGTTTTGAAACATCCCTAATTGCAGGGACTTACTCAGGTGATGCCGAAACCGAAGAATTGGAAATGTCTACAAGGACCGTTTATATGATGGTCCAACCAAAGATTCTTTCGGAAGGCACGATGGGTGAAGTTATTGATTTGATTCCAATTGATATTCCTCTTGTCGATCTCCCTGCTCTATTCCAGATCAATCCTGAAAAGACCGTAACTGTGAGTTCTGGTCTTGGTGTAGGTATGGCCTGGTATTCTGTTTTTACAGAAGTTGGGGCTGAGGAATGGACTGACGATGAATTTGTATTTTGTATCGCTCCTTCTGTTGGGGCAAGATGGGGCATGACTGAAAAGATTGACCTCACAATTGATTACAGGTATCTTATTGCTAGAGGAAGCGATGATTTTGATGCCGGTGGGCATTTATTCCTCATGGGTATTTTAGCCACTTTCTAGAGCAAAAAAAATAGATTCACTTGAGATGGGGAAGACTTCTTATGTCTTCCCCATTTTTTTTCGTCGGCATCTACTTGGTGGGGAAAGATCTCAACATTCTTTCCCCTTTAGATATCTCACTGATGATTTTTTCCGAGAACCACCTATCGGACCTATTGCTAGACCCGATCTCGGCCACCTGGGACCGGAATAGACCTAAGTGCCTACGAAAGTACTCGATGGTACTTTCGTAACATCGAGCATCAGAAATTTCTGATAATGTTTCTTTGAGATGCTCAATGTCGAATTCGACAGACTCCATGAGAGACACTAAACCAGGGTTTACTTTTTTGATGGAAGTGAACATATCTTGTTCTCCTTTTCAATTAAGGGTTATGAATGGGATTATCATCAAATGATATATATAGCTTTTTCGTTTATCCAAGATTGGTAAAATAGGCCATTTTTGATGCGTCATGTCAACCCTATATACATAGAACAAAATAGAAACATTCACGTTTCATCCCCTATTTATATACCTACCTAGGATGCACAGGACGGTGCTCTGCACCTTTTCAATATATTCTTGGGGGAGGATTCGACACTTATAAATGTCATCCTCCCCCAATCCTACGGGACAATCAAACATCAAAGGATTCTACGTTCCATGAAAATATTGGGATTCTCCGACACATTCAAAGACCTCTCCGTGACCCTTCTGAAAGTCACATTCTCTGTCCTCCTGTGTTACATCATCATAAACGTAAATACCTATTTCATAATGTATCTTCCTTTATTCGCAGCAATATGTGTGATCGGTCCTCTCATTGAAGAATACGCAAAACGTCTGTCAATAATAAATAAATTTCCTCTCATCTTTATTGCGGTTTTTACGTCGGTAGAGTTTATATTATATGTGACTTCTGATAATGACCTGATGTATTCCCCCTATTTTATTTACGCAAGATATATGGGAGTTTTAATGCACTTCTTCACGATGTATATCCAAATATCATTTAGAAAGATATCCGTCAAATACAACAGACCAGTTTATGATATAATCGGATTCGCTTCGGCATATGCATATCATGGGATATCGAATTATATGGCCGTGTTTGGATAATCATTATGTTTGAAATTTGGAAAATTCCAGAAAACACAATCGAAATAATCATCATGAATGGTATGCCCATAAAAGGGTTCTCTCCAATGTATCTTCTTGAACAATCCACATTCAGATATTCCATTAAGCCAATGTTCAGACATTCCCGCTTTTTCATCAACAAAGATAATATAATCTTTAACGAAGAATTGATGTGTTTCTCGAATTGTGAAAAACAGGCCGCAGAGATTTACCATGATCTTGCGTATGTTGGACAAGAGATGTATTTGGGGAAATACAATTTTCAATGGGCTAGGATTTTTCGGACGAAAAAAAGAAGTTTGAAAAGTTATGCTCAAAATAAAAAAAGATATTTTGAATACATCCTTTCCAAAGGGCCGGGAGAACAATTCTTCCCGACCCACGAATATGAGATGATTTAATTGAGGAACCCGAGGGATCTTACAATCTCAGGTGCGTCTATCTTTTTCCCGCAGGGAGTGGTCATAGGAGGCTCAACCACTGACCTTGGATACACATCTAATTCTCCATCTTCATATTGGACGAGGTATTCATCGGTACTGGCTGCAACAATCTTCGCAATCAGAACCGAATCGTCCCAACAGAGAATCTCAACAAACTGACCGACTTCCCACATTTTCATTCCTCCTTATTGATAGCCTTTTCAGCTAGTTTGATGGCAGCTTTTTTCGTTGCCACTGTGCAAAAATGCCTTTTTTTGTGGATAAATTTGACACCTTCAGTCACAAGATCCTCACAATTCCAACTTGAAGGAATCTTCATCCGATACGCAATATTTGAATTTGGGTTAGCGGGGATTGATGAAATCTGCCATAAATCCCCATCTCCAGGTAAGACGACAAATTTTGCCTTACCCTTGAGCTCTGGTTTCTCTTCTTCAATATCAAATAGAGCTCGAATCCAAGGAATCCTAACATCAATTTCAATTATAGGGACTCCCCCTGCTCCAGACATAGCCTCTTCCACTACCTCTCTTGCTTTATATAAAGAAAGAGAGCGGCTTATTTCATTTTGGAGGAAAATCTTGCAGATTGTCATTGCCTGTTCAAATCTCATATCCTCCTGCCCAGCCGAAATGTTCCAACTCGGAAGGAACGAACTTATAAACTTTTGAAACTTTAGGGATGCTCCGGGATAGAAATCCATTCCATTGTCATATATGTCAATGGGTTGAATTATTTCTTCATCGATTATGCCCCATACATAATTGATTTCTTTTTCATCAACTGAAGTATATGAAAGAACTTCCTTGATGGTTTCTTTCCCAAAATGTTTCCATATTAGTCCAGTAGTTGAATATGGAATTCCTCGAGCTCCCTCTCTGATGGGGGAATCTTTCTGGTGATGATCAAACCGATTTCTGTACGGATCATAGACCATACCAATATCAAACACGACATCGGCATTATTAAACATCAATTCGTCTCTGGTCCGAGTTATTTGGACATCTTTATAGAGAGTTTTCAAAATTCCAGCAGAAAATACATCATCTGTATGGAATTTTCCATCGTGAGTAACTGCTTTTCTTATTTTTTTCTTCATGGTGATCTCCTTTCATATGTCAAAATTAAGGGTTACCGGATATTCAATTATTAATATATATAAACCATCTCCGAATCAAATAACCCACTTTGCATTTAGAACAAACAATAAATTCGATTACTTTTGTCAAAAATAAAAGGAGGTGAGTTATTTGATTAGGAACTTTCGTAAATCCAAATACGAAAGGGTTAAAAGACAGCGTCGACCAGTACCAAAACCAGGCTATCCAATAAAACCTAAGACTTCATATGACCGAAAGAAAAACAAAAAAGCGATTGAAGTAGAATTGGAGGAAGAATGTATATCTCTAAGATCAACAGAATCTTGGAAAAAAACATGAGCAATGAAGGATATACTCTTTGGAGCACTTTATGTGAAAAGATCCCACCGATCTGGAATCGTTTATCATCGTCAACAAAAAAGTTTCATAAGAAAGAAGGAGGACGTGTTCCCACAATTGGTGAACATACATATGAAATGTTATTTGCTGCCGAGAAGATGATCAAATTGTTTGGGATAAAACCAAAAACTAGAGACGCGGATGTTCTTTATCTTGCGATCGCTCTCCACGATTCATATAAATATGGGATTAATCCTCAAGGTCGAAGATTTACAGACACAAAACATGAAAAAATTATCGCAGATAAAGTGAAAGCGAATCGAGATAAATTCAAAAGAATTATGGACGATGAACAAGTCACAACTCTGGAAGAAGCCTTGAGATATCATTCTGGAATATGGAGTCCAGATGCGAAAAAAGATAAATCTTTCTCATTAGATAATTTAAGACCTGAATCATTTTTTGTTCACCTCCTTGATATGTTCAGTTCAAGGAATTTAATCAAAATGCCCGAGGAATCATAATATGTCATGTGGTGCATTAGCCAGTACGAAGGTTGTTCCTGAGCTTCAATATTGGATCAACCGTGTGGTCATAACGAGTAATCTGAATAAATATCAGATTCCGTTTCCACCCACTTTCGACGAATCATATCTCCCCGATAAATCGTTCATTGAACTCCTATTCAACGACAATTATCAGAGTGGATCATATCGATATCTCTACCGAGAAAGGTCCGATGCAAGCCCATGTCCTAACGTTGGTTGGCCAAGACCCCTCCGAGAGAGGGCAAATATCTACGCTAACTCTGCTCAATATTACACATGTGATAGCGACTCCACAAATGTTTGTAATGTCAATTTATTCAATCTCCAAGATGATGATCTCCGAATGTTAGATGCATTAGCCGCTTACAGATCCGATTCGACGGGGGTCACTCTCATTGATACAACAGGATCTACGACTATTATCGGAAGTGAAATTCGTGTGAATTATAATGCGCTAACGACAAATCTCTCGAAACTGATATGCATTTATTTGAAATTTAAGATCAATGGAGAATATTCTTTATACAATACAACAACACTAATTGCATCAAGTTCGTGCATTTTGGAGTTATCATATGAAGCATATCTCATAGAGGAGATGTTCAACTTCATATCAGCCAGAGGAATTTAAAATATGTTTGAATGGACTGATTTTGTAGACATAATGAATTACCTGAAAGGGGATTCGGTCGTAAGTCTTGACCAGAATTTAAAGATAAGAGCTTCCGCTGAAGTCACAAAAGCAACCACCCTTTTCGAAAATACCATTGATCAGATATGTTTTGCATCTGATGATTATAAAAGATTAAAGAGTTTTCTGATTAATTGGTATGCTACACATAGAACAATTTCATCAACTCAAGAAGATATATCGAATATTTTTTCAGTGCCGAGCGATCACTTGGATGAATTATTTAGAAGTTTTGGATTTAATTATTCATCTGATCTTGATTCATTTATAAGCAAAGCTAATTTCTTTTTAGATTTGGTTAACTTATATAAGATCAAAGGTGCTCCTCAATCCATTATTCAAACTCTGAATTATTATGGTGTGGTGGATCTTGAAATTCTAGAATATTGGGTTGAGAAAGATGAAGATGAAAATGTTGTGTTCAGACCAGAAAAGGTTGATCCGTATATTCCAGGTGAAAAAATTCTGCCTTTGACGAATATCGGATACAGTACGATGACTCGGGATGATCCACATTGGATGATCGATGAAAATGATCTTCTTCAACAAGTCTCCGAATATAAAATCGCTCTTCCCTCTAAATCTCCATATTTCGCTATTCGTCCAAAATATGGGGTTGAGGATATATATCTCCCTCTTTTAATTATTCAAAGATATATTCAAGATCAATATTCTAATTGGCAATCGACAGGTGTAAAACCAACAAAATCTCTAGTCATTTCAAAAATAAGATTCGATGCATCGGTTTTAGAATTATATCTTGCAACGGTTCATACTTTTAATACAACATATTCTAGAACAACTGGCTCGAGTGATTTGAATTTCTTTTGTTATGATGGAACGAATGTCATACACTCGCAAATTGTTGATGAATATGAATATATCACACAACCTCCTGGTTCTAGATTTGAAAGAGATAATAAAATCCAAGAGTTCATGGATAAATTCACCCGACCGATGACATCTAATTTTCTTCAGACATACACGACTGCGGGTGATACTCTTGAGATTCTAGATTCTGATATTAAAACAGCGATTGATAATTTAGTGGATGCAGGGAAAGGAGAGGATACGGTTAAATATCTCATTCGAGATTTAGCCGGTTGGATCAAGACGTATGTTGGCCCAGATTACCCAGATCTTGCAGCATTTATGTTTGGATTAGAAGCTCTTCCATTTGTTTCTGATATTGTTAATTTTTTCAAACCTTATCATGCCAGATTAAAGGTAATTGATACTCTTTTGATAATTGACTCTCCTCTATTAGATTCTGTAAAATTGGCCGATATTCCGATAAATAATGTTGTTCAAGAAATTGTAGATTTTTCAACTTGTGGAGGTGTACCGTGTTGTGATGGAACAACCTGTACATATTATCAAAGAGATACATATGATTGTGGATCATTTTATGATAAAGGAGCAGCGTGTGATAATAAATTTGAGATGGTTATATATCAAAATATTGATGAAAAGGTAAATTTCACACCTGGAATGGTTGATGGTACAGATGTCTCATTTGTTCAGACTGGTGATCTTCCATTAGATTATCATGATGCCACAACCGTCGTATCAGCGTATAGACAATGCGGACAATGGACGGATTTTGATTCAGGAGGATATTTTGATGCTCCTCACGGAAACGATATATGTGAAATATTTGTTGTTGAACCATAAGGAGAAGATATATGATAATTCGCAATATAACTGATTTTTTAAATGAAACTCTAGATAGATGTAATAGGTTAAATCTTAATCCAAGATACACATATTTATTTGGTTCTGCTCCAGCATATATCTTTGGATATACGACTAACCCCCCGAATGATTTCGATTTTATTGTTCCTCAGGTTGTGTGGACAGATTTAGCTAGAAGAATAAGACCCGTAAAATCCACCACCTTAGGAACATTAACTATTAAGGCTGGACCAGATGTCGAGATTTTTAACAAGACAGGATTTGAACCGAAAATAACAGTTACCGAAATGATAAAAAAATCCATTATCGTCAGGGGGGTTACTCTCGTCGATATTGGTTGTATGGTTCGATGGTGGTCTTTAAGCGCAAGAAAAAAAGACCTGGAAAAAGTTGCCATGGTTCTCAAAGGAAAAAAAGGAGTGAAGTGAATTGATGTTGGGTCGGGAGAGTAACCCCGACCCATAAGATATTTAATTCACATAGGCCCACCCGGGTATTCTAAAACTTTTACCCGGTATATTTTCATGTTTAATTTCTAAATATGGATTCATCGCTAGAGGTCTATGAATAAGACCTATGTAGGTCGATGAAACCCCAGAGGGAAAGATGCAGCACATCACCACTGCCTCTTTCCGATCGGAGTCCTCGGATGGGCTTATATCTCTTTTTATCTCATCATTATCTCTTGTGACAATCCAGCTTTCTGACACATGTATTATTAAGTCAGGATTGATGATCATTGCTATTTTATGAATGGAATCCATGGCTTGGATAAACTCGTTTCGATCAGACGGGAGAGAGTAATAAATAGACCTATTATCGTGGATCATAATAGCCCAATTTTCTACCATGCCAGTTTCATTAAATTTTTTCTCCACTTCTCCCCACATTTTCTCGATTAATTCTTTCATATTACCTCCCGTTTAATACGGTTTTCAAGACGGGTATGAGCATTTTCGATAGCCATAAATTCGGCTGACTCGACCCCACCCCGAATGGCATTCATCATAAATTTCATGATTTTTCCCATTCTTTTACCTTCCCCATTTCCATTAGACTTGAGGAATCGAGCTGTCATCCTCATATTGTTAATCACTGTTGCCATCAAAAATCTTACCTTTAGATCCTTCATTCCTTTTGTCTCCTTGTCATTTTGTTGTGTAAATTAAGAATGATATCATTAATTAATATATATACCTACTCCATTCAAAAAAAGAGTGATGGTAGAGGCATGGGCCACCATCACTCATTCGGGTTTCAAAGTACCCGATAGAACTTGAACCCCACGACCTCATACAGGTTGGTTCCTTCCCTGGCTATTATCAACCCAATTACATAATCAGAAAATTTAAACTCGATAAAGGAGGGTTGCCCCGGGTCGCTTAGAGAGAATTAACTTCATCGAGTCTTTTAACAAAGAATGTTTTTCATTAAGTAATATATATAGATATTCAGAACAAAATAGAAATCATTTTCCCTAGTCACATCAACCTCCACCGACTTAAAACACGTCAGCTATTAGTCGGTTAGCTGAGAAGGAGAAAGAGCCATGACGTACAAAAATGCATTCGTTGCCGTAATTAAATGTAATGGGAAAATCCTCAGAGAAAGAGATGACACCATCATCCTCCCCTTTGGGTCAGAATATTCCATCCTCCTAAAAAATCTTGAGACTAAAAGAGCCGTTGTCGATATTACGATTGACGGAGAGAATGCTCTCAAGGGAAAACAATTAGTTGTGGATGCGAATTCCGAAATTGAAATTGAGAGATTTTTGGATGATCTGAAGAAAGGAAATCGATTCCGGTTCATTCAGAAAACTCAAGAAATCGCAGACTTCCGAGGGGATAAGGTAGATGATGGAATTATTCGAATTGAGTTCAGATTCGAAAAAGATCCGATCTGGAAGGATGATCTGATCCCGAAAGGTGGGAGTATTCGGTGGTATTATGGTCCTAGCTGTGGTGGACAATCGATGACCAATTATTATTATCAGACTGAGAAGATGCCCAGGTCGATGTCTGATATAACATATGCATCAACATTTGCATCAACCGCTCCAGTCTGTGATTCAGCTCCTGCTCCGATGGCATCAGCTCCACTCGCAGAGGAAGGTGTCACTGTTCCTGGTTCCATTTCCTTACAGGAATTTCACACAACTTCCATTGGGGAACTTGAGGATGTATCTAGAACGATCGTATTCAAACTCAGAGGAATCGAGTCAAATGGGAAGACTCCTGTGACCAAACCTCTCACAGTCAAGACAAAGATTCAATGCCCGACATGTGGGAGAAAGTGGAAATCCAATATGAAGTATTGCGGAAATTGTTCAACCGCACTAATCTAAACCAAAAAA
>Ga0180434_10005042_pt1 | contig 15759 bp, 13 predicted proteins | sample SS_ome_7_FD_132453 | JGI IMG/M metagenome (GOLD analysis project Ga0180434, IMG submission 132453) | Hypersaline lake sediment archaeal communities from the Salton Sea, California, USA - SS_1_D_2 metaG | ecosystem: Environmental > Aquatic > Non-marine Saline and Alkaline > Hypersaline >...
AGCATGGCACCCAACAGGTTGACGCATCGGCCGCCTTTTGGAGCCCGGCGGGATCTTCGCCCGCTTGCGAATCTGTCGGCCTCGGCTTACTTGCTTAACGCTTTACCGTCGGCCGCTGGCAGGCGGTGGTCGACGAGCGGGGGATCCTCTGGAAGCAGAATGGTGCGGCAAGCCGCACCCTACAATTCGGCTTCCGGCCCCGTCGCGGGTCACTTACCGGGCGGCGGCGGGGGTACGTAGCTATCGACGGGACGGCACTGCTCTAGAGCAGCGGCAAACTGAGAATCACGGGCGGGGACGCCCGCGCCACTCAGCGGTCCGTCGATTCCCCGACGCCGGCGGGCAGTCAAGACAGGCCCTGCCATTGCGTTGGCGAAAGATTTATAGGGCGGGTTTTTGGGGTGGACAAGGGGGGATTTTAGGATGGGCGGCGGTGGGCGGGGATTGCCGCGGACGGGCAGATTTGGTGAGGCAGTTATGAGTAAAAGTTGAGAGTGCAGAGTGGAAATGCAAATGCAGAGGTAAAGGCAAAGGCTTGAAGAGCGTGCCTACGCGAACGGCCGTCGGGACGGCGTCTGGTTTAGTGAAGCATGCTTACCCGCGCCTTCGTCGCGTAAAAGCATGGCGTGCGGCGCAGTATTAGAAATACGGCAGGATGCGACGGCGCGCGAAACCGCCGGGCGCCTGAATTGTCAGGCGCCCGGCGGCGTGGGTTTTACTCGCAGGTCGAGCCGTACCACCCGAGCACCGTCGCCAGGTCGTTCAGGTCGATGTCGCGATCGCAGTCCAGGTCGCCGTCCGAGCCGAGGACACCTGTGGTGGCGCCGTAGTGCAGCAGCAGGATACTCAGGTCCGCCAGATCGACGTCCCAATCGCCGTCGATGTCGGCCGGGCAAGCCGGCGTGTCGCTGCCGCCGAACTCGTACGCGCCCATGTCGACGATTGGCGCGAGGCCGCCGCCGGTGTCGAGCGTGTTTGGATCGTCGAAGAAGCGGCCCTCGCCCTCGAGATCGAGAGGCAGAAGCTCGTTGGTATCGCCGTCGCCGTCCAGGTCGGCCCAATCATTCGGAAGGGCACAGTTCGAAGCAGCGTCGATACAAGGCGAGCCGGCGGCGAGGCGGTAGTCGCCGTTTTCTGTATCAAGGAACAGCGGGTCGGCGTCGATGTTGCCGGGGCCCCAAATGATGCTGTCGCTGGAGCCTTGGAGATTCTCGATATCGTCCCAGCCGTTTTCCACGTTGCAGTACGACACGTCGAGAGTTCTTACGTGAACCAGGCCAATTTGCTGCCCGGCATCGACGCAGGTGTTTCCCCACACTATCGTGTTGGACAGGATCACATCGCAAGAACGGCCATAACAATGTATCCCGCCGCCGCCGTCGCCGGATTCGTTATTCGCCACGGTGCTGCCGTTCAGGTTCGTATGAGAATAGCGTTCAAACGCAATGCCGCCGCCGTCGAGCCCGGCCGAGTTATCGACAAACAGGCAGTTATCGAACGACGATTCGCTGCGTTGAGTGTAGAGACCGCCGCCTTTTCCATAGGCACTGTTATTTCGGAAGATGCAATGCGTAAATCTCACCTCATCGTACCAGCAGAATGCGCCGCCGCCGTGTACGTCAAAATAGCAGGTGGCATTGTTCTCGATGGTGCAATCGATGATCGTCGCATTGCTTCTCGAACACACGATGCCGCCGCCTCCGGCGCCCTCGGGATAAATATAACCGTCGCCCGTAACGATACAATCCTGGATCGTGCATCCGATCAGAACGGCGCTGTCTTCACTCAATAACAGGCCTCCCCCGACGGTCTCCGCCACGTTGCCGGCGAAAGTGCAGGATTGCAGAATGGGGCTGCCATAGTAGACAGCCATGCCGCCGCCGCCGCCGTCGGCGTACTGGAAAGTGGACGCATTGTTCTCGATTGTACAATCGCGAAACACGGCCTCGCCCTCCCCACATAGCACGCCGCCGCCATCTCCCCGTGCGATATTGCCGGTAATAACACAAAGCTCATATAACGCGTCGCTTTGTACGTTATATATGCCGCCGCCGCTCTCCCAACTGTAATTACCCGTTATCAGGCATGATGTGAAAACCGGGCTGCCGCCTCGGCAGAATACGCCGCCGCCGTCATCGTCGGCCGAATTTCCGGTAATCGTGCAGTCTGTTAACGCCGGGCTGCTGCCACGGCAATATACGCCGCCACCGACAGAAACGGCCTGACATTCACGGATGACGCAAAATTGAAACGTCGGACTACTGTCACGGCAATACACGCCGCCGCCGCTCTGGTTCTGAGTACCCGATCCTTCAGCATACCCGTTTGCAATCGTGACCCCCTCGACGATCGAATCTGCGTCTTCACCCCTGTTGAAGAAGAATCCGCGGCCGTCGCCCTCGCAGTCGATTATGCACAGCTCGGGATCGCCCGAGGCGCTGCGTACGGTGATCGCCCGACCGTCGAAGTCGAGGTTTTTATTCCCTTCTCCGGTGTACGTCCCGTCGGCGATCTCGACCGTGTCGTCGTCGGCCGAAGCGTCGATGGCTTCCTGGATGGCGTCGAACGGGTGTTCGGGGGAGCCGTCCTCTAGCGGGTCGCTGACGGTCGGGTCGCCGGGGGCCGGGTCGTTGGGGGCGTCGTCGTTAACGTGCCAGGTCGTCTGTGCCCAGGCCGGCGCAGACGTTGCGATGAGCAGCGGCAGGGCGAGGCAGATCAGCAGGCGGCGCGGCGTAAGGCTTTTGTTGGCAGATGGTTGTGTTTCTGGTTTGGAAGTAATGAGTCTGGAATGATTCCGCATGAGTACTACCCCTTGTCGTGGGGGACCTCGGTCGGTCCGGTCTGGGGCTCGCACCATGCGTGATGGCGGAAAAGAATAGAAATAAGTGCAATCACACCGCGCTCTGTACGAGCCGGAAGTTACGGATAGTGTTCCCCTCATCCGTAATTATGATTTTTGCGGCGTCACCTCCCTTCGCGCACAGCGCCCCCTATATCAGTGCTACACCGTCTTCATCTTATACGATGCGTATAGGTGAAATCAAGCGGCAAGTCTCGGCGTGTCTTCAGCGGTCGGCGGAGATGTATTAAGCGTTGCAACCTGTTGGTTATTCAGGAGTTGCGGGAAATGACGTCAGGTCGAGTTCGAGCGCGGCTGAAGCCCAGGCGTGGCGCGACACTTGGGAGCGCCTGGAGCGGCGACGAATGCTAAATGCAAAATGCACAGTGCAATTATCCCGCGAGGATTTGGCGCCTCGCGGGATTGCTTCAGCGACTGGAGCTTTATTCAATAAACAGCGGCCAGAGCCCGTGTCGGATGCAGGATTATCTAAACACCTACGGCCGACAGCGGCGTCGGCGGCTACATGTCGATGAAAAAAGCTCTAATTATCAGGGTGCGTCTTTTCCTGGCGGTCGGTTTGGACGCTTGCCTCTGTGGTCCTTGCGGCGGCCGCGATCGCCGCGTTTTCGGTCGCCGCGCTGCTTGGCTTTTTCCTCGTCGAGCCAGCGGTCGAACTCGGCGCACTGTTCTTCCGGCAGGAGTTCGCGAAGCTGAGCCACGTAATCATCGAATACTTGCCGCAGTGCGTCCGGATCGCGGCGCGCCTCGCGTTCGGCACGGCCGGCCTCTTTTTGGAGATCGCGGACGGCGCCGCGCTGGTCACGATCCAGATCGAGTCGAGAAGCGTGTCGGAAGCAGTCGCTCAGTTGCACGCCTCGTCCGCGGCTCTTGGTGGAGCGTTTGAATTGCTCAAGCGTACGGCGTTGCTCGGGCTCCAGGAATTCGTTCACCTCGCTCAGGAAATCCTCGACGAGCTTGTTCGTGTTTGGCGAGGAGGTGACGGTGAGTTTGTCGCGGAGTTCGCGGATGCGATCCTCGTCGCCGTCTTTCGCGGCTTGCATGATTTCTTTAATCAGTTCGTCCTGGGCGCCGTCTCCCGCACCTGGGGCCACGGCGGCTTTTAGTTCGTCGTGGAGCGCGTCGTATTGTTCGGCCTGCTCGTCGTTCAATTTGAGGTCGGCGCGCAGCTCCGTGAGGCGCGCCAGCAGTCCGCGACCGCGGCCGCGTTTTTGCGACATGCCGGCGCGAAAATCTTCCAGCGTTTCGATCTGATCCTCAAGCAGGATCTTTTCGACCTCGTCGAAAAACGGCGTCAGCGCGCCGTCGCCCTCGGATTTGCTATCCCGGAATTTCTTCGCGATCTCGTCGAATTGCGCCGCCTGTTCTTCATCAAGATTCAGACGGCGGCGGAGGCGGCGGATTTGTCGATCAGCCCGCTCGCTTTGGGCTTTGGCGCGATCGAATTTTTGGAGGCTGCCTCTCGTCGGTTCGGGTTGCTTGGGTTTCTCTTCCTGAGCCATGCAAAAGGCGGTTACGAACAGTATCAGCAGCACGTTTGACAGGCGTATGGCCATCTGAATTCTCCCGGAATCTATGCGTGTCTCTCGGTCTAGGGCTCTGTTTCCTCGCCAGTATTTTACAGTGTTAATCGGCAAAACGCTCATCTTGTTAATAGCTTGCCGGGAATTTACGGAAATGTAAACAAGGCGGCTTACGGTCGGGCTTACGTTAATGATCGGCTGAACAGACCGATAACTCTTAATGGTTCTGATTCTTCTGAATACGGCGCGCTAGCGGGCGCGGGACGTGAAGCAGACCCCGCGACAGTTTGTTAGAGCTTCCGCCGGCCGGCGGCCAACGCGCCGCACGCCAGCAGCAGCACGAAGCCGTCAGGTTCGGGCGTCACGGCATCCAGGTGGGCCGTCAGTTGGCGCAGCGTAATGAAGGAAGCCAGGCGGGCATGCCGCCGGCTAAGATCGGCGCCTACGTGAATGTGACCGGCGGCGACATTCCAGTAATCGTCAGTCGCATCGGCGTGCAAATCGTGGTACCAGGAAGCGTGGTAGCCGACATATTCGCATAAAAAGCCGCCCGCAAAACCCGTGTCATCCACGAATGCATCGACGTTTATCTCTTCACTGGCGTCGTTTACCGCGGCGGCGATCGAGTCCATCGGCAGGGACGATTCGCGAATGTAGCCGGCCGGGACGGTCTGGTCCGGCGGCGAAGGGGTCGGCTGAGTCGGGGCGGAATAGTCATTCACCCAAGAATCGAGGTTGCGTGTTTGCGATTCGATTTCCCAACTTCGGTCATAGGCTCCGCGACCGAAGGTGATAATTGCGACGGGATGCAATTCGTCCACGATTCGCCAGAAGTCATCCGACGTATCCTGATAATCGACCTCGAAATCTCCGACGCCTTGCCCGAGTCCGTCCGGGAATTCGGGGAAATACGAATGGATGTCATAGCCGCGGCTTTCCCAGTCTTCGCCGATCCAACCGTTGGGGTTCTGGTCGGGATTGGTGCTGAATCGGCGAATCATGTTGTTAGACTGCGGCCAGTATCCGGTGAGCATGATGTTGTTCGTGAAGTCGGCTAAGGCCGGGGCGGCGACGATCACGGCGAATAAACAAATATAGACGGTTCTTGCGAGCATGTTCTTTCGACCCTCGAACGGCTGAATATCACAGATTGCGACTCTACCTCCATAGTAATGAGTTGGCGCGTGATTTTCACGCGTATTGACCGGATCCTTGCCGACCGGTAGACTGCCGGGTCCAGTCTTCACAGGCGGACGATAAAAATGGACTTGGCGGAGGCGCACTTTTTTGGCGAAGCAAGACGCAATTATTTTAGAAGCTGTAGTAATTAAGGCGTTGCCCAACGCCATGTTTCTGGTCGAATCGGAAATGGGAGAGACCAAACACGAGGTGTTGGCGCACGTATCCGGGAAGATGCGTAAGCACTTCATCCGGATACTCCCCGGCGACAAGGTCACGGTCGAAGTTTCGCCATACGATTTGAAGCGGGGACGGATTACCTACCGGCAGAAGTAACGGCATCGCAGATCCGCAGCCGTCGTTTGCCGCGGTGGATCGCGTACTATTCGCCGCCGAGCGCTTCGACAGCCTCGTCGCCCGTTTTATAGAACCCGAACAGTTTGTCGAGATTAGTGATCTCGAAAACGCGCTTCAATTCCGGCCGAATGGCCGCGAGCGCGATTTTCACTTTGGCCTTGTCCGCCTTGCGTCGCAGCGTAAGCAGCACTCCCAGGGTTTGAGACGAAAGGAAGCGCACCTGCTCGAAATCGAGCACGACTTTAGCGGCGTCGCCGCCCTCGATAAGCGCATAAAGCTCGCGGGCGACCTGTTGCGTCGTGACGGCGTCAAGAATCGAGGCGTCACGAAATTTTACGACCATCACGCCGTCCACCTGCGTCGTTATCAAGCTCGTCGGTTGCTCGGACATCTGCTCTACTCCATTATCGGCAATGACCTCAGCGGCAGTATAACTCCAGCCCCGGGCAGTGCAATCAGGCTGCGATAGCCGGCGAGCGACACGTAATCCGAATCCGGTGCGCCGGCGAGGGCCATTGCCGGAGATTGTCGTCTCCCTCATGTCGCTCGGTCGTACCGCGGGCGATGGTCGCATCAGCCGCTTACGCGTCGGATAATTGCCTTGAGCGGCGCGGGGCATTTCGCTATCTTGGAGTTGTGGGAGTCTGATGCTTATCCGGGAACCTGTCATAGACCGTCTGAAAATCGGTCCACGATGATGTCAGGATGAGCATTGCAACGCTTGTTCCTATCCCCAGGAGGATATAATGAAGTTTCGCAGCTTGATTCAGTCATCTTTCGTGCTAATCGTCAGCCTGGCGATCGCCGTCCACGCACCCGCTCAACAAGAACCGATCTGGACCGACGCCGGATTGGTTTTTTCGGAAGGGGCCGAGATCCCCGCCGCCCTGACCGAGACGGAACGGGCTTACTTGCTCGACAATCCGCTGGTTGTCGAGGGCGGGCGACTGGCGCCGCCGACTGGCAATATTTACTGCGTTCCCGAATACGATCCGATGGAGGGATTGTTGATCGCGTGGGAGGGATATACGGACGTGCTGACGAGCTTGGCGGTCGGCATAACGTCGGGCAGCGCGACCGACAAGGTATTCGTCGTGGTCGATAGTTCGTCCGAGCAGAGCAGCGTGTATACGACGCTTTACAACGCCGGCTGCGACATGAGCCGCGTCGAGTTCATCGTGCGGACGACGGACACCGTCTGGATTCGCGACTACGGGCCGCGCTATATCCATGAAGACGGCCTGCGCGCCATCGTCGATCACACCTACAACCGGCCCAGGCCGAACGACAACCTGCTCAACAACCATCTCGCATCGCTCTGGGATCAGGATCAGTATGACATCCCGCTTGAGCACGGCGGTGGAAACTTCCACCTCTTCGGCACGGGCGACGCCTTTATGACCACGCTGATACTGACGGAGAATTACGGCACTACCGAGCAGGAGGTGATCGATCTTTATCACGATTATCAGAATGTCGATCTGACAATATATCCGGGATTTCCGACGTACTTCGACTCCACGCAGCACATCGACATGTGGATGCTGCCCGCGGCGGACGACGAAATCATCATCGGGCAGTACGTGCCGGGCGACGGTCAGCCATATACGATCACGGAGGACGCCGTCGATGATCTCGAATCGCGCGGCTACACGGTTCATCGCACGCCGGGGTGGAATTCGGGCGGGACGCATTACACGTATACGAACGCCGTCATCCTCAACGATCAGGTTTTCGTGCCGCGGTTCGGCGGTTCGTACTCAACGCAGGACAACCAAGCGATGGCTGTCTTCGAGACGGCGTTTCCCGGCAAGGACGTCAGCCAGATATACTGCGGCAGCATCATTCACGCCGCCGGCGCGATCCATTGCATCGTCATGCACGTACCGGCTCCGGCCGTCGGCATGATGGTCACGCCGGACGACGACCTGGCGGCCGCCGGTCCGGCGGGAGGCCCGTTCAGCCCGGAGAGCATGTCCTACACGCTTAATAACTTCAGTTCATCACCGATCGAGTACAGCGTCACGAAAACCAGCGACTGGTTGAGCATTACCAACGCCTCGGGCATGATTCCCGCGCTGTCCTCGGTCGAGGTCGAGGTATCGTTTAACGCCGAGGCGAATAATCTCGGTCACGGATTGCACGAGGACACGGTCAGCTTTGTGAACCTGACCGACCACAAGGGCGACACGACGCGCGCCGTCTCGCTCGACGTCGATGCGATGGGGCGTCAATACTTCTTCCCGATCGACTCCGATCCCGGTTGGACCTGCGAAGGCGAGTGGGCTTTCGGTCAGCCGACCGGCGGGGGCAGTCACTCCGGCGATCCGGACTCCGGCCATAGCGGCGTCAACGTCTACGGCTATAACCTTGCCGGCGACTACGCCAACAGCATGCCGGAATACGCCCTGACCTCCGCCGCCGTCGATTGTCGCGGCTTGGCGGAGGTTGAATTGCGTTTCCGTCGCTGGCTAGGCGTCGAACGTTCGGCGTTCGATCACGCCCGCATCTACGCCTCTAACGACGGCGCCGATTGGACGCTGATCTGGGAGAATCCGAACACGACCATTTCCGAGAACGCGTGGACGCAGGTCAATTACGACATTTCCGCCGTCGCGGACGACCAGCAGACGGTTTACATTCGTTGGACGATGGGTACGACCGACACGAGCACGAGCTATCCCGGGTGGAACATTGACGACATCGAAATCTGGGGCGTCGATTTCGGGTCGCCCTGCCCGGGCGACCTCGACGACGACGGCGACGTTGATCTGGCCGACTTGGCCGAATTGCTCTCTAACTACGGGGCCACGGGGGCCAGCCCCGAGGACGGAGATTTGGACGGCGACGGCGACGTCGATCTATCCGACCTGGCCGAATTGTTGAGCGTCTACGGCACGACTTGCTAGAGCAAATTCAATAAACACGCAGTGTCCGATCCCCCTGTCGGACGTAGGATCGTCGAACAATCCACGGCCGACAGGGGCGTCGGCCGCTACAGCGCTCTACGGCGACGATTGCGGGGGGACGGCGATCGGTTCGATGCGTTCGATGATTTCTTCGTAGCCGCTCGGAGTTATGATTTCGAACACGCTCGCGCTCAGACCGGGGTTGAGTTCCACGTCGCTGAACGTGACAGCGATCAGCGAGTTAACGGCCCCGGCGCCGTCGCGTTTTCCCGCGACCACTTTCAGCGGCAGCCCGGAGAGCTTGCCGGCGTCGGCGATCCAGAAATCGAGCGTCTTGTAAGTGCGGCCGGTGCTCGTGCCCGGGCGAGGCGTTAATCGCAAGTGGTCGGTGTTCGGCGGGTCTTTTTTCTTCGGGGCTATCAGCTTCACGTCGAATTCCGCCAGGATGTCGGCCTTCTTCTGGCCGAACGGCAAAGGAAAGGCGCCTTCGCCGAGCTTATAGGGATTGGCCTTCTCGTTTTCAGCGCGGATTTCACGTCGCGTGACGGTCTTGGTCTTCGATTGCAGCTCGATATACCAGCGGCCGTCGAACAGGTGTTGTTCGTCGAGTCGGCGTTTGCGCGTGCCGACGGTTTTCGAGTCGAATTGCACTTTGAATTGCGCGGTCGGATCGCGCTGTTTATACCAGATCACGCCGAACTTGCGGTCGGGTTCTTCTTCTTCCTCGATGATATATTTCAATTCCCAGATCAACTTGGCGCGCAGATCATGTACCGTGCGCTGTTCCAGGCGCGTGAGGATTTCGTCCACGGCGGGATCGAGCGGCGTCTGAGTCGCCGGCTGTCGTCCATGAACCGCGACGCATAGAGACAGAACGAGTATCATGCCCGCTAGCGTTCGTCTTCCGATATCGTGCCGCATGTGCTGCTCCGTTTCGATTCGTCTCGCGGCCTGATTGTACAGTTGTTTCAGGCGGATAACAGCGTTCGACGCCGATGTCGGTCGCGGTTTCGCCGGTAAAATGAGCACGGCCGACATATGGCAATACTCCTAGACCTCATTTACGCCTTGGTCGTTTGTTTGGGCAGTCCTTTTTTACTATACCGCCGGCTGAGACGCGGGCCGGGCAGCTTGTCGCTTGGGGAGCGTTTGGGCGGGGCGCCGACGCGCTCCGGCGACCAGCCGTGCCTGTGGATTCACGGAGTCTCGCTAGGAGAGATCAACGCCGCCCGCACCGTCATCGAGGAGATCGATAAGCAAGCGCCGGACGCCGTCGTGGTCGTCAGCAGCACCACGCAAACCGGCATGGAGCGGGCTCGGCGGCTGTATCCGAACCGGATCGTCTTTCGTTTTCCGCTGGATTTTTCGTTCATTATTCGCCGCGTCATGCGTCGCCTGCGACCGTCGATCATCGTGTTGATGGAGTTGGAGGCGTGGCCGAACCTGATCGAGGTCGCCGTCGCCGAGGGCGTGCCGACGGCGATCGCCAACGGCCGCGTGACCGAGGAAAAGAGCATGCGGCGATTCAGCCGGCCCGTGATTCGCTCGCTGGCGCGGCGCATGTTTCGCCGGATAAGTTGGGTGGGTGCGCAGGACGACGAATACGCCGAACGGTTCGTGCGTCTGGGCGTGCCGGCGGAGCGCGTCGAGACGGTCGGGGCGGTCAAGTACGACGCGGCGGACATCTCCGACCGCATCGAGGGGCAGGACGAGCTCGCGGCCGAGCTGGGCGTCGATTTGGACAAGCCGCTATGGGTTTGCGGCAGCACCGGGCCGGATGAGGAAGCCTTGATTCTCGAGGCGTATGATCGCGTGCGGGAAAGGGCGCCCGAAATGCAGCTAGCGATCATTCCGCGGAAACCCGAGCGGTTTGATCAGGTCGCCCGTCTGATCGTCGAGCGCGGCTACGCCTGTCGCCGGCGCAGCGGCAAAGCCGTTCGGTCGGAGTCCGGTTCGCGGGAGCGGGTCGGTGCGAGCGAACCGACCGTCGTATTTCTTGGCGACACCATGGGCGAACTCAGAAAATTTTACGCATTAGCGACTTTGGTTTTTGTCGGTCGCAGTCTCGTGCCGATGGGCGGTTCGGATCTGATGGAGGCGGCGGGTCTGGCCAAGCCGCTGTTGTACGGGCCGCATACGAAAAATTTCCGAGAGGCGGCCGCATTGCTGCTCGACGGCGGCGGCGGGCGGCTCGTTACCGACGCCGACACGCTGGCCGGCGCGCTTGTGGATTTATTCAATGACGCCCCCGCGCGCGGTAAAATGGGCCAAGCCGCACGCGCCGTCATAGTATCCCGCCGCGGCGCCGCCGAGCGCACCGTCCGCCGACTATTGTCACTGATCAACTGACGCGCGGCATTCGCTGTATGGTTGCTGATGTCGTTACCGCTCGCTGGCGCTCGGTATTCTGATTGTATTAACCCGCTCGCTGGCGCTCGGGGCTCTGATTGTATTAACCCGCTCGCTGGCGCTCGGGGCTCTGATTGTGTAATCCGCTTGCTGGCGCTCGGGGTTCTGATTGGGGGGGCGGCATGTGCGTCCGGCCCGTGAGTCGATAGCCGTTTGCATTTTTCGTCCGGATCGTCGATCTTCGAGCATCATAATATGAACAGCAACTGTCCGCTCGAGCACCGGTTCGTATCCCGATCGGCGCTCGAATATGAAAGGCGACCTCATGAATCCACGGTGCAAAACCGCCCCCTCGATGATCCTGATACTTCTGGCCGGCGTGGCGCCGTTGTTCGCCCAAGAGCAGCGCGAGATCGATGTAAGAACCACGCGGTTATCCGAAAATGTCTATATGTTGGCCGGCGCCGGCGGGAATATCGCGCTACTGGCCGGCGACGACGGGGCCTTGCTCGTGGACGCCGACTACGAACACGAGCCGCTGTCCGCGAAGATCGCCGCGGCCGTCGGCGAGGTCAGCGACGAGCCGGTGCGGATGTTGATCAACACGCATTGGCATTTCGATCATGTCGGGGGCAACGAGTTTTTTCACGAAGCGGGCGCGACGATCGCGGCGCACGCGAACGTGCGCGAGCGAATGAGCCAGGATCAGGACATCGCTCATATAGACGCACACCCGCCGGCTTCGCCGCCCGCGGCCCTGCCGACGATCACCTATACGACCGAAATGACGATGCACTGGAGCGGCGAGGAAGTGCGGATCGTGCATGCGCCGCTCGCGCATACCGACGGCGACAGCCTAATTCTGTTCCGGAAGGCGAACGTGTTGCACGTCGGCGACGTCTGTTTCGCGGGCATGTATCCATTCCTCGACGTCAATGCCGGCGGTACGATCGACGGGATGATTGGGGCGATGGATCGGGCGTTGGAGTTGGCGAATGAAAAGACCAAAGTGATTCCCGGACACGGTCCGCTTTCGACGGTCGCGGATTTGCGCGAATATCGCGCGATGTTAATCTCGACGCGCGACGCCGTGCGTGCTCTTGTGAAGCAGGACAAAACATGCGAGGAAACCGTCGCCGCCAAGCCCACGAAAGCGTTGGACGACAAGTGGGGCGGCGGCGGCTTCGGTCCGGATATCTGGGTTGAGATGGTCTATGACGCAATGACGCGCAAGCCGGACGACCGTTCGAGAAAGCCGATCAAGGATTGACGCGTCGCCTCAGCAACGTTCGATTTGGGCGCGTAGCGTAGCGACTATGGGGGAGAAAATCCGTTCGTTTTCAGAACTGACGGCCGCCAGCGTTTCGTGGGCTTCGAGCATCAGCCTCAGTTCCGCCTTAGTGGGCTGGTCGCTGGTGGTGCACCTGACGTTTTGCGTGTCTTCCGGCGCGTCGTGTTCGGCGAACTGGAATATAGACGCCAGCCCCATTTTCTCGAGCGAGTCGCGGCAGCGGTCGCTGGCGCCCGAGAGTTGAAGTTGTCCGCCGGACATGCGGCCGATACGTTTGCTGAGCCCCACCAGCCACCCGGCGAAAGTGCTGTCAATCCAATCGCACGCCGTCATATCCAGCACGACGATTGCTGATTGGGGATTCGAGGAGAGGAAATCACTTATTACGTGCTCGGCGGTCGGGCATGTGCGCTGCGTAGCTCGTCCCATCATGTTGACATACAACGCGTTTTCGACCGCTCCGATTACGATTTCCGGACTATCCGCACCCATGACTCACCTGTCGACACGCACCACGTATCCGATCATTCGTCGCTGGCATAATACGCCGAGAGAGTTCAAAATGATATACCGCGACGGCGGCGGCGAACCTGTCGCCGATCGAGCTCATGGAGAATCGAGATGTCAGAGAAAACCGCGGCTATCGTCGGCGCCTCGGCCGACCGCACCAAGTTCAGCAATAAATCCGTCCGGGCTCACATAAGACAGGGCTGGCGGGTGTATCCCGTCAATCCCAAGGGGGGGGAGATAGAGGGATTGCGGGTCTATCCGAGCTTGCGGGATATTCCCGATCGCATGGATCGCGTCTCGCTGTATTTGCCGCCGAGCGTGGGGATAACTATTTTGGAGGAGATCGCGTCGGTTCGGCCGACGGAGTTTTTCGTGAATCCGGGCGCCGAGAGCGAGGAATTGCTCGAGGCGGCGCGGGAGCTCGGCCTGGATCCCATCGTGGCGTGCAGCATCGTTGATATCGGGGAAACGCCGGGGAGTTTTTCATCAGGCGTGTAGCACGGCCGCCCACGGCTGTGTACGCCCGACACGGGGGGGCGAACCCTGTTCCATTACGTGAAATGCTCGGCGACGGATTCCAAGGCTGCGTCCAGTTGCGGGGCGAGATTGGGCCAGGCGTATTTATCGATGATTCGCGCGGCGCGGAGCGGATCGCCCCGCCAGAGGTCGCCGTTGTTCAGACGATCAACTAGGGTTGTCAGGCGCTGCGTCAGTTCGTCCGTCGAACCGTCGTAGAAGAACAGCGCGTCGTCCGCCGGGTCGAGACCGCTCAGGATTTCGGGATAGGCCAGGCGTCGCGGCAGCACGGGCAGCGCGCCGGCGGCGACGGCCTCGACCACGCTGATACCGAAGAACTCGTGGTCGGCGGTCGAGACTGTCACGTCGGCTTCGAGCAACGCGGCTTCGTACTGTTCGCGCGAGGCCTGATAGCCCCACCGGTCGATGCGGTCGTGCAAATTATTTCTAGCATTTTCAAAGACGGCGGGAGAGTCGCGGAATTGTTCGCCGATGACGCTGACGGTGAAGGCGATGTTGCTCGCCCGCATTCGCTCGAGCGCTTGAAAGAACAACGCCGGATTCTTGTCGTGCTCCCAGCGCGCCGCCCAGAGGATCCGAAGCGGGCCGGGGCTGCGCGGAGGTCGTGGCGGCAGGGGATGAAATCCCTGCGGTTGAATCGCCGACTTGGCGCGGATACGTTCGATCGCGTCAAACGGTTGATAGTCGGGCATGCGTTTCAGGAATGCGGACAGCGCCTCGAGGAACGAATCGCGATTGAAGGCGGAATTAAACCAGACCGCCTCGGCGGCCGACGCCGCGGTCATATTCGTATAGCCGAAGTGGTAGTCGCGTTCGCTTTCGTGACGAACCGGGTAGGTGAGTTGGTTTTCATGAAAATAGGCGACGGCGGGCAGTCCGCGCGACTCGACCGGCGCCAAGCCGAAAAAGGACGCCAGATCGAGCATGTCCGAACAGAAAATCACGTCCCAGCGCCGGCCGGCTCGCATCAGCTCGCGAACCTGCTCGGCCAGGGAGTAAGCGGCGTGACGCATGCGCCATTTCCATTTGAACGGCGGCAGGCCGAGGATTGTCCAATCGTGGCGGCTGAGTCCCGACCAGCCGTCGAGGAAGGCCTTGTGGCTGCCGCCGAAATAGGGTTCGAGTGCTAGGACTTTCACGGAAGATCCGTACTCCGAGCGTCGGCGAGCGGGGTAGCGTTGGGTCTCCGTGCCCAACGAACACAGCCGAGCGCGGCTTTGCCACGAGATCAGAACGCGCAGTATCAGCAAGCGCCCAGTCAGAACGCGCAGTGTCAGTAAGCGCCCCGTTGAGGCCGCCTCCTTGTCGTCGGGCGCTTGCTGGCGCTGCGTGTTCTGGTTGCTTGACGTCGACTCCCGCATCAAGCCGCAACGGTTGAACCAGAAAACTCATGCGTAACGGAGCACTAGGTCTTGACGGTAAAAGTGACGTCGATTTCAACCGTCGAGCCCATCGGCAACTCCGCCATGCCGACCGCGGCTCGGGCGTGTATGCCGGCTTCTCCGAACACTTCGCCCAGGAAATTGCTGGCGCCGTTGGCGACCAGGTGTTGATCGGTAAATCCCTCGGCGGAGGCTACGTAGACCACGGCTTTCAGTACGCGGTCGATATTGTCGATGCCGCCGGCGGCTTCGGCCGCCACGGCGATCGCGTTGAGGGCGCACAGCTTGGCCGCCGCGGCGCCCGCTTCGACGTCGTGCTCGCGGCCGACCTTGCCGACATAGGCGAGCTTGCCGTCCTTCAGCGTGACCTGGCCGCTGAGAATCAGCGTATCGCCTTGGCGAACATACGGAACGTACGCCGCCAACGGCTTGGCGACGGCCGGGAGTTCAATCCCCATCTCTTTCAAACGTTGGCTAGGTGTGTTCATCTTCGTTCTCCACAGGCGCGCCCGAGTCGGACGGCGCGGCCTCGTTGTCATTTGGCGTCTGTAAATGCGCGACGCCAGGTTCTGTCAGTTTCGGCGCCAGGGCGGCGGCGATTTCCTCGACTGGCGCGGCGACCGCCGCCAGTTCGTCGGCTTCTGTCGCGGCGTTCATCTCGACCAATTGGAACAGATATATGTCGCCGTTAAGTTGATTCTGCTCGGCGCGTAAGCGGCGGTTGCGGATCAGTTCCAGGACCGCTAGGAACATGCCGATGATCTCCGCCCGCGCGGCATGTTCGTCGAACAGCGATTGAAACTTGAGCGTTCCGCGAACCTCGATGGTCTCAAGCAGATAATCCTTGTACTCCTCGATCGGC